>Ga0182024_10000831_pt1 | contig 80847 bp, 66 predicted proteins | sample P32metaG_FD_120480 | JGI IMG/M metagenome (GOLD analysis project Ga0182024, IMG submission 120480) | Permafrost microbial communities from Stordalen Mire, Sweden - P3-2 metaG (Illumina Assembly) | ecosystem: Environmental > Terrestrial > Soil > Wetlands > Permafrost | place: Sweden: Stordalen...
GAGCGCGCCAACGCCTCCACCCCGCGGTCCTCCACCAGGCGCTGGCGGATCTCCGTTTCGACGGCGCGGCGGAACTTCTCAATGCGCGCCTTGAACTCGTCGGCCGCCAGGCGCTCCTCCAGATCGGTCAGCGAGCCACCGGCCGCCCCCGCCTGGGCCTGCGCCATCAGGCGCTCCAGAACGGCGTCCAGGTCCAGGTTCCGCAGCGTGCGGTACAGGTAGTACGTGCCGCCGACCGGGCGTCCGGGCTCCATGCCGGCGTAGCGGTCCACCGCATTGCGGGCCACCATGTTCATGAGGCCGGCATCGGCCGAGATCAGCGACTTGAAGAGCATCTCGGCCAGCTCCTCGGGCGTCATGCCCTCGCCCCCACCACCGCTCTGCCACGAGCGCCGCTGGCCTTGCGAGCCTCCCTGCCCGGAGGCCTGCTCACCGTCGAGCTCCTCGCCGTCCTCGCCACCCTCCTCACCGCCGGCACCGCCGGCACCGCCGGTCCGCACGGCGAAGAACACCTCGAAGGCCGTCTCGTAGGCCCGCCAGTGCGAGGACGACTTCACCAGCGTGGCGGCCAGCGCGTACTTCAGCGCTTCGCGGTCCTCGAGCGGGATGTGCTTGACCGCCTCGGCCGCATCGAGATGCTCGGTCAGCGAGACGGGCAGGCCTGACCGGCGCAGCTCGGTGACGAAGCCGGAGAGGAGGTCGAGCACGGGTTCAGGTTCAGTTCGGCGAGGCCGACAGCAGCTCCTTGGAGGCCCGCTCAATATCGGCTTGATATTTCAACAGGATGTGCAGCGTCTCCTTGGCTCCGGCGGCGTCGATCGTCTCCACGCCGAGCAGCACGAGCGTGCGAGCCCAGTCGATGGTCTCCGAGACCGATGGTGCCTTGCGTAGCTCGAGGGTCCGCAGCGACCGCACGATGCGGGCCACCTGGTCGGCCAGCTCCTCGCTGATGCCCGGCACCTTGGTCCGCACGATCTCGCGCTCGCGCTCGAGGTCCGGGTAGTCGATGTGCAGATAGAGGCAGCGGCGCTTGAGCGCCTCGGAGAGCTCACGAGTGTTGTTGGACGTGAGGAACACCATGGGCAGCTGCGTGGCTCGCACGGTGCCGAGCTCGGGGATCGACACCTGGTACTCCGAGAGGATCTCGAGCAGCAGCGCTTCGGTCTCGAGTTCGACGCGGTCGACCTCGTCGACCAGGAGCACGACGGGCTCGGTGGCGCGGATCGCTTCGAGGAGAGGCCGAGTCAACAGGAAGTCCTCCGAGAAGATGTCCTCCTCGAGCTCGGACCAGCTCGGGCCCTCCTCTTCGGACTTGCCGTGCTCCCCGGCTTGAATGCGCAACAATTGCTTGCGGTAATTCCACTCGTAGAGGGCCTTGGACTCGTCGAGTCCCTCGTAGCACTGCAGGCGGATCAGCCGGGCCCCGGTGAGCTCGGCCACCGACTTGGCCAGCTGCGTCTTGCCGGTCCCGGCCGGCCCCTCGACCAGGACCGGCTTGGCCAACCGGTCGGCCAGGTACACGACACCACTGATTGATTCGTCGGCCAGGTAGCCGACCTCGGCGAGGCCGCCCCGCACCGCGTCCAAGGACTCGAACCGGGGGGGACCGCCCTCCGGTAGGCCCAGTGCTGCGTTTCCGTTACTCACCGGCGTACCTGCCCGTCACCACGCACGATCCACTTCAACGTCGTCAGCTCCTTCACTCCCATCGGTCCACGGGCATGGAGCTTCTGGGTGGAGATGCCCACCTCGGCCCCGAGTCCCAGTTCTTCGCCATCGACAAAGCGCGTCGACGCATTCACCAACACGGCCGCCCCGTCCACCTCGGCCACGAAGCGGTCCGCCACGGCCACGTCGGAAGTCACGATCGCCTCGGAATGGCCCGAGCTGTACCGCGCGATGTGCTCGATCGCCTCCCCCACGTCGTCGACCATCCCGATCGCCACCACCGGTCCCAGGAACTCGGTGGAGAAGTCGCTCTCCAGTGCCGGCACGGCGGTGGGCACGTAGGCCCGCACCCGCTCGTCGGCCCGGATCTCGACACCGGCCGAGGCGAGCGATTCCGCCAACCGGGGCAGGAAGTCGGCCGCCACCGCCGAGTGCACCAGCATCGTCTCGACCGCGTTGCAGACGCCGAAGCGGTGGGTCTTGGCGTTGACCGCCAGCTCGAGTGCCATGGCCAGGTCGGCTGCGCCGTCGATGTAGATGTGGCAGTTGCCGTCCCCGTCGAGGACGTAGGGCACGGTGGCGTGCTCGATCAGCGACGCAATGAGCGCCTGCCCACCCCGCGGGATCAGGCAGTCGATGAAGCCACGCAGCCGCATGAACGCCGTCGCCGTCTCGTGCGACGTGTCCTCCACAAGGGCGACCGCATCTTCGGGGAGACCGGCCTTCACCGCCGCCCGGCGCAGCAAGGCGACGATGGCCTTGTTGGAATCGATGGCCGACGAGGAGCCGCGGAGGAAGGCGGCGTTGCCGGACTTGAGGCACAGCCCGGCGGCGTCACTCGTGACGTTGGGACGGTTCTCGTAGATCACACCGACCACACCGAGCGGGACCCGTACTCGGGTCACCCGCAGGCCGTTGGGCCTCACCCAACCCTCGGTGACCTCACCGACGGGATCGGGCAGGGCCGCCACCTTGCGCAGCCCGACCGCCATGCCCCGCACGCGCTCCTCCGTCATGCGCAACCGGTCCCGGGCCGCCTCCACCATGCCGGCGGCTTCCGCCCTCTCGAGGTCGCCCCGGTTGGCCTCTACCAGCGTCGCCCACTCCTCTTCGAGGAGGTCGGCGGCCAGCCGCAGCGCGTCGTCCCGTACTGAGCTCGGCGCCCTGGCCACCACCCGGGCGGCCGATCGGACGCGGCCCGCCAGCTGCTCCAACGCGGGCGAGGTCATCGGTTCAGGTTACAAGGACGAGATCGTCCCGATGAACGACGACCTGGCTGCGCCGGCCCATCCATTCGGAGGCCCGCTCCGCGTGCACCCGGACCAGGCCCTTGGCGAAGACCACCCCGTCAGGGCCGGAGATCTCCACCGCATCGTCGGGCCGGAAGGCGCCAGCCGCCCCCGTGACCCCGGCGGCCAACAGTGACCGCCCGCGACCGGTCAGCGCCGCCCGTGCCCCGTCGTCGACGGTGAGGCTGCCGCTCGATCCCAGGGCAAAGGCGATCCAGAGCTTGCGGGCCGACAGTCGGCTCTTCCGGGCCCGGAACACCGTCCCCACGCCGGCTTCGTCGGCCAGGGCTGCGGTCACCACGCCGGGGCGGGCGGCGTCAGCGATCACTGTCTGCACGCCCGACCACGTGGCGATCTTCGCTGCGGCCAACTTCGACGCCATGCCGCCGCTGCCCAGTGCGGTCCCGGGCCCACCGGCCAGGCGCTCGAGCTCCAGATCGATCTGCACCACCTCTTCGATCAGCGACGCTTCCGTGTGGCGGCGCGGGTCCGCCGTGAGGAGGCCGGGCGTGTCAGTCAGCAGGACGAGGAGCTGCGCGCCGACCAGGTGCGCCACCAAGGCGGCCAACCGGTCGTTGTCGCCGAAGCGGATTTCCTCGTCCGCCACGGCGTCGTTCTCGTTGATCACCGGGACGACACCCAGATCGGCGAGATGACGCAGCGTTCCCCGCGCGTGCAGGTATTGCGTGCGGTGGACGAAGTCGAGGGGTGCCAACAGCACCTGACCGGCCAGGACACCGTGTGGCTCGAAGCCGTCCTGCCACATCCGCATCAGCCTGTGCTGGCCCACGGCAGACACTGCCTGGAGGACGGCGGGATCCGATGGACGCTGTCGGCCGCGATCGAGCGCGTCCCATCCGGCGGAGATGGCGCCGGATGAGACGACGACGACGGTATGCCCCGAGGCGCGGGCCGACGCCAGCTCACCGCACAGCCGCTTGACCGTCTCGGCGGTGACGGAGGACGACCCGACTTTGACGACGGCGATCACTGATCCCTCTCCCACGTGAAGGTCATGGCGCCCACCGTGATCTCGTCGCCGTCACGGGCACCGGCCCGCGCCAGGGCACGGTCGACACCCAGGCGGCGCAACCGCCGCACCACTTCGGCCTGGGCCCCCTCGTCGTTGAGGTCCGACAGCGCGACGGCCCGCTCCGCGGCACGCCCCTGGACCACCCACGCGCCCGTCCCTGCCCGCTGCACCGCGACACCCTCCGGGAGGGGCCGGTGCACCACGATCTCGCTCGAGGTGGCCTCGGTGGCCTCGGCTCGTACCCGTTGGACCAGCGGTGCGAGACGGTCCACCAGGGGCTGCACACCGGACCTGGCGGCCACCGAGAGCAACATGTCGCAGATGCCTTCGTCGTCGGCGCCCAGGTCACTCTTGCTCCCCACCACTATCCGGGGACGCTCCAGGAGCTCGGGCCGGTACGAGCCGAGCTCGGAGAGGAGGATGCGCCGCTGCTCCGCGGGGGGCAGCCCACCCGCATCGGGCGCACCGAGGTCGAGGAGCACCACCAATACGCGGGCGCGTTCGATGTGGCGCAGGAACTGGTGTCCCAGGCCTTTGCCCTCCGCCGCTCCTTCCACCAGGCCCGGAATGTCGGCCATGACGAACTCTGTCCCATCGTGCACACCGCCCACCCGCACGACGCCGAGATGCGGCTCGAGGGTGGTGAACGGGTAGTCGGCGATTTTGGGCTTGGCCGCCGACACCGTCGAGATCAGCGTCGACTTGCCGGCGTTCGGGAAGCCCACCAGCGCCACGTCGGCCATGAGCTTGAGCTCCATGTCCAGCCAGAATTCCTGCCCCTTCTCGGCCTGCTCGGCGAAGGCGGGGGCGCGGCGGCGGTTGGAAAGGAACCGCGCGTTGCCCCGGCCACCCTGACCCCCCTCGGCCACCATGAAGCGGGCGCCCTCCACGTCGAGGTCGCACACCACGGCGCCGCTGCGCTCACGCACCACCGTGCCGACGGGAACGGGGACCACCAGGTCCTTGCCCCTGGCCCCATGCTTCTTGGAGCCCGAGCCGTGGACGCCGTCGGTGGCACGGCGGAACGGGTGATCCCGGAAGCCGAGCAGGGACGCCTGGTTCACCGAGGCGATCAGCCACACGTCCCCACCGTGACCCCCGTCGCCCCCATCGGGGCCGCCACGGTCCACGTGGGCCTCCCTGCGCCACGAGACCGCCCCGGCTCCCCCATCACCAGCGCGCGCGTGCAGTTGGGCCTGGTCAACGAAGCCGGGCATGAAGTTCGAGCTTACGGGTCCAGAAGCGGCTGCCAGGTCCAATCCATGGGGCCTGCGTCGATTCGGCGCTCCTCGCCGCGGCTCGAACGCTCTAGGGACTGACGAGGAAAGAGCTGCTCGGGATATTCAGAGCATCCGACGCATCGTTGGCCCGGAGGATGAAGGACCCGGCCCTGTCGAGAGCGCACCCGCTGAAGCTCGCTACCCCACCGGTGGTCGTTGCCGAGCAGCCCGAAAGGATGCCCGTTCCCGAGGAGATCGCCAACGCAATGGCATTCGTGTCGGAGGTGACCGTGTTGCCCCCGGCGTCTTCGATCGTGATGATGGGCTGGGTACCAAAGGCACTCCCAGCGACCGCGTCTCCGGGCTGGGTGGTGAAGGCGAGTTGGCTGGCCGCGCCGACTGTGACCTCGAACGAGCCACTCGTGACGTGGAAGCCGTCAATGGTGTCCGTGGCACTCAAGGTGTAGGACCCCGCCGTATCGAGGGTGCACCCGCTGAAGCTCGCCACCCCGGCGGTGGTCGTTGCCGAGCAGCCCGCGAGCGTCCCCGGACCCGAGCCGATCGCCAAGGTGACGGCGTTTGTGTCGGTGGTGACTGTGTTGCCGCCGGCGTCTTGGATCGTGACCACGGGCTGGGTACCAAAGGCTGTGCCACCGGTAGCAGCCGCCGGCTCAGTGGTGAAGGCGAGTTGGCTGGCCGCGCCGGTGCTGACGGTGATGGAGTTCGACGTCGCCGGGCTCAAGGACCCGTCGCTGGCGCTCAGCGTGTAGGCCCCGTCGAGGTTGATGGAACAGCCGCTGAAGGTAATGACCCCCGCGGCCTCGTGCTGCGTGCAGCCCGCAAGAGCGCCTGGGCCACCATTCGCAGCCAACGTCACCGTCGAGGAATCGGAGGTCACGGTGTTGCCGCCCGCATCTTCGACCGTGACCACAGGGTCGGTGGCGAAGCCGGCGCCACCGGTCGCCGTCGGTGACGGCTGGGTGGTGAACGCAAGGTGGCTCGCCACTCCGGTGCCGACGTTGAAGGAGCTGCTCGTCGCACTCAGAGCGTCACCCGCGTCAGTGGCGGTGAGGGTGTACGCCCCCGCCGTGTCGATGGTGCAGCCGGTGAAGCTCGCCACCCCGGCCGTTGTCGTTTCCGAACAACCCGAGAGAGCACCGGCACCCGTGTTGATCGCCAGGATGATGGGGTGCGTGTCGAAAGCCACCGTGTTACCCCCGGCGTCTTCGATCGCGACCTCCGGCTGCGCCACGAAGGCGCTGCCCCCAGTGGCACCACCCGGCTCGTTCAGGAAGGCCAGGCGAGTCGCCGGACCCGTGCTGACGGTGAACGGCGCACTGGTGGCGTCGGCGAGTTTTCCGTCCGACGCTATGAGCTTGTAGCCGATTCCTGCGTGGTCGATCGTACAGCCGCCGAACGTGAACACCCCGTTCTTCTCGCCAGTGGAGATACAAGAAGAGAGCAGCCCTGGGCCACCGCTGGTTGGGCTACCGGGAGCAAGCCCGATGGTGACGGTCGAATCGTCCGTCGTGACGGGATCGCCCACAGCATCTTCGACGGTGACGGCAGGCTGGGTGGAGAACGCAGTTCCACCGTTGGCTCCGCCCGGCTGGGTGGAGAAGACCAACGTGCTGGCTGGTCCGGATATTCGGCTCGGCGCCATGCCCACGATGGGCTCACTGAGGGGCGTGCCACCGGTCGAGCCAGCGTAGGCGGCATCGCCGTAGTTGAAGATGCCGCCGTCCGAGGCCACCAGCCAGTAACCCTTGCCGTCAGGGGTGGCCGCCATGCCGACGACGGGCTTGTTCAGGGTGAGGCCACCCGCAGAACCGTAGAAGGATGCATCGCCGTAGTTGAAGATGCCGCCGTCCGAGGCCACCAGCCAGTAACCCTTGCCGTCAGGGGTGGCCGCCATGCCGACGATGGGCTTGTTGAGTGGTATTCCACCCGTCGAGCCGTAGAAAGCAGCGTCGCCGTAGTCGAAGATGCCCCCGTCCGAGGCGACGAGCCAGTAGCCCTTGCCGTCAGGGGTGGCCGCCATGCCGACGACAGGCTTGTTCAAGGTGAGGCCACCCGCAGAACCGTAGAAGGATGCGTCGCCGTAGTTGAAGATGCCCCCGTCGGAGGCCACCAGCCAGTAGCCCTTGCCGTCAGGAGTGGCAGCCATGCCGACGATGGGCTTGTTGAGCCTCAGACCGCCGGGCGAACCATCGAACGCAGCGTCGCCGTAGTTGAAGATGCCGCCGTCCGAGGCGACCAGCCAATACCCATTGCCATCGGGGGTGGCCGTAACGCCGACGATCGGCTTGTTGAGGGTCATGCCGCCCGTTGAGCCCTTGAAAGGTGCTCCACCCTCGCTGAAAATGCCACCGTCAGACGCCACGAGCCAGTAGCCGAGGGCCTGGGCGGCCGAATGCGAAAGACTTGCGGACGTTGCATCGAGCGCCGAATTGGCTGTCACAGGACCAGTTTCCGCTGAAGCAGACCTGCACATGCCAAGACAGATGACTGGTGCGATCACACACGCCGCTGCGATGAAGAAGAGGATTCGTGTGCGCGGGTTCGGTGCCGCACCGCGCATCAGTCTGATGGTCATAGTTGCTCCCGCCCAACTCAGCTTCACGAAGAAGCTGCCCTTTGCACCTTCCCGCCAGCTGGAAAGGGGCTACTCGTCAGTTCGTCACTCTCGATCACAGCTGACCACCGTGCTCGCGATGTCAATGCATTTCCCGGATGCCGAGCAACGCAAACAGGTCACCACTTCCGCCGTTCCGTTGGCCTTACGGTTGTCTCTCTGTTGACGTCGTCGGTTTGTGAACCGCGTTGCATCGCGCACTCGCCACGACACGACGTGTTCGACCCCAATCGAGCAGTGCGCGGTGTCGTCCTCCACGAGGACCCGAATCCTCGGGCCGTTCCTTCTTCGGATTCGAACGCTTGCACATTGTGTGCAATCAGCGGCACTCCAGCGGACGCGTCAGCGCCTGTCCCTTACGACGCGACCAATCGGCGAGCGCGCTGACCCACCTCAGCTCGGGCACGGTGACTCTCCACCGTGATGCAGTGTCCCTCCTCGACGACCTGCGCCCCGCCCACCCAGACGTCGGTCACCAGGTAACCGGCCCCCGCCCACACCAAGTGGCCCAGCAGCTCGGCGTCGCTCAATGCCGGGGTGAAGCGAGCATCGTCGGTGCGCAACCGGATGATGTCGGCCGGCCGTCCCACCTCAAGCGCACCCACAGGGAGGCCGAGCGCCTCGCCTCCGCCGCGGGTGGCCAAGCGGAGCGCCGCGGCAGAACTCAGCACATCCGGATCGCCGGCGATGGCACGGGCCAGGAGCGGCGCCAGTCGGAGTTCGTCCCACAGGTGGAGGTCGTCATTGGAGGCCGGGCCGTCTGTGCCCAGGCCGACCCGCACGCCACGGTCCAGCAGCGCGCGCAGCGGCGCAATGCCCGAACCCAGCTTCCCGTTCGAGCCCGGGCAATGCGCCACGGCCACATCGTGCTCGACGAGCAATGCGAGGTCGGCGTCGTCGAGCCAGACGGCGTGGGCCGCCAGCACCCGTCCTTCCAGGACCCCTTCTGAGGCCAGCAGCGCCGGTGCGCTCATGCCGTAACGCTCCTGTACGAGCTGGCACTCGGCAGCAGTCTCGGACAGATGGATCTGCAGTAAGGCATCGCGCGCCCGCGCCTCAGCTGCGATGGTTCGCACCCCTTCCGGAGGCACCGTGTAGGCGGCGTGGGGCCCGAAGCCCATCTGGAGCCGCTCGTGCTTCCCTGCGATGTCGTCGGCCAGCTCGCAGGCGGCGGCCAGCAGCACCTCCCAGGTGTTCTCCGGGCCGGCGTCGGGCACATCGAAGATGGCAGGTGTGTAGACAGTGCGGATTCCGGCCTCGAGGACGGCGTCAACCACGGCCGCCGGATGACGGTATTGCTCACACGTCGTCGTGACACCGTTGCAAAGCAGCTCAGTCGCTCCGAGCAGCATGCCCCAGTACACGTCCTCATCCTCCAGCCGTGCCTCGCGCGGCCAGACCGACTCACGCAACCAGCGGTCGAGCGGGAGCCCGTCGCCGGCGCTCCGCAGCAGCGTCATTGGCGTGTGCCCGTGACAGTTGACCAGCCCAGGCATCAGCAGGCCGCCAAGCCGGTACACCTCGGTGCCGGAGGCCGGCGGGACCTGCCAGGGGTCACCGACCCAGGAGATGAGACCGTCGTCGATGTCAACGGCACCCGGGGCCAGCACAGTATCGGCACTGTCGACGGTGAAGACGGCGTCGGCCTCGAGCCGCACGGTCATGGCGCGCCGACGTACAACCGGTCGGAGAGATCGCGTGAGACGTGAATGGCCTCAGCGCCTCCCTCCACCGTGACCTCCACGTTGCCTTCAGGGTCGCGATCGCCCACCTTGGCCACGACGCCAGGAATGAAGCCTCCTTCGTCGAGCAGCGTCAACGAGCCGAGATTCGATTCCACCTCTTCGCTGATACGAAACAGCCGCACCCGTTCACCGGCATCCACTTCGGCCAGCCGCCGCACCGGCGCCGCCGATGCCGCTGAATGCGACCCTGGGATCGGATTGCCGTGTGGGCAGGTGGCCGGATCGCCCAGCAACTCCACCAGCCGGGCTTCGACATCGTCGGAGATCACGTGCTCCCAGCGTCCCGCCTCTCGATGCACCTTGTGCCACTCGAGCCCGATGACATCCACGAGGAGGCGCTCAGCCAGGCGGTGCTTGCGTACGACCTTCTCCGCCAGGGCCTGCCCACTCTCGGTGAGCGACAGCCGTCGGCCATCCCGGGTCACGTACCCGTCCTCGCGCAAGCGGTCCAGCATTTCGGAGACGGACGGGGCGGACCGGCCTAGCCGCTCGGCGATGCGAGCCTGAATCACCGGCACCCCCTCCTCCGACAAGGAGAGCATCGTCTCGAGGTACTCCTCGACGGGTGGGTGGTATTCCTGAGGTTGGCGGGCGGACCCGCGCTGTTCAGTCATGGCAATGGTCGGAGGAAGGTGGCACATCGAGCGCGGGATTGCGGTCGAAGAAACCGGACGGCAGCAGCGTGAAGCCGGTGTACTCGACAGGCATGACCGGCCAATCTTCGGGCCGCGGGATATGCGTGACGCCGAAGGAGTGCCACAGCACTATGTCGGTATCGACGATCGGACGATCCTCTGCCGACCAGGTCGGCAAGCCGGCGTGGCCGTGATGTTGATTCGGGTAGTCGCCCGCGGCGCGGCGCTCCTCCGGATCGAAAGGCGTGACCCAGAGATTGTGCGAGGCGAAGGCGGCCCGGCGCCCCACGCTGGAGGTGGGATCGGCCAGCAACGTCGGCGTGGCACCCGGCAACAACTTGTAGGCGGTCGGCGCCCCGAGGCCGTTGTGGCGGGACCGGTTGGCAATGCGCCAGGAACGGCTGCGCGACGCGTCGACGTCGCGTTGTGCTGCCAGCTCGGTCTCCAAGAGTGTGACCTTCGTGCCGAACGCGTTCCCCCACGGATTCTCGGCGCTCCCCGGCGATCCAGTGGGCACCGCGTCAACCTCGTAGACCTCGTTGTCCGGACCGTCGACCTGCATGTCGAGCCGGACGTTGAACAGGTGCTGGTGGTACGGAGCGGCCAGGCCCGGGGCGATCATCCTGGCGTGGTCCCCCGGATTGCCGTCGGCCACGGCCATGGTGGACATGACGCCGGTCAGCTTCACCTCGAGCTGCAGAGTGCCATCGAGGTAGAAATACCAGTAGAAGCCGTACTCGTAGTTCCCTACTGTGGCGATGGAGCTCACCACGAGACGACGCGACCGGCGCACCTCGGTTCGCCCCGACACCATGTCGACGTGCTTCCAGAGGATGCCATAGTCCTCCTCGTGCATGCAGATGGCATTGGGACGCGTGTGCGGCTTGCCGCGCTCGTCGGCGAAGACGTCGTCGAAGTACCGGATCTCACCGAGGCAGTCGCAGCCCAGCGTCAGCGAGTTGGCCATGCGACCAAGGCCCCATTCGCCAGCGTCGAACGCGCTCTTCCATGCGTGCATCGGGCCCGGGTGCCCGTAGGGCACCACCATCTCGCTGACCGAGGCCCGGTAGACGATGGGACGGATCCGGCCGCCGTCCTCGTACCCGACCGTCCACAGCACGAGGCCTTCCAACGGATCCATGCCGATCCGCAGTGACCACTTCTGCCAGCGGACCAGATTGCCCTCCACCTCGAAGCTCGGCCCCTCGGGCTGTGTGATCTCCAGCGGTTTGAGATCAGTACGCAAGGGCCCGTTGTGTTCGGGGTAGTAGCTCCCGTGTTCGGACGGAAAGGGCACGACCCCGAGGTCGAGAACTTCGAGCACTTCGCCCCGACCCATGTCGACGAAGGCGAGCAGGCCCTCCAGCGGGCGGGCGTAGCCGTTGTCCTCTTTGGACTCCCGGAGGTAGGCCAAGCAGCGGGTGATGCGCCGGCCCTCTTCGTGACCAAGCCCGAAGGTGCCGGCCGGCCAGGGATCGATCTGCACGAGTGACTTGTCGACCACGCCCCGCCGTTCCAAGGCCGCATTCCATTCGGAATGTTCATGCAGCGCCGCCAGCACCATGATCGACTCTTCCATCTGGAGCGGGGGACGGACATTGCGGACGATCTCCCAGCGGTCGATCTCACCCCGAGTGACCGACACGGTGACTTCCGCCACATCGGCCTCGGGGCCCTGCAACAGCACGAGGCGCAGGCGACGGTCAATCGCCACGTCTTCGCCGGCGTCGACGCTCCGTACCATGTCCTTGGGAGGATCGAACAGACCGATATAGGCGAATCGCAGGGCCTCATTGGGGACTTCGGCCCGGCCACTGGCGAAGACGATCTCGCGGGCGGCGATGATCTCGTCCCCGGTGACTGGTGCCAGCGGATGAAGGTTGGGGGCAGCGGGCGCGAAGGGCATGTCCGGGTGATGTTACGCGCCGGCTCGTGAATGACCCTCTACGATCGCCCCATGGAGGCAGCCGCCGACCGGGCGGAGCACAGCGCCCGGGAACTGGCTCGCCGCCTAGGGATCGACCACCACGACGTGCTCGTGCTCCTCGGCAGCGGGCTGTCCGGCACGGCCGAGGTCCTGGGTGCAGGGGAGGAATCAGTCCCGCTCGACACCCTGCCTTTCTTCCCGCCCTATACGGCGGGAGGACATCGGGCCCACGGCTGGTCGATCGAGCACAACGACCTTCGACTCCTGGTCCTGGGCGGTCGGTGCCACCTTTACGAGGGCCTGACGCCCGTGGAGGTGGTCCACCCCCTGCGTACGGGCATCGCCTCGGGGTGCCGCACGGTCATCCTCACCGCCGCCGCCGGAGGCATCCGCGACGATCTCGTCACCGGGTCGGTCATGGTCGTCAGCGACCACCTGAACCTGACCGGGCGCAGCCCGCTGACCGGCCCAGACTTCGTCGAGATGACTGACGCCTACACACCCCGGCTCCGCGCACTCGCCCTCTCGACACCAGATCCCTCTGCCTCCGTGGTGTCCGCTCGACCCGGCGTCTACGCCCAGCTCCCGGGACCGCAGTTCGAGACGCCAGCCGAGATCCGCATGCTGCGCACGGCCGGGGCCGACGTCGTGGGGATGTCGATGGCGCTCGAGACCATCGCCGCCCGCCAAGCGGGTGCCGACGTCCTGGGATTGGCTGTGGTCACGAATCCAGCCGCAGGGGTCGAATCCACCATCGACATCGCTGACATCGCGGATGTCGGCACGGCCGCTGTGCCGGCCGTGGCCGCCATCATCCGCCACGTCGTAGGCTCGCTGCCATGACCGATCCAGTAGCGCCGACTGGTCTCGACCACGTCGCCATCAACGTCAGCGACGTGCCCGGTGGCATCGCCTTCTACACCGAGAAGATTGGCCTGGTGCAGAACTTTACGCGTCCCGACTTCGGGTTCCCCGGGGCATGGTTGGACGCCGCGAACGGCCAGCAGGTCCATCTGATTGAGGCCACAGTGCCGAACAATGTGGGCCAACACTTTGCCCTCGCCTTCGAGGACCTGGGCGCTGCGGTCGCCGAGCTTCGGGCCCGTGGACTCCAGGTGACAGAGCCGGTGGCCGTGGGGACGACCGGACGCCAGCAAGCGTTCACCTCCGACCCGTGGGGCAACGCGATCGAGTTGCACCAGCGCACCTGAGCTCAGGCGCGGGAACGTTGTTCAGTCGGTGAGAACGCTGACCTGCTTGCGGCCCCGGCGCTCGCCGAACTTCACGACGCCCTCCGCCGTGGCGAAGAGCGTGTCATCGCCGCCGCGGCCCACATTCACCCCGGGGTAGACCTTCGTCCCCCGCTGGCGCACCAGGATGGAACCGGCAGTCACGGCGGTGCCGTCGAAGCACTTCACGCCGAGGCGCTGCGCATTGGAATCGCGTCCGTTGCGGGTGGATCCGCCGCCCTTGGTCTTTGACATGGTCTCGAACTCCTGAGATTCAGCCGGCCGCCGTGATGGCGGTGATCTCCAGCGTGGCGTAATGCTGGCGGTGACCCCACCGGCGACGCTGGTTGGACTTGTTCTTGTAGGTCATGGCGTTGATCTTGGGACCCTTTTCCTCGCCCACGACCTTGGCCGTCACCGATGCGCCAGCCAGCTGCTCCGGCGTGGCCAGCACGGTTGCGCCATCGACCACGAGGACAGGCTCGAGCGACACTTCCGCGCCGACAGGCTGCCCAAGCAGCTCCACGCGGACGCGCTGGCCCTCGGCCACACGCTCCTGTTTTCCTCCGGACCTGATGACGGCATACATAAGAGGGGGATCCTAGCGCAGGACCGAGTCGTCCAGGGTCACGCCCCGGCCCCCACAGACGGCGCATTCGGTCGACAGCGTCTCGAGCAGGCCCTCGGAAACCCGCTTGCGGGTCATTTCGACCAGGCCTAGTTCGGAGATATCGAAGACCTGGGTCCGGGTCTTGTCGCGGGCCAGGGCATTGCGCAGGGCGGCGGCCACCTTGTCCCTGTTCTCTCGGATCTCCATGTCGATGAAGTCGATGACGATGATGCCGCCAATATCCCGGAGCCGGAGCTGGCGGGCCACCTCCTCGGCAGCCTCCAGGTTGTTCCGGTAGACCGTCTCTTCCAGATTGGTCTTGCCCACGTTCTTCCCGGTGTTCACGTCGATGACGGTGAGCGCCTCGGTGCGCTCAATGATCAAGGAACCTCCCGAGGGCAGCCAGACCTTGCGGTCGAGCGCCTTGTGGAGCTGTTCGTGCACGTGGTACCGCTCGAAGATGGGAAGGCCCTCGACCTCGGGGTCGTAGTACTCGACCCGGTCGGAGAGCTCCGGGCTGACGGCCCGCACGTAGTCCCGCACCTGTTCGAAAAGCGCCAAGTCGTCGATCACGACGGCCCGGTACTCCCCGTTGAGCTCCTCACGCAGGATCCGGACAGAGAGCTCAGGCTCCCGGTAGAGCAGGCCAGGGGCGTCGGACCGCTTGGCCTCGGACTCAATGATGTTCCACTGCTCAAGAAGGGTCGTGACGTCCCGCTGGAGCTCCTCGGCCGAGACCCCCTCAGCAGCCGTCCGCACGATCATGCCGTGCCCCGGGGGCTTCACCTCGTCGATGATGCGACGCAGGCGGCGGCGCTCGTTGTCCCCGAGCCGTTTGGAGATGCCGAAGGCGCTCGAATTGGGCACGAGGACCGCGAAGCGCCCGGGCAGCGAGACCTCTTGGGTGAGGCGGGCGCCCTTCGCCCCGATGGGGTTCTTCGTGACCTGGCACAAGATGGTCTGGCCGGCCTTGAGGACGTCCTCGATCCGAGGCTGCTGGGACGCTCCGCCCTCAATGTCCTCCCGGTCGTAGCGCACATCACCCCGGTAGAGAACGGCGTTCTTGGGGATGCCGATGTCGATGAAGGCAGCCTCCATACCGGGCAGCACGTTCTGCACCCGGCCCCGGTAGACGTTGCCGTCGATCTGGTTGGTGTCGTCGGCCGACCGGGAGACGAAGTGCTCGACCAGGGAGCGTCCCTCGAGCATGGCGATCTGGGTCATGTCGGGCTGGACGTGGACGCAGACCAGATACCGGCCCACCTGCTTCGACTTGCGCTCCCGCCCGGGACGACGCCGGCTGCGGGCACGCTTGGCCGTGCCGTCTCCAGAAGACTCTGCCGGTTCCGCCTCGCCGCTCGCGCTCTCATTCGGCGTGGTGGCCTCGGGGCGCTTGAGCGGCACGACTGGGGCCGCCACCTGGGGCGGTGGAGGTGCCGCACCCGCAGGCGCGGGCCTGGTGTCTCCAATTTTCGGCTTGGGCCTGGGCGCTGCCCGCGGCCCATCGGGAGGGCTAGAGCTGCCGCTCCCCCCCGGTGGCTCCGGGGGGTGACCCTCCGGGCTGTGGCTGATTTCCGTTTCGGACATGAGGGAAAGCCCTCCTCGCGTGCTGTGTCGCGTCGCCATCGGTCCCGGGCTCGCCCACAGGGAGCGGCTCGAACCGAGCGCCATCGCGTTCGATCCATTGATGCGTTCGACAGGCCCGTCCGGGCGCCGCAGGGGCGCCCAGGGCCGTTACTAGGTCGCCCGGGCGGACACCACGCGGGTGCGTGGACAACTCCGCCCGAAGTTGACCGTTGGTGCTGGTCAAGGACAGTGCCCGGATGGCCGGGCGGATGTCGTCCTCGGTTTGACGACCCTTCCGCTCTCGCCTGACGGTGAGCATGGGAGCAGCGAGCATCATTTCAACCCGCTCCTGCAGCTCCTCATCCCGCACTCCGAGCACCTCCAGCTCCCAATCGCACGATGCTACCTCCTGTTGAAGCGAACCCTCCGCTTCCCCGATCTGGGCGACCGCCTCGACGGCGATCCCCTCGGGCAGCAGCGCGCTCAGAGCAGCCGGCAGCTCGGCAGCGGGGATCTCCCCCGGGCCAGCTGCCTCCAGGCGCAGGTCGAGGTACTCGCCACGGGACTCACAGCCGGTGGGCAGGGCCAGGCCGAAGCTCACGAGGGGATGCGGCACGAATCCCTGGGAGTACGCCAGTGGCAGCCGGCTGCGCCGCAACGCCCGCTCCCACATTCGGGCCACGTCGCGGTGACTGGTGAAGCGGATCTTCCCCTCTTTGGTAAAGCGCAGGCGGAGGCGGCGCTGGCCCTCAGGGAACACGGCTGACCAGGCGGACCGGGATTCGATCCCCGACGCTGAGGTCCTGTCCCGTGCCCTGGCTGCCACCGGCAGGCGGGAGTGGCGACGCCACCACGTGCTCCAGTCCCAAGCCGGTGCAGGCGCCGCAGTCGTAGCACGGGGTCCAACGGCAGTCCTCGACGGCCACACTGGCCAGTGCGTCCTGCCAGTCACCCCAGAGGAAGTCCCGGTGCAGGCCCGCCGAGATGTGATCCCAGGGGAGGGCCTCGTCGCTGTCGCGGTCCCGGTAGCACACCTCGTCGACGCTGAGCCCCTCAGCGGCCAGAGCGGCTTCCCACAGGGACAGATCGAAGCGCTCGGACCACTCCTGGAAGGTGCCCCCCGCCCGCCAGACACGCTCGATCACCGCACCCATACGTCGGTCACCACGGCTGGCCAGTCCCTCGGCGACCGAGGCGGCTGGTTCGTGCCAGCGGATCGTGAGCCCGCGGGTGCGCCGGGCCTCGTCGCGGAGCAGGACCACCTTGCGCTCGAGCTCGGCCACGGTGTCCTGACCGAACCACTGGAACGGCGTGTGCGGCTTGGGCACGAAACCGCCCACGGACGCGACCACCGTCACTCCCTTGTGGTATTTCCGGCCGATCTCGACGCAGCGCGCACCGAGTTGGGCGATACCGAGCACGTCTTCATCGAGCTCGGTGGGCAAGCCGATCAGAAAGTAGAGCTTGACCCGCCGCCAGCCCTGGCTGAAGGCGGCATCGACCGCACTGTAGAGATCCTCCTCGGTGATCAGCTTGTTGATCACCGTGCGCATCCGCCATGTCCCGCCCTCGGGGGCAAAGGTGAGCCCAGTGCGGCGTACCTTCTGGATTTCGGCTGCCGTCCCGACCGTGAAAGCGTCCACCCGCAGCGACGGGAGACTCACCGAAACCCGACCGCCGTGTTCGGGGTCGTCGACGATGTCGCGCACCGTGTCCTCAATGCCTGAAAAGTCCGCCGATGACAATGAGGTCAGCGCCACCTCGTCGTGGCCGCTCCATTCCAGGCCGCGTTGCACCATCTGGCGAACCTGGGCAGCGGGCCGCTCGCGCACCGGCCGGGTGATCATGCCCGCCTGGCAAAAACGGCAGCCCCGCGTGCAGCCGCGGAATACCTCGACGTTGAGGCGGTCGTGGACCACCTCCGTCAGCGGAATGAGGGGGCGCGCCGGGTAAGGCCAGTCGGCCAGGTCGCTTACCGTCCGCTTGGACACCTCGGCGGGCACGCCAGACACGCTCGGGAGAGTCGAGACCAGACGCCCGTTCTGGTACGACGCGGTGTAGAGCGCGGGCACGTACACGCCTTCCAGTCCCGCCAACGCGCGCAGGAGTGCTGTGCGGTCGCGTGTCCGGGGGGCTGACGTACGCAACCAGGCCGCCATCACCTCGTTGATCTCGCCGACGACCTCCTCGCCATCGCCGAGCACGAAGGCGTCCACGAAGTCGGCCAGCGGCTCGGGGTTGAAGACGCAGTGACCGCCCGCCACGACCAGCGCGTCAGCACCGTCGCGGTCCACCCCGTGGAGGGGGAGACCGGCGAGGTCGATCATGTTGACGAGGTTGGTGTAGACGAGCTCGGCCGACAGGTTGAATGCCAACACGTCGAAGGCGACCGCCGGCATGTGCTGCTCCACGCTGAAGAGCGGCACCCCGGCCGCCCGCATGGCGGCCTCCATGTCGACCCACGGGGCGTAGGCGCGTTCGGCCAACGCATCCGGACGCTCGTTGAGGATCTCGTAGAGGATCTGCAGCCCCTGGTTGGGTAGCCCGATCTCGTACGTGTCGGGGTAGAGCAGCAACCAGGCCACACTGCCGGGGCCGTGCTCGGGAAAGACCGAGCCCTGCTCGCCCCCGATGTACCGGGCCGGCTTGGACACCGTGGGCAGGATGCGTTCAATCTGCGGCCAGAGGGTCTCCATTCACAGCAACCCTACGGGACGCTCAGCCTCCGCCCGAAGTGCTCGACGTCGTGGTGCTCGGACCGCCGGTCGAGCCGGGCTTCGGTGCCGTGGTCGTGGTGGTCGTCGGTGTCCCGAGCGGCGGGTTGGTCACGGGCGCCGTCAGGCTGCCCGGGCTGGCCGGGGTCGGCGTCTTGACTGCGCCATTGATCCCCGGGTTGGCCACGATGTAGTCGAAGATGTTCCGTACGAGGGGGGCGGCGGCCTGGGCGCCGTAGCCGCCCTGGTCGATGACGGCAAGGACGAGGTACTGGGGATTGGGGTTGGGACCGAAGGCCACGAACCAGCTATTGGGCTCGAGCTTCTGGCCCGCTGGCCCCTGGTTCGAGGCCGTGCCCGTCTTCCCGGCGAGGTTCCACGAAGCTGGGAAGCCCTGGAAGTCCTGGTAGGCGGTCCCGCTCCTGCTCGAGATGACACCCTCGAAACCCTGCAGCATGGCGCTGTAGGTGCTCGGCGAGATCGGCACCTTCCCGGTGACCTCGGGCTCGATCTTCTTGATGATCTTGCCGGTGAGCGGGTCGACGATCTCGGAAGCCACCTGGGGTGCGTAGCGGGTACCTCCGTTGGCGAAGGTCGAGTACGACTCCGCCTGCTCAATGGGCGTCAGTATCGTCTCACCCTGGCCAAAGGCCATCTCGATGTTGTCCCCCGTGAACCACGATGCCGCGTAGGGGAACGCCTGAGGAGCCTCTGCGTGCAGCTTGGCCCTGGTCGCCTTGCTGTCGACACGCCCCTGTGCCTCGCCTGGGAGGTCTATCCCGGTGATGTCCCCCTCGCCATAGGCGGTTGCCTCCTCCTGAATGGGAGTCGTGCCGTACTTGGACTGCTGTTCCCAGAACATTTCGCCGAGGTTGTAGAAGAACGCGTCGCTCGATGCGGTGAGTGCGCTCGAGACGTTGTAGGTACCCCCGGTGTCGCCCGGGTCGTCGTGCAGGATGCATCCGGTGTCGTTGTTGACGCCGGCGGCCGGGCACCCTTGAATCTTGAAGGTGCCGCTATCGACATAAGGCGTCGTCGGCGAAATCAGGCCGTCTTGGAGCGCGGCCGTCGCCGTGATGAGCTTGAACGTCGATCCCGGCGTGTACTGACCATCAATGGCGTTGTCGTTCTCGGCCCCGCTTTGCTGGAGCGCAGCGAAGTTCGCCGTCGAGATCCCCCCGACCCATTCGTTGAGGTCGTAGGTGGGAAACGAAGCCAGCGCGTACACCTGGCCGTTCTGGGGATTCATCACGATCACCGCGCCGTTCGGCGCCGGGGGCTTCACGCCGCCGTCAACCTGATCTGGCGTGTTGCGGTCCGCCATGATCTGCGCCTGCAGGGCATTCTGCACCTCTTGCTGCAAGCCCGTGTCGATGTTGAGGACGACCGTGTCCCCGACCTGCGGCGCCGTCGAGCTCAGGGTGCCCGCGACGGTGCCGCTGGCGTCGACCGAGAGGGCCTGGCGACCCGGCACGCCCTTCAGGTACTGCTCGTACTGGGCCTCGATCCCCGAGACGCCGATTTGGCTGCCCTGGGTATAGCCGTCGTTGGGGTGGGCGGCGAGGTAGCTGCTCGTGATGTCGCCGACGTAGCCGAGGATATGGGTAGCCGTCGTCCCGCCCTGGGGGTAGGTCCGTTGCGCCACTGTCTGCACGGTCACACCGGGGTACTCGGACTGGTTCGTCTGCAAGAACTGCACCGTGTCCTCTGACACGCCCACGGCGACAGGCACGGGCTCGTACGGGCTGTACTGGTTGTTGTTGATGGAGGCCTGTACCTGTTTGGGTGTCTGACCGACGAGCGCCGCCACCATGCCCACGATGGCCGGGTTCTGTACGGCTTCAGCGCGCGACAACAAGATCTCTTGCTGTGGCGTGTTCGAGACGAGCACCGTGCCGGCGCGGTCGACGATCTCGCCACGAGGGGCAGCCACGCTGACCACACGCACCTGGTTGCGCGTCACGGCTGCGGCGTAACTCTTCCCCTCGACCACTTGCAGCGTCCACAGCCGCAGGACGAGGACCCCGAAGAGGAGCAGCACGACGATCCCGACGATGCGCAGGCGGAGATTGGGCCGGGCCTCCTCTTCCTCGGGCGAGCCGACGATGGAGGCCACGTTGACGCTCTTGCGGGGCCGCATGCGCGGTCCCCTCGTATTGCCCCGCCAGGAGCCGTGCTTCGCCGGGCGCGAGGACGGCTTGGGGTGCAGGCGGTCGCCCCGGATTGGGTGGCGAAGGGTCCGCTTCACCAGACCCTGCTGTCGGCATTGGCGGGCACCAGCGAACGGCGATGGCTTTCCCCGACCAGGGCCCACCGCATCAGCCGGTTGACCGGGAGAACCAACACCACGCTGGAGACGCCGACCACCAAAATCAGGGAGAGGAAGTCCACCTGCACCATCTGACCCTGTCCGAGAATTGCTCCGAGCACGGCGAACAGCATGTCCGCTCCGACGCTCCCAGCGGCCGCGGCCACCGGCTTGAGCCAAGCCGCGCGGGGGTCAGCGGCAGTGGTGAGGGACCCGACGGCGTACCCGAGTACGCACCCGACCAGGGCAGACAGTCCGAACGGCGTCGGGAGCACGAGGTCGAAGGACAAGCCGGCCCAGAACCCGACGATCGCACCGGTCTCGGGCCCATCGAGCAGCGCGGCCGTGATGGGGAGCAGCCAGAGGAGGTCAGGATGGGCCCCGCCGATCCTCAGGGCCACCATGACGGTCTGCTGGACCATCAGCACGATGAAGATCACCAACGCCACCCGGAGCATGGAGCGCCCGGTCACGTGTTCGGCACCCACTGCACGACATCGACGTAAGCCAACTGACTCAGATCAGCGGCCGGGTCCACGTGAATGGTCTCCTGGCTGGCCCCAGCCGAGGTATGGAAGGTCTGCACGGTGGCCACGGGGATCCCCGGTGGGAACGCCGCCGCATCGAGGCTGCTCGTGAACATGACCTCTCCCTTGTGCAGGGGGGTGCGCGGCGTCACCAGGTCTGCCGTCATGTCGTTCGACGGCCCTTGCCCGTCGACGGTTCCCGTCAGCTGGTTGTCGAAGGTCACACCGACCTTCGACTGTCCATCGGTGACGAGACGGACGACGGAGGTGTGGTGGAAGGACTGGATCACCCGACCGACCAGGCCGCCGGCCCCGACGACCGGGTAGCCCACGTCGACGCCGTCGGCACGGCCCTTGTCCAACGTGATCGTCGCGGTGAAGTTGGACGCGTACTCGTCTTGCGTCTGCGCGGTGACCGTCGGCAGCGAGCCCAAGTAGGGCAGGTTCTGCAATGCAGTGATCTCGCGTAGCTGGTTCTTCTCGAAACCTTGTTCGAGTTGCGCCGCGCGCAACTGGCCGATGGTCCGCTGCAAACGCTCGTTCTGGGCCTGGACCGATCCGTAGTTGAAGGCGCCTGCGAAGAAGTTCCCGATCGGACTGATGATGTCGAGGACGCCCTGTCGCAGAGGTGCGTAGACGTCGTTGGCGACCGACTTGATCCCGGACGTGATGCTGTGGGTGCGCCCATTCTGATCGAGCGAGATGAGGGACAGCGAGAGAACGATGAGGACGATGACCGTCAGGGTACGGCGAGACCGCCGGGACCGGGCCACCCAGGAGAAAGCGGTCGATCGATCAGCGAGTGGAAGTGGTGATCAGCACCCGCTTCAGCGCTTCGAACTCTTCCAGGCACTGGCCGCTGCCGATGGCGACGCAGTTCAGAGGGTCCCTGGCCACGACGATGGGCATGCCCGTTTCGTGCTGCAGGCGAGACTCGAGGCCGTGGAGCAATGCGCCCCCACCGGTCAGGACGATCCCCTGTTCCATGATGTCGGCCGCCAGCTCAGGTGGCGTCCGGTCCAACGTGACCTTGACGGCGTCGATGATTGCGGACACCGGCTCCTCAATGGCCCGACGGATCTCCTCGGTGGAGACGACGATCGTCTTCGGGAGGCCGCTCACGAGGTCGCGGCCGCGGATCTCCGCATGGAGCTCTTGCTCCAGCGGATAGGCCGAACCGAGCGTGATCTTGATCTCTTCCGCCGTCCGCTCTCCGAGCGCGAGGCTGAACTCCTTCTTCACGAACGAGACGATCGCCTCGTCCAGCTCGTCGCCACCGATGCGGACGGACTGGCTCGTGACGATGCCGCCGAGGGAGATGACGGCAACCTCCGTCGTCCCACCGCCGATGTCGACCACCATGTTGCCGGTCGGCTCGTGCACCGGGAGGCCTGCTCCGATAGCCGCCGCCATGGGCTCCTCAATGATGTAGGCCCGCCGGGCTCCGGCGTACTCGGCCGCTTCCATCACGGCGCGGCGCTCCACTCCAGTGATGCCCGACGGGACGCAGATCACCATGCGCGGCTTGGCGAAGCGGCGCTGGTGCACCCGGTGGATGAAATAACGCAACATCTTCTCGCAGATCTCGAAGTCGGCAATGACGCCGTCCTTGAGCGGCCGGATGGCCTGGATGTTCGACGGCGTGCGGCCGATCATGCGCTTTGCCTCGGCCCCCACGGCGAGCGGGCGCCCGTCCTTGATGTCGACGGCGACGACGGAGGGCTCGTTGAGCACGATGCCACGGCCGCGGACGTACACAAGCGTGTTGGCGGTTCCGAGGTCGACAGCCATGTCACGACCAAGGAGGGAAAGGCGATTTTCGGCCATAGTTGGAGCTCTCCCGAGAAATTCCGGATGGTCGCCGGCGAGAGCCGACGGCCGTGATGGTGCGCCCACAGGCTATGGGACTCGGAGGGGGTCCACAAGGCGGACGCCGGAGAACGCCCATCTGGCCTGCAATTACACCGGCGTTGGCCGGTGCGGTGCTCGATTTACGCGGTCCCCAAGCCCGGAAAGAAGAGTGCGATCTCCCGGGCCGCCGACTCGTGCGAGTCGGAGCCGTGCACCAGGTTCTCGGTGGTCTCGATCCCGAAGTCCCCGCGAATGGTGCCTGGAGCGGCCTCGGCGGGGTTCGTCGTGCCCATCATCAGGCGGACCACGGCATAGGTGTCCTTCGGGCCCTCGACCGCCATGATGAGGGCGGGCGAGCGGGTGATGAAGGCGACCACATCGCCGAAGAAGGGCCGCGCGGCGTGCTCGGCGTAGTGGGTCTCGGCCTCCTCCGTCGTGATCGTTCGAAACTCGGCGGCCACCAGCCGGAGCTTCTTGCGCTCCAGGCGGCTGAGCACTTCGCCGGCCAGGCCCCGCTCAACGCCGTCGGGCTTCACAATGACAAGGGTGCGGTCCACGAGGGGTGGACACTACACAACCCGGGGACGGGCCTGTCCGCGGTCAGCGACCGGCTTCCTCCCACGGGACGGACGCGGCCAACGCGTCGGCTCGGGCGGTGCCGACGACGTAGAGCGACCCTGCCACCACCACCAGTCCGTCGGCATCGACCATGCGGCGAGCCACGCGGAGCGCGTCGGAGATGTTCGGCTCTTCGTACACGGACAACCCGAGCGCGCGGCCCGCCTCGGAAACTGCGGCGACCGGCATGGCGCGTGGTGAGTCCGGTTCGCAGGCGATGACGGCGGAGATACCGACCGATGCCAACGGGGCGAGCATGGCCGACGGATCACGACCCGACAACATCCCCACCACCGCCACCGACACACCATCGACCGCGAACTCCTCCGCCAGCGCGTCAGCCAGCGCCGCCATGCCCGCCGCGTTGTGCGCGCCGTCGACGAGCAGCAGTGGCCGCCGTCCCAACACCTCGAGGCGACCCGGCACCCGTACGGCGGCCAGCCCTTCCTCGACCACTTCGGCGTCGAGCGGATCGCCGAAGAAGGCCTCCACCGCCGTCAATGCCACCGAGGCGTTCACGCCTTGGTGTGCACCGTGCAGCGGCACCAAAATGTCTTCGTAGCGGCCACCCGGGGTCCACAGCGTCACCACTCGCCCGCCGACAGCCACCCGGTTGGATTCGCAGCCGAAGTCACGCCCGGCCACCCACACCGAGGCCGCCCCGACTTCCTGCGCCCGGCGCGTGATGATGTCGGCCAGCTCCGGGGCCATGTCCCCCACCACGACCCTGCTCTGGGGCTCGATGATGCCCGCCTTGTCCGTGGCGATCCCTTCGAGTGTGGGCCCGAGGACGTCCGTGTGGTCGAAGCTCACGTTGGTGAGCACCGCCACGTCGCCCCGAACGACGTTCGTGCAGTCCCACGTCCCCCCGAGGCCCACCTCCACCACCATGGCGTCGACCGCCTCGGTGGAGAACCAGGAGAGGGCGGCCGCCGTCAGCAGCTCAAAGCGGGTTGGGCGCTCAGGGAGCAACGGTTCGAGCAGCGCCAGCTCCGTCAAGACGTTGGTGAAGGACTCGTCGTCGATCGGCTCCCCGTTGAGGGCCAGGCGCTCGCCCACGACGTGCAAGTTCGGGCTCGTATAGGTCCCGACGGTCAGGCCCTGGGCCATGAGCAGCGCGGTGGCCATGGCCGACGTCGAACCTTTGCCATTCGTGCCGGTGATGTGGATGGAAGGGATGGACTCCTGGGGCTCACCGAGTAGCGAGGTAAGTGCCCGCATACGGTCCAGTGTCGGCAGGGCGCGCCGGCGAGGCATGTTGGACTCGAAGTCGACGTGGCTGTCGAGCCAGGCCAACGCGTCCACCAACCCGTCAAAGGGCGGCGCCACCGGCTCGTCCACGGCGACCGGTTCCGGTTCGGTCAGGAGGCGGCGCGGCGCGAGCGGGTCGCCTTGACCGGCGCGCCTCCGAGCGGCACCAGCGTCGGGGCCACGCGGTCGAGCACCACTGAGCGATCCACCACGCACTTGCCCACGTCGGTACGGCTGGGCAGGTCGTACATCACGTCGAGCAGGACCTCTTCGAGGATGGCGCGCAGCCCACGGGCGCCCGTACCCCGCAACAGGGCCTGCTCGGCCACTGCCTCGAGCGCGTCGGGAGTGAACTCGAGCTCCACGTTGTCGAGCGCGAACACCCGCTCGTATTGCCGGGTCAGCGCGTTCTTCGGCTCGACGAGGATCTGCACCAGCGCGTCCTTGAACAGCGGCGAGACCGCACTGACGACCGGCAGGCGTCCGATGAACTCGGGGATGAGGCCGAACTTGATCAGGTCCTCGGGAAGCACGTGGCGCAGGATCTCGCCATCTTCCCGGTCCTGGCGGTGCACCTCGGCGCGGAAGCCGATGCCGCGCTTGCCGATGCGCGACTCGATCACCTTGTCGAGCCCGGCGAATGCGCCACCACAGATGAACAAGATGTTGGTCGTGTCGATCTGAATGAACTCCTGGTGGGGGTGCTTGCGCCCGCCTTGCGGCGGCACGGAGGCGGTGGTGCCTTCCAAGATCTTCAGCAGCGCCTGCTGCACGCCTTCACCCGACACGTCACGGGTGATGGAGGGGTTCTCGCTCTTGCGGGCGATCTTGTCGATCTCGTCGATGTAAATGATGCCCGTCTCGGCCCGCTTCACGTCGTAGTCAGCGGCCTGGATCAGCTTCAAGAGGATGTTCTCGACGTCTTCGCCGACGTACCCGGCCTCGGTCAGCGCGGTGGCATCGGCGATTGCGAAGGGAACGTTGAGCATGCGGGCGAGCGTCTGGGCCAGGAGCGTCTTGCCACAGCCGGTCGGGCCGAGAAGCAGGATGTTCGACTTGGCCAGCTCGACACCGTCCTCGCCCGCTGGGGGGCTGGCCTGCACGCGCTTGTAGTGGTTGTAGACCGCGACCGAGAGAATCTTCTTGGCGTACTCCTGCCCGACGACATAGTCGTTGAGGAAATCGAAGATCTCCCGCGGCTTGGGAAGGTCCTCGAAGCTCAGCTCCGTGGACTCGTCACGCTCCTCGGCGATGATGTCGTTACACAGGTCGATACACTCGTCGCAAATGTAGACACCCGGACCGGCGATCAGCTTCTTGACCTGTTTCTGCGTCTTCCCGCAGAAACTGCACTTGACGAGATCCCCGCCCTCTCCGAACTTCGCCACCAGATCGCTCTCCCGTCCGTCCAGTTCGTCCTACGCGGCGCCGATGGCCTCGAGTGGCGCCACCGTCCGCGCTGTGATGACTTCGTCGATCACGCCGTACATCACCGCTTCATCCGCCGTCATGATGAAGTCCCGATCGGTGTCCTGGGCCACCTTCTCCTGGGTCTGCCCGGTGTCCTCGGCCAACATCCCCGAGAGCAGGTCACGCATGCGGAGGATCTCTCTGGCCTGCAGCTCGATGTCGCTGGCTTGACCCTCGACACCACCCCAGGGCTGGTGCAACAACACGCGGGCATGGGGCAGCGCGAAGCGCTTGCCCTTGGCCCCGGCGGCCAGGAGAACGGCGGCCGCAGAAGCCGCCTGGCCGAAGCAGAAGGTGGAGACGTCAGCCTTGATGAACTTCAGGGTGTCGTAGATGGCGAACAACGCAGTGATCTCGCCGCCGGGCGAGTTGATGTAGAGGTGGATGTCCTTGTCGGGCTCCTCGGACTCCAAAAACAGCATCTGGGCGCAGACCAGGTTGGCCACCGCATCGTCAACAGGCGTGCCGAGAAAGATGATGCGCTCACGGAGCAACCGCGAGTACAGGTCATAGGCTCGCTCGCCCCGGTTGGACGACTCGATCACGGTCGGGACCAGATAGTTGTAGGCCTTCATCGGGCTCCCCGAACTCTCCATCTTCACTCGCTCTCCTCGTCTTGCTCGACTTCGCCCTCTCCCGAGGCATCCACCTTGAGGTCATCCCGTGACATCGGGTTGCCCTCTTCGTCGAAGAGATCCACGTGGTCCAGCAGCCACTCCAGCGCTTTGCCTTTGCGCAGTTCCGAGCGTACCGCGCCGGTCCGGCCGGCCGTGTCGAGTTGGCGGCGCAACTCGGTCGGGGTGGTCCCCATCCGCTCCGCCATGGTGACTATCTCGGCCAGGAGCTCCTCGTCACTGAGGGTGAGCTCCTCGGCCTCGACCAGGGCTCTCAGCGCCAAATCGGCCTTCACGGCGGCCATGGCGTCCACACGGACCGCACCCAGCAACTCGTCCGGCGTGGTGCCGGTGGCCTGGAAGTACTCGGCCAATCCCAGTTTCTGGGCCTCCAAGCGGTGCTGGAGGTCGTGGAGACGCTCATTGACCTCCGAGTCGACCAGGACCTCGGGAACCACGTCGTCGGTGACCAGCTCGGCCAGGGCTTCGATGGTCTTCTGGCGCAGCGCCATCTGGCTCTGCATCAGCTTGACGCGCCCGATGCGCGTGGCGATGTCCGCGCGCAGCTCGGCCACGGTGGCGAACTCGGAGCTCTCGGTGGCCCACTCGTCGGTGGCCTCGGGAAGCTTCTTGACCTTGACCTCTTTGACGAGCACCCGGAACGCGACGTTCTGGTCGGGCTCGTCAGGGTTGGCCGTGTCGAACGCAAGGATGGCGCCGGCTTTGGCACCGTGCAGCTCGCCGTCGAGCTCCGGAACGACGGAGGCCGAACCGACCTCGTAGAGGTAGTCGTCCACACCGACCACCTCAGCGCCCGAGGCGTCGTTGGCGTGGAGATCGATCGTCACCAGATCGCCGTCGATCGCCGGGCGGCCCACCACCTCGAGCTCCGCGTCGTTCTCGCGCAGCCGGTCGAGCTGGCTCTGCACCTCCTCGTCGGTGACGGCGAGGCCCGGCAGCGTGACATGCAGGCCGTCGTAGCCCGGAATGGCAACGAACGGGCGCACCTGCACGACGGCGTCGAAGGACACGGCGCCGCCGTCCTCACCGCTGGTGATGTCGATCTCCGGCTGTGCGATGGGATCGAGCTCCGTGTCGACGACAGCGCGTGCGTAAAAGTCGGGCAACGACTCGCGGAGTGCCTCGGCGCGCAGCGCGCCGGCGCCGCCCATACGGGCTTCGAGCACCTTGCGCGGCACCTTGCCGGGCCTGAAACCAGGCACACGGACCTGCTTGGCCAGGGCGCGCACGGTGTCGCCGAGCGCTCGATCGAATTCGGGCTCGTCGACCTCAACGCTGAGGCGGACGAGGTTCCCCTCCATTGGCTCTGCTGTCGCACGCATCACGAGCCGATCACTCTACCGGCCGTCCCGCGGCCCGGGCACACGGTCCCGGCACACGGTCCCGGCGGACGGGCTCGGCGGACGGGCGGCCCTCTCAGAACATGAAGTTCATGGCACTGAGGACGGAGCGGCCCACCGAGGCGTCGCCTGCCACGCCGAGACCGCCCTCCGCCTCCACCTCGGCGGAGGTGGCCCGCCCGCAGCCAAGGCGCATGAAGTCGATGCCCGACAGCGAGAGGGTCACCGTCGGTGCCACCTCGTCGGCCACCGGGCGGGCGCGACCGGCTTCCACGGCGATGGTGAAGGCGCGAGCGTCGTGCTCCGGGCCGGTCACGTCGAAGCGGACGGCGGTGCCGTCGGCACAGGCCGCCTTCTTGCCCACGACGAAGGGCATGGCACCCTGGACGCGGTCGAGCGCGATTTCCGACGCCACGTTCCCGCTCCCGCCTGGTCGGTCGAGGGCGAGCCGAACATCTTGCTCGTGCACCCAGCTGTCGTAGACCCGCACGATCATGAACTCCGCCCGCGGCACCTGACCGACCGGGCTCCAGCCTTGTGCAGCCCAGTCGGCCGCGGTCAGCCCGTCCAACTGGGCCAACCGGGTCGAGGTCACCCCGACGAACTCCTCCCACACCGACGGGCCGGACATCGCACGGCGCACGGCGACGAAGCGCTCGTTCGTCGCGGCGAAGTCGTTCTTCACGTGGTCGCCCAGCGGACCGTCCCAGTCCGGAACCGGCTCGCCCATGATCGCCAGCTCGATCCCGATGAGGTGGGAAAGCTGGTCCTTGACCTCCCAGCCGGGGCACTCGGTGGGGAGGGCCCACTCGGTCTCGGAAAGAGCGGAGCACACCTCGGCCAGCGCCCCCCAGGTCTCCGCCAGCGCATTTCTTGCCCGCAGCCCGCGGCGGAGCCAGTCACCGTCCTGACCTGCATCGTTGTCGTCCACGACGCCGACCCTACCCCCGGGATCGTGCCTGGAATCGCCCGACCATCCCCCATTCCTCTGAACCCCCCCGCTACGTTCGACACCCGTCCAAGGCCATCACCGACCGAAGGAGTTGCCATGGCTAACTACGAGGGGTACTGCGTGAAGTGCCGAGAGAAGCGGGAGTTCGACGGCCAGGAAGTGGAATTGGCCAACGGGCGCCGCGCCGCACAGGGCACCTGCCCGACGTGCGGGACCAAGATGAACCGGATCCTGGGCAAGGCCAAGGTCTGAACCAGGGCACGCCAGCCGCGGCGAGCGGGCCGCAGGCTGGCGTGACACGATTGCACCCGTGCATGACCTGATCATCAAGGGTGGGACGCTGGTCGACGGAACCGGCGCCGCAGCGCGTCCTGCCGATGTCGCGGTCGACTCCGGCCGCATCACCGAGGTGGGCGCGGTCCAGGGCGGCGCCACCCAGATCATCGAGGCCGACGGCCTCCTGGTCACCCCGGGTTGGGTCGACGTCCACACCCACTACGACGGCCAGGTCACCTGGGACTCGGAGCTCGCCCCGTCGTCGTGGCACGGCGTCACGACCCTCGTCATGGGCAACTGCGGCGTGGGGTTCGCCCCCGCCCAGCCCGACCGTCACGACTGGCTCATCGGCCTCATGGAAGGGGTCGAGGACATCCCCGGCACCGCGCTGGCCGAAGGGATCGAGTGGGAGTGGGAGACCTTCCCCGAGTATCTCGACGCGCTGGAGAAGAGGCGCTGGACGGTCGACGTCGGCACCCAGGTGCCGCACGCGGCGGTACGGGCCTACGTCATGGGTGAGCGGGGCGCCCGCAACGAGGCGGCCACCGCCGAGGACATTGCAGCGATGCGGGCCATTGTGCTCGAGGCCATCCGGGCCGGCGCCCTCGGCTTCTCCACCTCTCGCACCCTGGGGCACCGCGCCATCGACGGCGAACTGGTGCCGGGGACGTTCGCAGCCGAAGACGAACTGTTCGGCCTCGGGTCCGCGCTGGGCGAAGCCGGCGCCGGCGTCTTCGAACTGGCCCCGCTGGGCTCGGCCGGCGAGATGCTCGAGGACGCCTGGCAGGAAGTCGACTGGATACGCCGGCTCTCGGCCGCCATCGACCGTCCCGTGTCCTACGTGCTGTTGCAGGCCGACGACGACCCCGAGCTGTGGCGCAAGCAGCTGGCGGCCTCACTCGAGGCCTGCGCCGAGGGTGCTCGCCTCTTCCCCCAGATTGCCGGGCGCCCGACCGGGATCTTGTCGGGGCACCACACCACGCTGTGCCTCTTCTCCGAGTTCCCGGCCTACGCGGCACTGCGGGAGCGGTGCGGGACGCCCACCGAGCTGGCGACGGCGCTGGCCGACCCCGAGGTCCGGCGGTCGATCGTGTCGTGGACGCCGTCGTCGCCGGCCCAGGCAGACGCCATGACCAAGGCCTACGAGCGCACCTTCATTCTCGGGAATCCGCCGGACTACGAGCCGGGCCCCGAGCGGTCACTGGCCGGAATCGCCGCGGCGAGCGGACGGTCACCGTTGGAAGTGGCCTACGACGAGATGGCCCGCGACGGCGGACAGGGCCTGCTGTACATCCCGATCCTCAACTACGCCACGGGTGACCTCGACCACGTGCGCGAGATGATGCTGCACCCGCAGGGCCTCCTCGGACTGGCCGACGGCGGCGCCCACACCGGCACCATCTGCGACGCGTCGATGCCCACCTTCATGCTGACGCACTGGACCCGGGACCGGAGCCGGGGCGAGCTGCTCCCGCTGGAGTACGTGGTGAAGAAGCAGACCCACGACACGGCGCGGCTGTACGGCATGGCCGACCGGGGCACGGTGGAGCCGGGCGCGCTGGCCGACTTCAACCTCATCGACTACGACGCCCTCACGCTGGGCGCGCCGTTCGTGACCAACGACCTGCCGGCGGGCGGCCGCCGGCTGCTCCAGAAGGCGGCGGGGTACGTGGCCACCATCAAGGCCGGGACCGTGACGTTCGAGCACGGCGAGCCGACCGGTGCACTGCCGGGCCGCCTGGTCCGCGGCGCTCGCTGAACCCAGTCCCGCCGTCTTCGCTCCCACTCCCCCGCTGCCCGCTCGGCCGATCCCTTCGGCACGGCAGACTGCACCCCGTATGGAAGCGCCGCTGACCCAGTACGCGCTCCGGGACGGCGTCCACATCGGCTTCCAGGTCTGGGGCCATGCCCCCGAGACGCCCGGGAATGACGCGGTCGACGTGCTCGAGTTCAACAGCGGGCTCATGATCTCCATCGACGAGACCGTCGACGAGCCCAACTGGCTGCGCTACACCGAGCGGGTGGCGGACTTCTCCCGCCTGATCCGCTTCGACGCCGGCGGCCTCGGGCTGTCCGACCCGCTGCCCACGGACACCGAACCATCCATTGAGGGCTGGGGACGCGACGCGTTGGCCGTCATGGACGCCGCCGGGTGCGACCGCGCCGTGGTCCTGGCCTCGGCCGGCGGGGCGATGCCCGCCCTGTGGCTGGCGGCGACCCACCCCGAACGCGTCGTCTCCCTCGTCATCGTCAACGGCACGGCGCGTGTCGGCCAGACGGAGGACTACGGTTTCGGCGCCTCCGACGAGGAGGTGGCCTCCGGGTCGGGGATCGAGGGCTCGCTGACCGAGGAGGGCATCCCACGGGACATCGCCATCTTCGCCCCCAGCCTGGCCCACCGCATCGGCTTCCGGGAATGGTGGGGACGGGCGGCCCGGCGCGGCGCCAGCCCGGCGACCGCCATGGCATTCAACGTCGTCACCTTCTCGGCCGACCTTCGCTGGTGCCTCCCCTCCATCAGCTGCCCGACGCTCGTGTTCGCGCGCCTCGACAGCTACGCCAATCTGAGCCAGCACGGGCACTACCTCTCCGAGCACATCACGGGTGCCCGCCTGGTCAGCACCACCGGGCCCGACATCCTCCCCTGGGCCGGTGAGTTCGACTCCATCGTCGACGAGATGGAGGAGTTCGTCACGGGCGCGCGCGGGGTGCATGCCGCCACCCGGCTGCTCGCCGCCGTGCTCTTCACCGACATCGTCGACTCGACCGTGCGCGCGGCGGAGGCGGGCGACCGCCGGTGGCGCGCCGTCCTCGACGAGTTCGACGTGAACGTCGGGAGGCTCCTGGCCCGCCACGACGGCATCCTCGTCAAGAACATGGGCGACGGGATGTTGGCCCGCTTCGCCGCACCGGCACAGGCCGTGCGCTGCGCGGAGGCCATGGTGCAGGCGGCCAGGAACGCAGGGCTGCAGCTGCGCGCCGGCCTGCACGCCGGCGAGGTGGAGCTGCGCGGCGACGACATCGGCGGCCTGGCCGTCCACATCGCCTCGCGGGTGAGCGCCATGGCGGGACCGGGCGAGGTGCTGGTCACCGGCACGGTGCGCGACCTGGTGGTCGGCTCGGGCATCGTCTTCGACGACCGGGGCTTTCACAACCTCAAGGGCCTGCCCGACGAGTGGCAGGTGCTGGCGGTGGAGCGGGCGTAGCTCCTCGGGCATTTCGATTGGCGTTATGGTCTCGCAACCGTGTGCCGGTCGGTTCACGTCGGGCCCGACTTCGGGCGGGGCGCAGTGGAAGTTGGTCCCGTCGCGGCCGGGGCGCGATGAGCAACCCCGGCTCCCGCTCGCCACGCGGTGACCGTCAGCGGCGACGGAACCAGATCCGGCGTCGCCGCGCCGTCGTGCTGGGAGTCGCCCTGGCCCTCGTGGTGGCCGTGCTCGTCGTCGTGAGGGGCGGCAACTCCGCCCCCACCCGCACCGTCGCCACCACGACGGCTGTGGCTTCCGCCACGAAGGCGAAGGCAGGGCACCGCCACGGGGCCGTCTCCGGTCCTCCGTCGCTCGAGGCCGGTATTGAGCCCTGGCAGCTGGGCGCTCCCCTGTCGCGTGAGGCGGTCGTCGCGGTGGGCGGACGACTGCGCATCATGGGTGGCCTGTCGCCCGCGGGCAACTCGCTCGGGGCCGCGTCCTGGCTGGACCCGCGGAGTGGCGCGGTGACCTCCGCCGGCTCCCTGGCCCAGGTCGTCCACGACGGCGCGGGGGCGCAGCTCGGGATCACGTCGTTCGTCTTCGGTGGCGGCTCGCCGACCACCTTCGCCGCCGTGCAGTCGCTCCAACCCACCGCCGGGACGGGCGGTGTGGCCGGGCAGCTTCCCCAGCCCCGTTCCGACCTGGCGGCTGTCACCATGGGGCGAACCGCGTACCTCGTCGGCGGCTACGACGGCACCACCTACGAGCCCACCGTGCTGGCCACCGGCGACGGCACCCACTTCCGTCCCGTCGCCACCCTCAAGGTCCCGGTGCGCTATCCGGCCGTCGTGACCCTCGGCTCCGCCATCCTCGCCTTCGGCGGCGAGACCGCAGGCGGCGCCGGCAGCGGAACGACGGCGACCGCCGACATCCAGGAGATCGATCCGGCGACCCACTCGGTCCGTGTCGTCGGAACCCTTCCGCAGCCGCTGTACGGAGCGGCGGCCTTCGTCCTGGACGGCCACGCCTACGTCGCCGGCGGGCAGACCGCTGACGGGCAGACCCTGACGCAGATCTACGAGTTCGACCTCAAGGGCCACCGGGTGCTCCCAGCCGGCCTGCTCCCCCAGGCCGTGGCGTTCGGCGGCTACGCCGCCGTCGGGACCGGGCATTCCGCCGTCGGGTACATCGTGGGCGGTGAGGTCTCCCACCAGTCAGGGGTCGACCAGGCCGGGGTGGCGGCGGGCACCCTGCAGAGTGTCATGTCGCTTCGGCCGAGTTCGTACGGCGGGCCGGTCGGCCAGGCGGGCGCAGGCGCGCCCTATGTAGGACACCTCCTGATTGCCGACCGGGGCAACGACCGACTGCTCGTCATCGACCGGGCCCGGGACCTCCAGTGGCAGTACCCGTCCGCCGCCATGCCGCCCCCGCCGGGCGGGTTCTACTTTCCCGACGATGCCTTCTTCTTCCACAAGGGGACAGGGATCATCTCCAACCAGGAGGAAAACCACACGATCGTCGAGATCGGCTATCCGTCGGGGAAGATCCTCTGGCAGTACGGGCACCCGGGCCATCCCGGGAGCGCGGCCGGCTACCTGAACCAGCCTGACGACGCCTATCTGCTCAAGAACGGCGAAGTCACCGTGGCCGACGCCATGAACGACCGGATCCTCTTCATCTCCCCCGCCGGAGCCCAACTGACCCAGATCGGCACGAACGGGGACGCGGTGCACAACCCACCGACCGGCGTGGGCTACCCCAACGGCGACACACCGCTCGCCAACGGTGATGTGCTGGTCTCGGAGATCAACGGTTCGTGGATCACCGAGTACACCCCGGCGGGGACACTGGTCTGGACCGTGCACCTCCCGACGGTGAACTACCCGTCCGATCCGCAACAGATCGGCAAGGACCTCTATCTCCTCGCTGACTACGACCCGCCCGCGGAGGGGCGCATCCTCTCGGTCCGCCGCTCCGGCTCCGTGGTCTGGACCTATGACGTCACGGCCGGGGACGGCATGCTGAAGAAGCCGTCTCTGGCCGAGCGGCTGCCCAACGGATTGATCATGGCGAACGACGACTACCGCAATCGCGTCGTCGTGATCGACCCGCGCTACGACACCATCGTGTGGCAGTACGGCCTCACCGACACCAGCGGCACCGCACCGGGACTCCTCAGCATCCCCGACGGCTTCGACCTCCTGGCGCCCGACGGGACGACACCGACCCACCCGCAGACAGGGTGACCATGCCCGCCTCAGGGACGGGGCGGGTGCTATCCATATGAAGCAAGAGCTCGGGACACACGGTTGATCCTGAAAGGGTGGACATGTCACAACGCTCGCGCCCCGTCACCCCGGCCCGACGGTCGGATCGGTCAGGGCCCGGCCGCGGCGAAAGATCCCGTCGGCGACGTCGGACCCGATTCGACGGCCCGCCGCCACGGCCTTTCACTCTCTCCGGCTGGGCCCTGCTCCCGCTGCGAGCATTCCTCGGCTTCACGTTCTGCTTCGCGGGACTGCAGAAGCTAGCCAATCCGAACTTCTTCAACGCCAACAGCGCATCGAGCATTCAGTCCCAGCTGATCGCGTCCATCCGAGTCAGCCCGCTTCACCCGCTGCTGGGGCATCTACTCCGTTTTGCGGTCCCGATCGGCATCCTCATCGCCTTGGCGGAGCTGGCGGTCGGGATGGGGGCGCTGCTCGGGCTGTGGACCAGGCTGGCGGCGGCGGGCGGCATGCTGCTCTCGCTGACCCTCTTCCTGACGGTGAGCTTCCACTCGTCGCCGTACTACACCGGCGCGGACATCGTCTTCCTGTTCGCCTGGATTCCGCTCCTCCTGGCGGGTTCAGGCGGTGTGCTCTCTGTCGATGCGGTCATTGCCGCGAGAGTCGCCGCCGAGAACAGGTCAGGACCGACCACCGTCGTTCCCGTACGTTTCGATCGGGTGCAGCAGGTCTGTGGCAACTACGTGGACGACACCTGCTCGGCGCAGGCGGGCCGGCGTTGCGACGTCGTCGGCTGCCCGTTCCTCGCCGACGAAAGGGGTGCCCTCGTCCAACGCGGTCCCGATGCCGTCGATCGCCGGGCGCTGGTTCTCGGCGGAACGGCCGTGGCCGCGTCCGCCGTGATCGGCGGGCTCGCCGCCGCCGCGGCCGCGGGTCTGGGCCGAGCCGTCGGAGGGAGCACGAGCCCGGGGGGAGAAGGCACCGCAGCGCTCTCGACCACCAACCCCTCTGGAGGCGCGGGCGCGACGACAACCACAGTGCCCGCCGCCACCACGACCGCCCCCTCGTCGACCGGCACGCCGATCGGCCTGGCCAGCCAGGTGCCCGTCGGCGGCGCCGCGACGTTCAAGGACCCGGCCACGGGCGACCCCGGCCTCGTCATCCAGCCCGCCAAGGACACTTTCGTCGCGTACGACGCGGTCTGCCCCCATGCGGGATGCACGGTCGGGTACTCACCGGGAGCCCAGTTGATCGTCTGCCCGTGCCACGGTTCGGAATTCGATCCGACCACCGGCGCTGTCGTGAGCCCCCCGGCCACTCGGGGTCTCACACCCATTCATGTCGTGGTTGGCGCCAACGGGGAGCTCCAGGTCGAAAGCTGAACCCGAGGACGAGGTCAACCGGCAGGGGCCACGTCGACGCCGACGATCGACGCGTACCCCAAGTAGCCGTTCTTGTGGAACGGAGGTTCGAGCAGATACAGGTGCCCGTCGAAGTAGGCGCCCTGCCCCTGCACGAGCCCGCCTAAGGTCAGATAGTTCGGCAGCGCGGCAGCCGGAACGGTGGCGACGACGGATTCTGTCCCCGTGTCGGGATCGATACGCACGATCGCTTCCTTACTCGGCGAGACATATTGCATCGTCCACAGCGCATCCGACTCATTTCCGACGACCGTGAACGGCAGATACGTGCCAGAGGTGGTGAAGACTGGCGTGTCCGAGTCGTCCACGAACCGCTGGACGTCCTGCTTGGCGCACGACTGGACTCCGGTACCGACCCAGGCGCCCGTTCCGGAGGCCACCATCCAACAAATGGGGATGTCTGTCGACGGCACCACCACGCGGGGTGCCGAGGACCCGGCGGCGGCATAGAAGAGGGCGGGTGCCGACGAGCCCCCGATGGAGTTCGCGATCCAGACGCCCCCGTTGTCGGCCGCCAGGAGCGGTCTGTAGAGAGACGGCATCGGAATGGTGTCGGCCACTGCGCCCGATTGTTCCGAGATCTGGAGGAGGACAGGACCCTTCGTCGTGCTGACGTCGTAGATCCACAACCACTGTTCCCCTGAGGTCATCACAGGTCGGGTATCCGACAGCGACGCATAGGTCATGACAACCGGGCCGTACTCCGTCTGACCTGATGTTGGATTCAACGAATTGATCGAAAGGGACGCATTGTTCGTCTGCAGAATCGGGCTGTTCACGACCTCGACGGATTGACCAAAGAGCCTGGGGTCTCCACAATTCCCCGTCCGGACCTTGCTGACGGCGAGAGTCTCCGGATCGACCGGCGCCGTCGCGCACAGCGGGAGCGCACTTCCAGCGGTCGCAGGGGTGACACCGGTCACCAACAGCCCGCTCGCGGTAACGGTGATCTGGTTGAAATACCCCGACGAAGGGAGGGCGATCCCCGGCAGCCTCGGGATCGAGGCGACCGGAGGAGCGGTCCTGGGCGCAGCCGCTGGGCGCTGCGGGTGGCCGCCGCCTGATCCCCCACGACCGCTTCCTTGACTGACCGCGACGCTGATCCCAACCACGCCGGCAACGACCACGAGCGCGGCGGTGACGAAGAGGCGCCGACGGCGGCGGCGCTGCCGGGCTTCCTTGAAAAGAGCCTCTGCATCGGTCGTGGGTGCGGAGACACCAACGTCTTCGGGATGACGAGGTTCAGCCGTGGTGTGCGTCTTCGTACTGCTCATGGCAGCGACGCGATCACGTCAATGGTCTCGTCGGGGAGGGCCCGAGACGGTGACCCCCGCCCTCTCGAGAAGTCGAGCCGTCGCTTCGAGCATGGTCCTATTCACAATAGAACCACTCGGCTGGCAAAGGGAAGCGCCGATCCGGCAGGGAACACCTGCGGCGATGCCGGTCGAATGGGAGTGAATCGGGCCGAGTTGTCAGCTCACCAAATTGGGCGAATGTCGGTGCCACAATTTCTTCCGGGACTCGATCAAGCAGCTCCGAGATAACTCGGGCGTGTTCCCATGGAGCCGCTGGATGCGCCCCAGCCCGGCACTGTGAGGGGGCAGGCTCCGAGGGGAGATCGAAGGGCACGTCACGCACGGTGCCCTCATGGGTGGGAGGGCGCCCGTCTGGGTATAAAGCTTGACGGGCTGCATCATCCCCGCGTCGGCCAAGGAGAGAACACCCATGACGATCGTTCGCAATGAAGACGGCACCCTGGTCGTTCCCGTGCGCCAGGAGCGCCATCATGATGAGGAAGACGTCGCGGGCGACGAGACGACGCTGGCAACAGCGGATACCACCCGTGTTCTTCACCCCGGAGAGGGTGGATATGACGAGGCTTTGGTCGAGTGGGATCTCGAGCAGAACCCCGACCGCGAGCCGGCGGTGTCCACGCCGAGCGGCCGCAAGGAGGCCATGGCCCTCGTCCACGCGATGGCCGAGTCCCCTAAGCACGATGTGAGCACGGCAATTGAGGCGATCAACGATCCGGAAGCGAGTGGCGAGGCCTTGCGCCACGTCCTCATCGGCGGCGTCCATTCCGTCGAGGATTTCGCCGTCGAGGTCGCCGAGGTCGAAGGTGGCGAGCCACTGCCGGCGCATGAGGCCACGAAGATCATCGGAGAGGTGCTCACCGAGCTCGATTCCTAGCCGCCGATAGGGGCACCTCGCCGGGTCGCAATAACCTGCGACTCGTGGGGATCACCAAGAACAACAGGCCGACGGTGAGGGCTGAAGTGGCCTGTGGAGTCGTGAGCGCACCGCTGTTCATCGCTACTTTTACAGCGATCGGGGCAAAGCGGCCGGGCTATGACTGGCGTCGTCATCCGGTCAGCTCGCTCGGAATCGGTGAGCAAGGGTGGCCGCAGCGGGCGAACTTCGCTCTCACCGGAGTGCTCTATCTCTTCGCTGCCTTGGGTCTGCGCCAATGTGTTCGGGACAGCGCGGGTCCCCGAGTGGTTCCAGCGCTGGTGGCGGCGGCTGGCGTCGGACTGATCGGCTCAGGCGTGTTCACCACAGATCCCGTGGGTGACCTCTCGCCTGGGACCTCAGGCGATGACGGGCTGCCCAACAGCTCGATCCCTCCCGACGAGCAAGCGCCTACGCGCGCAGGGAAGCTGCATAACCTCTCCGCCATCCCGATCTTTGCCGGCCTGCCGGTCGCCGCACTGGTCAGTGGGGCCGGGGCAGCGCGGCGCGAGAATCTCCGCTGGGCCATCTACTCGGCCTGGTCGGGTCTCGCGATGGCTGCGAGCTTTGTCGCATTCGGAGCAGCGTTTGGCTCCGTGTCACGCCTTGCTGGAATGGGAGGTGTCTTCCAGCGCATCTCCATTACGGCCGGCTTCGGGTGGCTCACGGCTCTCTCGGTCCGGGCTCTTAGGTCCTCGCGGCCCTCCTGATCACTCCGGTTCTTTCTTTGGGCCAGCGTTCAGTGACCGTGGCTTCGCCTCGGGAGTGGAGCGCGCAGACGCACCCCACTCCGGCGAATTGAGGCGGATCGCGGGTTCTGAAGCGGCAATGATCCAACTGGGGTAGCATGGAGAGTGCTGACCGATCTCCTGGCAACCTGCCACCTGCAACCTTCGGCGGAATGGCTACGCCGTGTTGCCCGAGTTCAGAGTTACCGTCCGCGACCTTCCCGATCTCGACATTCATGTCGTCGAACTGAGCGGCGAGCTGGACATCGTGTCCGCTGATTTCCTGACCGACGTGTTGGTGGATGTGGCCGGCTCTACCGTCGTCGTCGATCTGTCTGGCCTCACTTTCATGGATGGCCGTGGCGTCGCCGCTCTCATCGCAGCCCGGGACCGCATTGCGGCCAAAGGACTGGGGAGCATTGTCCTTATCGAGCCGCGACGGATGGTTCGCAAGCCTTTGGAGATCCTTGGGCTTGGCGATTGGATCGTGGAACGGTCGCCGGACTGGGCTGGCTAGGGAGGATCCATCGGTCCGGCTCGAAGCCTCGGTGTCACCCGAACAGGGTGATTTTGCGGTTCCGACCCTGATCCTTGGTTTCGGTGGCGGACATCGGGTACATGGCCGGCGTGGACACATTCGAGATTGTCGTAAAGGAAAGACCCAGCACGACCCTGGTCGAGGCGCCCGGAACATATTCGGCGGACTTTGCAACAGGAATGACGACGTTCGTCGCTCACGACTGCGACTAGATCCGGCTGCATTCCCTGTTCGATTTCCTGGGGACATGAATGTCACCCTCGTCTCCGTCAACGCAGTGCTGCCCGCTACTGCCCAAGGATGACGAGGAAGGCCCTGCCCCCATGGTGCTCTGCTTGGGGCACCCCTTCAGCCGGCCGACTCGAGCGTAAGGCACTTCGGGTTCGTGTTGCCGGCCCGAAGCGACCGCTCAAATGAAGGAATCAGCGTCGCGAGGTCGCCTACGCTGGGTGCGGTGACTGTGTCCATGGAAGAGCCTTTCCGGGGCTCAGAGTCCACGTTCTCCGCTGAAGGAGCGTTGTGCAAGCAACCTCCGGAAGCGGTGACCAGCACAAGTCCAGTTCAGAAATAGAAAACACCGGGATGTAGCGCAGCTTGGCAGCGCGCCTGCTTTGGGAACAGCAAGACGTGAACGCTGTGCTCACCTGCGGTGACGCAGGTCGGAACGAACCGCTTTGGCCCCAGTTATGCGCTCAATAGACGGGACTGCTCACTGGCAGCTCGCGGAAGTTTGCGCCAGCCGGAACACCGTCATACGCCGCCATCGCGGTTACCGTGGCCGCATGGGGACATTCGCCGGATGGAGAACCCGCCTCGCCGTGCCGGTCATGGCGATGACCAGTGTCCTGCTCGTCGTCGTCCCCACCGGCTCTGCCAGCGCCGCTGCCACAACATCGGTGACGGTGACGGGGACGACCCAGTACCAGCAGATCGCCGGCTTCGGCGTCTCGGAGGCTTTCTCACAGGCGACCACGCTCATGAACGCCCCCACCGCCACGAGGGACGCCGCGCTCACCTTGTTGTTCGGTCGCAACAGTGGTGCGGGTCTCAGCATCGTGCGCAATTTCATTCCCTCGACGAGTGCGGTCGGGACCATCGAGCCCACGGCCCCGGCTACTCCGAGCAGCCCGCCCGCCTACAAACCGCTGGGCGCCGACGACGGGCAGGAGACGCTCGCCAAGTACATACAGACCTGGTACGGCGTCACCCAGTTCATGGCGGACGCGTGGGGGGCGCCGCCCTTCATGAAGACCAACAACGCAGACTCGGGGGGCGGCACCCTGTGCGGCGTGCCGGGCGCGACCTGTGCCAGCGGAGACTGGCGACAGGCGTATGCGAACTATCTCGTACAGTACGCCAAGGACTACGCGGCCGACGGCATCAACTTGGACTACCTCGGCTTCGAGAACGAGGCCAATCTGGCGACGACCTACACCAGCATGGTGATGACGCCCGCGCAGACGGTCAACTTCGCCGACGTGCTCGGGCCAACCTTGGCCAGCTCGGAACTGCCCACGCAGCTCCAATGCTGCGATACAGAGGGCTGGAACTTCGCCGCCAAGTACTCCAGTGCGATCGAAGCGGACCCGACGGCATCGTCCTACGTCAAGCTCTTCACCAGTCACGGCTACACGGCGGCACCGAAGTCGCCGCTCGCCGGCTGGACGAATCCGGTGTGGGAGACGGAGTGGTCCACGTTCCAGACCTGGGATCCCTCGTGGGACGACAAGACCACCGCCTCGGGCCTCAGCTGGGCGCAAGACATCTACCGGGGGCTGACCGGAGCCAACCTGAACGCCTTCTTCTACTGGTGGGGCACGAGCACCCCCAGCTACAACGGCGACAACGAGAGTCTGGTGCAGATCAATGGCTCGACTGTCGTGCCGTCGGGCCGCCTGTGGGCGTTCGCCGCCTTCAGCCGGTTCGTGCGTCCGGGCGCTATTCGCCTGGCGACGTCGTCCCAAAGCAACAGCTTGCTGACCACCGCGTTCAAGAACACCGACGGATCGGTGACGATGGTCGTCATCAACATCGCCGCGAACCCGTTCACGACCACGTTCTCGCTCAGCGGAACCGGCACCCCTGACGGTATCGTTGCCTCGCCCTACGTCACCAATGCGTCCAACAGCATGGCAAAACAGGCCGGCATCCCGGTCCAGGGCGGCGCGTTCTCCGCAACGGTCCCGGCACGCTCCGTGGTGACCTACCAACTCCCGGGATGACGAGCGAGGCGACAATGGCCCGAGCGAAGCGATGACCAGCAAAAGTCCAGTTCAGAAGTAGAAAACACCGGGATGTAGCGCAGCTTGGCAGCGCGCCTGCTTTGGGAGCAGGAGGTCCGGGGTTCAAATCCCCGCATCCCGACCAGCTGCGGTTGACATCGCCGTGACCCTCTCGGGTAGGCCGGTTCGTACAGGTCGTCGGCCGACTCGTGCCGGCCCGCGCTGCGCCTGTTAGGCCACAATGCAGCGTGACCGACACCGGGGAGGCCGCCGCCCGTCCATCCTCAGGCGGACACATCGTCCTGATCACGTTGGCGGCGGCGCAGTTCCTCATGACCCTGGACAGTTCGGTCATGAACGTCTCCATCGCCACGGTCGCCAAGGACGTCGGGACCACGGTCACGGGGATCCAGCTCGCCATCACTCTCTACACGCTCGTCATGGCTGCGTTCATGATCACGGGCAGCAAGATCGGGGAGATCATCGGGCGCAAGCGCGCCTTCATGATCGGCTGCGTGGTCTATGGCTCCGGATCGGCGATCACCGCGCTGGCCAAGTCCCTCCCCGTCCTCATCGTGGGCTGGTCGGTGCTGGAGGGCCTGGGTGCTGCGCTGATCATGCCGGCTGTCGTGGCGCTGGTGGCGACGAACTTCGGCCGGTCCGAGCGGCCTCGGGCCTACGGCCTCGTGGCCTCCGCGGGAGCCGTGGCCGTGGCCGTCGGCCCGTTGGTCGGCGGGCTCTTCACCACGTACGCGAGCTGGCGCTGGGTCTTCGTCGGCGAGGTCGTCATGGTGCTCGGCATCCTCGCCTTGACCAGACGGATGGCCGACTCGCCGCCCGTCCCCGGCGTCCGCCTCGACCCGGTCGGCACGCTGCTCTCCGCCGCCGGGCTCGGCACGGTCGTCTACGGGGTGATCCGCTCCGGCACCTGGGGCTTCGTGCAGCCCAAGCCCGATGCTCCGGTGTGGCTGGGCACCTCCCCGGTCGTCTGGTTGCTGCTCGGGGGCGGCGGCGTGCTCGTCCTGTTCGCGTTGTGGGAGAGCAGGCGGCTGCGGCACAACCTCGCCGCACTGGTCGATCCCCGCATGCTCAAGGTGCCCCGTCTGCAGGCTGGGCTGACTTCCTTCTTCTTCCAATTCCTCCTGCAGTCGGGCCTCTTCTTCGTGATCCCCCTCTTCCTGTCCGTCGCCCTCGGGCTCTCCGCCGTCGCCACGGGGGTGCGGCTCCTCCCGCTGTCGATCACGCTGCTGGCCAGTGCCGTCGGCGTCCCCCGGCTCTTCCCCCGCACCTCACCTCGCCGGATCGTGCGCGTCGGGTTCGGCCTCTTGTTCCTCGGCATTGTCGCCCTCCTGGCCGCGCTCGATTCCGGGGCGGGTGCCGACATCGTGACCGGACCGCTGCTCCTGGCCGGGCTGGGGATCGGCAGCCTGGCCTCGCAACTCGGCAGCGTCACCGTCTCTGCCGTGCCCGACTCCCAGAGCGGCGAGGTGGGCGGCATACAGAACACCATCACCAATCTCGGGGCATCCATCGGCACCGCGCTCTCGGGCGCCATCCTCATCGCGGTGCTGACGACGACCTTCCTGGGATCGGTCGCGTCCAACCCAGCAGTCCCGAAGGAGCTGTCCTCGCAGGCTCAGGTCGACCTGTCCGCCGGCATCCCCTTCGTCAGCGACGCTGATCTCAACGCGACCCTGGAGAAGGCGGGTGTCCCGCCGACGACAGCGGAGGCGGTCGTGGACGAGAACGCCCAGAGCCGGATCAACGGACTGCGGGCCGCGCTGGCCGTGCTCGCCCTCATCGCACTGGTCGCCCTGGCGCTGACGCGCCGGCTGCCCACACTGCAACCCGGGGACGAAGAGAAAGAAACGGAAGAGCGCGACCCGGCCCCAGGCTGAATTTCGACGGTCGCGTTCAGCTGCGGCGCAGCGTGACACTGCACCAGGCTCGCTTGCGGCAGGACGGGCAGGTCATGCGGTGATCGAAGCGTCCCCGGGGCAACCACACCCCGAGCGGGAACTGGTAGATGAGCAGGTCCAACACGCCGACGCGGGACATCTGCCGGCACCGCGCGCACTGCACGGTGAAGCTGCCCCGCTCATTCAGAGGATTGCCCGCTGTCCTCGCCAGGCTGTCGGGCTCGGGGAGCGCGCCCGAGTAGAGCGCCCGCTTGCCGGCGAGCAAGGGCGCTGTCATGCCCGACGCGGCCGGTTCGGCCGACCCGGACTCCCCCGCTGACGGAACCCCGAACAGCGCCCGCTTGCCCAGGGGGTCGGGGGCCTTGTCGCTCCGCGAAGCGGCCATGCGACTCAGGCGGTCTGCATCGCGTCATAGACGCGTGTCGAGAGCGCGCGGTAGGCCACCGCTCCCGGCGAAGTCGGCGCGTGCTGCAGCACCGACCGCCCGAGTCCCGGAGCCTCCGCGAAACGCACCGACTTCGGGACGGACGGCTGAAACAGCGGCAGCCCGTACCGCTCCTCGACCTCTGAGAGCACCTGACGAGAATGGGTCGTCCGCGCGTCGAACATGGTCGGGATCACGCCGAGCACCTGCAGTTTCTCATTGGCGAACTGACGGACGTCCTCGATCGTCTCGAGGAGCTGTCCGACACCACGATGGCTCAGGGCCTCGCATTGGAGCGGCACGATGACGGCTTCGGCGGCGGTCAGGCCGTTGATCGTCAACACCCCGAGCGAGGGCGGGCAATCGATCAGCACGGCGTGGTAGTCGTCGAGCACAGGAAGCAAGGCTTGGGCCAGAACGTGCTCGCGGCCCGTTCGGCTCAGCAGGTGCACCTCGGCGCCGGCCAGGTCGATGGTGGCCGGAACGAGGTCGAGGCCTGGTACCTCGGGCACGGATTTGACGACTTCGGCCAGCCGAGCCCGCCGGAGGAGGACATCGTGCAGCGACGAGTCGAGCTCATCGGGATCGAAGCCCAGGGAGTACGTAAGGCACGCCTGCGGGTCGAGGTCCACCACCAGCACGCGACGACCCTGTTGGGCCAGGGCCACGCCGAGCGACTGCACGGTCGTCGTCTTGGCCACGCCGCCCTTCTGATTGGCGACGGCGACGACCTTGAGCATCGTCGGAGTCTAGGACCGACCCGGGCACTTTCCCAGGGGAACATTGGCTGGAGGCGGCGGGTCAGCGGTAGGCGGCTTCCTCGAGGCCCACATCGGCCACCAGGTTGCCCAGGGCCAGGTTGACGTCGTCCAGGTGATACCCCCAGTTGGGTCCGAGGGACGCCGAAACGGTCGGGCGTGGGTCGGCAGAGACAGCGGTCGCCGTCACCTGCAACCAGGATGCGCCGCCACTCCGGCGGCACTGGGCGGTGTAGAGGCCGGGAAAGGTCACCCAGGGTGTCAGCACCCGGACCCCGGACGTCTGTGCGGCGGCGCTCCGAAAAAAGGGCCGCAGGGCGCCCACCCGGGACGAGAAGGTGACCGGGTTGACGCACACGACCTGCTGCGACCCGGCTCCGCCCTGACCCGACAGCACGCTCACTCCACGCCCGGCGCGCCCGAAGAGGGAGTCGGCCGGCGGCGGCGAACCGAAGGACGAATAGGCGATGACGCAGCCGGTCCGGGAAGCCGATCCGCACGTGGAGATGTGACGGAAGGTGCCCCCGACGACCCTGCCGACGGGGACCTGCACGTTTCCACCCAGGAGGATGGCGGATACCATCCGCTTGCGCAGGCTCGGCGACGGGTCGACCTGGGTCTGCAGCAGCTTGATGAGCATGGCCGAGCCCTGCGAATGCCCGATGAAAATCATCGGCCTGCCGTTGTTGTCGTGGACGAGATAGTCCTTCCAGGCCGAGAGCAGGCTGGCGTACGCGATGGCCACAGTGGCGGGGCTGGTGTGAGCCAGCCCCGCCACTGTGATCTGGCGGTACATGGGAGCCCACACGGTGCACTGCTGGGAGAAGCGGGAAGCCTGGACGATCGCCGCGGCGCGCTCGGCCGGCTGAACGGTGAGGTCGGCGTTGGTGCCCGGCTCGGCCGAGACCGTCGGGTAGACGTAGAAACAGTCGAAGCGGCGCGCGTTCGGCGAGGGCGGGGAAAGAGACGGGCGCGTTGTTCCCGTGCCGCTCACGATGGTGGCGGCCCGGGTCGAGGCGCAGGGATCGGGGGCCTGTCCGGGGCGGCACAGCCACACAGTGCTCGACACCGCACGCTGCGGCCGCGTGGACGCCCCCGCCTCAGGCAGGAACGCCGTGCAGACGCCGGCGCCGATCACCAGGGCGAGCGACAGCGCGCTGAGCGTGCGTGCGGCACGGTTCCCCATGCCCGGCCAGCCTAGGAGACGACGATTGCGCCCAGCGGGCATCGGTTCGGGCGGGCCGGACACCAACGAGCGAGCGCATAGGGTCGAGGGGCCGCAGCCGGGCCGGGGCGGTCATTGACGTGATCCCCGTGGCGCGATCCGCCCGCAGACCGAGAACCGAAAGAGAATCGTGGCCGTCGCTCGTGTGAATCAGAAGATCATCGTCGGGATCGTGTTCGTGTCGGCCATGTTCATGAACATCATGGACATCACGATCGTGAACGTCGCGCTGCCCACGATCGGCCGCGACTTCCACATTGAGCCCACCGCAGTCGACGGCGTCGTGATCGCCTACCTCGTGAGCCTGGCCGTCTTCATCCCGGCGTCGGGCTGGTTGGGAGACCGCTTCGGCGGCAAGCGGGTCCTCCTCACCGCCATCGTCGTCTTCACCGTGGGCTCGGCGTTGTGTGGCGTCGCCCAGAACATGACCGAGCTGGTGCTGTTCAGGGTCGTCCAGGGTGCGGGCGGTGGGATGATGGCCCCGGTCGGGATGGCCATGCTCTACCGGGTCTTCCCACCGGCCGAGCGGGTGCGCGCGGCCAGCATCCTGACCCTGGGGACCACCGTGGCCCCGGCTGTCGGACCGGTGCTCGGCGGCTTCCTGGTCACCAACTTCTCGTGGCGCTGGGTGTTCTTCGTCAACGTCCCGATCGGCATTGTGGCCGTCATCTTCGGCGCGCTCTTCCTGGAGAAGGTCGGGACCATCGACGCCGGCCGATTCGACGTGCCCGGCTTCGTGCTCGGTGGCGCCGGGTTGGGGCTGCTCATGTACGGCATCTCCGAAGGCCCCCTCCGGTCGTGGTCGTCGCCGGTGGTGATCGCCACCTGCGTCAGCGGGGCCGTGCTCCTCCTCGCGTTCGTCCTCGTCGAACTGCGGACCACCCGGCCGATGGTGGACCTGCACCTGCTGCGGGAGCGACTGTTCCGCTCGACCAATTGCGTCATGTTCCTGGCCGCCGCCGCCTTCCTGGGGATGCTCTACCTCATCCCCCTCTATTTCCAGGACGCGCGGGGACTGTCGGCGCTGCAGTCTGGCCTCTCGACCTTCCCCGAGGCCTTTGGTGTGATGATCGGCGCGCAGTTCGCGAGTCGCTTCATCTACCCCCGCGTCGGACCCCGCCGGCACATCACCGGCGGGTTGCTCGGGCTGGCCGTATGCATGCTCGTGCTGACCCAGATCACGGTGACCACCAACCTGTGGTTCATCCGGGGCCTCATGTTCGTCCTGGGTTGGATGATGGCCCAGGTGATGGTGCCCAACCAGGCGGCGGCCTTCGCCCAGATCACACCCGAGTCCATGGGTCGGGCCTCGACCTTCTTCAACACCATGCGCCAGGTCGGGAGCGCGACCGGTGTCGCCGTCCTCTCCACCGTCCTGATCAGCGTGGGCTCGACCCACGGCAGCGCGGGCACGTCGCCTCCGGACATCTCGGGCTACCGCTTCGCCTTCCTCACCGCAGCGATCTTCGCCCTGGGCGCGGCGGCCTTCTCCCTCACCATCCACGACGGCGACGCGGCGGAGACCATCGTGCGGCGTGTCCGGCGGGCCGCCCCGGTGCAACGACCCGAGATCCCGGTCCCCGAGGGCAGCCCTGTATGACGGTGGAGACTGTGTGCGTGTTCTGCGGCTCGAGCCCCGGAACCGATCCCGCCTTTGCGGTTGCCGCCGAACGCTTCGGCACCGCCATCGCGGAACGTGGCATCGAACTCGTCTACGGCGGCGCCTCGGTGGGCCTGATGGGTGTGGTCGCCGATGCCGCATTGGCGGCGGGCGGGCGGGCGACGGGCGTCATCACCGAGTCGCTGGCCGGCCACGAGATCGCGCACGGCACCTTGAGCGACCTGCACGTGGTGAGCACCATGCACGAGCGCAAGGCGCTCATGTCCGAGCTGTCGGACGCCTTCGTCATGCTCCCGGGCGGTTTCGGGACCTACGAGGAGTTCATGGAATCCGTCACCTGGGCGCAGCTCGGGATTCACGACAAGTCCTGCGGCATCCTTAATGTGGACGGCTTCTTCGACGACCTGGTCGTCTTCGTACGCCACGCGGTCGCCCAGGGCTTCATCAAGGCCCGCCAGGTCGACGCGCTGGTGATCGCCGACGATGTCGACGAGCTGCTCACCGCCCTCGTCGGCTCGGCTCGTGACGAGGTCGCAGCCGGGTAGAGGGGGCCTGACCCGCAGCCGTGCCGATTCACGGCGCGGCCGACCATGGTCAGGCCGGACGGGGAAGCAGCAGGACGTCGCGGAGCTCGTCGGTCTCGCCCCAGTCGGCAAGGAGCTCGGCCACCGAGGCGTACGGCTTCTCCGCTCCTGTCGCCTTCTCAAGGAGTGACGGCATGTACCCCAACTTCTCGAAGTACCCGAGGTACTCGGCCACCGTGGAGCCCGACACGCGGCCCAACATCTCGTCTTTCAGCTCGGTGGTGACGATGGGGCGATCGCGCTCGATCATGCGCGTGGCACCCCGCACCACCCGACCCTCCGCCCCCTCGACGTCCATCTTCAAGAAGCCCACCGGACCCTCCACGAGCTCGTCCAGGCGGAAGGTCGGGACGACGGTGCCCGGGTGGGACAAGAGATCTCCGGCCTCGATGAGGCCCCCGTTGGAACCGACATGCGTCGAGTAGTAGGCCCATCCCGTCGCCGTGTCCGCCGCCACGGGCAGCAACTGGACGTTCGTGATGTCGTTCAGCCGGAGCGAGGACAACAAGAGGCGGCAATTCTCCGAGTTCGGCTCCAGGGCGATCACCCGACCGGAGGGGCCTACGAGCCCCGAGGCCAAGAGCGAGTAGTAGCCGAGGTTGGCACCGACGTCGATCACGGTCATGCCGCTGGTGCAGTACTTCTCGAAGACGGCGGAGAGGTGCACCTCGTAGTGGCCCGAGAGCAACCCGGGAGTGACGGCGGCGTCGGCGGCGTCGCAGAACAGCTCCACGGCCCCCACCCTGGCGCGGACGGCGTCCTCCTCCCCCAGCTGCACCGAGAAGGCTGTCGGTGCGACCTGATGCTCAATCGTCCCGAGCATCCGGCGGACGGTCGAGACCCTGGCCAGGTCGCCCGTGGCTGCCTTGTCGATTTCCGGACGGAGGTCGTCGGGCAGTGTCGGGTAGAGCAGGTCCACGAGCTGGTCGTAAGTAAGGCCCCGCGCCGGCGGTTCCGGCATGGTGCCGCCCAGCCCCTGTACGACGCGGTCGCGCAGCGGCTTTAGCTTCTCCTTGACAGCGTGCTCCCAGGTCTCGTGCGCCTCGCCCATTTCGGGCAACGGTATCCGCTGGCCAGAAGGCCTGGTCGCTAGTGTCGTCCTGCAACCGAGGTAACGGAGGAACCACTGTGTCGAGCGAAGAGCGAATCGCCGCCAGCCGGACCGTCGCGGCAACTCCGGCCGAGGTCTTCCTGATCGTCACGGACCCCGCCATGCATGTCGAGATTGACGGCTCGGGCATGCTGGAGGCGGCCCCGGGATCCCGGCGTGTCGAAGCGCCCGGGGACACGTTCGTGATGGACATGGACCGCGAGTCGTTGGGTGACCAACCGATGGGCAAGTACAAGTCCGTCAACACGGTGACCAGGATCGTTCCCGACGAGCTTCTCGAGTGGAATGTCGGCCTGCCCGAGCAGGGCCCCTTCGGCCACGTCTACGGCTGGGAGATCAAGGCGGTCAGCCCGAGCGAGACGGAGATCACGAACTACTGCGCATGGCCCGATATCCCCGAGTACGCCCGTGAGCACTTTCCGATCGTGCCCCTGGCCATGTTGGAGAAGTCGGTCGACAACCTCGCCACGCTCGTGTCCCGCGGGACCTCGCGGCCCGGCTGAAGGCCGCCGCGACGGGCCGAGATCGAACCGTTGGACGGGAAAGTTCGACCACTGCGGGCGCGCCGCGGGGTCTGGAGTTCGGGAACCCCTTCTCTCCCGCCCCGAAAAGTCGAATTTTTGGCGCCCTCGGCAGGACTCGAACCTGCGACCCGCTGATTAGAAGTCAGCCGCTCTATTCCAACTGAGCTACGAGGGCAGCGCTGCCAGCCTGACATAGCTGGTCGGGGCCGCGTGAGCATCCGCCGCGGCAGACTCCGTGGCCCGGAGAGGCATCCCGAAGGGCGCCGGCCGGTGTGCCACACTTGTGCCCCTCGGTGGGCGTAGCTCAGTCGGTTAGAGCGCCAGGTTGTGGTCCTGGAGGTCGGGGGTTCGAGACCCCTCGCTCACCCCAAGAAGTCGCGTTCCCTCTTGCGGAGGGGTCGCGGCAGTCAGAAGTCGGCGCGGCCGGGGGAGGTTCGGAGGGTGAGTGCTGCGCAGGTTGGCCGGACGGTCCTCGTCACCGGCGCGTCGTCGGGCATCGGCGCCGCACTGGCCCGCACCCTCGCCGCCCGCGGCGACACGGTGGCGCTCGTGGCCCGGAGGGCCGACCGGCTCGAGGCCGTGCGGGGGGACTGCATCGCCATCTCGCCGGCCACGGAGGTCTGGGCAGCCGACCTGTCCGAGCCGGAGGCCGCCGCGCACCTGGCCCTGCAGATCTGGGACCACTACGGCGGGTTCGATGTGCTCGTCAACAACGCCGCCGTCCCGATGCGCCGGCACGTCACCCGCCTGACCATGGCTGAGGTCGAACGCACCATGCGCATCAACTACTTCTCCCCCGTCGCCATGTCGCTGGCCGTCCTGCCCCGGATGCTCGAGCGCAGCTCCGGCACGATCGTGAACGTCTCGAGTCTCGGCGGGCGGTTGGGCATCACGGCCGAAGCCGCGTATTCGGGTTCGAAGTTCGCGCTGGCCGGCTGGAGCGAGTCCATGGTGGTCGACCTCGACGGCACAGGCGTCTCGGTCAAGCTGATCATCCCGGGCGCCATCGATACCGAAATCTGGGACCAGCCCGGCAACGACGCCCCGCTCTACGACGGGCCCAAGGAGCCGCCGGAGACCATCGCGGACGGCATCGCCGACGCCATCGACAGCGACCAGTTCGAGCACTATCTGCCCGACATGAAGGCGATCATCGAGGCCAAGACGTCGGACATCGACAGCTTCATTGTGGGCATGCGCGGGCTGGGCGGCTCGGAAGGGACGGCAGAGTGAAGGCGTTGCTCTTCGGCGCACCACCGGACAAGCAGGAACGCCGGCCCATTCCCGAGGACGAGTTGGAGACCATGCTGGCCGGTATCCCCTTCGGCCTGCACCACATCGACGACGCCCGTCTCGTCCGTCCCGACTGGGTGGTGACTCGGCCGATCCTCTCGGGAATCTGCGGGTCCGACGCCAAGCTCGTGCTGGGCGACTTCAACACGGGCGACATCGACAACCCGATGGCCGCCTTCTCCTCCCTGCCCCATGTGCCCGGGCACGAGGTCGTGGCCGAAGTCGTGTCCCTCGGGCCTGAGGCCCGCGGGCTGGATGTCGGCCAGCGTGTCGTCCTCAACCCCTGGTTGACCTGCGCGCCGCGCGGGATCACCCCGCTGTGCCCGCCCTGCCAGGCCGGCGACCTCAGCCTGTGCTGGAGCTTCACGAAGGGTGACCTGGGCCCCGGGGTGCACGTCGGGGTCATCACCGGAGCGCCCGGAGCGTGGGCCGAGCAGTTGGCGGCGCACGACTCCATGCTGATCCCGGTCCCCGACGGCATTTCGAACGAGGCGGTCGTGCTGGCGGATCCCTTCTCGGTTTCCTTCCACGCCATCGTGCGCCACCCACCGCCAGCGTCGGGGCGGGTGCTCGTCTACGGCGCCGGCGCCCTCGGCCTCACTAGCGTGGCAATCCTCAAAGCCCTCTACCCGGGGGTCGAGGTGGGGGTGGTTGCCCGCTTCGAGGCCCAGCGCGAGATGGCGTTGCAGTTCGGGGCGGACGCCGTGTTCGCCCACGAGCCCCGGCTCCAGCTCGTCGAGGAGCTCGCGGCGTGGTCGGGCGCCGTCCTGCACCTGCCACTGGACGGGCTCCCCGTCACTCATCCCGGGTACATCGACGTCGTCTACGACTCCATCGCCAAGGCCGAGACGCTCGAGGTCGGCGTCCGCGTCCTGGCCGAGCGGGGCCGGCTGGTCTACACGGGCGTGGCCACACCCGAACGGTGGGAGTCGACGCCGATCTACTTCAAAGAGATCACCATCGCCGGCTCGAATGCCTTCGGCATGGAGGACTTCGAGGGACGCCGACTCCACGCCATCGCCCTCTACCTGGAGCTGGTCCAACATGGCCGGCTCGACATCACGCCGATGCTCACGCACCGCTTCGGGCTCGAGGAATGGTGGCCCGCCCTCAAGGCCTTGGCCCGCCAGGACGACAGCGGCGCCCTCAAGGTGGCCTTCACCCCCAACGGGTAAACGTGGAGCTCCGGTCGGAGGCACCGTTCAGGAAACGGTCGTTCCACTCACCACCACAATGGACTCGGCGGGCAGCACGAGTGACCGGCCGGCCGTTGTCGTCGAACGCACTATCGGATTCGCAGAGCCGGCGGTCAACGGGCTGTAGGTGAGAATGTCGAGGGCCGAGCCTGAGGCGAACCACCGATCGGCGACCGACACAACCTGAGAGGGCGCGGTATTGACCAAGAGGATCCGCGACTCGTGACCCGGGTCGGACTTGAAGCCGAGCACGTCGCTCGAACCTGTATCGATAGTCCCGATGCGGCCGCCATCGGTTGTGAGGTTCGATGCCAACTGTTCGCCGTAGTAGGGAGGAAAGGGTGTCCCGGCGGCCTGACTTTCTGGACTCCCAGAGGACACCAACCCGTAGTCACCTTCGGTGGGTGAACCGAAGTTGTTGAGGTCCCACCAGTCGACGCTCTCGGCGCCCTGGGACAGCCATGAAAGGGAGGTGGCCGCGGCGAAGAGCGCAGACACCGGTTGGAAATCGAGCGTGGTCAGCCGCTCCGAGATATTGGTCTCGCCGACGAGGAAGGCGACACCAGGCGCTTCACGGTGCAGGGTCGAACGGATCTCTGCCGCCGCGGCCGGGATCCGCCGGGTCGACAGAACAATCTGCTGGTCGGTGACGCCTGCGACCTGGTCGAAGGGATACCAGTGGGCGTCGACAAAGCTGACGTCAGCCTTGGTGGCCCGGAGAACTTTGGCATTCCAGAGGGAAGCGTTCTTGACGCCGGCTCCGGCAGCTTGGGCACCGTTGAACGCCCACGGCACGCCGATCTTTGTGGCGGGATTCGCCTTCTTCATGGCCTGGAGATAGGGCACGACGTTTGCCGCATAGGACGTCGCCATCGCCTTCGTGGACGGGCACACCGGACCGGCTGGCCTCGAGCCCTTGATGAAGGTCGGAGCACCGGCCAGATGGTCGTTGGTTTCATCACAGCTATACGTCTCGTTGCCCACCTCCCACAACGCGACGGCTTCGCCTTTGGTGCTGGAGGCTCGCGTCACCCACGCGGCTGCCTCGTTGGGCGTCCCGGAGCCGTAGTTGACGGTCACAAAGGTGGAGGCGCCGGCTGAGCGGGCCTGGGTCGAGACCTGGCCGAAGCTCAGCGCGTCCGCCGCACTACAGGTTGCGCTGACAGCTGCCACGCAGTGAGACGAGTCGGTGTTGGTGCTCCAGTCGTACTCGTCGGCCCAGCTGCCCCCGGGATAGCGAAGGAGTGTCATCCCCGCTGACTTGAGGAGATCGGTGATGGTGGAGGCGTCGACGTGCTCCGACAGACTGTCCCAGGCGGCCACGTTGACGCCGAGAGCAAGCGGACCGATCGCTCTCTCTGACTTCGTTTGGGTCGCGGGAGATGTGCTGGGGCCGGAACATCCCGCGGCCAATGCTGCTGCCGACAGCAGCAACACGACAACGGCCGCCGGGCGCGGCAGGGGCCGCCTCAGATCGGCTTCGTGATCACTTCGGACACCTTCTGGCTTCCGAATCCCATGAAGCGGACGATACCCAACATCACGCCCAAGGTCTCTATGAGTGTGATCAGGTAGATGCCGGGGATGATCATCAAAGAAAGCAACAGGTGGGTCCGCGGGCGATCTGATGCCGAGAGATTCACCTTGAGGCCCTCGATGTAGCACCAGAAGACGCCGGCCAAGCTGATGGCCCAGAGGGGCAGGAACACCGGACTGATCGGTGACGTGTTGTCGACGCCGGAGGCATAGGAGAGAAGCAGGGCCAGCCCGACGAACTGGAACGGTGCCAGGCTCCACGTGAAGATCGAATAGAGCAGCGGGAACTTTGGCACCAGGGGAAGTCGCCGGTTGAACGCCAGGTGGAGGAGGCCCTCAATCCACCGGCGCCTCTGCCGCAGCAGGTCGCGCACGGAGGCCGGAGATGCTCCGTAGGAGTAGGAGTTGAGGGTGGTGGAACGCTTCGGGTACTTGATGGCGAACTGAATCGCGAAATAGGCGTCCTCAATGACGGTGTCCGGGAAGTCCCACCCGATCTCATCCTCAATATCGGCCCGGATCACCAGGTGCTCTCCGTGCAATCCGCCCAGGGGGGTGCCCAGGAGCCCGGTGAAGAAGGCGAACCTGGTCAGGTCGTCCGCTGGACGGATCGAGTCGGCCAAACGACAGAACCTCGACGGCGTCAGCTCGTGGGGAAAGGTCAGGATCCCTTGGGCGAGGTAGAAGCGGTCACCATCGAGTTCGATGAATTCGGCAAGTGAGGCCGCCGTGTCCTTTCCGATGTGGGTGTCGTCGTCGAGGTGGTAGACGTAACAGCCCTCGGTGTTCTCCCCCGCTTGCCTTCGGATTTCCATCGCGAACTGGTTGGCCCGGGTCTTGAATCGAGCGCCGAGCGGTGTCGAGTAGTCAGCGGGGACGTTCACTATCCGTATCGGATCGGCCATCGCGCCGCAGCGCTCGATCCAGTCCTGGAGCGGCCGCACATCGACGTCCCCCTCTGTGATCACGTCCACATGGAACTGGTCGAAATAGACCGGAAGATTGAGGAGGAGCGAATGGAGGACGCGCTCGAGGGCAGGCAAATTGCCATTCGCCAACAACGTCGGCACGGTCACCACGAGCAGACGGCTGGTCCGACCCTTGTAGTCGGACCGAAGGGGCTTGTTCCGCCTGCGGCGGAGGCTCAGCTCGGTGGCCGACGACATCGGCGCCTCGTTCGGGTCGTCACGCACGCTCTTGCGACCACGCCGCTGCTGTCTCCGGAGGGACAAAGCGCCGATCAGGCCGACGACGATGAGGGGGGCATAGACCGACCACACCACCGAAAGGAAATAGTTGAGAGGCGTTCGTTGATACGAGGTGATCCTCGCAAACACGACGAAGACACAGACGAACAGCAGGAGGAAGACGAAGAGGTTCACCTTGGGAGTTTTGCGACGCACCATCCGGCGCTTGAGCTGTGTCGCGTGCGTGGGTATCAGGCGAAGGGCCGCGGGAAGATTCGGGAGGGGTCTCGCTGGCCGCAGCGCCTCGATCGTCTCCGATGATCCCAGCGAGTAGTAGTTGCTCGCCGTCAGCGTGGACAAGAGCACCGCCAGACCCACGAAACCGTCGGTGACTTCGCTGAGGACACCGAGCTGCAGCGCAGCGTCGACATCCCCGGCGGGGACGATGGCTCCCTCGTTACGGTCGCTCTGTTGCACCGCGAGTTCGGCCTGTTGCACCGCGAGTTCGGCGTCGACGAACTCGGACGCGGCAGCGGGGGCCAGAATCACCGCGCCGCTTCCGGGCCCGTCCGAGGGGGTCGCGTGGTCCGAGCGTGGAGCGGTGATCGTCACGGAGCGACGGGGCTCGGCATCGAGGTCTCTTCAGATCTTCTCGCCCTCGAGGCGACCGGCGCCCCGGAGGCGGATATCGCGCAGGGTGTCGGCCGAGCGGACGGACCGGGGAAGTTGGAGCTCCGACAAGCCTCAACGGGTCTTCCCATCGCCAACCGCCACCTCCTCGAGTCCCGGTCCCCCCACCGGCCGCATGCCTACGCCATCAACCCGCGAACAACGCGCGAACAACGCGCGAACAACAGGCGACGCAACTGTGTATCCAAACATCAGCGCGTGTCAATAGGCATTGCGCCGTGCGGCCAGTTGTCGTACGTGCGAGCAGGCGGACTACACGTTTGTCGTTTAAGACCTCGTTTCGACGCACCGACGGGACGCCGTGGATGCTTTCCTCCATCGCCGTGCCTGGGATGCGAGCGGAGGCATCCGTCCAAACACGCGCGAACTCCGGCGCGCCCGGGCGAAACCACGCGATCGGTGCAAGGCCGAGGCCCCGGAAGCTTCGCTTGTTGGACGCGGGTGCGCCACACGCGGCGCGCCACTGCTGAGGGACTCGCTGCGGCTCAGGCTTCCCTGCGGGCGGACGTCACGGCCGAGGACGTGACCGCCTCGGTCTACGCGCCTGTGCCCAGGTCGCTGAACTTCTCGTACCGCACGTCGGCGGCCGCGACCCAGGTCGGGTCCGGCTCGATCGTTCTCCCCACCGCGGACCAGCGCGTCGAGTCGTCCAGCGACGCCTCGAGTCCAGCGGCCAGGCGGGCAAAGTAGGCCGCACCGAGCGCGGCGCCCTCGGGCACGGCGACGGTGTCCACCGGCAGATTGGTCGCATCGGCCACGGCGGCCATCCACGCCGTCACCCGCGAGCCGCCGCCGCTGGCCACGATCCGCGTGGGCTTGACGCCGGCGCGCTCGATCATGCGACGCACCACGAACCCGCTCGCCTCGTAGGCGGCACGCTCGAGCGCCTCCGCACCCGATCCGATGTCGAGCCCGTAGACGTTCGAGCGCAGTGTGTGGTCCTCGAAGGGCGTGCGCTCCCCACGGACGTAGGGCAACCAGACCGGCACCCGATCGGGCCGTCCGAGCCGGGCCTCGAGTTGCTCGCGCCGTGGTCCGGGGCGCGGCGTCCCACGCAACAGCTGGCGGGCCCAATCGACGAACAGTGCGCCCGCGTTGCTCGGACCGCCGACGAGATACCGATCCGGCGTCGTGCTGGGGTAGCTGATCAGGCCGTCGATCGTCAGCCACTCGTCGCAGATCACCCAACAGATCAGGGTGGCGCCGAAGATCACCAGGACGTCGCCCGGGTGGATGGCGCCCGACACGATTTGGTCGCAAAAGGCGTCGATGGTCCCGCCCGTGATGACGACGTCACTATCGGGCAGCGTGCCGGCGGCCTCGCCCATGGGAACGACCATGGGCATCTGCTCCTCGGCAATACCCATGGAGCCCAACAGGTCGGTGTTCCAGCCCTTGTGCGTGTGGAGCATCCCCAACGACGCCGTGACACCCGTGTCGATGGCGGGCAGTCCCGAAATGGCATTGGTCGCCACGGCCTGGCAGGGCCAGTAGCCCCGAGCGTCGGGCGCCTCGGTGGAGGCCCAGCGGAGGAAGCCCTCGGCGTCGGGCATGGCGCCCAGCGGCACGACCGCGTCGTCGGCCGCCTCCTCGATGGGCCGCCCCTCACGGTCCCCGTAGAGCAGGCCGGGCAACAACGGCACGCCCTGGCGCCCGACGGCGGTCATGGAGGGGACCATGGCGGCCACGGCGACGCCGGCGAGCGAGTTGCCTTCGGCCTCGAGCTCGGCGGTCACCTGCTCGAAGGCCTTGCGCGGCCCGGCGCGCCAGGCCTTCTTGGCGTCGTGGCGCAGCACGTCGGGCTCGGGCGCCACAATGCCGTGGGGCACCCTGCTCCGGGCCACGACCTGGCCTTTTTCATCGACAGCCAGGGCCTTCACCGACGTGGTGCCGATGTCGACACCGACGGTGACGGGACTCCCGGACGGACTCATGAATCTGACACGCGTGTCATGATCCGCCATTATGGACGACGCCCGCCCCGCAAGGAGAGTCCGACCGACATGACAGGTTCCCGCCCGAAGGCACTGGTGACGGCCGCCGTGAGTGGCCCCGGCCTCGATTTGCTCCACCAGCTGGCCGATCTGGTGCTCGACTCCTGGCTGGACCAGCCTTCGCTCCGCATTTACAACGCCGCCCAGCTGGCCGAGCGGGCTGCCGCGGAAGTCGCCAACATCGTCATCGTCGAGAGCGACGTCTGCGGTGCTGACCTCTACGAGCACCCCATCATCGCTGTCTGCAGCTGCCGCGGTGATCCCACCAACGTCGATGTGGCGGCGGCGACCGCTGCCGGAGTCCCCGTGCTGCGTGCCCCGGGTCGGAACGCCGACGCCGTCGCCGAGTTGGCCGTGGGTCTGCTGTTCGCCGCCACCCGCGGCATTGTCCCCGCCGACCGCGACGTGCGGGAAGGTGAGATCTACCGGAACGGGAAGATCCCCTACCAGCGCTACCGCGCCTGGCAGTTGGCCGGCCAGACGGTCGGCCTCGTCGGGCTCGGAGCGGTGGGTCGCGCCCTGCGCTGGCGCCTGCGCGGTCTCGGCATGGACGTCCTCGCCTACGACCCGTACGCGCCGGACGCCACGAGCTCCTTCGACGAGCTGCTGGCCAAGTCCGACGTCATCTCGGTCCACGCCCCGGTGACGCCCGAGACGACCGGGATGATCAACGCCGACGCGTTCGCCAAGATGCGCGACGGGGTCGTCTTCCTGAACACGGCCCGGGCCAAGATCCACGACACCGATGCACTGGTCGCCGCCCTGGCGTCGGGCAAGGTCGGCGCGGCGGGACTCGACCACTTCGAGGGCGAGCACCTGGCGACGGACCACCCGCTGACCACGTTCCCCCAGGTGGTGCTGACGCCGCACATCGGCGGCGCCACCTACGACACCGAGTCCAACCATACCCGCACGATCGCCGAGGACCTCTGCCGGCTCATGGCGGGGGCCCGGCCGTTGCACATCGTCAACCCCGAGGTCCTCCCTTCCTGACGTGGCGGCGCGCCAACCCACCATCATCGCCACCTCCATCGGGTTCCAGGCGGAGGGTCCCGATCCGGCCAACCTGCGGCCAGGGCCCTCCTACCGGCTGGCGGCCGACCTGGCCCAGGCGGGGGCGCATCCTCGCCTCTGCATCATCGCCACCGCCGTGGGCGACGACTCTTCGCGCCTGGCGGCGGCGCACAACGCGTTCTCCAAGCTCGGGTTCATCAGCTCGCACCTGACGCTGTTCCCGATGCCGAACGTGCCGGACCCGCGCGCCCACCTCCTGGCGCAGGACGTCATCTGGGTGGGCGGCGGGAGCACCGCCAACCTGTTGGCGCTGTGGCGCCTGCACGGCCTCGACGAGGTGCTCCGGGAATGCTGGGAGGCGGGTGTCGTCCTGAAGGGGGTCTCGGCCGGCTCGCTGTGCTGGCATGTCGGCGGGACCACCGATTCCTTCGGCCCCACTCTGCAACCTGTGACGAACGGCCTCGCCTTCCTCCCCTGGTCCAACAGCCCACATCACGATGCAGAGGAACAACGGCGGCCGCTCATCCATCGCCTCATCGCCGAGGGGACGCTGCCCGACGGCTACGCCACGGAGAACGGCACAGGGCTGGTGTTCTTCGGCGCGGAGCTGCAGGATGCCTTCACCGAAGTCGAGGGCAAGTTGGCCTATTCGCTGACGCGGGACGGTGCGGCGACCCGCGAGGAGGCGCTCGACACCCGGCTTCTTTGAGCGCTGCGCGTGCCCCCAACCGCGCGCTGCCTCAGGCGACGGCTCCGGCCCAGTCGGAACCGGCGTGCACGGTGTCGGTGTCGCGGCCCGAGCGCAACACCCGACCGGGCACCGCACCCGTGAAGTCCCCGTCGCGCACTATTTCGGTCCCGTTGACGAGGACGTGCCCGACACCCACCGCATCGGCGTAGAGGCGGCTGGCGCCACCGGGCAGATCCTGGCGGGTCCGGACGGACCCGTGGCCGATGGTGGTCGGGTCGAAGACCACCACATCAGCAAAGCCGCCCGCAACGACACGGCCACGGTCGCGCAGCCCATACAGGCGGGCCGGGACGTCGGTCAACAACCGGACCGCCTGCTCCCAGCTGAGCAGCCCGCGCGCCCGCACTCCGTCGCCCAACATGGAGGTCGAGTAGATGGCGCCACACATCGTGTCGAGATGAGCGCCCGCATCGGAGCCGCCCACGATGGCCCGAGGGTCCTGCCAGACTTTCGCCCGCAACACCCAGTCATCCTCAGATTCGGGGATGGGTGGCCGCAACCCTGTGCGCAGACCGTCGGCCACGACAACGTCCAGGAGCGCATCGAAGGGTTCCAGTCCGCGCGCCCGCGCGACCTCCCCCACACTCCGGCCCTCGGCGTCGGCGTTCTCCGGCGCGAACGTCTCGTCAATGATCAGCCGGTCCCACACGGCGAGGTGCCGCAGTATCCCGGCCTCGTCGGACTGCGCGCCGGCGTCGAGGCGGCGACGCGTCGCCGGGTCCGACAACGCTGCCATGCGCTCGGCCGCCGGCAGCGCGAAGACCTCGCGCCACCCCGGGAGGCCGTCGAGGATGGCGCCGTGCTCGAAGCTCAGCCGCAGCTGCATGGTGTGGGGCAGCGTCAAGGCCAACACGGTCGCGCCGCGAGCGGAGGCTGCGCTGCCGGCAGCCAGCTGGTCCCAGGCTCCCTCGGCGTTCATGGCCGAGACGCCCAGGACGTTCCAGTTGACCGGGCGATCCGCCAGCAACGACATGGTGGCGAGGAAGTCGATGTCCTCCTCGCTGAAGCCGTTCAGGCAGCCCGCGACGATGAGCTCGACGGTGGTCCCCTCGTGCTGACGCACCGCGGCGGCGAGGCGCTCCATCTCCTCCCGGGCCGCCGCGCGCGACGGCACGGGCTGGCCGTCCCCGTCGTTGTGGGTGTGCACCTGGGACGTCGAGAAGCCGAGTGCGCCCTCCGCCAGCGCCGCGTGCAGCGCCGCTTCCATGGCCTCGAGGTCGCCGTTGTCCGCGGCACCTCCCACGGCTCGCTCGCCCATCACGAGTCGGCGCAGCGTCGAATGCCCGACCAGGAAGCCGGCGTTCACGGCGATACGGCCGTCCAGCCGCCCGATCCAGTCGCCGAAGGAACCCCAGTCCCACGGCAGGCCGGCGCGCAACGCGGCGAGGGGCATGCCCTCGACCCGCGCCATCATCCGCGAGATGTAGTCGACATGCTCCGGAGCCATGGGCGCCAGCGAGAAGCCACAGTTGCCACCGAGCACCGTGGTCACGCCGTGCAGCGGCGACGGGCTGGCATTGGCGTCCCAGAACAGCTGCGCGTCGTAGTGGGTGTGGAGGTCCACGAAGCCCGGCGTGACCAACATGCCGGTGGCGTCGATCACCGTGTCCGCACCACTGCTGTCGGCCCTGGGGCCCACGGCGGCAATCCGCTCCCCGTCGATGACGACGTCGGCTCGGACCGGGGGCGCTCCCGTTCCATCGACCACGGTCCCGCCACGAATTACCAGACTCACGTTTCGCCTCCTTGGTTCCCAAGGGCCGGCCGGCGCACCCGGACCCGCTGGCGGGCGAAGGCCTGCATCCCTGCGGTCCCGAGCTCGACGCCCGAGCCCGACTGCTTCCACCCACCCATGGGTGCGTACATGTCGATGGCGGACAAGCCGTGGGCGTTGACGAACACGGTCCCGGCGCACAGCTGCGACGCGATGTCAGCCGCCAGCGCGTCGTCGTTGCTCCAGGCCGACGCGCACAAGCCGAAGGGCGTGTCATTCGCTGCCTCGATCGCCCGCGCCATGTCGTCGTAGGGGATGACCGGCAGGGCCGGGGCGAACTGCTCCTCGCGCACGATGCCCGTCTCCGCCGGCGGAGCGACCACGAGCGCCGGCGAGACGAAGTAGCCCCCGCTCTCCTGGTCCTCGGGCCTCATCCTCCCCGGCCGCACGAGCACGGCCCCCGCGGATGCGGCCTCCGAGAGGAGTGCCTCGACCCGGTCTCGTGCGCCGGCCGTGTGCACCGGACCCATGGTCACGCCGTCGGCCAAGCCGTCACCCACCGTCTCGATCGCCAGCCGGCCGGCCAGCGCGTCCACCGTCTCGTCCAATCGATCCCGGTGGACATACAGCCGCTTGATCGCCATGCAGACCTGACCGCTCGTGACGAAGGCTGCCTCCACGATGCGATCGGCCAACCCGGCATCACCGGCAACGTCCGGAGCCAGGATGGCGGCATCGTTCCCGCCGAGCTCCAGCACGACCGGACGCGTCGTGGCTGCCGCCGCGGCCATGACGGCTTGGCCGGTGCCCACGCCGCCGGTGAAGGACACCATGTCGACGTCGGGATGGCCCACCAGCGCGGCTCCCAGCGCGGCATCGGGGCCGTTCACGACGTTGAGAACACCTGGCGGCAGCACTTCGGCCATGGCGGCGGCCACCAACAGCACCGTGCCGGGGCACGAGGGTGGAGCTTTGACCACCACGGTGTCTCCGGCCAACAGGGCGGGCAGCACTTTGTTGGCCATGACCGACACGGGCCAGTTGAAGGGCAGGATCGCGGCCACGACGCCGTGCGGGACCCACTCAATGCGGGTGGACCCTCCGCTCAGGTCACGCGGGGCGAGCGCCTCAGCCACGAGGGGCGCGAACGCCGCCGCCATCCCGCCCATGGTGGCCGTGTCGAAGATCGCCTCGAGGTGCGTCTTGCCGTGCTCCCTCGTAAGGAGGCGGGCCAAGTCACGGGCCTCGACGGCCGCCACGCCCGCCTCGGCGGCGGCGGTGACCCGGGCCGCCCGGTCCTCGTGCTCCAGCGCAGCCCAGGCTCGCTGGGAGCGGCGGGCGGCGGCGACTGCCCGGTCGAGCTGGTCCGGGGTGGCGGAGGGGGCGTCGAGCACGACCTCGGCCGGACGGGCCGGGTTGGTGACGGCATACGTGCCCGCGGCCCCAGCCACCATCTCGCCGTCGATCAGCAGGCCGACGCCGGTCATGACGCGATCGATCTGTGTGGTCATACGCCCCCCGGGCCGGACAGGTTTCTGACGATAGTGTCACCTTCTCGTGGGAACCGTCGACACAAGGCCGGCCGCGGGCCGGGTCACATTGCTCCCCGACCCCGAGCCCAGGCCCATCCGGATGCCGGTGATCTCGGTCGACGATCACCTCATTGAGCCGCCAGACCTTTTCGAACATCGATTGCCGGCTGGACTCGCTCCTGCCGCGCCGCGGGTCGTCGAGCAGGACGACGGGACGCAAAGCTGGATCTTCGAAGGGAAGCACTATCCCAACGTCGGTCTCAACGCCGTCGTGGGGCGACCGCGCGAGGAGTGGAGCATGGAGCCGGCTCGCTTCGACGAGATGCGGCCGGGCTGCTTCGACATCGACGCCCGCATCCTGGACATGGACCGCGCCGGCATCTGGGCCTCGCTGTGCTTCCCTTCGCTCGTGTCGGGGTTCTGCGGAGCGGTCTACTCGCGGGCGACAGACCAGGAGCTCGGCCTCGCGTGCCTGCGCGCCTTCAACGACTGGCACCTGGAGGTGTGGGCGGGGACGTATCCAGACCGCATCATCCCCTTGCAGCTGCCGTGGCTGGCCGACGTGGAGGTGGCCGCGGCCGAGGTGCGGACCAACGCAGCGCGGGGCTTCAAAGCGGTGAGCTTCCCGGAATTCCCGGCCCAGTTGCAGCTGCCCTCCATCTTCAGCGGCTCGTGGGATCCCTTCTTCGCGGCCTGCGAGGAGACGCAGACCGTCGTCTGCCTGCATACCGGCGCGTCCTCATGGGCGCCTTTGCCCTCGCCGGATCCACCGTTCGAGCTGTTGCCCACCATCTTCCCCGTGAACGCTCTCCTCGCCGCCGGCGAATGGTTGTGGTCCGGAGTGCCGCTGCGGTTTCCAGGGCTGCAGGTGGCGCTGTCCGAGGGCGGCATCGGCTGGGTCCCGATGCTGATGGACCGAGCAGACTACGTCCTGGGTCATTCGGCGTCGGGAACCGAGAGCAACGCCTGGCCCTCGGACCTGTTGCCGAGCGAGGTGCTGCGGCGCAACTTCTGGTTCTGCTCCATTGACGACCCGTCCGCCGTCGCGCAGCGCCACGTCATCGGCCTCGACCACATCATGGTGGAGAGCGACTACCCGCACGCCGATTCGACCTGGCCCGACACGCAGGCGGTACTGGCCGCCACCTGGGGCGCGCTGCCCGACCATGAGCTGCGCGCGGTGGCCGGCGGCAACGCCAGCCGCCTCTTCCGCCACCGGCTCCCGCTGGTCGACGACTGGCGCACCCCGCTGTCGTGACCGGGCGCGGGGACTCTCCGCTCCCACCGCGCGCCGGCCCGGTCGTCGACGCCGACGGCCACGTCGTCGAGCCAGAGTCAGCCTGGGCCGCCCTGCCGGACCGGTACCGGCCACGCATCAGCGCCGACAGCGCGGGCTACGAGCACGTCGTGGTCGGCGACACCGAGGTGCTCGCCGTCCCGCTCGGCAGCCTGGGCCGTCCGGGCTCCACCTTCGACGACCCCGCGTCCTTCCGTCCCCTGGCCGACGCCCTGCCGGGCGGGTCGGACCCGCGGGCCCGGCTGCGCGACATGGACGGCGAAGGCATCGACCAGGCCGTACTGTACCCGACCATCGGGCTGTACTTCCCGCTGGTGGAGGACCCTGCCGCGGCCGTGGCCCTGGCCGCCGCCTACAACGACTGGCTGGCCGGGTACTGCGCCGCCGACCCGCGCCGGCTCTTCGGGGCGGCCATGCTCCCGCTGCAAGACCCGGTGGCCGCCGGGCGCGAGCTCCGCCGCGCCGTGACCGAACTCGGCCTGGTGGCCGGGTTTGTCCGGCCCAATCCATGCCTCGGACGCTCGCTCTCCGACCGCGCCTATGACGTGCTGTGGGAGGCAGCGGAGGAGCTCGACGTGCCCATCGGCGTTCACGAGGGGAGCTCGGTCGGTGTGCCCACGCTCGGATCGGACCGCCCCTTCAACCCGCTCCTCCTCCACGCCGTCTCGCACTCGTTCGAGGCCATGCTCGCCTGCGCCCAGCTCATCGCCTTCGGGACGCTGGAACGCCATCCGCGACTCCGTGTGCTCTTCCTGGAGTCCTCCGGAGGCTGGGTCCCCTTCTGGCTCGAAAGACTGGACGAGCAAGCAGAGTCCTTCGGCGGGTTCTGCCCGGACATGGCGCTGCGCCCTTCGGAGTACTTCGCCCGGCAGTGCGCCATCAGCTTCGAGGTCGACGAGCAGACGTTGCCCGCCTTGGTCCCCTTCGTGGGCGAGCGCCGCGTGGTCTGGGGCAGCGACTACCCGCACCATGACGCCACGTTCCCCGGGGCCGTGGAGGCCATACGGTCCACGGTTGCCCCGTGCGCGACGGCCACACAGGTGCACGTCCTCGGGCTCAATGCCCGCCAGCACTACCGGCTCCCGTCGCGGCGCACCGGGCTGCCCGGGCTCCTCGACGACTACTTCACGGCGGTCACTGCCCAGGAGATCGACCTCGTGCGGGCGCTGTTCGCGCCCGATGCCGTGTTCGAGAGCGGGGACATCCGGTTGCAGGGACTCGACGCCATCTGCGGGTACTACCTCTCTAAGACGTTCACCTACGCGGACTTCCGTCCCGCACCCCGGACGCCGACGTTCGAAGGCAGGCGGATAGAGGTTGACATCGACGTCCATCTGGGCGGCGCCCAGAACACGGTGCACGATGTATTCGAGACCGACGGCACGCGCATCACCGCGCTGCGGGTGAGCGGCTTCGAAGAGGCCCTGCAGGGCGCCGCGCTGAGCTGAGCTGAAGGCGCTGTGGCGTCTCCACGCGGACTTCCAGACAGCACGCGCAACGTCTGCCGGACACTTCGCCGTGGCTCTGGGTCAATCGGCCGGACTGTTGTGGTAGGCGGCGACATACCATTGCCCGTCGCGCTGGGCCAGGACCCACGTCGCTCGCACGCGACGCTCGGCGGGAAGCTCGGTTTGCCCCGCCATGAGGATGCCGCCTTCGCTGATCACCACGGCCACATCCTCGCCGAGATACCGGACGCTTTGGGGAGCATCGACAACCCTCGAGCCCCTGAGAGGTCCGGCGAAGAGTGCGGCCATCGACGTCCGGATATCGTCGTTGTTCTTCTTGTGGACGCCGGGTTGGACCACAGTGGCGTCACGGAGATACAGCGTGGCGAACAGGTCGGCGTCGTTGGCGGCCCAGGCGTCGTAAATCGCATTGATCACGTCGAGGACTGCCTCGTCACCCTCGTTGATCGTGGTGGCTGGGTTGGTGTTGCGCATCGTGTCTCCTCGTTTCTTTCTGGTGTAGTGGGAAGGAGTTCCTCCCCGTGACCCCACTCAGAGGACGAACGAGAAGGCGCGACCAGGACAGAGCGGTCGCTCTTTTCTCGACCAGCGCCGCCATCGGCTCGGTGCGACACCGTGGGCAACGCGAGCACCCTTGAGGCGGGGGTCGAGCGGGACACGAGGAGAGGCCGGGAGCCTCCTTGGGCTGGTTCACCTCGACCGACGATCAGGCCGGCGCCACGAAGGTCCTCGCCTGACCGAGAGGGGTCGATGCCTCCGCTCTCAGGAGCGGGGCCGTGACACCACTTGAGCGAGGCGTCGGGTGAGGAGTCGTCGATCGGGCTCGGTCGGGGCGAGGGTCATGGCGATCCGGAGCTCTTGTTGTGCGTCGTCGAGGCGATCCAGTCGACGCAACGCGTCTGCCCGCGCCGCGCGCCACAGGTACGACCGGGACAGGCTGGCGATCGCGTCCAGTGCGACCAATTCCGCGGCAGCGCCGTCCCGCTCCCCGACGGCGACGGAACGGTTGAGTGCGACGACCGGATTGGCCGTCACCGACAAGAGCAGGTCGTAGAGCGTGACGATCCGGTCCCAGTCGGTGTCCCCCCACCCCGGCGCCGTGGAGTGGCAGGCGGCCAAGTGGGCTTGCAGCTGGTAGGGACCGGCAACTCCACCCGACCGACGCACCGCGTCGGCGAGGCGAGCAGAGCCCTCGGCAATGGCCGCCCGATCCCACAGGGTGCGGTCCTGATCCGGCAGCAGCACCACGTCTCCGTCTGCGTCGACGCGCGCCGGTCGACGCGCCCCGGTGAACAAGAGCAACGCCAGAAGTGCTGCGACCTCGGCTTCGTCGGGCATGAGCTCGAAGAGCAAGCGGGCCAGGCCCAGCGCTTCGCTTTCGAGATCGACGCGGACCACACGATCCCCGGCGCTCGGGGCGTGCGCCTCGGTGGCGATGAGGTAGACCACCGCCAACACGCCGGGCAACCGTTCGGGTAGCTCCACATCACGGGGCACCCGATAGGGGATGTGGGCATCGGCGATCTTGCGACGGGCCCGCACCAGCCGTTTGGTCATGGTGGCCTCGGGCACCAGGAACGCCCGAGCGATAGCAGCCACGTCGAGACCAGCCAGAGTGCGCAACGACAACGCGACCTGGGCCTCGATGCTCAGCGCAGGGTGGCAGCAGGTGAACACCAGCCGCAACAGGTCATGGCGCACCGCGCTTTCGGGTTCGACCGTCTCGATCACCTCCTCGACGGGGTGACGCTCGGTCACCTCCGTCCCCCAACCCGCCGCGGCTTCCTTGGTCGCCCGTGCCGCCTCGCGGCGCAGTACGTCATAGGCCTTGCGCCGGGCGGTCACGGTCAGCCAGGCCCGGGGGTTGTCCGGCACGCCATCGCGCGGCCAGGTGCGCAGAGCCGCCATCGCGGCATCCTGAACGGCGTCCTCGGCCACCCCCATGTTGCCGATTTGGCGAATCAGCCCGGCCAGCACGACACGGCCCTCGAGACGGACCGTCTCAGCCAGGCGTTCGTCGGGGGTCACGCAGCCGGGGGACTCTCGGCGAAGCGGAACACGGGCCGGACCTCGACCTTGCCGCGCCAGGCGGCGGGGATACGCTCAGCCCAGCGAAGAGCTTCGTCCAGATCGGCGGCTTCGATGAGATAGAACCCGCCGAGGACCTCCTTGGCCTCGGCGAACGGGCCGTCGGTCAGCAGCACGTCCCCTCCCGGACCTTCCTTCACCGTGATCGTCGTGGCCGAGCTGGCCGGGTACAACGCCTCGCCGCCCCGCAGCACCCCGGCGGCGGTTGCCGCAGCCGTGAACTCGTTGTAGTCGGCGTGGAACTGGCGCTCCTCGGGGTGGTCCCAGTAGTGGTCCTCGGGGTAGTACGTCAACGCCGCATACAGAGCCATGACCGACCCTCCCATCTCGCAATATGACGGCGACGGTCGCCGCCCTACCGTAACGACGATCGGGCGCTGCTCGAAAGGACACCTCGGCGAAATCTGTCCAGAGAATTGCCCGGCAGGGTGCCGCGTCCTGCACTGACGCCGTCGTCGCGTCCGGTGTTGGTCAGACCGGCGAAGGCTGCGGGCCGCGCAGGAGACGGCCCGGCCGCTCCCCCGTCGCCTCGTCGTGCTCACGCACCACCGTGCCCGACTTGACCGTCGCCACGTAGCCCCGGGCCCGCTGGACGAGCCGCTTGCCCGACGCCGGGAGGTCATAGACCATTTCCGGCGGCTCGAGGGCCAGTGCGCCGTGGTCGATGATGTTGACGTCCGCCAGGTAGCCCGGGGCGAGCAGCCCCCGGTCGCCGAAGCCGTAGAGCTCGGCCGTGCGGCGGGTCTGGAGGTGCACCACGGTCTCGACCGCCAGCTGGTCGCCCCGGGAGCGGTCACGGGCCCAATGGGCCAGCATGAACGTCGGGAGGCTGGCGTCACACAGCACGCCGCAGTGGGCGCCACCGTCACCCAGCCCGAGGACCGTCGCCGGGTGCACGAGCATCTCGCGCACGGCGTCGAGGTTGCACGCCGAGTAGTCGAGCAGCGGGAGGTAGAGCAGCTCCTTGCCGTCGCGCTCGAGCATCAGGTCGTAGAGGACCTCGTCGGTCGTCCTGCTTTGCGCCGCGGCAAGGGCCGTGACGCTGCGCTCGGGCGCGGGCTCGTAGTCGGGCGGGTCGCCCAGCGGGAACAGCTTGTGCAGGTTGCCGCGCAGCAGCTGGACGAATCCACCCGGGCGCGGTTCTTCGGCCAGGATGGCGGCGCGCACCTCGAACGTCCGCAGGCGGGCCACTCGTTCGGGCAGCGGCAGGTGGGCGATCTCCTGGTAGGCCCGGTGGTGGGCGAAGGGGTGCGTCACCGACTGGAAGCCCACCATCAGCGAGGTGGGCTTGCCCGCGACCTGCGGGACGAGCCACGCCCCGCGGCGGTTGGCGGCCACGCCGCGGTCGATCCATTCGCGCCACAGGTCCGGCGCGAAGTCGGCCTGGAGCACCTGGTACGTCACCGGCACGCCGGCCCGGATGGAGATCTCCGACATCCAGGCGAACTCGTGGTCGAGATCCCGCATGTCGCTGGCCACCGAGAAGACCCGGTGCCCGGCCTTGCCCAGGGCCTCGCCGATGGCAATGAGCTCGTCGGCCGCGGCCGTGGTCCCCGCCGCCAGCTCGCCGTCCTTGGCCCGGTGCAGGATGGTGCGGGTGGTGGACGCGCCGATGGCGCCGGCCTGCACGGCCTCGCGCACGAGCGCCGCCATTTCCGCGATCTCCTCGCCGTTGGCCGTGTCGTTGGCCCGGCCCTCGCCGAGCACGTAGGCGCGCAGCGCGCCGTGGGGGACGAGCGACGCCACATCGAGCACGCGGTCCGTGCGCTCCACCTCGTCGAGGTACTCGCCGAAGGTCTCCCAGTTCCAGTTCATGCCCTCGGCCAGCGCCGTGCCGGGGATGTCCTCGACGCCCTCCATCAGTTGGATCAACCAGGCGCGGTCGGACTCGCGGGCCGGGGCGAACCCCACGCCGCAGTTGCCCATGACGACGGTGGTCACCCCGTGCCAACCCGACGGCGAGACCTCAGGGTCCCATGTGGCCTGGCCGTCGTAGTGGGTGTGGATGTCGACCCAGCCCGGCGTCACCAGGAGGCCCTCGGCGTCGATGACGCGCCGGGCCGGTCCCTCGACCTCGCCCACCGCGGTGACGATGCTGCCGTCAATGGCGACGTCACCGGTGCGGATCGGCTGCCCCGACCCGTCGGCGATGGAGCCGCCACGGATGATCAGGTCGTGCATCGGTTCTCCTCCCCGGGGCGATCCGGCATGGCCCCGCCGGCAACCGGTGGGGTGGCCGGACCGCGGTCAGCTACACCCAGCTTCGCAGCTTTTCGATCATGGCGACGGGGTCGTCGCCCACCGGCGTCACGTTGAGATGGGTCACCCCCACCTCGGCCAGTGCGGCCACGCGCTCCTTGATGTAGGACTCGGGACCGCAGAGAGAGGTTGCCTCGAGCAGCTCGTCCGGCACCAGTGCCGCCGCCTCCTTCTTCTTGCCCGAGAGGTAGAGGTCCTGGATCTCGGCCGCTTCCTTCTCGTAGCCGTAGCGACAGGCCAGCGCGTTGTAGAAGTTCTTCCCCTTGGCGCCCATGCCGCCGATGTACAGCGCGGCGGCACCGCGGCCGAGATCCCGGATGGGGGCGACCTCGGACTCCTCGCCGATGGCCAGGATGCCACCGGCGGCGATCTGCAATGTCCCCAGCGACGGGTCCCGCTCGGCCGTCCCCGTCGCCAGGGAAGGGCCGAACACCTCCTTGCACTTGTCGGGGACGAAGAAGATGGGCAGCCACCCGTCGGCCACCTCGGCCGTCATGGCCACGTTCTTCTCGCCCAGCGCGGCGACCCAGATCGGGATGCGGGGGCGGACGGGGTGATTGATCAGCTTGAGGGCCTTGCCCAGTCCCGTCCCCTCACCCGCAGGGAGGGGGATGTGATACGACGCGCCGTCGTGGGTGAGAGGAGCCTCGCGGGCCCAGACGTCGCGACAGATCTCGATGATCTCGCGCGTGCGACCCAGCGGCCGGTCGTAGGTCACCCCGTGGAAGCCCTCGATCACCTGGGGGCCCGAGGCGCCGAGCCCGAGGATGCAACGGCCGCCCGAGACGGCATCGACGCCGGCGGCCGTCATGGCGATCAGCGTGGGTGTGCGGCTGTAGATCGGCAGGATGGCCGAACCGATCTCGAGCCGCTCGGTCTTGGCGGCCAGGAACCCCATGAAGCTCGGAGCGTCGAAGCTGTAGGCCTCGGCCACCCAGACGACATCGAGCCCGACCTTCTCCAGCTCCACCGCCTGGCGAGCCGATTCGGCGAACCCGCCGGCGTAGTTCAACGTCATGGACAGCTTCACGCGGTCCTCCCTTTCCTCATCCTCCACGCGGAGCGGGGCCGTCTGACCGCCGCCGCTCATTCCGGTGCGCCCATCCTGCCGCCGGAGAAGAGTGTACTCAACTCTTCCGCCGCCGGCCCCTAGCATCGCAGCCGTGACGGGAGACCGGATCGACCTCGTCCTCTTCGACCTGGGCGGCGTGCTGATCCGACCGGGTGGCGTGGCGTCCATGCGGGCGCTGGCCGGCATTGAGAGCGACGAGGCATTGTGGGCCCGCTGGCTGAGCTGCCGGTGGGTGCGCCGCTTCGAGGCCGGGCTCTGCACGCCCGAGGAGTTCGCCGACGGGATGGTGGCCGACTGGGAGCTCGAGCTGGATCCGGCCGCTTTCCTGCAGGAGTTCGGCGGCTGGCCCGAGCCCCCCTTCGAGGGGGCACTCGAGCTCGTCGACGCCGTCCAGGCGAGGGTCCCGGCCGGCTTCCTCTCCAACATGAACTCCTTCCAGTGGGCCGCCAACTACGAGGCGATCCCCCTGACCGAGGTCTTCGCCCACCGCTTCCTCTCGTTCGAGCTGGGTCTGGTCAAGCCGGACCCCGCCATCTTCGAGGCCGTGGCGGCCCGCCTCCCGGTCCCCCGCCAGCGGGTCCTCTTCCTCGACGACAACGCGGTCAACGTGGAGGCGGCCGAGGGGACGGGCTTCGCCGCCCGCCATGTGCGCGGGATCGAGGCCGCCCGCGACGCCCTGACGGGTGCGGGCGTGCTCCGGGCCTGACCGCACCGCCGGCCGCTCCGCCGGCCGCACCGCCGGCGGTACCGCTGGTTGGGGCGATCCGCCGCGGCTGTGCCAACATGCCGCCATGGTTGCCAACGGCCCGATGCTGCGTCTCCTGCCGCGCCTGGACGACGACGTCACATTCTTCTGGACCTCCGGCGAGGACGGCGTGCTGCGCTTCCTGCGCTGCAACGAATGCGGCTTCTACATCCACCCACCGGGCCCGGTGTGTCCCCGATGTCTCTCGCGCAACGTGGCACCGCAGGCGGTCAGCGGGCTCGGCCACGTCGAGACCTTCACCGTCAACTACCAGCAGTGGATCCCCGGCAGCGACCCCTACATCATCGCCTGGGTCTCGATCGACGAGCAGCCCGACGTCCGCCTCACGACCAACCTGGTCGACGTGGAGCCCGACGACGTGCGCATCGGCATGCCGGTGCGTGTGCTCTTCGAGCACGTCGAGGACGTCTGGCTCCCGCTCTTCACACCGGTGGAGGACGCATCGTGAGCCCGCGTCCCGCTGAAGAACCGCTGGAGCGGCGGGCCATCATCTCGGGCATCGGGCAGTCCGACGTGGGCCGGCGGTTGGGGCGCTCCGACCTCGACCTGACGGTGGACGCGGCGCTGGCGGCGATCGCCGACGCCGGGCTGACGCGCGATGACATCGACGGCCTCTCGACGTACCCCGGCATGGGTGCCGGGACGCCGGGATTCGGTGGCCCTCCGACGCCCGAGGTGCAGGACGCGCTGGGCCTGTCGCTGAACTGGCACGACGGCGGCGGCGAAGGACCGGCGCAGATGCGCGCGGTCATGGCCGCAGCCCTGGCCGTCGCCGCGGGCCTGGCCACGCACGTGCTCGTCTATCGCACGGTCACCGAGGGCACCGCCCAAGGGACGGGCGGCCGGCAACCGATGGGCGGCACCGGCGGACGGGGCTCGGTCCCGCGCTTCGGCAGCTTCATGCAGTGGTCCCTCCCCTACGGCGCCGTGTCAGCGGCCAACTGGATCGCCATGGTGGGGCAGCGTCGCGTGCACGAGTTCGGGCTGACGCGCGAGCAGCTGGGCCAGATCGCCATCAATGGTCGGCGCAACGCGGCGCTCAACCCCAAGGCCGTCTACACCGACCCGATGTCGATGGACGACTACTTGGCGGCGCGCATCATCACCACGCCGCTGTGCCTCTTCGACTGCGACGCGCCGTGCGACGGCTCCACCGCGGTCATCGTGTCGCACCGCGACGTCGCCGGCGATCTCGACCATCCGGCCGTGCACATCAACGCGCTGGGCACCGCGTTGCGCGGCCGACCGAGCTGGGACCAGTTCGACGACATGACGACGATGGCAGCGCGTGACGCGGCGGCCTCCATGTGGGAGCGCACCGACCTCACCCCGGCCGACGTGGACACCGCCCAGCTCTACGACGGCTTCAGCGTGCTCACCATTGTGTGGCTCGAGGCCATGGGCTTCTGCGGCCGCGGTGAGAGCGGTCCCTTCATTGAGGGCGGCGCCAACATCGCCCGTGACGGCGTGCTGCCGCTCAACACGGCGGGAGGCCAGCTCTCGGGCGGGCGTCTGCACGGGTTCTCCCTCATTCACGAAGCCTGCGTGCAGCTCCGGGGCGAGGGCGGCGAGCGCCAGGTGATCCGTCCCGGCGGCCGGAACCCCGAGGTCGCCGCCGTGGCCAACGGTGGCGGCCCCATTGCGGGCACCATGCTGCTCACCCGGGGTATCCGCTGATCTCCGGCCCCTGACCTGGTATCTCGAATCGAACCCTCAACCTCGTGTTGACGACGGCATCGAGACCTTCGGCTCGGATCATACATTCAACGTAAAGTTGAGGTCGAGAGTTCAGCGCCCCGTTGCCGGCTCGGGGCTGGTCCCCGCCAGGTGGTGCGCCGCCCGCGACGCCAAGGCGACCAGCGTCAGCGTGGGCCCGTAGCCACTCGAGGTGACGAAGACCGAGGAGTCGGCCACCACGACGTTGTCGAGCGAGTGCACCCTGCCCCAGCGGTCCACCACCGAGGTGGCCGGGTCGTCCCCCATCCGGACCGTGCCCATCACGTGGCGGCTCTCGGGAATGGGCGTCGCGCCGACGCCGTGGTACGAGACGCCCGGTGAGGAGGTGTGGATCACCCATTCGGCGCCCATCTCCTCCAGCACGGACTGCAGGATCTTGCCGTGGTACTTCGACGCCGCCAGCTCGTGGTGTCCGGGCTGGTACGTGACCCGGGCCACCGGGTAGCCGCGGGCGTCACGAATGGAGGGGCTGAGGTCGACCGTGTTGGTGGCGTAGGGCAGGTCCTCCCCCTGCATGATGAAGGCCCACATGCGCTCGCGCAGGTTCGACTCGCGCATGGCCTGGGCGTGATGGCGTCCCCAAGGCGAGTGACGCGCCTCCATGATGGGCAGCCCTCCCCCGCTGTGCTCCACCAGTCCCCCGCGGAACCACGGGAGGCCCGCGGCGACCGCCGCCTGGCGGGAGCGGTCGTCCTGCACCATGGCGTCGTCGTGCACGTGGGTGACGGAGCGTCCCTTGTGAGGGTGCAGCCGCATGGTCGGGAAGTGACCGACGACGATCGTCTGGAAGTGCACCATCAGGTTCTTGCCCAGTGCCGGGTGGTCCAGCCCCGACAGGAGGAGCAGGCGCGGTGTCTCGATGGCGCCTCCCGCCACCACGACCATGTTGGCCTCCCTGGTGTGGGTGACGCCGTCACGGTCGACGACCTCGACCCCGGTGGCCCGCCGGCCCTGGGTGATGATCCGGCTCACGTACGTCTCGGCCATCAGCTCCGCCCGCCCGGTCGCCATTGCCTTGGTCAACAGCGCGACCGGGTCGCCCTTGGCGTGAATGGGGCAGCCGAAGAACGCGCAGAAGCCGCAGTTGTTGCAGGCCGGGCGGCCGTCGTACGCGATGCTGTTGGCCGCCGTGGGCGCCTCGTAGGGGTGCAGGCCGACCTTCTCGGCCGCGGCCGACGACAGCACGGCGCCGTACATCGGTGCCCCGGGCGGCATCGGGTAGGGGCCTGACCGCCACGCGGCGAAGGGGTTGGCCCCTTCACGTCCCGACACGCCGATGGCCCGTTCGACCTCCGTGTAATAGGGCTCGAGCTCGTCGTAATCGAGCGGCCAGTCGTCGACCGCGGCGCCCTCCTGCGGCCCGTGGGAGGAGAGGAGGCCGAAGTCCTCCTCGCGGAAGCGTGGCACCTTGCCGTCGGCGTGGGTCCCGCCGCCGCCGACCGTCGTCGGGATGGAGTTCACCTCGCCGACGTGGGTGTGCTCGCCCTCCTCCGCCGAACGCCGGAACGCCCGCGGCTCGACCAGCGGGTCGGGCCCGAGGAAATAGCGCGACACGAACTTGATCTCGTCGTTGGAATAGTCCCCGGCGGGCCGGGTCAGGTCGTCGGGGTCGAGCAGATGGTTGCGGCCCTTCTCCATGATGACGACGGACCAACCAGCCCGGGTCAGCACCTCGGCCGCCGTGGCGCCCCCCGGCCCCGAGCCGATGATGATGGCGCTGGGACTCATGGCTGCGACACCTCGGCGTCGCTGTAGCCGCGCGGCTGCACGTCGCCCTCGTAGTCGATGTAGTCCCAGCCGACGGTGTCGCGGTTCCCCCCGTACTCGGGCGCGCCGTACATCCCCTCGCAGCAGTGCTCCCACAGGAGCTCGCAGAAGGCCTCGTCGTCGCGCAACCGGCGGCGTTGCTCGCGTCCGTCGACGTGGGCGAAGTCGGCGCCCAGTGCGGCCAAGCCCTCCCGGTATCGCTCCTGGAGCCCCACGACCGGACCGTTGAACTCGCGCTCGGGTCGCCCCTGGGAGCCCTCGAGCCGCATGCGCCAGGCCAGCTCGTCCAGCGGCGACAGCGGGTGGAAGGTGGCGAAGCCGGCCACGCCCCCCTTGCGCCCCGAGCTCGGGCCGCCGGCCCAGATGCGGGGGGGATCGAACGTGAAGGCCCCCAGAAAACCGTCGATGTAGTCGGCCACGCCGGCCTCCTCCGCCCCCGGCGTGCCCTCTCCGGAGGGCAGCATCTGCGCGCAGGCGGCTCGCACTGTGGCGTATTCCTGCTCACTCAGCCAGACGGGCATCGGGCAAACGTAGCGTGGCGCCGACCCAATTGCTGACGCTGCTGTCAGGTTAGGATTCTGCCTCGTCCGTCCCATTGGGAGCCGGGCGGGGAGGACGGCATGGCTCAGGAGGGCTACCGGGTCGGCGTCGACGTGGGGGGCACGTTCACCGACCTCATCTGCATCACGCCGGATGGCCAGGTCCTCCTGGACAAAACGCCGACGACGCCCGAGGACCAGTCGGTCGGGGTCCTCACCGGCATGGAGCAGCTGGCCGGCACGCTCGGGCTCGAACCCGAGGCCTTCTGCGCGGCCTTGGAGGCCTTCGTCCACGGGACGACCACGGCCGACAACACCATGATTGAGATGAGCGGTGCCCTCACCGGGCTGCTGGCCACCGAAGGGCACCGGGACGAGATCGAGCTGCGCCGGGACCACAAGGAGGAGATCTGGGACCCCGCCGCCCCGCCGCCGCACCCGATCGCCCGGCGGCGGGCCCGCATTCCCATTCCCGAACGCTGCGACTTCGAGGGCAACGTGGTCATGGCCCTTGACGAGGAAGCCGTGCGCCGGGGCGTGCGCCGGCTGCAGAAGCTGGGTGTCGAGTCGATCGCGGTGTGTTTCCTCTTCAGCTTCGTGAACTCCGACCACGAGCGGCGGGCCCGCGAGCTGATCCTGGAGGAGTTCCCCGACGTCGCGCACATCTCGCTGTCGCATGAGGTGCTCCCCCGGGCCCCCGAGTTCGAGCGGGCCTCCACGACGCTCGTCAACGCCTACGTGGCACCGAAGATCAGCGCCTACGTCGACCGCCTGGTGGAGAAGCTCCGCCACGCCGGGTTCGACGGCCAGGTCGTGTTGATGCAGTCGAGCGGTGGCGTCATGCCGCCCCAGTCCGTGCAGCGGCGCGCCGTCTCACTGCTCGGCTCGGGCCCGACGGGCGGCGTCATGGGGGCGGCGCTGGCCGCGGGCCGCAGCGGGGTGCGCGACCTGGTGGCGGCTGACATGGGGGGCACGTCATACGACGTGTGCCTGGTGCGGCACAGCCGGCCCGCCGTCGCGACCGACTGGAATTGGCGCCACCGGTACTACGTGAACCTACCCATGGTCGACATCCACAGCGTGGGCGCGGGCGGGGGCTCCATCGCCCGCGTGCGCCAGGGCGCGCTGCTGGTCGGCCCCGACTCCGCCGGCTCTGTGCCCGGGCCGGTCTGCTATTCCCTCGGCGGGGTCTGCCCGACGGTCACGGACAGTGACGCCGCCCTCGGCTACCTGCCCGCCAAGGGCTTTGCCGGCGGCCGGATGGAGCTCGACGTGGAAGCGGGTCGCGCCGCCATCGGACGCGACGTCGCGGCGCCACTCGGCCTCGATGTGGACGACGCCTCCTGGGCCATACAGCGCATCGTGAACGCCAACATGGCGAACGCCGTGCGCAAGGTGCTGTCCCAGCACGGAGCCGACCCGCGCACACTGACGCTCGTGGCCTACGGCGGCGGCGGTCCGGTCCACGCCTGGGCCCAGGCCCGCGAGCTCGGCATCGGGCGCGTGCTGGTCCCCAAGGCCTCGCCGGCCTTCTCCGCGCTCGGCCTGCTCGTCGCGGACTACGTGGTCGACCTCATGCGCGCCTACGTCGTGAGGCTGTCCGACATCGACCTGGCGCGGGTGCGCGCCCTGGCGGCGGAGCTGCGGCGGGAAGCGGAGGCCGAGTTGGCCCCGGCCCGGCTCGGCCAGGACGCCGTGCAGGCCGATTTCTTCGCGCAGATGTCCTACCACGGGCAGAACTTCGACATCCCAGTGCCACTGCCCGGGGGCGAGTCGATGTCCGAGGAGCACCTGCTCGACCTGGCCGACCGATTCCACCGACGACACGAGGCGGTACGCGGGTTCGCCTTCCCGACCCAGCAGCCGCTCGTGCGCGCCATCCGGCTCGTCCAGCGCGGCGCCACTCCCAAACCACCGGTGCTGGCCCGCATGGGCGAGGTGACCGATGCCGCCGAGGCGCGCACGGGGTCGCGCCCGGTGCACCTCGGTGCCGGGTTCGTCGAGACACCGACCTATGACGGCGCGGTGCTGGGCGCCGGCGCGGTGGTGGAGGGACCGGCGCTCATTGAGGAGCCCTTCACCGTGCTCGTGCTCGCACCCTCCGACGTCGCGGTGCTCGACGAGCACGGCAACTACGACATCGCCATCGGCCCGGCCTGAGCTGCAGCCACCGTTCGGCGGCACATGTCAGGCCGGTTCCGGGTCTCCCGGGGCGGCGTCGCTGTTCGGATCGGCTTCTGGCTCGGGGGGCTGCACCGCACCGACCCGGTGCGCGAACCACAGCAAGGCGCGCTCGCCCTCGTCGAGGACCTCGCAGACCAGGTTGCCGGTCTCGCTCGCCCCGAGGTCGACCAGGCGGCACCAGTTGGTCAGGACGCGGAAACCCGGGCCCCGGTAGTGGCGGCCGACCAACCGGAGCGGGACCACGGGCATGCGGAGCGCCCAGGACACCAGACCGCCGGCGATCTCGGGGAAGGCGGCGCGGTGCCGGTCGATGCGGTCGTACTCGCCCGTGACGACATCGACCATGTTCTCCAGCGCGGCGGAGCCCGGCTCGAAGTAGTGGGAGTGCGAGGCGACCGGCGGATGCTCCGGCGCGTTCGTGCTCATCCGGGTGCCGCCGAATTCCGGTGAGGTGGGCGACGACCCGAAGATGCCGAGCTCGGCGATGGCGTCCCCCGGCGCCTGTTCCGAGAAGAAGTGCGACTGCTGGAGGTGCAGCTGGCGCAGCTCGTCGACCGTCATGCCCGGGCTGCCCGCCACCACGACGTCGGTGACCTCCAGCCCGGCATCGGCCAGGGCGGCCCCGACCACGATCGACCCGAAGCTGTGGGCGATGAGGGTCAGCGACTGCTCGGGCTCCAGGGCCAACGTGGCGATGAACTCGGTGAGGTCGTAGGCCGCCGTCGCCAGGTCGTCGTTGCACTCGACCGACCCCGCCGCCGCGGCCAGGACGTCCGCCGGGTTGTCGTAGCCCTTCCACAGGACCACGGCCGTCGACGTACTGGCCTCGTAGAGGTTGATGGCGTCCGGGATCCAGTCGTGGCACAGGTTCGTCCCGTCCCCGACACCGGGGACGACCACGGCGACGTGCTCGGCCGCCTGGAGGTCGCCGAAGAGGAGTGCGTAGTGCTGCAGCTGGGGGCGGTACACCAGGATGTCGGCGCCGGAGGACAGGAGCGTCTCGAGCAGCGTGATCCGCTGTTCGTCACCGTCGACGGTCGCGGCGGCGAGATCCATCTTCGCCGCGGCAAGGTTGCTGGTGGCCCGACGGGACAACAACTCGTTGCCGCGCATGGAACAGGTTACGTCGCACCCGCTGTCACCGGGTGCACCTCGTTCACCTGACGCCATGGGTGAAGCGCTGGCCATCCTGGCGGCCGTCTTCTTCGCGCTGGGCACCGTCCTGCAGCAGAAGGGGACACTCTCCACCGCCGCAACGGCGACGACCGCGCTTCCTGCTTCAGTTCAGGCTCGCTCGTTTTGGTGCAATCCCTCACCGCGCTCAGCCTGGCGTGAGTCCCTTGTCCCTCCGAATGGCCGCGGCTGGTGGGACTCGCCGTCTGCGTCCTGGTCGTCGTGCTTTAGCGCGGCAGGCCCAGGATCCGCCCGGCAATGATGTCGCGCTGCACCTGTGAGGTCCCGCCGGCGATCCCGGCCGCCTTGCTCCACAGCCACTGCCGTGCCCAGGGGCCGGCTTCGGCGGACGACGGATCGCGTCCCGTCACGAGCAACGCCGCCTCCGACAGACCCTGCGTCATGGTCGTCCACGTGAGCTTGATCCAGCTCGACTCGGGGCCCGGCTCCTCACCGCGCCCGAGGCGGGTGAGGGTGCGGAGATTGTGCAAGCGGAGCACGTTCAGATCGATGTAGGCCCGCGCCAACGCGTCGGCCACCAGCGGATCGTCCAGCGTGCCGTTGCTCCGCGCCTCCTCGTACAACCGGGCCAGGTAGGACTCGTGCACGACCTGTTCCTTGAACGGGAAGTTCGTGCCGCGCTCGTGCGCCAGCGTGGAGCCCGCCACGGTCCACCCCTGCCCCTCGATTCCCACCACGTGCTCGGCCGGCACGAAGACATCGGTCAGGAAGACCTCGTTGAACTCGGCGTCACCCGTCATCTGCACGAGCGGACGCACGTCGACGCCCGGGTCGGACATGTCGACGATGAGCGCGGTGATCCCCTGCTGAGGCCGCGGCGCGTCGGCGTCGGTACGGGCCAGGCACAGACCCCACGAGGCGAACTGCGCGTAGGACGTCCAGACCTTGCGGCCGGTGACCTCGAAGCCTCCGTCGACCGGCGTGGCCCGTGTGGAGAGGGACGCCAGGTCGCTGCCGGCGTCGGGTTCGCTGAAGAGCTGACACCAGATCTCCTCGGCCGAGAGGATGGCCGGCAGGTAGCGCAGGCGCTGATCCTCGGTGCCGTGGGCCAGCAGTGTCGGGCCGACCAGGTTGATGCCCACCCGGTTCACCGGCTGGGGGGCCTGGGCGCGGGCATACTCGCTCTGGTACAGCGCGACCTGGACCGGCGTGGCGCTCCGCCCGCCGTAGGAGCTCGGCCAGTGGACACCCACCCAACGGTCGACGGCCAGGGTGGCCTGCCACTCCCGCCCCCAGGCCACTTCGTCGGCCAGGTCGACGAAGGCAGGCGGGCGGCGCAGGTGCGCGCCCAGCCACGCCCGGAACGAGGAGGCGAACTCCTCGTCCTCTTCCCTCAGCGCGAGATCCAC
>Ga0182024_10000832_pt1 | contig 80816 bp, 81 predicted proteins | sample P32metaG_FD_120480 | JGI IMG/M metagenome (GOLD analysis project Ga0182024, IMG submission 120480) | Permafrost microbial communities from Stordalen Mire, Sweden - P3-2 metaG (Illumina Assembly) | ecosystem: Environmental > Terrestrial > Soil > Wetlands > Permafrost | place: Sweden: Stordalen...
CGCCTCGAAAAGCCCGGGGATCGCGACGTTCTTGGCCGCATCCTGATGCACCTACGCGGTTTTTTTGGAAGAATGCCGCAGCCGCAACAACGTGTGCAGCGGGCTTTAGACCGCCAGCAGTTCAAGATACTGGACGGGCGCTTCCCTCTGGTTCCTCAAATCATCGACCGCTACGTGCTCGCCAGTTTTCTGTTCTACTTCATGATGCTCGTGCTGACGTTCGTGGCCATCTTTCACATCTTCGAATTTTTTCAGCTCCTCAGCGACATAATCCGCAATAGCATCGGCATCAACACCATTCTTTCCTATCACTTCTTCCTGACCCCGCGCCTCATCTATGATTTCACGCCCATCGGCGTGCTGGCGGCCGTTTTAGTGGTGTTCGCCATCCTCACCAAGCACAACGAAATCACCGCGTTCAAAGCATGCGGCATCAGCACCCACCGCCTCACGATACCCATCCTCGTAGCCTGCCTCGGCCTCAGCGCCGGACTTTTCGCCTTCGATTACTTCTGGGTTCCCGACGCCGATCGCCGTCAGGATCAGCTCCGCTCCATCATCAAGGGCAAACCCCCGCAAACCTACCTGCACCCCGAGCGCAAATGGATCAATACAGAGCACAACCGTATCTACAATTACGAATATTTAGAGCCCGCCTCGCTGGTGATGAGCGCCGTCAACATTTACGAAATCGATCCCGGACCGTTCCGCCTGAAGCGTCACATTTTCGCCAATCGCGCGCGCTGGGAACCGGCGCTCGACAAGTGGATTTTTCAGAACGGTTGGTTTTTCGATATCCAGGGCACCCGCACCACCGGCTTCGAAAGGTTCACTACCAGGACTTTTTCGGAGCTCGATGAGAAGCCCGATTACTTCCTGCGCGAAGCCCATCAATCCCGGCAGATGAATTTCCGGGAGCTCGCGGTTTACATCGTCGATTTGCAGCACAAGGGCTTTGATACCGTGTCTTTGCAGGTCCAGCTCAACAAGAAATTCTCCGTCCCAATGTTCGCTTTCATCATGGCGATGGTGTCCATCCCGTTCGCGTTTCTGGCTGGCAATCGCGGCGCCATGGCCGGCGTCGGCGTCAGCCTTGCATTGGCCATTACTTATTGGTCGGTTGACAAGCTGTTTGAACAAGTTGGGGCGCTGGGCCAACTTCCGCCCTCCATGGCCGCCTGGTCCCCGGACGTGTTATTCTCACTGGCCGGCCTATATTTCCTGGTTCGCATGAGGACTTAAATGGATGTATTTATAGCAGATGCCGTTCGCACTCCCATCGGCCGTGGAAAAGCCGACGGAGCGCTGCACAATGTTCATCCGGTGGATTTGCTGGCGCATGTCTTGAAGCCTTTCAAGTCGTATCCTATTGAGGACATTATCTGCGGGTGCGTCACGGCGACTGGAGAACAGGGCACCAACATTGGCCGCCTTGCTGGACTCAAGGCTGGCTATCCTATTGAAGTGCCAGGGCTTCAACTGAATCGCTTCTGCGGATCCGGCCAGCAGGCGATTCATTTTGCGGCGCAAGCCATCGCCGCGGGCGATATGGAACTCGCCATCGGATGCGGCGTCGAATCGATGAGCCGGGTTCCCATGGGAGCCGACGCGGCGCTGACGGAAGAATTTCGTGCCGACTTTCCCTGCAAGTTATTGCATCAAGGGATCTCCGCTGAAATGATCGCGGAAAAATGGGGCATCTCCCGCGAAGAAATGGACGACTTCGCGGTTGAAAGCCATTGCCGCGCGGCTTCTGCCCCCTCCGACGGGATAACTCCTTTCAATGGACTAGATCGCGATGAAGGGGTGCGCGCGAATCCCGATGTGGCGCGGATGAGGGCGCTGAAGCCTGTTTTTAGACCCGATGGTGTCGTAACTGCTGCAAACTCAAGTCAAATCTCGGATGGAGCGGCTGCGGTTTTGCTCGCCAGCGGCGCGGCGGTGGAAAAGTACGGCCTGACAAAACGAGCCCGGATTGTTGCAAGGGCTGTCGTCGGGAGCGATCCTGAGCTGATGCTCACCGGACCCATCGCCGCAACACGGAAAGTGCTCAAAATGGCGGGGTTAACCGCCGCCGATATCGACGCTTTTGAGATCAACGAGGCCTTCGCCTGCGTGCCGATTGTGTGGGCCCGCGAGATCCAGCCTCCTGCTAATCGCTTGAATATACAGGGCGGAGCGATCGCTCACGGCCATCCTTTGGGAGCCACCGGAGCGGTCCTGATGACGAAACTGGTCAACATCCTAGAAAGTACGGGTGGCCGCTATGGGCTGCAGTCGATGTGTATCGGCTTTGGCATGGCAACGGCGACCATAATCGAGCTTAATTGACGACAAAAGCAGTTCTAAGGAGCCTTATTTGACCTTAAAAGTCGAGTCTCAGGCCTAATTCGATCCATCGCGCGGCGTTGGTGCGATTCGGCGGAGTGTAGGTCTGGGTGATGACGCCGAATGTCGCCGGACTGGTGAAGCTGGTGCTGGGGTTGTTGAAATTCTGGTGGTTGAAAATGTTGAAGAAATCCGCCGAGAATCCCAGTTTCATCTTCTCGCCAATCGAGGTGGTCTTGCCGACCCGCACGTCGAAGTTCCAGAACGGCAGTCCGTACATCGGGTCCCCACTTCCGGTGCGGCCGGCAGAAGACAACTGCACGTAGTTGAAGTCGCAATAGGCCGCTCCGGGGTTGCTGAAGATATCCAGGTTCGTTCCGGATGCGCCTCCCACGCTTGATCCCACCGTTCCTTTGAAAACGCCGTTGGAGCACGTGGTTGTATTCGACACATTGTGGTTCACGCCGGTGGACGGAAGGGGGCCAGTGGGAACCATGTACTCCGTGGCTCCAATGGTAGAATTGCCTCCACCCCAGACCTGGCTGCCTTCGGAAACCTTGAGCGGAAGGCCGGTCCATGCGGCGACGATACCGGAGGTGTACCAGCCGCCAACGATTTGATCGACAACGCCTCCGCCGTGGAAACGGTGTCCCTTGCCGGCGGGCAGATCGTATTGATAGTAAGCGTTGACAACGTTCCGCCGGTCGTAAGAGGAGGGTCCGTACTGCACGCCCGGATTGAAGCTGTTGGAGTAGAAACCCGCGTTGTTCTGATTGGATAAACCGTCATCGAGCGCTTTGGCATAAGTGTAGTTGGCGCTGAAAGAGAAGCCGTGGGACATTCTCTTTGAAAGCGTCACAATCGCGGCATTGTAATTCGCGTAGCCGATGTAGGTCCGGATGAACTCGACCCCGGCCTGATCGCTGTCGTAAGCCTGGAGGCCCAATCCGCGGCGATAGTTGTCCAGGTTGGCAAACAGGTTTCCGACACTTCCACCCGTGAAATTAGCTTTGTTCGTGTTGACAATGTAAGCCGTCGCGCTGGCCGTGCCCTTCGCGGTGGCGAGACCGGGGAACTGGTTTTCAAAAAACGGCTCGACCGGAGCGGTTTGGCCGCTGCGAAGCGCGTTCGCGACCAAGTCGTATGCCTGGGCGAAGGTTTGCCCCGACGCTGAGTCCTTGAACATGTACGGGGCGGAGTTGACGTTCACCGCCTGCGGCAAATCCCGCGACTCGCGGCTGAGAAAGGCAACTTCGAGGATCATGCGGCCGGGCAATTGGCGCTGAACACTGAAGTCAAAGTTATAGCTGCGCCCGGTTTTGGTATTCGGATCGACTTGGAACGACAGGAATTCAGCGGCCACTCCTGGGATGATTGGGGACGTCGCGGCCGACGCGACTGGTAGCGGCAGCGTGCCGTCGGTTCCGACGCGGAAAGCGGCGAGTCCCGGATTGGCGGTGACGGCACCTGACGCGTTGCACCCCGGGCCACCAGCGCCCGTCGCGTTGCAAGCTGGAGCGTTCACTGAGATGTTCTGATCGAAGCCGATGCCCAGCATCGGAATCTCGACGCTTTGGACGGTATTCGAGCGATCGTAAACCATGGCGAATCCGCCGCGGATGACGGAACTCTTTTCGCCGAACAGCTTGTTCATAAAACCGTTCTTAATAGTTGGATTCCAGGCGAGAGCGACGCGCGGCGCAAAATCGCCGTAATCGGTGTTATAAACCGGCCGCTTCGCCGCGCCGACGGTCTCAAACCCAAAGGTGGGATTGTAGATGGTACCGGCAATTGCCGCCTGCTCTTTTTGCTGGAGGAACGACGGGCCCGAAATCAACGATCCCGACTGCGCGTTGATCATGATGGTTTGCAGGTTATTCTGTTCCGTCGGCGCGGTCTGAAAGCCATAAGACAGACCGTAATAAAGGGTCAAGGACGGCTTGACGCGCCAGGAATCCTGCACATAAAAATAGCTGGCGTATTGGTTGGTTACGTCGCGCAGGAACGTCCCGAACGGCTGCGGTTGAAGGTTCGCGTTGCGGACCGCCAGAATGCCGACGTTGTCGACCATGCCGAGCAGCGAAGCGTAGTACCGGTCCCAGTTGCCCAATTGGTTGGAAGGAACGCAGTTTGCGGTGATGCTGCTGCCACAGACGGCCGGTTCGTTGGCGGTGGGAATGGGCAGGTAAGACTGGTCTCCGTCGATCAGCGCAACCAGCGACGTAATCGATCCGATCACCTTATCGGCGCGGGCATGGGTGAAGTCGATCTTATCGATCTGCACTCCAAACCGGACTTCGTGCTTGCCGAAAATCTTGGTCATATCGTCGCTGATCTGTCCGTTCTGGCTCCAGGCAGCCTGAAAGCGCGCGCGCTGCGTATCCAGATCGATCGGCGAGTCGATGAAGCTGCTGACGCCGCTACCGATGGCAAGGGCAACGGGACCAGCGGAGGTCGCGGATCCAGGTATGGCCAAAATTCCCGCCGCTTTCGACGGCGGAGTCGCGTTGGTCTGGCTGGTGTCCCGCACCCAGCCGATTCGGCCCACGTTCAACAGTGTTGGCGAGATCTGCCAGGTGGCCTGAAGACTTGGCACAACGCCGCGCTGAGGGGTGGTTTCCACCGAGGCGGGCTTGCCGTTCAAGATTTCAATATCGCCCGATGCTACCTGGTCGCTGCGGAAGTAAGTGAAGGCGGCGTTTAACGTCAGCTTCGAGTTGACCATGTGATCCAACCGCATCACCCCGTAATCGGTTTGAATAGGCGTGGAAAGATTGGCGAAATAGCTGCCGGTATTCAAACCGTCGCCTCCGGCCAGGTTGGGGAGCGGCATATCCGCAAATTGCGCGGCAACCGATGGATCGATGCCCAGGCCGCGAGGATCGCAGGCCGTGCTTCCTGTCGAACCAGCCGGCGCGGCGCAAATGGACGCCGTTTTCAGATTGAATTGTTCCACTCCCGCGGGGCCCTGGAACTGGACGATGCCCTGCCGCAACAATGCGGTGGGCACGGTGCGCGTCACCTGCGCGACGCTCGAGAACCGGCGAGCCTCGTAATTGGCGAAGAAGAAGGTCTTGTTCTTGAAAATAGGACCGCCGAGGCGCCCACCGTAGCGGTTGTCATGGATGATGGCCTTGGCCAAACCCGCGCGGTTGTTGTCCCAGGTGTTCGAATTCAAATCGTTGTTCTGAAAGAACTCATAGAGCGCGCCGTGGAATGCGTTCGAGCCGTGGCGGCCGATGAGTGTGACCTGCCCTCCGGATGCGCGCGTCATGCTGGCGCTGGGGTTGGAGACGTTCTCGGTAAATTCCTCGACGCTATCGGCCGGAGTGGGAACGGATGTTCCGGTCGCGACGATGTTCTGCGTGATGTCGATGCCGTCCAGCGTGACGGTATTCTGATCGTCGATTGCGCCGCTGACTCGCATTGCCAGTCCGGCGCCACCAGCCACCACGCCGGGCTGAAGGTTCATCAATTCCGTCGCATTGCGCTGCAAGGTGGGCAGGCGCAAAATGTTCTCGGTGGCAATCGTGTTGCCGATCTGCGCATCCTGAGTCTGCAACTGCGTTGTACCCGCCGCCGTTACTTCCACGACATCGGTAGCGCCCCCGACATCGAGCTTCACCACTACGTTGCTGGTCTTATCCACATCGACGGTGAGATTCGAAACGGTTGCGGTGCGAAACCCCTGCAACTTCACCGTGACCCGGTACTGGCCGGGTACGACGGAGGGAAACCCGTATTCTCCGGAGCCGTTCGTCATGGTGACCGCGGTTGCATTGGTGTCGGCGTTCACCAAGGTAACTTCCGCCTTCGGCACCAACGCGCCGCTGGCATCGGTTACTGTTCCCACGACCTTGCCGGTGGTGGAGGATTGGGCGAAAGCACTCGTCATGAAGAACAAAACGGCGGTCAATAGGAACGCCGCCCGAATCAGAAAACGAAATTGAGTCATTGGTTTAACTCCCGCTAGAAGATGTTTGGATCTCGACGTGGCCTTACCTCACCCTGTGCACCACGAAGTGCTGAAGATTAAGCTACTTTACAGCAGGATTGCAACGGCGACAAGCGATTTCTTACAAACAGACCAAAGGGCGCTAATCCAGCCGGTCCGGGGGTTACTTTTGGCGTAGATTGGCCGTGGGGGGGGAGCAAAAAAGAAAGGGCGGCCGCAATGGCGACCGCCCCAAGAATCGAGCTTGATTGACCGCAAATATCGCTTAGAAATCGAACCGCAAAGCGCCCTGCATGAATCGCGGATTCGACACCGTCGAGGTGATCTGCCCGAACGTCTGCGGAGTACTGATGTTGAAGCCAGGCGCCGCAAAGTTCGGGTTGTTGAACAGATTGTAGGCTTCCGCTCGGAATGAAACCGAAGTCTTTTCGGTAACGCGGAACTTCTTGACCAGCGATAGATCGACGTCCATGAAGCGCGGTCCCCGGAAGGAGTTGCGGCCTGCGCTGCCGATAAAACCTGCCGCCGGGAAGTTGGCGGGGTTGGTGATCGCGGCGATCTGGGCGGCGCTTAAGAAGAACACGCCGTTGCCTTCGCGAGTCACGCCGCCGATGTTGCGGCTGCCGCTGTAGTTGGCCCAGGTATTCACATCCGCCGGCCCGGTGGCGCGGCCGGAACTGAGCGTGATGGGCGCACCGCTGGTCCAGGTCCACAGACCGCCCAGGTCCCACCCACCGACAACGCGATCCGCCCAGCCGGGCATGCCGCCGCCGAAGCGATGGCCCTTCCCGACGGGAAGTGTATAGGTGATCGAGGTGTTGAAAACGTTCGGGATATCGTAGCCTGAGCGACCGACATTTAAACGCCAGTTGGAGTTGTCGATGGGCTCGTTGAAGCCATTGCCCTCGCCGGCATAGTCGTCGATAGACTTGCTGCGGGTATAGTTAGCAGTCAGGCGCACCGCGCCCACCTGCCGCCGCAGACTGATCTGGAGCGAGTTGTACCAGGACCGGCCGTTATTGTTGCCCTCAATCGCCTGGAAATATTGCGGATAGTTCCGGAGGTAAAACTGGGAAACACCGGCGGCGGCAAACTTATTGAAGTTAGTCGGGACACTATCGATGTTGTCGGCGCCGAGCCGGATCTGACCGGTCAACACGTTGCTGGATCCGAGCGCGCTAATCGCCGCGGCGGGAGATCCGAAGATCTGAACCAGGGTATTGGATGCCGGGACAGCCGCGCCGCTGGCCTGGAAAGCCTGGAGCTGTTGGAATGCCCCCAGCATGTTGGGATAGATATTGTCCTGGTTCAAATCGTCGGCGTAAAACAGCTTGACGCCGCGGTTCCCGACAAAGCCCACGTCCAGGACAGTGCCCTTGGCGATCTGGCGCTGGATGTTCAAATTGAACTGCTGCACATAGCCAGTGGTCAGATTCGGATTGAGAAACACGATCGAGGTCGACCGGGTCGCTGGAAGGGTCAGGACCGGAGCGGCGGGCTGCGCGGGCGCGGCCGGATTGTCGGAGAGTCGCACATCGGCGCCGGCGGCGGCGTTGGGAAATACCGGCACGCTTTGGGAAAAGCCGGGAGTGTTTCCGTCCACCAGACTGGCGACCGCGCCGATGATGCGATCGCTGTAAATTCCGTATCCGCCGCGAATCGACATCTTGCCATCGCCCTTGGGATCCCACGCGAAGCCAAATCGCGGCCGAAAGGCAAGATAGTCGTTCTTGTAATACTGATTGGTCGGCTGAACGGTAAGGTTCGCGATCGGGTTGATGAAGTTCATGGCGCTGGCCTGTTGGAGCGTTCCCTGGAGACCATTCTTCTCGGCGGGATTCGCATTGTAATCCCAGCGCACTCCAACGTTGACGGTCAGATTGCGGCGAAGCTTCCAATCGTCCTGCGCAAACGCGCCGATTTCGTGATACTCGAAATTGCGGGTGCGCTGCGTTCCAGCCGCCTGGAACGTTTTCAAGTTGCTATAGTACGTTGTCGTGATGGAAGAAACGCGGCCCAAAAGATTGTTGTAGTAGCCCTGGAGCCGGGTGAGATCGGCGGCGGAGATGTTTGCCGCCGCCGTATTAAAACCAGGGATCGTCGGGGTGTCTCCGTTCGCGGTAGCGGAGAGAGATACGTTGGGGAAAATTCCGGCGGAATTGGTACCGAACTCATCGGTCCATTCGGTATTGATGCCAAACTTGATGGTGTGATTGTGGCGAACCCAGGTCAGGTTGTCGGTGAACTGGTTGACGGGCGAATTGCGCGCCTGCGGGAATGCCGCGAGAATCGGGTTGGTCCAGGTATTGGGGATGATCGCTTCGCCGGCGATACGCTCCGGCCGGAGGAAGCCGACGGATGCGCTTTGATAACCATAACGGAATTCGTTAATGAAGGTGGGGGAAATTGTCCAGTCATGACCGGTCGACAGGCCCCAGCGGTGGCCACCCTGGGTTCCCTGGACTCCGCCCGGGAAGGGAGCATCGGCGCTGTTCAGACCGTCGATCGAAGAGTTCCGCTCCCAGCTTTCCCGGAAGAAGATGTGCTGCTTGGCGGTCATGTTGTAATCGCCCTTGATAGTGAACTGATCCTCAAGGCTGCCGTTGGGGCTGTTAAACCGGTAGCCGAGGGTATTCAATCCGTCACTCGTGCCGATATTGTTCGCCTCGGGGTAAAGCTTGAGGAGCGCGGCAACCGACGGATCGATTCCGAGATGGCGGGGGTCGGCGTTGAGGATATTGAACTGCTGGATGGTTGTCGTGCCGGGCGAAATATATTGAAAGATGCCCTGTTTCATCAAATCCGAGGGGACCAGGCGATTGCGCACCAACTGCTGCGCCGTGCGGCGGCCCTGGTAGTTGCCGAAAATGAAGAGTTTGTTGTGCTTGATCGGTCCGCCGAATGAACCGCCAAACAAATTCTGAATGAATACCGGTCGTGCAACGCCAGAGCTGTTGTTAAAAAAGTCGTTCGCGTTGAGATCCGTGTTGCGGAGGTAGTCGAAGGCGTTGCCGTGATAATGATTCGTGCCGGAGCGGGTGATCAATTCCACCTGTCCACCGGCATTGCGCCCATATTCGGCTTTGCCGCCGTCCGATATTACCCGGAATTCCTCCACGGAGTCGGAATTATTGGCGGTGAGCGAGAGACCCAGGCGAGGAGCCACGGAGTCATTCGCATCGATGCCATCGAGCGTATTGTTGTTGCTACCCTGGCGGAGACCGTTGATGTGCGAAAAGCTGGTGTCTCCTCCCGCCGAACTGCCGCTCTGCGTGATCTGCACACCGGGGGTCGCGTAGATGGCCAAGGTAAGCGGCGTGCGCCCCAACTGCGGAAGCGTATCGATATCCTTAATCGTGATGGATTCGGCGACCTGAGAGTCCGCGGTCCTGACCGCGACAACATTCGCCTCGACCTGAACGCTTTCCGTTACCTGGCCAAGCTGCAATTTAATGATCTGCGAAACAGTGGCGCCGCTCTCTACATCGATGCCCTTGATGACGGTCTGCCGAAATCCAGAGGCTTCCACTGTCAGGGTATAGGTTGCGGGTTGGAGAGCGGGAATCACAAAGTTTCCGCTCGCATTGGCAGTGGTTTCGGATCTGGCTTGCGTCTGATCGTTCGTGGCGACGGCCTTTGCGTTCGGCACGATCGCGCCTGAAGAATCCTGAATGGTGCCTTCAATTCGGCCTGTAGTGGCCTGTCCAAAAGCGATAGCGCCCATCGTTAAGACGATGACCGACAAAACACCTGTTGTTATTTTTTTAGTCATGTGTCCCCAAAGGAAGATGCGAGAAGATTTCTACAAAAACAAAGACGACCCTATATTGTGCAAGGGTACCATCTGGGGTGCGCCAGCTTCAAGTGGGTACAGAAGCAATTTTGTAATAATCGATACAAAGTAGAGGGAATAACGCTAAAGTAGTCGGTCCGGGGGTTACTTTTAACGCAATCCGCTCGCTACACCAGGGTTGATTCCTTTTGCGATTCGGCGAGCATCTGCGCGGCACGCTTCTTGGTTTGCACGATGCTTGCTTCCTTGATTTGCTCATAGCCCCGGATCTGGTCCGGAAGCGCGGCGATTTCGAAAGCTCGGGGGTGATCGGCATCCATGACCTGGGTGATGAGGTCGCGATACCAGCCGATCAGGCCGCGCTCCATCCGCCGGTGGGCGGCGTATCCGAAAATGTCGAACGGGCCGCCGCGCAGACCTTTCATCGCGGCCAGCATTTTTAACGGGCGGCGAAACCAGGAACCTAGCGCGAGCTTCTTTTTGAAGCCGAACCTTCTTAAGAGGGGAGGATGCAGGTTATAGCAGATCGATTCGACTTGCGTCCACGTTTCCTTGATCTGGCTTTCAAACGACGGCTTGGTGAGCAGCCGCGCGACCTCGTACTCATCTTTATACGCCATCAATTTGTATAGATTGCGGGCGACGGTGTCGGCGAGCGCCGGAGCGCGACGCTCGACATCGGCGACAAAATCAGAATACTGCCGGGCGTAGGCCACGCTCTGGTAGGCAACTAACTGGTCGACGCGATCGAACTCGACCACACGCTCCTGTTTGGGCGCGAGCAACTGCTCCACCGACGCGGCGTCGTGATAATATTTACGGCCCCAGGTGAAGACTTGCAAGTTGCGTTCAATATCGACGCCGTTCAGACGGACCGCTTGCTCGATCGCATTCAAGGTAAGAGGGATGAGGCCGCCTTGCCACGCGACGCCGAGCATAAAGAGATTCACGGCCATGTGGCTTCCGAACAGGCCTTCGGCGAGGCGAGTGCCGTCGACCACGATGTTGCGGCCGCGGCGGGTGACGAGTTGCACGGCTTCGAGCATGCGTTCCGGGCCGGCAATCGGGGTGCGGGAGCGAATCGTATCGATGGTGGGGCTGACGTTGGTGTTCAACACCGCGGTGGTTTTATCGGGCGACGCGGTTTTGAGGAGGTCGGCATTGGCGACGCCGATCAGGTCGAAGCCGAGAATCACGTCGGCGTTGCCGGTGTTGGTGCGCGCGGGCGCTTCGACGGGACGGCGGCTCAGCAGGATGTGCGAGACGACTGCCCCGCCCTTCTGCGCAGTACCGGTCTGATCGAGGGTCGTGACATAGAGGCCGTCGATCCAGCCGGCGGTCGCGAGCAGAGCGTTGATGGTCACGACGCCGGTGCCGCCGATTCCGGGACAGACGATGCGATAGCCGTCGTTCACCGACGCGATTTCGCGGGGCGCGGGGACATCCGCATCGGGGAGTTTTGGCAGAGCCTTCCGGCGCAGGCCGGTGCCATCCTTGATTTTCACGGTGACGAAGGAAGGGCAGTCGCCGAGGGCGCACGAGTAGTCCTTATTACACGAAGATTGGTGGATGCGCATCTTCTGGCCCAACTCGGTGGCTACCGGATTGAGGCTCATGCAATTCGATTGCTTCACGCAATCGCCGCAGCCTTCGCAGACTTCTTCGTGGATCATGAGGCGCTTCACCGGCTCGGCATATTTCCCGCGGGAGCGTTTGCGGCGAACCTCCGCCATGCACTCCTGGTCGTAGATCATGGCGGTGACGCCTTTTTCCCGGGCCAGTTCGGCGAGGGTTCGTTCCAGCTCCGAGCGGTCGCGCAGTTCGGCGTTCGAGGCGAGTTCTACATATTGATAGCGCGCGAGGTCTTCGGTCAGAACGATGGTGCGGCGCACGCCTTCGGCTTCGAGTTTTTTCGTCAACTGAGGGACGGGGAGAGCGCCGATCGCGTCCTGGCCGCCGGTCATCGAGACGTGGCCGTTGTAGAGGATTTTGTACGTTATGTTGAGGCCGCTCGCGACCAGCGCATTTACGGCGAGCTGTCCGGAATGGAAGAAGGTCCCGTCGCCGATGTTCTGGAACATGTGATCGTGGCCGACAAACGGAGCCATGCCGATCCAGGTCGCGCCCTCACCGCCCATTTGCGTCAAGTGCGAAAAGGCGCGGCCGGAATCGGTGAGGCGCATCGCCATGGTGTGGCATCCGATACCTCCGCCTCCGACCTGCCCTTCGAGCAGCAGCGTTGAACGGTTGTGAGGACAGCCGGAACAGAAATTCGAGGCGCGAATCGAAAGTGGCTGCTCGCGCGGCTTTGCAATGATGCTTTCGAGAAACTGCACGCGGGCGGCGGCCTTTTCGGTCTTGATAAGACCGCCGATGGCGCGGGCGATTTTGTCGGGATCGAGTTCGCCGGAGGGAAGAAACAGCGGTTTGCCCTGCGCATCGGTCTTGCCGAGAATCATGGGCCGCGCGGCGCTGGAATATAACGCGTCGCGCAACTGCAATTCGAGGAAGCTGCGTTTTTCCTCGGCGACCAGGATGGTCGTGAGGCCGTCGGCAAACTCGCGTGCGAATTCCTGATCGAGCGGGAAGGTCATGCCGAACTTCGCGACGCGGATGCCGAGGTCTTCTAGTTCTGTCTCGCCGATACCGAGATCGCGCAGCGCTTGCGCCATGTCGTAATAGGCTTTCCCGGCGCTGACGAGCCCGAGCCACGCTCCCGTTTTCCTGCCATGCCAGCGGTTTACGCGATTCAAACGCGCGAATTCGAGGACGGCCTGCAGGCGGCGGGCGTTGACTTCATATTCGAGAGCGAGCGTGATCGGGGGAACCAGTCGCGGGTCGACGGTCTTCGTATAATTTTCGGGAATGCGTATCTGGGGAAGATCCGGATCGAGCATCACGGTGCTGCCGGCGTCGCAGACGTCGGTGACGAGTTTTAAGCCCACCCAAGCGCCGGAAAATCGCGAAATAGCGATGGCTAAGAGGCCATAATCGATGATTTCCTGCACATTACCGGGGAATAAGAACGGGATTCCGGCGTTCAACAGGCTGAAATCGCTCTGGTGCGGGATGGTCGAGCTTTTGCAACCATGGTCGTCGCCGGCCAGGACCAGCGCGGCGCAATTTTTTCCGGTACCGGCTAAATTCGCGTGGCGGAAAATGTCGCCGCTGCGGTCGACGCCGGGGCCTTTTCCGTACCAGATGCCCAGCACGCCGTCGACGTTCGATTTACCGACCACCTCGAAAATCTGGCTGCCCATGACGGAGGTCGCGGCCAAGTCTTCATTCAATCCAGGACGAAAATGGATGCCGTGTTCGTCGAGCAGCTTCTGGGAACGGCCCAGCGCCAGGTCGTAGCCGCCCAGCGGCGAGCCTTCATAACCCGATATAAACGCGCCGGTTTTCAGCCCCGCGCGGCGGTCGCGGCGCATCTGATCCATGGGCAATCGGACGAGTGCCTGGATGCCGGTGAGATAGACGCTGCCTCGCTCAACGGTGTACTTGTCGGAGAGGAGCATTCCACGTCGTATCGTATCACAAGGGTGAATCCTGACAATGAGAAAGGATCATGAGGGAAGTGCACGAGCGCTGGGCGACGTTTGGACCTACACCTGCTTTGATAGAGCCCGGGGGAAAGTGATAAAAATATGATTCGACTGAAGAAAACAGCTCGCCTGTTACTGCTGTTGGTGCTCTGCTCCTCGTGGGTAACCTGCGCCTACGGCCAATCCTATCGTTCGCTACGCACGATGACGGGACAGTCGGACGAAACCATGTCGTTTTTTGCCTGGATCGTTCTCGGTCTGATCGCAGGGTTCATCGGCAGCAAGATCGTAAACAGGAGAGGCGAGGGTATCCTGCTCGACATCCTGTTGGGTGTTGTCGGCGCTTTTGCCGGTGGCTGGCTGCTCCACATCTTTGGCGCCCGTGGGGTAAGCGGCCTCAACATCTACAGTCTTTTCGTAGCGGTTATGGGCTCCGTGGTTTTGCTGGTTCTGTATCACCTCGTCATACGGCGAAGGTCCTGGTACGGTTCTTAAGCGAAGGTTCCCGGGCGTCCGCCAGCGTCGTATAGTATCAAAGCGTGCTGACGCGAATCGTTTTTTGCTTTTTGTTGCTAGCCGGATGCAGCGGCCGCAAGGAGCCAGAGGTACGGATCGCGATCGGCGGGCAGGCGCAGTTGATTTATCTGCCGGCGACGCTCGCGCAGGAGCTCGGCTTCTATAAGAATGCAGGACTCAACGTCACGCTGCTCGATTTTCCCGGGGGAGCGAAGTCGCTCGAAGCGCTGATGGGCGGCAGCACTGACGTGGTTTGCGGATTTTACGACCACACCATCCAGATGGCCGCGCAGGGGAAAGACTTGCAAGCTTTCGTCGCGATGCTGCGCTACCCGGGGCTGGTTCTGGTGTCGCCGTCGATCGCAGCTATTGAGGGGCTGAAGGGCAAGACGGTAGGAGTTTCCGCGCCGGGATCGTCGACGCACATGTTCCTCAACTATCTGCTGGTCAGACACGGCATGAAGCCTGACGATGTGAGCAATGCATCGATCGGCATGAGCGCGACGGCGGTAGGGGCGGTAACGCATAACAAGGTAGACGCGGCGATCATGACCGACCCGGCCTTGGCAATGGTGCGCAAACAGATGCCGGGCTTGCACATTCTGGCCGATACGCGGACAGAGGAGGGAGTGCGAGCGGTATTCGGGGTCGAGAGTTATCCGTCGGCGGTGCTTTATTCGAAGACGGAGTGGGTGGAGAGGAATCGCGAGGTTGCCAAGCAGCTCGCGGGCGCGATCACGCGGACGCTTTCCTGGATGCGCTCGCATACGCCGGAAGAGATTCGCGCAGCGATGCCCGCGTCGTTTCGGACGGAGGACGCGGCGACCGATGTCGAGGTATTGCGGACGGCGCAGGCGATGTTGTCCGTCGACGGGAAATTTACGCCGGAGGCTGTGGAGGCGGTTCGGAAGGTTTTGGCCACCTCAATCCCGGCAGTTCGGGATGCGAAGATCGATTTGGGGAAAACGTATACGAATGAACTAATTCCCTAAAGCTTCCGCCCTCGTTCGTCGTTCGATGGGTAGATCGAAGGGTTCATCCTCAACGATCCGGATTCTAAGTTCGTCGCCGACGCGAAGTTCGCTCCTGGCCCAGATTAAAAACTCGTCGTTTGCCAGGCCGGCTAAGCGCATCCCCATTTCATAGTAGTTCTCCGCTCGCCCAACAACGTCAACTAGTGTATTGAGAACTCCGTCTTTGCCGATACCGGCGGTGCATAGTTTGTTTCCGTTGAGATGAACTTCCAGTCCACGCATTCTACAATCCTAATAGATCGCTTCCTGCGGTCGCGGCGGTAGAGAGCTGGTTTAATGGGGGCGGTATGATTGGCTTACAGCATGACCAAGAAGACCAAGAGGGGAACCACCGCGCGTGGCCGAAGCATCATGAAGGGGCTCAAGGAGTTTCAGGAATTCCTCGAAGGCAAGAGGAAATTGGTAGTTCACCATTTCAACATTCCCGATCCCATCGACGTTCGCGCGATCCGTGAGCGGAGCGGCCTCACGCAAAGGGAATTTGCGAGCCGGTTTGCCATCAGCCCACGGACCTTGCAGGATTGGGAACACCGCAGGCGCGATCCCGACAGCGCCATTCGTGCCTATCTCACAGTGATCGACCGGAATCCAAAGGCCGTTCGACAGGCGCTCGAGAATCGTGCGAAATGACCTAACGGATACCGATGACCATCGAATCGGGTCCTACCAGGTGCTCCACGCGCGTCTCGCGGAAACCTGCCCCCTTCATCCAGCCCTGGCAGTCGGCGCCGGTGTAGTCGAATCCGGCGGGAGTTTCGATCAGCATGTTGAGGCTCATCATCAAGCCAAACGCGTTCTTGGAGCGGTCGTCGTCGATGATGCTTTCATAGACGATCAGCGCGCCGCCTGCGGGCACGGCGTCGTAGGCTTTGCGAATCAGCATGCGCTTTTCATCGATGCCCCAGTCATGCAGGATGTGGCCCATCAGAATCACGTCGGCGTGGGGGATCGGGTGTTCGAAGAAACTGCCGGGGACAAAGCGCAAGCGGCCGGCGACGCCCTTTCTTTCAGCGTACTCTTCAAAGATTGGTCCCACCTCGGGCAGATCGAAACCGATGCCTGACAAATGAGGATTGGCGAGAGCGATCTGGACCGCCAGGTCGCCCTGCGCCGTGCCGGCGTCCGCGAAGGTCTGGTAACCGGCCCACGGAAATTTCGCGGCGATGGCCATGTTGGAGCCGTGGCTGATGCCGCTCATCGCCGCCAGGAAGGACTTCAAGCGCGCGGGATCGGCATAGAGGGTTTCGAATAACGACGCGCCACCGGTGCGGACCTCGTTCTGCGGGAGGCCCGTGCGAAGGGCTTCCGTAAGGTGATTCCAGAAGCCGTATAGACGGTGGTTCGCCATCTCGAGCACGCCGCCGATATAGGACGGCTTGTGTTTGTCGAGGAACAGATCGGTCGCCGGAGTGTTGGAATATTCGCCACTTGACCGTAGCAGAAATCCCAGCGCGACCAGAGCATCCAGAAAATCCCGCGCTGAACGCGGATGGAGACCCATACGCCCTTGGATCGTCTCGAAGGACTGCGGCCCTCGGGCAAGATCGGTGAACAATTCCATTTCCACCGCGCTTAACAGCACCTTCGAGGGCCAAAATCCCAGGCCCACCTGCAAAATCGATTCCGGTGACGGATGGTTGCTCATGAGATTGTTGAGTATACATCAGCCTCGGACCCTCCGGTGGTGGTCTCGATTCGCTAAGAGCGCTTTGCGCTTTAAAGCGTACGCTTGGCTGTTCGCTCTGGCATGGAGTAGAATCTATTCATGCGCAAAGCATTTATGTTTTGTTGGAGGATGTGGGGAGTATTTAGACATTTCCTTTCTGTCCGCAGTCTCTTGCAGTGGACTGGAAAATGGGAAACCGTGGTAGCTTCTGCCACAGGTATCGGCTTGGCATTGTGGGCGTTCGTTAAAGGACTATCCGCGCCCGTCGATATCCTTATGGCGCTACTGGCGTTCGCGGCAACATCTGTTGCGTGGCGAGCGTGGAAATCTCCGATGTCTATGATGCATGGTCTCGGGTCGGAACATATTGTAGGAGCGCATGGATTGGAATTTGCTGGTTGGATACCAGCTAGTTCATCTCGCCTGCCAGTTCACTGGCCCACAGAATCCGAGAAATCGAATTGGTTAAGCATAAGGAATCCGCTTGTTGGTCCACCTATAGACGCCAAAAATGTGACGGCTTCGCTGGATTTTATTAATTCAGATGGTAAACAGAGAAGGATTATTCCAGAGGTTCTGTGGTGGGAAATAGGAGGAGTAACGCCCAAAGGTAATGAGCGGGTGGCTCATGCGCAACATAGCGTTGACATCCTGTCAGGAGACGATCAAGCGTTTCTATTTTTCTCTCAGGACTCGAACTATAGAGCGATTCCATATAAAGACACAAATGAGCCGCTGGAGCCGCTCTCTAACGACAGGTGGAAGATAACGCTTCGCGTTAGTTCTGACAATCTGGAAGGATTCGAGGCATCAATCACTTTCATCACAACGCGTGACGGCATAGTTTCAGATCGAGACAGCCAGCCCTTTACTAGGCTGCTATCCGTGCCGCCCCGACTCGGGTCAGTTCAATGATCTGTCCAATAGACCACACATGAGAACTCAAACCAGCAGCCATCGCCGGGGTCTTCTTAAGGGTTGTGTGAACGCGCCCGAAGTTGTACCACATGTAGAACATCGCCACTTGGTGAACATGGTTCTCCAGTTTCTTAGAAAAGCCGTTGGTAAGGCGAGTGAAGCGGCGCATGGACATCCGCATGGTCAAGTTCTGGCGCTCGACATACGAAGTCGAGATGTAGTTATGATCCGGGTCGCCGATGACATCGATGCGTTTGGTTCCCAGACACTGCGCCGGGCTGTAGCGTTTCTGTCCCTCAGAAGAGTCGCCGTAGACCTTGACCAACTGCGCGAAGTCTACATCCTCGCCGAAAGCGTCAGGAACGGCATCCAGATACATCTTGTGGCCGTCCGAAGTGAGTTGAACGCGATTGGAAAGGCGCGAAGCTACATCCTGAAGGAAGTCCGCTGCATACCCGGCGTCCCTCCGTCCCGTCAGCCAGCTAATGACCAGCTTGCTATCGGCATCGATTGCGACAAACGTCCATGCATCGCCAGCGTATCCGCCGTTCTCGAAGTGAGCAGGCTTGGTGTTCTTGGCCTTGGCTCCGACAAAGCTCCAAATCTCATCGACCTGGACGCGGTTAGCGGAAACGTTCTGGATGACGCGATCCTGATATTCAGCGCACGCCGTGCCAACTTCTTCCAGCAGGCGAAGGATCGTGCTCTTAGCCACGCCAGTCATGCGCGACGTGGAGCGGATAGAGCAACCCTCTACCAGAGCAGTGATTACCGCCGTTTTCTGTCCGATGCTGAGTACGTTTGCCATGAGATAATCATACCACACCGTTCTGGCATTACAATAGGCAAACGCAAGGAAAGTGGATTATTTCTTAGGTTTCTTTGTGCCCCATCGCTTCGCGGCGGCAGCTTTGCCCATTGCGCTACGCTCCTCGGCAGTGAGCAGCGCCATGCGGTTCTTGCCGCCAGTTTTGCCACCCTTCCGGCCCATTGCAGACATAACCTGAGAGAGCAACGTTCTAGTGATCGTCACTTTCTCGTACTCTCCTACGGATTCAAGCACTACGCGGCGGGCATTCTGAGAAGAATCAAGACCGTAATCCGGTCGTTTGACTTTGGTACCTGTACGATTTGGCATACGAATACAGGTTTGCACGGATCGTTAGACGCGTCAAGGGGGCTTTTGTTGGCTTTATGATTCAAAGCACTTGTAGTGAATCGAGACCACTACCGACCCTCCGAGGATCGCTTCCTACGGTCGCGGCTCGGAAGAAACTGAAGCTGTATACTAATTGGCCATGACTCGGAGACAAATGGTGACCTCCGCGGGAATCGGGGCTGCTGCCATGGCATTGCTCGGACAAAATTCGCTTTCGGTGAAGGCACTTCTCTTTGACGTTTTCGGAACCGTAGCCGACTGGCGCGGGTCGATCATCGAAGAAGGGAAGGCCTGGGGGAACGCGAAGGGCATAACGGTCGATTGGGGTCGCTTCGCGGACCAATGGAGGGCCGGATACGTGCCGTCCATGGCGAAAGTTCGAAGCGGCGAAATGCCCTGGACGAACTTCGACCATCTGAATCGCGCGCTGCTCGACGACCTGTTAAAGGAATTTCACATCGAGGGACTTTCCGAAGAGGAAAAGGATCATTGGAACCGGGCCTGGCACCGCTTAAAGCCGTGGCCGGATTCCATCGCAGGTCTCGCGCGCCTCAAGAAACGGTACACCATTGCGCCGCTGTCGAACGGGAACGTCGCGCTGCTTTCGAACATGGCCAAGCATGCCGGCCTCCCTTGGGACCTTATCCTTTCGGCCGAGCTGGCCCGTCACTACAAGCCCGATCGCGAGGCGTATCTCACCGCGGTAAGCCTGTTGGAGCTCAAGCCCGAAGAAGTCATGATGTGTGCGGCCCATATCGGCGACCTGACTGCCGCGCGAAGCTTTGGTCTGCGCACCGGCTTCATTCACAGAGCTGGCGAATTTGGGCCGGCCGGCAAAGCGGATGACGCCGAGCAAGGCGATTTCGACGTGGTCTCCAGCGACATAATAGATTTGGCGTCGAAACTCGGATCATAATAAATCATGCACCGCTTCCTGCTTCACGACGACGAGATCCGCGACGCTGGCGACCGCATCGTTTCGCCGGGACAGGTCGGGTTCGTGAACGGGTGGGGTATTTTCTCTACGATTCGCGTGCAGGATGGCGTGCTGTTTGCCTGGGAGCGGCACTGGGCGCGGATGATGCGTGACGCGGCTCGCATGCGCGTGCCATTTCCCGAAGATCCGAAGTCGCTCGAACAACGGCTCTATCGATTAATCGACGCCAATCACGCCGCAAATTCGACACTGCGCGTGGTGGTGGTCCGGAATCGGGGAGGCATGTTCGAAGGGCCGTCGGAGCGGGCGTTCGAGACCATCGCCTTCACCGCTCCGCTGAACGACTGGGGCGAGGCGGTGAAGCTCGGCATCGTTCCCCAGGCGCGGCACGCGGCGAGCGAGTTCGCCGGGACGAAGTATATTTCCTGGTCGGAAAACCTCACCCGGTATGAGCGCGCGCACGAGCAGGGCTTCGATGAAGTGGTGCTGCTCAACGAACGGGACGAAGTGGCGGAGTGCACCTCGGCGAACATCTTCATCGTGAAGGGCGACCGCGCCTTCACGCCGCCCCTTTCCTCAGGCTGCCTCCCCGGCGTTACCCGGGCGCTGCTGCTCGATGAAATTCGCATCCCGGGGATACTCGTCTCGGAAAAAGCCGTCCTCCTGGCCGACCTCGAATCCGCCGATGAAATGTTCATCACGTCGACGACCCGGGACTTGATGCCCGTCGCGTCGGTGAAAGGGTTGAACATTCGGCAGGGGCGCGCGGTGCGCGACCGTTTGCAGCAGGCGTTTGCGGCATATACCAGTGCATACGTCGCTGCCAAAGTACGGGAAGTCGAAAAAGTACTATAAGAACTAGCGGGATCGGTTTATACTTTAACAAGGTCGTCATTTTAACGGTTTCATGCAACTTTCTTGCCCAAAGTGCGGAACGCGAGATGTTCGGATTTCACACAAACAGAATCTTGGGGAGGAAATCCGGGCGCTTTTCGGAATTTATCCGCTCCGTTGCCGCCGCTGCCGAAGCCGTTGGAAGACCAGCGTGTGGGCCGCCGGAGCCTGGAAGTTCGCCCGTTGTCCGCGATGCTACCGCCAGGACCTTACCACCTGGAGCGAGCAGTACTATCATCCGCCCCGCTGGACCGTGATCATGCTCCGCTGCGGCGCTACCCCTTACCGTTGTCCCGCCTGCCGATGCAATTTCGCCAGCTTCCGTCCGTGTAAGGAAAAGCTGAGTTGGCGGGTTGGCGATCCTGGCCCGGTTGCCGAAGAGCCGTCGGAAGCGAAGCAATAACAAGATCGCTTCCGTGATGCGGCGCGAGAGAACTGCCGATCACACCAGCATGAAGCTGTTCGCGCTTGCGATTTCGGTCCTGGCGATTTCGAGCGCACTTGCCCAAGTGCCCTACCAGCGGTCCACGACTCCGCCAGAACCGCGACGCATGCGGATGGCGCAGCCCCAAGGCGCGAACCGGTTGCGGAAGATCGTGCCGAGGAATAAAATCGCTGGACCCGCCATGGGGAAGCGAGGCGCCGGAGTACCCATGAAAGCAAAGAAACCGGCGAGAGCCGCTCGCGGCAGGCTATAAAATTCGCTCGCCCAAACGAAAAATGGTTCCAAGTGACCCGTCAGTCAACTCGTTCTCCAGCCGGCATGCACGGCTAGAACATGGCATCCGGATAACGGCGTGACGTTTGGCCCCTTTGCTCCCCGCTGCCGGTTTTATCCAGCAATGGATCGAAGCGCTGGTGCGCGTCCGCTGTCCCGTTCCGGTAGAAACCCGCTTCTCGATACGGCCTTTCGCTCTCCGTCAGCGACGATCTACCTTGCGGCAAACCCCCGCGGCCGGGTCAACGTTCCTGGCCTGCATCTTCGAAACGATTCCGAAACTTTTCTCAGCCCGTTCGGTTTCAAGCTCCCGCCCCCGTTTGGCTTTTTATGGCCGCTCGGGGTGCGATCCGTGCTCGTCACCCGTTGCCAAGTCCTATTCCGGAACTCAGCGCCTGTTGTCAGACTTCCGCTCCCCGTCGGGATTTTTCAATCCCTTCGGCTCGTAGCGCCCAGCCTGATTCCAAACGTTGAGGCTTGCCTTTGCGAGTCGCCCGATTTTCCTTCGCTCCCCGCCGCGCTCGAATAATTACTTATCGCTTTGCGCGTCGGATCATCGTTCCAGATCCGCTACTTCCCGCCAGGCTCGCTGTCCTTCGAACCTCTTGGAACCATAGCCATCATGCGCTCAGGCGCCGTTACAGTCAAGTTAAAAACGAGCGAAAGACCCTATTTCCCTCAAGAAATATTTTCCTTGTAATCAATAGCATATAAGCAATCGCCCGTGGAGGAATTGTGGATAAAACAGCGGCTGCCGAATCTGTTTGCACTACTCCCGCTTAAAGATCACCCCGAGGTGTAGGATCATACCCGTATCCGTCGCGACCCAAACATGTTCCGCATCCGGTCCCGCGATCACCACCGATCTGGCCACCGCTTTATAATCGACCGGCATGTCCGTCCAAGTCTCGAAATCGCCGCTTTCGAGGATCTTCACTTTGCCGGGAATCGCGGCAGTGTTCATTTTCCCGGTTGGCTCGACTCCAGCAAGGTAGATGTGCGGCCCCGGATACATCGCGGCATCAATGACGCGCGGAGTCTTGTCGCGGAACACGCGGCTGGGTCCGTCCCTTTTCATGCGATACACCTCCGACGGCCAGTCGAACGCGTCGTTGAACCCCAATACGATCAGCCCGTCGTCACCGATGAATCGCAAGCTGGTCACCAAGCCGAACAAGGGAGCGGTGGTTGCTTCCCAGGTGGCTCCGCCGTCGTTGGTTTGGGCGAGTAACGTCAACGTCGGAACCTCCTTCCGCTTCGAGGCTCGCTCCGGATCCATCCACGCCGGCAGGGAACCGCGAAATCCCTCCCCGCGCCTGGGCGGTTGGGACCCGCCGACGATCACCCCTCGCTTCGCGTCGGCGAACACGATGTGGGTATAAGCAGTGTAGGCCGGATTGCCCGCGGGCTTCGACGCGGCTGCGACAGGACTCCACGTGCGTCCGCCGTCCTTGGTCTCGATAATCATCTTTTGGAGGCCGACTCCGAAGCCGTGCTTCTCATCGAGAAACCACACGCGCAGCAGCAGCCCGATGGTGGTCTGCGGCTCCAGCGTCTTGTCCGGTTTAATTTGTTCGCACAGCTTCTTCCAGCTCCGGCCGGACTCCTCGGTAAACCACAAACCTTTATCGGTGACCATCCATCCGACCGATTCGTTCAGGAAGAAGATCGACCGCGGATATTCCTTCAACGGTTGCAGCGTCCAATGCGCGCCGCCATCGCTGGTGGTAATCGAGGTGAACCGCTCCTTGCCGCTCGCTTTCTCGTAAATGGCGCCCACGGCGATGCCTCGCTGGGCGGATGGAAAGGCGAGATCGGTGATCTCCATTTCCGTTTTCATCTCATCGTAAAAGTATTGGATGGTCCACTTTTGCGCCGCCTTATTTTGAGCAGCCGCGGGCAGGATCAGCACACAGCACAGCAGAAAGTTTTTCATTATTCCCGTGGAGCTATCACCAGGTCCATCACGCTCATCTTCCGCAACCGCGCAGGGTCGACCACGGCGAGCGCGGCCAGACATCCCACCTGTTCGCCGACCGTGGTCAAAAGCTCCATTTCGCCGCCGGTGTGAAAATGCGGCTGGCGGTGCTGGACATTAATCACTCCCGCCACCCGGTTCCGCACAATGACCGGAGCCGAGAGAAACGCCTCAAATGTGTCCTCCGGCAGATCGGTGAACAATTTAAATCGCGGATCGGTGTAAGCCTCGCGGGAGATCGAAAGCAGGCGCCGCTCGCGCGCCACCCATCCCGTCAGACCTTCTCCGAGTTTAAGCCGCACCTTCCCGATGGTGTCGGGACGCGGATTATTCGACGCGCACAGCACCAGTTCCTCGCCTTCGAGTAAATAGAGCAGGCACGAATCGCACCCCATGAATTCGACAACCAGCTCGACCACGCCATGGAACGATTCGGCAAGCCCGATATCTCGCACCATCGACCGGGATATTTTTTGAAGAAGACGGAGCTGCTGTTCAGTATGTTCGAGCCGGGATTCCAACTCTTTAGATCGGGACACCGAACATCATTATCCCAGATTTGGGGTGAAAGAATCGCTTAGATCAGGGCCACGCCTTCAGCCAGTGCCGCCTTGATCAGCTCTTGGTCTGAAGTAGCCAGAGGAAGTTTTTCACGGAGCGCCAAATCGAGGTACGCCACGTCGTAGGCGGCGAGATTGTGCTTCCTCGCCAACGATTCGAGCGCGATGTTCCTTAGCCATTCTCCGCGTGCAACCCGGATGGGAAGGGATGCGAGAAGCTGAAGGTATTCGTGAATGTCGGCCTCGGTGATCCGCTTGCGCTTGCTATAGGCGACAAAAATGCCATTCGCTATTTCGAAAGGCCATATCTCGGGCACCACAGCATCAGCCTCTTCCGTGTGCTCGAGGATGGCGCGACTGTAATGCGTATTCTCGGTGGGATCGCTGGGAAAACACCACGAGATGGCCACGGACGCATCGAGAACGAACGCGGCCATTAAAGACGGTGGCCCTCATGCAAAAGCTGCCGGGTGACCGGCTCGCCCAAGCTGAGCCTGCGGCGTTCTCCGAATTCAATCATGCGCCGAACAGCTTCGCGCCGCTGTTCCCGATCAAAGCGGCGGTCCTGCGGAAGACTGGCGAGCGCGGTGTCGAGCACTTCCTCCACCGAGCCGTAAAGACCGCTGGCCAACTGCTGCTGGATGATTTGCTCCTGCTCGGGTTTGAGTTCGATCGTCACACCTTCAACGTAGCCTCATCTACCGTAAGTTGCAAGCGTGTTGCCGGGAATTGCCGCCGCTACCGTCGCTGAGACATCACCACCCGAAGAACGTTATTGATGCGCGTGGAATAGCCGGCGCCGTATTGCTGAAGCCATTCGAATACGTCGGCATCCAGACGCACGGCCACCAGTTTCTTGGGAGGGCGCCGGAGCTGGCTGAGCTGCTTATCGGTAAGCGCCGGAATATCGGAATAGTCGATCTGAGCAGCGTCCGCGCGCGTCTGCCTCCTTCGGACGCCCTCTAGCGCCGCCTTCTGGGGTTCAGTCAGCGGCTTGTTCCAGATAGATTCGGCGCTCACGCGGATCTGCTTCCCGGGCCGAGACGATACGGATAATTTCTTCGTCATTTGAGTTCTCCTCACGATGAACCAGCAGCTCAGCCTTCCGTACAGCACCGATCCCGTGCCAACGCTGCTCACCATCGACCACGCGGTCTTTGCGAAGCATCAGATTCGGATCCGCGAATAGCGGGATGTCAATTTCGCGAATAGCGATCGCGTGGACCGCCATTCACATGCACCCCCAATTCAGCCGTCGAAGTTCTACTCTGACGAGCGTATCGTTATCATCAATAGTCTGTGGGTTGGGCATTTGGAAGTCCAGAGCAATGACCTGGGTGACCGAGCATACACCGGGCCCAACCCATCCCAAATCGACGTAATCCGTGGCAGGGGGTAACAGCCGGTGGAAGTCCGGCCGAATGGCGAGATGGCGATCTTCGACGTGTTTCCGCGTCATCCCCGGTTTGAACTCTCGTGAGTATTTCCACAACGTGTAATGAAAGCTTGCCTCCCGCAGCGACCAGCACGCAATGAGCAGCGCCGGCTTTGATAAAGCGATCCCGAGCATCCACATCGAACACCCGCGCGCCCTCATGCCTCACATTCTAGCTGGCTAATCAGGGCCGAAGCAGGCCGAAGGGGACAGACAGGGGGCCGAAGGGGACAGACAGAATCGACGAGATGAACGAGCGTGGTCCTCGTAATCCCTCTGGAATAACGATGGTACGCTGGAATCAGAGGCTGACGAGATGACGAACGGCGGCGAGCGGCTTGAGCGCATCGAACACATTCTCGAACAGGTGGCTAACGGCCAACAGCAGGTGGTCAACAGCCTACAGGAGATGGCCGCGCGCCAGCAATACCACGACGAGGCTTTCGAGCGGCACGACACGGAGATGAAGTTGATCCGGGAAGCCATCGCCGCCGACGCCGAAAATATCCGGGAACTGGTGCGCATTGCTGAACTCCATCATCGCCGGCTGGAGGGCCTGGAAGGCGGGGAACCGGTCTAACTCACCTCCTGAGGGGGACCGGCTCAGAAAACTGAATCTTCGGCAACGGAATCCTTCCCGAAAACTGCGCGGATCAGATCGCGCCCGGCCTCGTTCTTACGTTCCGGTTCGGCTTCCTCAACGAAGTTCCGATAGGCGGCCTTGAGCTGCTGCTTCGCCTCCGCCTCGGCGCGGACTCCACGTTCGGCCAACGCCACCAAGGCCCGGCTCATGGTCACGTGCCGCTCCTTCGCGACGCGTCGCACGTGTGCTGCCAAGGTCGCCGGTATCGTGACGCTTTGCCGAACGGATTTTACGGAAGCAGCCTTATTCCTCGTCGCCATATTCTCAGAATACCAAGTGCACCAGGGTGGTGCACTTAGAGACTTATCTCCCGCTCAGCGTGCGAATCGGGGACCCTCCGGCGCTCCAGGTTTCCTTTCCGCTCTGATCGAACAGCTTAATGACGGGATTCCCCGTTCGTTTTCCGTTCACTCTTTCCAAGCCTTGATCGATGCCGAACGTACCCAAAATCGCGCCATCCTCATTCACCAGCGTGAATCGTTGCGCGCGAATGTCCTTTGGCGCGGGCGCTTGGGTCTGTGCCAGAACAACCGGTGTTGGGACGAGCCAACGGGAAGCCACCCCGCCGAGCAAGCCAGCGGCGAAGGCGAGAGCGATATTCAGGTTTCGATTCATGGAAGCGGTCCTCGCCCTCCATCATATGCTTATGGTTTCCCGTCCGCTGAACCGCCATGCGTGAGCATGCGGACAGACGCAAATAATCGCTAGGCGCAATGCTCCACGACCCCTGTCAATCCGCCGCCCACCCCATTGCGTATACACTGTTTGAGGCGCTTGTTGCGCTCCTTATGCTCTGGAAACTGCTGCCGGTGGGGCTATCGTACGCTCTGCTGCAAATTGCGTTGCGCTTTAAGGACGACGGCGCTCTGGCGAAGCGTTTAAAGGATCGCGATCCGCGTGCCATGTCGGATCTTTACGATCGCTACGGCAGGCTTGCGTATTCACTCATCTACCGCGTGGTGCGCAACACCGGCGCCGCCGAAGATTTGGTACAGGAGACTTTTTTACGGGTGTGGAACCGGGTTCAATCCTTCGATGAAACGCGTGGCGCGCTGGGGCCGTGGGTCCTGACGGTGGCCCGCAATCGAGCCATCGACTACCTGCGATCGGTGGACGGGAAAATGTCGGCCGGTGCGCTCGAGCTGGACCGTCTGGAAACTCCGATGATGTTTTCCAACTTCGACGATGGCGCGTTGTCCCTCGATCGCGCGCGAATTCTGAAGAACGCCTTCGAAAAATTGACGCCCACCCAGCGTCAGGTAATCGAGCTCGCCTATTTTGAAGGCCTTTCCCAAACCGAAATGTCGGAGCGGATGAAGCAGCCCCTCGGCACCATAAAGACCTGGGTGCGAAGCGCACTGAAAGCTCTGCGCGAGGACATCGCGGGGGAGGCAACCGCATGAGCGTTTGCCAGGACTTCTACGACGATTGGGAATTGTACGCGTTGGGTGCGCTCGATCCAGATGAGCAAGCGGCGATCGACGCCCATCTGCGCACCCACTGCGCCACCTGCGAGGCCGCGTTAAAGAGCGCGCTCGCAGCGAACGCGATCCTGATGAGCATGGCGCCCGACGTGGTGCCTCCCGCTCGTCTGAAGCGCCGCGTGCTGGCGGGGGTCGGGGTACAGCGCATGAGTTGGAGCTGGCTCGCGGCGATGGCCGCGGCGTGCATGCTGGTGGTCGCACTTTGGCTCAGCGTACAGGAGCGATCCCGTTCCTCGGAGCTGGCGCAGGCCCGGCGCACGCTGATTCAAGTGAGTTCGCAGCGCGACCGGTTGATGCAGGCGCTCAGCTTCCTGGACGATCCGGCGACGTTGCCTGTCAGCTTCGGAAAAGGCCAGCCGCTTCCGCCGCGCGGCAACGTGTTCGTGCACTCGAAGCTGGGCGTGCTGCTGATCGCCTCCAACCTGCCTCCGGCCCAAGCGGGCAAGACGTATGAGATGTGGATAATTCCGAAAGGCGGCGCACCTCGTCCAGCCGGCCTGTTCCAGTCTGGCGGCGACGGGACAGCGATGTACATTCTGTCAGGTCCGCTGGATGTAGGTACGTTAAGCGCTGTCGCGGTAACCCTGGAACCCGAAGCCGGTTCCGCCGCGCCGACATCGACCCCGATCATCGTTGCGCCGGTGGCAGGGCCGTAGATCAATCATAAGGAATATCAATCTCAACAAAGCTGCCAGGGGTGGCCGCGTTAATGGCAGCGACGACTTGTGCAACGTACGGCTTGATAAGCGTCCATCGTCCCTTGCCTAAAACAACAAGCGCAATACTACGGGCTGAAAGGTTCTGCTGATAACTAAGATTCTTATCCGTGGTCACTAGTACTTCGAACCCCGCAGCTTCGGCTTGGATTAGCAGCTCGCCGTTTTCAAGCTCTTGCCAGCCTCTAGCGCGAGCCTCTGTGACCGTATGCCCGTCAATCAGGAAGCGAGCAAGTGTTCGTAGGGTACCGTTGTCGAATAATACCAGCATTATCCGCGCTGGGAAGGAGCTTCCGCGCTATGTGCGGCGAATTGGAGGACCGCCTCGACCTGCTCCCGGGTCACACCAAATTCCTGCGTAAGTTCATCAACGCTCATATCTTGTAAATTTTCGAAAACCGTCGAAACCGGCGTCCGGGTTCCTCGAAACACCCATGCGCCACTGCGCTTGCCGGGGATGCTTTCCACGGCAGGACATTGTGACCAATCAAGAGTCGTCATCTTCTTGGCCTCCCTCCTTCAGCATAGCTTCCCTTAATGCGCGGACGTTCTGATCGGCCAGCCACTCGACCAACTCGTCCGCCCCGCTTCGCTTCGCCGCACCGATCGGCGTGAGCCCGTCGTACCCCACCCAGTTCAGATCCGCACCGCGGAGGAGCAGATATTCCGCCGCTCCGCGCTGTCCTCCGTGGCAGGCGCACCAGAATGCATTGGTGATCTCGTCGGGCGCAGGGGACTCAGTGCGGAAGAATCCCTCGACGCGGTCCATCAAACCTAACGCAGCCGCCTGCCATAAATTCGCTCGCGCTCCCCGTTCGATCAGCCGCCGCGCCGCCTTCCACTGGCCGAATGCTACTGCATCCGAGAGAGGTGTTCCGCCGCCAATCACCCCGCCGCCCGCTTCGATGTCGGCTCGATGATCGAGCAACGCATCGAGCACCGCCACGTCATCGCTGCTCGCCGCCCAATGCAGCGGAGTTTCCGCGTGGCGGCCCGTAGACGGTGCGTTGACATCGGCGCCATGTTCAATCAGGGCGATCACGGTTGCTACACCGTTCGGAAAATGGCCCGGCCAATCGGTAGCCACGTGCAGCAGCGTGCGGCTCCCGTCGATTCTCGCCGTTGCCCATTCTGGATTCTCGCGCAGCAGATTCTTCAGACCTTGGACATCGCCGTTATGAATCGCCTCAATGGCCGCTTTCATTTGATAAGTCTTAACACAGCCGCCCAGCCCCCGGCGCGCTGGATCGAAGGAATAAAACAGACGTCGATCCAATCCTGATCGGTCCCGTGAAAGGACGGCGGAATCGGCGCATCGAGCTGAACCTTCCTCGGACTGACACTGGCCGCAAGAGTGCACCAGATGGCCGCGGTGCCTCGGCACACAAGCTTCGTCGAATCCTGATCGAGCCACTTAAGAGCGGTTAGAATATCCTGCACCCGTTCGGCGTCATCGGTTTTATTAAATGTCAAAAACATCGGGTGGCTACGGTCGCGCGGAGCAACGGCGGCGCCGGTTTGAAAGACGGTTATTTTGAGAGAGGCCTGCGAAGCGTCTAATGCATCGGCGTCGACCAGCAACGCAACAGGTTTTGTACCCTGATGCCACACTCCGGCGACCCGATCGCCAACGCCTGCCCGCGACAATACGATGCGATCGCCATCGCGCTGGTCGAGCACTTTCTCCGGCCAGTCCGCAGCCAGTGCGAGCATCAGGCGCTCGCGATCAGGCGCGGATTCGTTCTGATTATGGGCATTTAAGACCCATTGCGCGACGATTTCCGTGTACTTAAGGGCATTTAAGGGCGCCGAACGATTGAAAAGCGCCAGCAGATCGCCTAATTTCTCCGGGTTAAAGCCCTTTTCGGCGAAGTCTTGCGGATTCGCTCCGAGCACGGTTTTGGCAAAAAAACGATACACCGCCTCGCGGCTATCGCGATTGTAATTATGCGGCGCGTCGATCTGCACGCTTTCGACGTTGCTCTCTTTGTCGTACAGACGATACATCGCCTGAATCGCGGGAAACTCGATGCGCGGCGTGTTCTTAGTCCAATCCTGTGTAGTAGATACCATCAGCATCGGGCGCGGAGCCATCAGCGCGGCGATCTCCATGTTATTGGTTCCGATGCGCAACAGCGGCGCGTTTTCACATGGCGATCCGCCCTGATAAATCGATGAAATCATGTTCACGGGCGCCGAAAACCTGATCCGATCGTCAGTCGCCTGGACCATCAGAATCTGCGTGGCGCCGCCGGACGCGCCGGTTGCGCCGATCCGGGCCGGGTCGACGCCGGGAAGCGATTCGAGAAAATCGACAACTCGAATAGAATCCCAGAGTTGCATGCCCAACAGTCCGAATCCCCATAACTGTTCACGCTTGCCGGTGGCGACATGGGGCATCTGAATGGTGTCGTTGTAGCCGACCATGTCGTACGAAAAAACGACGTAGCCCTGCCGCGCCAAGTTGATGCAACGGCCGGGGATGGATGCGACGTCGGAGTTTTCAAGCCGCCCATAAGCCCAATGACCGTGCGGAGATAGAATCGCTGGAAACGGTCCGCTGCGCCCGAGAGGCCGGTACAGATTGCCGCCGAGATAGAAGCCCGGCATGGTTTCAAGCAGCACCTTTTCAACGGTATAGCCCTTGCGTTCGAGGCGTCCGAAAATCTGGGGATTCAGAGGATGCTTTTCGGGCATCGGGAGCAGGCCGGCGGCGAACTGGATCTGTTTGCGCAGATGCGCCGCGCGCGTTTCCCATTCGGCGCGCGATTTGAAAACGGGCGGGGCGAAGTGCGTGTCCGAATCGATCACGGCGGTATTGCGGGAATCCTGGGCGTGCGCAACGACGGCGTAACTTAGCGATACGAGAAGAGATGTAGCGATTCTCATAGAGTCGAAACAAGTTTACCTGAGGTCGGAATGGAACAACAGGCGGCTACGATGAGGCGCCATGCGAACCCTCGCAGTCCTCTCTCTTACCGTTGGAATCGGTCTGGCGGCGGCGCTCTCGAGCATCGTCGATGCCATCCTGCTGCGTCCTCTGCCGGTCGCGCATCCGCGGGAAATCATGCGCGTGTTCACCGCATCCGAAGGGCAACCATTTGGATTCGTGTCCTATCCCGACTTCGAGGATTTTCGCAAGGCGAAGCCCGTAATCGCGGAGTGCCTGATTCCGGTGGCCGTCGGCGATCGAATGCGAATGGCATTGGCGGTGACTTCGGACTATTTCAGCGTCCTCGGCGTAGCGGCGCGATTCGGCAGGACGTTCTCCGAAGAAGATAGGGCGGTCGCGGTGCTGGCGCATGGGAGCGCGCGCGATATCGGCACAAGTTTGCGAATAGGACCGAAGCTGTATACAGTGATCGGGGTCGCGCCGGAGAATTTCGGACTTGACCGGTTTCTGCACGCGGATCTGTATATTCCGATTCGCGGTTACGGCGACGGGAAGATTTTAGAGGACCGGTCGAGGCGGTTTTTAACGGTGCATGTTCGCGGTGCCGGCGCCGAGATTGCGACCATTGCTGCGAGGCTGGAACGGGAGTCTCCGGAGACGAATCGAGGCCGAAGGGCCGTGGTGCTCGATGAATTCACGGCTCGATTGCGGACGGACAAAATGATCGCGCCGCTCGCGGGATTGCTGAGCGCTTTGGCGGCGCTGATTCTCGCGATCGGCTGCGCCAATGCGTGCGGAGCGCTTCTCGCGCGGCGCGAGGCTCGCGCGAAAATCACGGCGATTAAAATCGCGTTGGGCGCGAGTCCGATGCGGTTGCTGGCGGAACGCTCGCGAGAATCAGCGTCTGTTGCCGGGTTGGGTTGCGCGTCCGGGCTGGTGTTTGCGTGGGTAGTGACGGAGGCGCTGGGACGATCCACCGTGTTGCCGACGGATTTTTCCATATCGATTGCAGCTCATATTGACGGGCGAGTGATTGCCCTTGCGTTCGCCTCGGCAGTCGCGGCGACGCTGATTTGCCTGGTGCGAATCATGGCGCGGGATTTGCTCGCTATGATCGAGATCGCGCTCGCTACCGCATTGGCGGCGACGGGTGGATCGTTATGGGCCGGACTGAATGCGGCAAAAAACGCCGACCTGGGATATCGCACGGCTCGCATCTCCGTGATGACGTTCGACCCGGGGCAGAACGGATCGAACGAAACACGCACGCGTGGGTTCTATCGCGAGTTGCTGGAGCGCGTGAAGGCGATGCCGGGCGTACGGGGCGTCGCGCTGGCGCAGAGTGTGCCACTGGGGATGACGGGGGCGCAGAGGCAGATCCGCATTCGAGATGAAGAAGAAACGACGGTCTGGATGAACATCGTTACGCCGGAGTATTTCGAGCTGATGCACATGGGGCTCGTCGCGGGGCGATTGTTCGACGATCGGGATGCGGCGATCGTAAATCAGGAACTGGCGAAGCGAGTTGGCGTCGGAGAAAAGATGCAGGTCGGAGGGAAGATGCTGGAAGTGATCGGCATCGTGAAAACGGCGAAATATATGCGCTGGGATGAGGCTCCGCGTCCCTTTTTCTATTTGCCGTACGCAAAGAATTACGCTTCGCGGATGACGCTCTATATCGATTCCCATGCCGATGTGCCGCGTGAAGCAGGCGCGAGCGAAGTGCGCAGGCTGCGGGAATACTTCGACAATGGCGCCATGTTCGGAGTGAAAGTCGCACTGCGAATCGCGGAAGTGGCCGGCGGAGGAGGATTGCTGCTGGCGCTGGCAGGATTGTACGGCGTGGTATCGAGCGTGGTGGCCCGGCGGCGGCGCGAGATCGGGATTCGAGTGGCGCTGGGCGCCCGGCACGGGACGGTATTCGCAATGATCTTGCGGCAAGGGATGACGATCGCGACGATCGGGACCGGGGCGGGCCTGGTTGCCGCGCAATTCGGGTGTCGTCTGCTGCGCGGGTTTGTGCCGGGGTCGGGAAACGCGTCGATCTGGGCGAGCGTGGGCGCGATGGGGTTGATGATCGGAGCGAGTTTGGTGGCGTGCGCGGTTCCGGCGATTAGAGTGTTGAGAGTCGATCCAGCAGTGGTGTTGCGGGGCAATGAATAAGATGTTAGCGACCGAATCCCCTGGCTGACGCCAGGGGTTATAACCCCGTCCCGTGAGCAGGGCTTCTGCCATATCGCCGGGACAGCTTACTAACCATCTCAACGCTTGTTTAGGGCCTTCCGCCGAAAGCAAGCAGCCGCGTGATCGTTGACGATTCCGACTGCCTGCATCCACGCGTAGACGATGACAGGGCCGACGAATTTGAATCCTCGCTTCTTGAGCTCCTTGGAGAACTTTTCGGAAAGAGGAGTGCTGGCGGGCACGTCACCGCTGTTCTGAATCGGCTTGCCGCCCGCCATATTCCATACGAAGGCAGAGAAATCCTCGCCCGCGGCCTGCATCGCGAGATAGGCGCGGGCGCCGCCGATGGTCGCCTCGATCTTGGCGCGGGAGCGGACGATGCCGGGGTCGTTGAGGAGCCGTACGATATCGGCCTCATCGAAGCGCGCCACCGCTCTCGGATTGAAGCGCTTGAACGCTTTACGAAACGCGTCGCGTTTTCGCAGGATGATGGACCACGACAAGCCCGCCTGGAAGCCGTCCAGCATCAGCTTTTCCCAAAGCGCACGGCTGTCGTATTCGGGGACGCCCCATTCCTCGTCGTGATAGGCGCGGAGGAGCGGGTCACTCTCGGCCCACGCGCAGCGGATCATTTGGCTGCGACGCCCTCGGTTGCGGAACCTTTAGTGGGGCGCTGCTCAAAACTGGCCGGAGCGAGCTTTTTATAATGGTCCAGCTGGTCCTGGTTGCGAGTCTTTTCGAGGGTGATTACGACGTACGCCGCCATTTGCTTCTCCTTTATGAATTTTAGATCGTCAGGTCATCGGCTTGAAACGCTTGCCGCGCGCCGTGACGGATGTGGAGGATTTCAACTTCCTCGCGGTTCTCCATCACTCGATAGATCACACGATAAATGTGCGGCTTCTTGCCGTAGAGTAAATGTCTCAGGTGCGCGTCCTCAGGCGTGACCGGGCAGCGTGCGGGCATTTGTTCCAAGGTGAGGAGAGCGCGCTCCAATCGGTTGAACCAACGAAACGCGGTTGCTGAGTATTCCGCGTTGATCGCTGCGTAGATGGCGTCAAGATCGAGTTCAGCGCGGCGTGTAATTCTAACGAGGTATGCCATGTTTGGCCCTGAACTCGGCGAGGAACTCCCGGATGGGCCTCACTTTGCCGTTACGGGAGTCTTCGAGTCCCTGGCGAATTCCTTCACGAGCGTCAGCTTTAGCGGCGATGTCGAGCAGGCGCTGATAGGCTCCGGCGTCCAGGACCACGGCTTGGGCTTTACCTTTGACGGTGAGCACCACGGGGCGCTTGGTCTTTTTGAGCTGTTTCATAAAGTCGCCGGACCGGCGGCGGAAAGTGGTGAGCGACTGAATGTCTTTGGTGATATCGAGCATTGGGAGAGCCTCCTTTATAAGTAGCACCTTCTTGAGTGCTTGCTCAAAGTCTGGGTAAGATCGTGCTTTGAACGGTGTAACATGAGGAGGATGAGAGGGTACCTTGACCACGCGCGGCTGGCGAGCCTTTGTTTACGGTCTCTGAAGTATGCTAACTCTCCTCGGCCAAAGGTAAATATTGTCCGCGAAGGCGTGCCCGCCGAGCCGCTAATTTCGGTCATTATTCCGACTTTCAACTGGAGCCAGGTTCTGAAGCTGGCGATTCGCTCCGTGTTGTGGCAAACCGAGCAGAATTTCGAGCTGCTGGTCATCGGCGACGGTTGTACCGACGACTCGGAATTCGTCGTCAAATCCATTCCGGACGGCCGGATTCGATGGTTCAATCTACCGGTAAACTCCGGGCATCAGTCTGCTCCGAACAATGCCGGCCTCGCGATGGCGCGCGGGAAATATGTCGCGCTTCTAGGCCATGACGACATCTGGCATCCGGCGCACCTCGGAAACATGCTGTCGGCGATCGTCTCGAAGGACGCCGACATCGTATCTTCCCTGGTGCAAATGATCGGACCCGCCGGGACGAATTTTCGAATGATCACCGGCGTCTATCCTCAAGGACGATATGCTGGCGCGGAAATATTACCTCCTTCGGGACTGATGCTTCGGCGGGCGGTCGCGGAACAAATCGGCGGATGGAAGGATTACCGTACGATTTCCCGGAATCCGGATCTCGATTTTGCCAAGCGAGCGTTGGAAGCCGGATGTCGATTTCGATCCACTGAAGAGCTGACCGTTTTCAAATTCAACTCCGCGCTCCGCAAGAACTCGTACCTTGAAAAGCCATGCCACGAACAGGCGGCTTACCTGGCGCGAATCGAGTCAGAACGGTGGTTCATGCTTCGGGAAGCGCTGGCGATTGCGAGAGTACATTTCTTTCGCCTGCCGATGCGCGCTCCGGCGTTTTCCTCGCCGCCGAATGAAGAGGCCATGGGCTGGGAGGTTTCACAATTTCGAAAATTTCGCGGCCTGGAGTGACACGGAACGAGATGAGTCCAATTCCAAAGAAGGATGTGCAAACCGTTACGGCCGATGGCCGGCCGGTGCAGAAGCTGATTGAGGGTGTGGTGCTGCAATCGGCCACGACCCACATCGACGATCGGGGCACGCTATGCGAAATTCTAAGTCCACACCGGCCGCCGCATCCGGCTCCCCTGGTTTACGTCTACCAGTTCACGATCCGTCCCGGAAAGATCAAGGGCTGGCATATCCATCATCTGCACGACGACCGGATATTCATCAGTCAGGGACAAGCTAGGGTGGTGCTGTACGATAACCGTCCGGAATCTCCGACGTATCGTCTGGTGAATGAGATTTACCGGTCGGACCTGGATCGAAACGTCATGGTGATTCCCGCGTACGTTTTCCACGCGCATCAGAATGTCGGTATCACGGACGCTCTGTTCATCAGTATGCCGACGCGCGCGTACCAACACGCGGACCCGGACGTGTACCGGTTGCCGATCGATACGGACGAGATTCCCTATAAGTTTGACACGCGAATGGGATGGTGACCGCGTTACGCGCGATCTGCCGTGATGAGCCTCTTCACGGCGCGGCCCGGCCATGTCAGGGCTCGCCCTATACGGAACGAGGCGGAGCCGAGGACGCTTGCCACCGTCTTCTCCAACCCTGCGATGGCTGCCGCCGCATCTTCGAGCGCTTGTGAAAATTCGATCTCGCGGTGATGCAGGAACCGAAGTTGGGTGTCCCGGCGGGAGATGAGAGATTGAAGCTCATGAACGTCTTCCTGCTTTAGAACGTAGCCGGCTTCGAGGTGCGGCGGGAGGGGGCGCTGGCAGTAGAAGGTTCCGTGGGACGGCGCCGATTCGGCTGCGGGACGATCTTTGGTATAGAAATACACCGCGATCGAACGGCGCGATTTACCGTGGTCCGGGGGAATGCGAATCTTCTGGAAGCCGTGCCAGGAAGATTCGGTGGTTTCGAAGATCACTGCACTGTTGGCGAGCGGGACGAAGGCGGCGCGCCCGGTTTCGTCGAAGGGGTCTTGGAGTAGCTCCAGACAGCCGCCCCAGGATTCTTCCCACTCGGGATTCAGGAACACGATCAGGTTTAGACGGCGATGATACCGGGTGCGCGGGTGGTAGTTGAAATCGACGTGAGAATCGAGCTCTTCGCCGTCGAGATTTTCGTGCGTGCCTCCGCCGACATACTCGGGATCGTAAAGCAGATCCGGGATGTTGGTAATGCGGCTGATTAGGGCCAGGAATTCCGGGTCCGCCATCAGGCGATCGAAGCGGGCGAAGGCTGGACCGAGCCGGGCCAGATCGGAGTGGACGGCGTGACGGCCTACTTCTCCACGTTCATTGATCGCGTGCGACTCGTCGAATGGAGGGAATTCCGCGAGCAGCTCGCGGCAGAAATCGGGATCGAGAAAGCGATCGAATCCGATGTGGCGGAACGGCTGATTCGCCGCAAAATTATGGCTTAATCGCTCAATATTATCCCTGGCTGACGGGTTTAGCGGGGATAGCATGATCTATTCTACTCTGGGTTATGAAGCTGGCCGCGATGCTCCTGATGCTTGCCGCATCGTTCTGGGAAACCAGGGCTCCTACGGAGTGGTCCGACGACGAGGTGATTCGGATGTTCACGGATTCGCCCTGGGGGCAGATGGTGGAGGCAACTGCGGCGAAGGACGCGCATGGGGCGCCGGTACAGATCTATCTCGCTACGGCGGGACCGATGCAGGAGGCGGAGAAGGAACGGCAACGGCGGTATGTGCGCAAGGGCAATGCGCCGGTGGTCGAGACGCCGATGGAGACGGAGTACAGGTTGTGGCTCGAGGACAACCGGGCTTCGCAGATTGTGGTGGCGATCCGGATTCCGCGCAGCAAGGATTTTGACGACGGGGCGCAGACCAAGAGGATGGAAGAGGAATCGTTCATGCGGGTGGGGCGGAAAAAATATAAGATGAGCGGGAGTTTTCCGCCTACCGTGCACGATACCTACCTGCGGCTGGCTTTTCCGCGGGAAGTGCACGAGAGCGACACGCGGGTGACGCTTGAGCTGTACTTGCCCGGGGTGTCGCCGCCATACCGGACGGTTGAGTTTAAGGTGAAGGACATGTTGGTGAAGGGCAAATTGGAAATGTGAACGGTCTGCTATACTGGAAACGTCCAAATTTGACCTACAGGTGCGCCTGCGCGCCGATGAAGAAAGACCATGCCGAAACGTACATTTCAGCCCAATAATCGCAAGCGCGCGAAGACTCACGGATTCCGGTCCCGGATGGAAACGAAGAATGGCCGCGCGGTGCTGTCACGCCGCCGCGCTCGGGGCCGCCATAAGTTGACGGTGAGCGACGAAAGAGCTGTCCGGAATTCTCATTAAGTCGTTCCCCCGGTCGGCTCGCATTCTGCGCTCCGCCGATTTCCGAACGGTCTATGATCACGGCACCCGAGTATCCGGTCCTTTGTTCGCCGCGTTTTGCATGGCGCGCGAAGGCGATGGGGCAGGCGTACGGATCGGGCTCACGGTGCCGAAGGCGCTGGGCGGAGCGGTGGTCCGCAATCGCATCAAGCGGCGGTTTCGGGCGGCTTTCCGGCTGCATCGGGCCGACTGGATGCTCATCGATTGGGATGTTGTTTTCAACCCGCGCAAGGCGGCGATTCTTGCGCCGTTCGCGGATCTCGAGCGGGCGCTCGCGAAGGTAATCGAAAAATGCGGGCACTTGTGATCGGCGCGTTGCGTATCTATAAGCGATGGCTCTCGCCGCTGCTGCCTTCGGCGTGCCGGTTTGAGCCGACGTGTTCGGTGTACATGATGCAAGCGGTAGAAAAGTACGGCGTGTGGCGGGGCGTTGGCAAGGGGATTGGACGCATCGGGCGCTGCCACCCATTTCATGAAGGGGGTCTGGATCCGGTCCGCTAGCGTGGAGAAAAAATGGGGACAGACTGCTCTGTCCCCGCCTTACATTCGTTGTGAGCGCACGGGAAAGTGGCCGTGGACAGAGTGGTCTGTCCCCATTTTTTCTGACGCACTACGCTAGGGGCACTTTCAGCTTATGAAGAAGGAATTTTCGATGGAGGCGCGGCTTCTCATCGCATTCGTGCTGATGGGATTGGTGCTATTCCTGACGCCTTACATCTATAAGCCGGCATCGGCGCCGGCTCCGGGCGCGAACAAGCCCGCGACTTCGAAGACAACGGACCCGGTGGAAGCGGCCACGCCTCCTCCCATTGCCGCGTCTGCCGCTGCGATTCCCGCGCCTGCCGCCGTGGAAATGCCGGGGCAGATTCATGGGGACAAGGAAGAAGCCGTCGTTGTCGACACGGATCTGGCCCACATCGTTTTCTCGAGCAAAGGCGCGGTGGTGAAAAGCTGGGTCCTTAAGGATTTTAAGGATCACAACGGCAAGGCTCTCGAACTGGTGAATGCCGCTGCGCTCCAGAAAGTTCCCGCTCCGTTCTCCATCGATTTTAAGAATCAGAAGCCGACCACCGATCCGAACACTGCTCTTTATAAGGTGGATCGAAAGGAAGACGAACTGACGTTCGAGTTTTCAGATGGACGAATGGACGTCAAGAAAACCTTCCAGTTCGCCGAAGCAAGCTATCTGGCGCTGGTCACGTCGCAGGTTTCGCAAAACGGAGTGATGCTGCCCCACTCGCTTGAATGGCGGGGCGGATTCGGCGATGAGACGGTCACCAATCCGGCGGCGACGCAGCACGGGCTGCTCTACGATCCGAATGCATCGGCGAATCCGTTCAGCAGCAAGCTGGAGAAAAAAGACGCGAAGGACGCCAAGAACGGTCCGGTAACTTCGAGCGGGCAGTACACGTTCGCGGGTGTCGAAGACAGCTACTTCGCGGGGGTGTTCTTGCCCACGGGGTCGTCGTCGCTCGAGGTTACTACATTCTCGGATTCGATTCCGCGGGATGGCAAAGAGGAGCCGCGGGTGGGCGAGGCGGTGGGCGGCGAAGGGTTCAACTCCTTCGAATTGTATGTTGGTCCGAAGGATCTGGAGATTCTGAAGCGCGTCAATCCGAAGCTGGAACAAGTGGTCGATTGGGGATGGTTCGGAATTATCGCCAAGCCTCTGTTCGAAGCGCTGAAGTGGATGGCCGGACACGTCGGCGGCAATTACGGCTGGGCCATTATCCTGGTGACCATCGCCATCAACATGGTGCTGTTCCCGTTGAAGATCACCAGCATGAAGTCGTCGAAAAAGATGCAGGCGATTCAGCCGAAGATCAAAGCGATCAACGAAAAATACAAGGGCGCGCCGGCCACGGACCCGAGGAAGACCGAAGAAACCATGGCTCTGTATAAGGAGAATGGGGTGAATCCGGCCGGCGGGTGCCTGCCGATGATTTTGCAGCTTCCGTTCTTTTTCGCCTTTTATAAGGTCCTGAATGTGGCCATTCAGTTACGCGGCGCGCATTGGCTTTGGGTCACCGATCTTTCGCAGACGGAATCGATTGCGATTCACGTGCTGCCGATCATCCTGGTGGCAACGCAGTTCCTGACGCAAAGGATGACGCCGAGCCCCGGCGTGGATCCGACGCAGCAGAAGATGATGATGCTGATGCCGCTGGTGATGGGATACATGTTCTACTTTGCGTCCTCCGGGCTGGTAATATACTGGTTGACCGGAAACGTGGTGGGCGTCGCTCAGCAGTGGCTTTTGAATCGGAGCACTCCTCCGCCGGCACCGGCAGTGGTGGATGTAAAGCCGGTCCCGAAGAAAAAGAACAGGAACTGAACGTTGCCCCAAAAGAAGTATACCGTCGCCGCGGATGGCCCTCGCATTGACAAGTTCCTGAAGCACGTGTTCGAGCTGGCAGGTTTTAAGCTCGATTTCACGGTAGCGGAAGGAGAAACGCCGCACCCGGATTTCGAGAATCCCGACCTGATGATCCGATTTACGGGGCCCGACGTCGACCTGTTGCTGGAAAATAAAACCGAGTTGCTGCTGGCGCTGGAACACCTGACAATGGAAGCGCTGGGTATGGCCGGCGAAGAGCATTCGCGGATCTGTTTCGACGCCAACGACCGCCGCATCCTGCGGATTGAAGAACTGAGAATGAGCGCGCTGGCCGCGGCCGAGCGAGTGAAGAAATCGCACGCGCCGTTTCATTTCAGCCCCATGAACAGCCGCGAGCGCCGCATTCTGCATCTGGCTCTGCGCGGAGAAACCGATGTGCGGAGCGAGAGCGTCGGCGAAGGTCCCATCCGGCAGGTGGTGGTGGTCCCGTTCGATTTGAAGGTATTGCCGGAACCGATTCGTCCGCCACGGCCGAGGCCGGAAGAAGACGGGATGCGCGGTCGCGGAGATCGTCGCGGTGGGCCTCCGGGGCGCGGGGGGCCGAGGCACGGCGGACCCGGACGCGATCGCGGGCCACGTCGATAAGACCGCTCCCTGTGGTCGCGGCTCGGTAGCCTGTTTTGAATCTTAAAGACACGATTGTTGCCGTATCTACGCCGCCGGGGCGTGGAGGAATTGGCGTTGTGCGTCTCTCCGGCACCGATGCTCGCACGATTGCTTCCAAGATTCTGAAATTTTCTGACGATTTTTCGTGGCGTCCGTGGACTGCCGCGCTCGCACAGTTGCAGGATGTGGATCAGGTAGTAGTCACGTATTTCGCGGCGCCGCGATCCTATACCGCGGAAGACGTGGTCGAGATCGCCTGCCACGGGTCGCCTGTAGTGCTGCGGTTCGCGCTCGAACGCGCGTGCGAGTCTGGCGCACGTCTCGCCGAGCCGGGCGAGTTCACGTTGCGTGCGTATGTGAACGGGCGCCTCGATCTGCCGCAAGCCGAGGCGGTTCGCGATCTGATCGACGCGACGACGCTCTATCAGGCTCGCATCGCGGCGCAGCAAACCGCGGGCTCCGTTTCGCGGCGCGTCAAGCCTGTGAAGGAACAACTGCTGCAATTGATCGCGCTGCTGGAAGCCGGGATCGATTTTGCCGAGGATGACATCGCCTTCGCGTCTTCGACGCAAATTGAGATCTTCATCCGGCCGATTCTCGACGCGGTAAAGGCCTTAATCGGCAGCTTTGCTTACGGCAAACTGGTGCACGAAGGATTCACGCTGGCCATCGTTGGGCGTCCGAATGTCGGGAAGAGTAGTCTCTTTAACCGCCTCCTGGAACAGGACCGGGCGATCGTCACGGACATTCCAGGAACCACGCGGGACCTGGTATCGGAAACAGCGTCGGTCGAGGGAATTCCGGTCAAATTTGTCGATACGGCGGGGATTCGCGAAGGTCAGGGTATTGTCGAGAGTCTTGGGATTGAGCGCAGCTATCAGGCGATGGCGGATGCGGATTTGACGCTGGTGGTGATCGACGCTTCCGCGCCTTTGGGGTCGGAGGATGAGGCTTTGATCGGCCGGGCTCAGGGGAAAAAGCTGGTGGTGGCGAATAAATGCGACCTTGCGGCATCCACGCGCGGGCTGCCTGTTTCCGCGTTAACGGGCGATGGCATTTTGGAACTGCGGCGCGCGATTGTCGACGCGATCGCTCCGCGTGGCCAGATCGAGCAGGAGGGCGGATTCATCACCAGCCTGCGTCATGAGCAGCTGCTGCGGGAATCGCAAGAGGCGCTGGAGCAGGCGCTGACGGCGAACTCACTCGGCATTCCGCATGAGATGCTGCTGCTGGATTTTTACGCGGCGCTGCGGCCGATCGATGCGATTACCGGCGCGACTACGGCGGACGATATCTTGAATCGCATTTTTTCGACGTTTTGCATCGGGAAATGAGCTGCTTGTCCGCATGCGGACGCATGGCGGTTCAGGGCGGAGACACACACTCGAAAACACACCTTGGCTGTAAGGAACAAGAGAGCCGCCTAAAAGGACGGCTGCCGCCAATATTGGCCGCCCCACAAGAGGCGGATCCACCTCATTTTGGTGGCTCGAAGAGCCATTGCCATACACTACAGCCGTACGAAAGGTCGTGCGCGACCGGCTGACCTTTCGATCAACCGGCCGCCAATGGATTGAGCCGCCCGCCAGGCTTGGAACAAGTCCAACCTTGCGGCGCCAACTCTCTGAATCCGCGGTTACCCGGGATTTTATGGAATCGATTCCAAGATACCTCCATTTCCAGAGGCTCAGGACCACCGTAATACGACATTTGCCGGCCGGCAAAAAACTGTCGAAGAAGCCTCGGTGGGAGACTCCCTCTGAATTGAAGGTACAAGAAGAAAGACAAAAAACATTTCACGCAGAGGCGCAAAGCTCGCAGAGGAAAGAACTTATTCGATGCAAAAAAGCGTGTTTTGACCGCGCAGGTAGATCTCGCCGTCGGCGATTGCCGGGGTTGCGATGAACATTTGGCCCTCTAACGTGTTGGTTGCCAGCACTTCGTAGGTTTCGCCCATCTTGACGATCACCACGTCGCCTTCTTCGGTCGCCAGATAGAGCTTGCCGTTCACTCCGACCGGCGATGCTTTGAAGTTGTACGGCTTCGGAAGACGCTGCTGCTGATAGAAAGCCTTGCCGGTTTTCGCGTCGAAGCAGGAGAGCATGCCGCTATCGGTCACGAAATAGAGTTTTCCGTCGTGCAGCACGGGCGACGCGGTGTACGAATTTCCTTTCTGGTTCTGCCACACGATGGCGTCGGTTCCGGTGAGATCTCCTTCCCGGCCCAGCTTCACGGCCAGCAGATTCGGGCTGCGAAAGCCGCTCATCAGGAAGATCATTCCGTCAGCGGCTACCGGCGCGGGAATTGTGTTCTGGCCCAGGCCCGCGACCTCCCAGATCGGTTTGCCGGTTTCGAGATCGTAGGCGTGTACCTTTTTGGTCGCCGAAACGATCACTTGTTTCTTGCCATCGCAGGCGATGACGACCGGACCGCTCCAGTTGGTATTGCCGTCGGGGCGGGGCGTTCGCCAGAGCTCTTTACCGGTGGCCACGTCGAGCGCGACGAGGAACGAATCAACCTCGTTATCGAAAAGCAGCAGCAATTTCGAGCCTTCGATGACCGGCCACGCGCCTTCGCCGAAGGTCATGAACATTTTTAGCTGGATGCCGAAATCTTTTTCCCAGATTTTCCTGCCGTCCATGTCGTAGCAGTACACGCCGCGCGACCCGAAGAATGCGACGACGCGCTTGCCATCCGTTACCGGGGAATTGGATGCGAAACTGCCGTAGGTGGGGTGATATCCCTCATGGGGCGTCGCGACCTTCGCCACCTGCTGCCACAGCAACTTGCCGGTTTTTCGATCGAGCGCCATTAAAATCAACTCTTGCTCCGGCTGCGGACCGCTGTTACGGATTCCGCGTCCGCCGCGTCCAACAGGAGTAGGGGGAGGCGGGCCGGTTCGACCCGCGCCGGTAGGAACCGCTGTCGTAATGAATATACGATCGCCCCAGATGACGGGCGAGGAATGTCCGCGTCCTGGAATCTCCGCTTTCCACTTTATGTGTTCGGTATCGCTCCAATGCAGAGGCGCGTCGCCGCGTGCCATGCCGTCGTTGTCCGGACCTCGCCATCGGGGCCAGTCCCCGGGACCGTCCGCGGAAAACGCGGGTACCACAAGGACAAGTGCGAGGAGGAGCGAAGAAGTGCGCATGGGGTTTTTTGAAATGATACAACGAATTGCCCACTTTGCCCCTAGTACCTGCAAGGTACCAGTACCGCTTAACCGCGGAGTACCTTGTCGCCGACCGGCCTGCGCGGCAAACTCTAGGCAAGGAAATGTCTCATTAAATGGAGCGTAGCGATCTAGAGCAATGGAAAGCAAAAGAGGTCGCGCGGCTGCTGGCTTTGGTGGAGACGGAGCGCCGGTATTACCAGGAAATTGTGGCGATGCTGCCGGTGGCACTGGTGGTGCTCTCCGCGGATCGGCACATATCGTCCGCAAATCGCGCCTTTCGCCAGACTTTCGGGCTGCGATCGAGCGACCTGCGTGGCAAGACCATCGATCAGGTTCTGCCGTCGGAGCGGCTGATTGAAAAAATTCGGCGCGTTCACATGACGGGCGTGTCCGAAATCGCTTTTCCGCTGGAATACGACGGGCGGCAATTCAGTCTCGCCGTGGTACCGATGCGCAATTGGGATGACGAGAGCGAGGTCGAGACGTTGCTGATGGTGCAAGAGGCGACGGGTAGCCAAACAGGGCCGGCTCCCGTCGTTGAAAATGTCGAACATGTAACCGAGGCGTTGGGCGAAATCCCGGCGATTATCTGGGAGGCGGAGGCTGCGACCCTGACGTTTCGCTCCGCGCGGGGCGACCTGGAGCAACTGCTGGCGTTTCCCGCCGCGCACTGGACCGGCACTCCAAAGTTTTTCGAAGAGCGAATCCATCCGGACGATCGGGCCGCGGCGTTAGATTTTTATCGCGCGGCGATTGCGCGGGGCTCGGGAGACGCGAGCGCGGAGTATCGGGCCATCACCGCGGCGGGCGGCACGGTCTGGGTCCGCGAAACGATCCGGTTGAAGGATGGCGTGGTGACCGGCGTGATGACTTCCATCGAGCGCCGCAAGCAGCTTGAGGATCAACTGTTACGCTCCAGCCGCACCGGCGCTCTCGGAGTCGTGGCCAGCAAGCTGGCGCATGACCTGAACAATCCTTTGATGATCGTTACCGGCTACGCCGAGGAGATGCGGAACACTCTGCGGGAGAACGATCCGATGCGCGGCGATGTGGACCAGATCCTAATGGCGACGGAACGCATTTCGGGAATTACCGCGCAGTTGCTCCACTATACGCGGCGTCAGGCGAATCCGCCATCGCCCGTGAATGTGACGCAGGCGCTGGCGCGGATGGAAGAAAAGATCGCACACGAGGCAGGCGGGGGTTGCGCCTTGCATATCGCCACTGGGAGTGCGGTTTGGGCGATGGCTGAGGAAACACAACTCGAAGAGATTGTGCTGGCACTGATTTCACAAGATCGCGAGGATGCGCGGGAGCGATCCCATGTGACGATCGGCTGCGAGGTGGATACGATCGCCGAATATGCGCCCGGCACAACGCTCGCGCCGGGGACCTACGCGCGCCTCGCGATTCATGACGACGGCCGGGGAATGGATGCGGCCACGCGCAACGCGGTGTTTGAAGGATTTTTGTCGAAGACGGGCGAGAAGAGCGCGGGTCCGGCGTTGGCGCGCGCCTACGCCATCGTGCGCGAATGGGGCGGAGACATCGCGTTCTTCAGTGAACCATTTCGCGGTTCGACGTTCCTGATTTACCTGCCGCACCGCGCAATGCCTGAACTCGTGACGGAGCCTGCCGCGGAGGCCTTCGTCGAGACGCCCGTTGCGGAACCTCCGGTTGCCGAAATCGTCCGCGAGACGATTCTGCTGGTGGAAGACGAGGCCGGCATTCGCGCGCTAGTGCGAAAAATTCTGCGCCGCGAAAACTACGACGTCCTCGAAGCGGGCAGCGCCGAAGAAGCAATGGCGATAGCGTCGTCGGTTTCGGGGCGCATCGACCTTCTGGTTACCGACGTCAGGTTGCCGGCCGCATCGGGACGCGATCTGGCGGAACATATTCGCGCGACCAGGCATGACCTCAAGGTCCTGTACATCTCCGGTTACACGGACGATGACGCGGTGCGCGCGGGAGCGATTCCTCCGGGCTCGAAATTTCTGCAAAAGCCGTTCACGCTGGGCGCGCTGGTGGGCAAAGTGAAAGAGTCGCTGGCGAGCTAGGATTGTTTTTCCGGCAGTGCGAACCGGTATCCCACCCAAGGCTCGGTCAGCAAATAGCGCGGATGCGAAGGGTCTGGTTCGATTTTCTTGCGGAGTTGATTGACGAACACGCGCAGGTACTCGACCTGGTCGCCATAATCGGGACCCCACACCGCCTGCAGCAATCGTCCATGCGGGATCGGCACGTTGGGATTCGCCAGCAGGTACTGCAGGAGCCCGAATTCTTTCGGGGTGAGGCGAGTCTCGCGGCCGCCTGAGATCACGCGCCGGGTGGCTAGATTGATCTCGATGCCGTCGAGATGAACGGATTGCGGACCGCCTTCAGGGGATGAAGGCATGCGGCGCAGCGCGGCACGGATGCGCGCCAGCAGCTCCGGCGTGCTGAACGGTTTGGTGATGTAATCGTCGGCTCCCGCGTCAAGCGCGGCCACTTTATCCTGCTCCGAATCGCGCACGGTCAGCATGATGATCGCGACTTCAGAGCCGCCACGGATCGCGCGGCACGTTTCCAATCCCCCGATGCCTGGCATGTTGACGTCGAGCAGCACCAGGTCGAAGCGATTGGCGCGAATCGCATCCAGCGCCTCCTCGCCGCTGCGGGCTTCGTAAAATTCGTAGCCGTGCCCCGTGAGGGTCGCGCGAAGGACGCGGCGAATCTGCGGTTCATCGTCGACCGCCAGAATACGGCCAGAACTCATTTTGTGCGACCTTCCTCTCGAAAAGGCGCTTTTGGCGAAGGCGCTTTGGGAATGGGAAGCGCGGCGCAGAATTCAGAGCCTTCGCCCGGCTCGCTCTCGATCCACAAATCGCCGCCGTGCGTGCGCAAAATCTCGCGCGCGATATAGAGGCCGAGTCCCGTTCCGGGCACACGATCCTTTACCGCGCCGCGGCGGTAAAACTTGTCGAAAATGCGCTCGCGCTCGCGCTCCGGAATGCCAGGCCCGCGATCGTGGACCCGGATTACGACGCGGTCCCCTTCTAGATTCGCCACCACTCCAATGGGCGATCCGGGCGGCGAATACTTCAGTGCATTGTCGATCAACTGCCGCAGGGCGAGCGAGAGCAGCTCCGCATCGGCCGAGATGCGAGGCAGGTTGGCGCTGGGGTTCGCGCGGAGCGCTCGTCCCGCCGTTAGCGCCTCAAAATGTTCGACTACGCGGGCCAGCAGTTGGGCCACGTCCACCGATTCGCGCTCCAGACGAATTTTTCCCGCGTCGATCTGCGACATGCGGACGGCCTCTGTGACCAGTTGATTCATGCGATCGGTCTCCTCATCGATGATAGCCGCCAGCTCGCGAAACTGCGGCGAGAGCGCGGGGGAATCCAACAACAGCGAGGTAGAGGCGGCCTTGATCGATGTCAGCGGCGTCTTAAATTCGTGCGCGATCGCGTCTAATAATGTGGACTTGAACTCTTCGCTCTGCCGCGCCGCCTCCGCCCGGTTTGCCCCCTCTTCCGAGCGGACGCGCTCGAGAGCGATTGCCACCAGGTTCAGCAGTGCTCGAAGCGCGCCATCGGATAGTGAGGAACCCTTCAGCGCCAGGCTCCCGATAGGCTGACCGCCGAGCAGAATCGCGGCGAAGAATAAAGGAGGCTCGACAAGATTGTTGCCTTGCACGGCCACTTGTTTGAGCTTCCCTTCGATCTCAAACATGTCGTCCGCGCCGCCCCGAAAGACCTCGGACGTTTTCGCGTCGTAGAGGGCCACACCCTGGCAATCGAAGATTTCCGAGATGTGACGCGCTGCCTGAGATCCCACCGATTGCGAAGGATCGGTGAGCAGGATGGCTCTGCTTAGGGCGTAAAGCTGCTCCGTCTCCCGCTGCCGGCCCTGGGCTTCCTCGGCCTGCTTTTTTTCACGATCGGAAAGATGGCTGGCGACCAGCGCGGTGGCGAGAAATGCGAAGAGCGCAACCCAGTTCTGCGGATCGGAGATGGTGAACATCCCGACCGGCGGAAGGAAAAAAAAGTTGAAGCATAGCATGGCCGCGACAGAGGCGATACTCGATTCAATCAAACCCCAAGTGGCGGCAATTGCCAGAATGCCCAGTAAATACGCGAATCCAGCCGTCGTTGGGTTGACCGCAATTACGCGCCGGCAGATGAACGTGATCGCGGCGACTACCAGAAGACTCGCGACCACGCGTAAAACAATTACAGCCGGACGGACCCGCATTCTCATCCTGATGGTAGCCCTTAGAGTGGCGGCGCGTCGTAAGGAAAAAGTAAAGAGACCGTAAGGGGTTGGTTAAATGGGTTGCTATTTGCCGGGAGGAGCGATCTGCTGCATCGTATCGACATTGAATTTCTTGAAGTCGAAGTTTTTGATATGAACGTTCTGACGAAAGCTCTTCACGACGATCCGCGCTGTTATGTGTTGCTCACTGGATGTTTGCATCCATAAGCCATCGCCGATGGGCGATTGCTCCACTTCGAAGGTGGTGCCTTTCTGGACACTGGCGAGAAATCCCGCTCCGATGCGGAAGTTGTCGTAGAAATGGACCTCGAAGCGAGCGACCTGGCGGTCCGCTTCGTCGAACCAGATTGTGCCAGCCATCTTTTTCGCCGCGTTTTCTTTGGTGTCTTTCCCCTTCGCGTGCGGATCTCCGGTGAAATCGAAAGCCAGAGTGTTCCGGTCATGAAAGGAAAGCCGGCGCGGATTCGACACCTTCACCATCGGAAGAATTTGACTGATCAGACCGATCTGCCCGCGCTGCCTTTTCGGACCCCCGGACTTCAAACGCATTTCAATCATTTTTTTGACGCGTGCCTGCTCGTTCTTTTCTTCCGCCCCCGTCAATTCCACGCCGTCCTTCTTCACCAGGCGACCGATCGAGAACCCATTCACAAAGAAAATCTCTCGCTCCTGACTCGTGGTCTTTATGACCGCGCCCTTCTCATCCAGATCCTCTTCCGTACGGGTCCGATGAAACGTGTAGTTCTCCCGAATGTTGTCCATTTTATGTTGATTAGCCTGCATCTCCTTCAGAAGAGTATCGACGTCGGGAATCGCCTGAGCGCCGGCGACGGAGACAAAAAGACCACAGACGAAAAATCACACTAATCCTCCAAGGCACGCCAGATGCCAGCGGAAAACTGGCCGAAAAGACATCCTTTCCATCTCGCCGACTGAGAATTTTCGAGACAAGTGTGTCATGACGGCCACGCGACGATCTGCTCCCGCAGCGTATTTAAACTATTCGTGACTCGATCCGTTTCGATATTCACCAGCGCGTACCGCTCCACGTGCGAGTCGCCCGAGCGCAGCAGCGCATGATGATCTTCGCGAAGATCCGGCAGATCGCCGGGATGAATCGCCGACCCTCGCAACGATGCCGCCAGGAAGTAGAGCGTCCGTTCCACGTCGTAACTGAACGTGCGGAACGCGTCGCGAGGCGTCACGTACTTGCTGCGATACAAGCCCGCTTCAAGCGCCATCAGCGCATGTACCAGCCGGTGGGAGCTGGCCAGCATGTCGTTCAGTGCCGTCAATTGCGATGGATAGGGCTCCGCGCTGAGACGATCGACCGAAGCCTCCAGGTTCGAGCGCGCCAGTCTCGCAGCTTGACGCGCACTGTCCAGTTCCGGCGGCGGTGCTTCCGGCTTCAGATAGGCTTCCGCAATGGTGCGGAAATAATCGCGATAGGCATCGAGGAGCCGGGCCACATTCTCGTTGACGCGGTAGCGTTCCCATGTCGGCCAGAGCCAGTACGCGGCCAGCGCCAGCGCTCCGCCGGCAAGAGAGTTCAAGGCGCGCGCCGCGATCACGTCTTGAGCCGACATCCCCGTCAACCCGATCAGCAGCACCACCAGTGCGCTGACCGCGGCCGTCAGGATGCCGTAATTCGCCGCGCCATAGGATCGCAGCACGAACGTCAGCAATGTTATCAGGGCAATCTGCGTCACTACGGCGGTCGACAAAATATGGAACAACACCGTCGCGAATCCGAGGCCGGTCAGCGTTCCCACCATGCGCAGCACGCCCCGGCTGAAGGTCGCGGTAAAGTCGGGCTTCAGCACGATGGCGACCGTCATGGGCAGCCAGTAAGTCCGATGCCAGCTCACGGCGCGGCCGATTCCCGCTCCCAGCGCGACGCACACCGCCAGGCGAATCGCGTGCCGGAACGCCGCCGATTCGAAGGTCAGGTTGGCGCGAAGCGTGGCCAAACTGCCGCGCAGGCGCAACGTCCAGGGCGTCCGCGATTGTTTCCGCTCGAACTCGGCCAGCCCCGCGGGAGTCGCATGCGCCGCCAGTTCGATCGAGGACCGTAGCTGTCCGGCCAACGCATCCATCTGACGCAGCGCATCCCCCACTAACGCCGACAGGATCTCGGAATCGGCGGCGGTCCTGACGCGCAGCACCTCGGCGAGAGCGTCGATTTGATCCAGCGTATCGGGACCGGGATCGATCGAAACGTTGGTCCTCAACGAGTTGCCGATCGCTCCCAGAAGGCGTGCGCAGAGCTTAAAAAAGCGATCGAGCGCGTCCATCTCCGCGCCGCGTTCCTTTTCCCGCCCGATGCGCACCCGCAACCGCGCGAGCGCCAGCAGGCTGAGGCGCATCCGTTCGGCCTGATTGAACAAAGACCGGTAGCGATCGGCCTCCAAAGTATGGATCGACCCGAGTGTCGCGAGCGTGTTATGCGCCTCACTTGCCGCCGCACTCGCCGACGGAGCTTGAGAGGCCGCCGCGGGCGATTCAGCCGCGCGCGCCAGTCCTTCATAGAGATTCGCCAGCGCCCGCCGCTCCGGCTCATGTCTCTGAACCGGCCAGAACGCGAGCGCGAGAAGCGTCTGCAACAAGCCTCCCGCGATCGCCAGCAAACCGGCGGAAGTTGCCTGATGCGGTTGCATGGGCTGCGCGGAAAAAACGATCAGCGTCACCAGGGTCGTAACGCCCATATCGGTCGCCGCCTGGTTGATCGCGACCATCATTCCGGCGGCGAACGCCCAGACGCCCGCGATGACGGTCGCGATCACCGCGTCGTGTCCGGAGAGAGTGCCGGTCAGCACCGCCAACCTGACGAGCGCCGTGCCCAGCAGCATTCGCCGCGCGCGCTGGCGATACGGGTCGTCCCCGTCGGTGAAGCAGACGTTCAGCGCTCCGGAACAGGCGATCAGCCCGGCCGGGAGTGAACCGAGCAGGTATCCAGCCGCCAGTGGCAGCGCCACCCCGAGTGCATTCCGCGCCGCGCGCCCCGCGACGATCTTTTCCCGCTCCACGCGCGCTACGGTGCGCCAGAACGCAATCCATGCAAGTCCTTGTGGTGCCGGAACATCCGGCGCGGATGCCATACTTCGATAGTATGCGAATTTGCTAAAATAGCGGGAATTTTGGGCACCTGCTATAATGGCTGCAGATGCAAAAACATCACGCCGCACTTTCCTCGTATCATTTTCAGCGGGCCAAGACTCAAGGCATCATCAAGGTGCTGAATGAGGGTTCGTACGTCATGGCCGAATACAGTGAACGCACTGGCACGGTTAAATGGCAACGTGTGGTTCTGGCGACCCAAAAAGAGATGATTGAAAAATGGCTCGGACAGCACTATCCGGTGCAAGCCGCGCCGGTGCCGGTACCTGTACCCGTCGAGACCCGCCGTCCCAAGGCTCGCGCGGCTTCTAAATAACTGTTCGGCTGACTTTACTCCGCACGCAGGGCCGTGGCCGGATCCACACGAACCGCTCGCATCGCGGGCAAGAAGCTTCCAGCGAGCGTCATCACCAGCGACAGCAGGATGCCCGCTGTAAACGCGTCCACATCGTTCGGACTCAGTCCAGCCAGCAGAGATTGAAGCTCGAGTCCCGATCCATACGCCGCAGAGGCACCCAGTGAAATACCGATAGCCGCGAGCAAAAACGCGTCGCCAACGATCAGTTGCAGAATGTTCCCGCGCGTCGCTCCCAGGGCCATTCTCACGCCAATCTCCTGCGTGCGATTCGATACTGTGAACGACAGCAGGCCATGAATCCCGATCGCCGCCAGCAGAAATGCAATCACTGCAAATCCCCCCAGAACCACGAGCTGAGCCTTTCGCGTCGCCGTCTCGGCGGCAACCAGCTCACTGAGAGACCGCACGTTCGTTACGGGAAGCTGCGGCTCGGCGCTGGCGATGATTTTGCGGACCGCGGGCGCAAGCTGCAACGGATCGCCGTTCGCGGTCCGGATCGCCAAATCTTGCGGAACATAGGGCGGATACCAGTTGTCCTTCACCTGCTGATAGGCCAGATACATCTGCGGTTCGCTGTATTGTTCGAGGCCCCGCACCCGCACATCGCCGACAACGCCAATCACGGAGAGGGTTTGCATCCCGCTGCTGAACTGCTTTCCCAATGGATTTTCACCCGGCCAGTAGCGCGCCGCGAACGAATCGCTCACCACGGCCACCAGAGGTGAGGTGATCACGTCCGATTCGGCGACGTCCCGCCCCAGATGCAGTGGAATCCCCAAGGTCTTATAAAAGTCCGGGGTCACGAAACGCATGCTGGCTTTCTGCGAGCTGGGATCCGCGGGCTGCTGCCCATTCACAGTGACAGTCCAGATGCCTCCGCGCCACGTCCCCATGGGCAAAGTAGTAATGTAGGCGGCGCTTTCCACTCCGGGCAGCGCGCGCACATCGGCCAGCACACGTTTGTAAAACGCAACCCGAGGCAGCGTATTCTGATACCGCGGCCCCGTTACGGGAGTGTGCAGCGTCAGCACGTGATCGGCGCGAAAGCCGGGGTCCGTCCCCCGGATCCGCCACATCGCGCGGATCAATAAACCTGACGTCACCAATAGCACCACCGACGCGGCGATTTCGGCCACGACGAGCGCCCCGCGCAGCCGTTCTTTTTTCCCACCCACACCCGAGCGCGATCCTTCGCGTAGGTCCGCTCCGCCGGTCGCCTTCAGTGCCGGCAAAACGCCGAAGGCAAGCCCCGTCAGAACCGTCACCAGCGCACCGAACGTCAAAACCCGCCAATCCGCCGACGGGAGTGCGACCACGGGAAGGTACGTCGGGACCAGCGCCGCGAAAAGGGGCGTCGCCGTCACCGCTATCAGCATCCCGAGCGCCCCTCCCGCCATGGCGAGCAGCAGGCTCTCGGTCAGCAGTTGCCGCACCAGCCTTTCGCGTCCCGCGCCCATGGCCGACCGCACCGCCAGTTCTTTGCGCCGCGCCAGCGCTCGCGCCAGCAGCAAATTCGCCAGGTTCGTGCAGGCGATCAGCAGGACGCATAACGATGCGCCCCCTAGCGCCATCAGCAACGCCTTCGACCGGGGAGAAACCTCGTCGTGCAAATCGAACGCGGCCGCGCTGATGTTCTTTAATTCCTTGGGGAACTGCCGTTCGATCTGCGCCGCGATCAGTTGTAGTTCGGAATTGGCCTGCTGGAGCGATACTCCGCGCCGCAATTTTCCGACGCCGACCAGAAAGGTGTTCGTTCGATCCGGGTCTTCAAAGCCTTCAGCATACATCCCAAAAAATCGCAGGGGGAGCCAGACTTCGTCGTTCCGCGCCGGAAACGCGAATCCGGCCGGCATCACGCCAATGACGGTGCACGGTTCGTCGTCGAGCAGGAGTTTCTTACCCAGAACGGAGTCGCTTCCGCCGAACTTGGCTTGCCACAAGCTGTAGCTCAGGATCACCGTGCCCGCCGCGCCGCGGCGGTCCTCGTCCGCGGCGAACCAACGCCCGATCACCGGCCTCACGCCGATCAGCGGCAGCACCTCTGAGGTCAGCACTGCGCCCTTCAGCCGCACCGGTTCGCCCTCGCCCGCCAAATTCGCCGAAAGGTCCGTATAAGCTCCAAATGCCTCGAACGATTTGCTCCGCGCCTTCCAATCGCTATAATTCGGGGGCGACAATTCCATGCGGGAGTAGTGCGTTTCCTTTTCATACACCGTCACCAGGCGATCCGCGTCGGGAAACGGCAGCGGCCGCAGCAGCACATGATTGGTAATCGAAAATGCCGCCGTTGTCGCGCCGATCCCGAGCCCGGCAATCGCGACCACTGTCAGCGCATAACCGGGCGACTGCCGCAGAGTGCGCCCGAAATAGCGCAGGTCCTGGCCCAAAATGTCGAAGTGCACGCGCGCCGCATTGAACAGGACGTCGAAGAACGTTTCGACCCACAAGGCGACCAGTCCGATTCCCGACCGATCGCGTTTGTGCCGCGCAAACACGGCGCACATTTCACTTTCATACTCCCCGCGAAAAGACTTCGGATATAGATGCAACAAAGCCCGGTACATTACGCTCTCCCCGCCGCAAATCCGCTCTTGCGCGCCAGTCTCACCAATTGCGTCAACCTTTGCGCCTCCGCCTTCGCCACCGTTCGACCAAGCGCTGTAATGCGGTAATATCTCCGCCGCTCGTCGTCTTCCTCCGGCGCCGGCCGGTCCTTTGTTTCGACCAGCAGCCCCTGCTCCAGCATTCTCTGAATGGACCGGTACAACGTTCCGGCGCTCAGTTTCAGCTCGCCATTTGTGCTTGCCGAGACATCCTGAATAATTGCGTATCCATGACGATCCTCGTCGGCCACCGCCATCAGAATGTGAAACGTCGCGGCGGGCAAAGGGAGAAAGGAGTCGGGCTTCATATCCCAATTATATCCACAGTGGCTATATTGTCAATGGCTACATTTGGCCGCGAGCCTGACAACGGTGTTCATGTTTCGCCATGTCATCGCGCCGGCGATTTTTTCAAGCTTCTTCGGCGGAAATTTCGAATCGCTCGTCCGGATCTGGCACAGCCAGTACACCTCGCGCCCATGAACATGAAAATCGTCGACGTCGGATTTGAAGTCATCGACCACACTCGGCTGCAAGGTCTCATGCATAAAACCGACGTTCAACACTAAACCCTCGCGCGAAAATGGCTTGTACACGCTGATCGCATGGATCTCCTCGATGGACCGCACGAAGGTGCCCACCTCGTACCCCAGCTTTGCTTCCAGATGCTTTTCGATCTTCATCTCCAGCTTTCGATCTCCGCTCGATTTCGTTTCGAAGATCACATTTCCGCTGTTGATAAGCGTCTCGACGGCCGAAAACCGCAGGTCCGCGAACAGATCCCGCAGCGCCTCCATCTTCACCACGTGCCCGCCGACATTGATCGCCTTGAGCAGCGCCACGTATTTCACAGCAGCTCTCGCTTCCGGCAGTCGTCGACAGCCGCCTGCGTCAGCGTCTTCAATTCCACGAACAGCTCCTTGTCGACACTCGTGAAGTTGAAGCACGTTTTCCCCTGCATCCGTTTTTTCAGCCCCGCCGAAACCATCGCGTTCATCGCCGGATTAAAGTACAGCGCCATCAGGTGATAGCTCACGTAAGCCTTGCCCGCGCGAACCGACCCGAACCACATCGGCTGTCCACGGTTGCTGTTCGATTTCGTCACCAGCGTGTACTCCCGCGGCTCATCCTTCAGTACCTTCAAAGTGCGCTCGTGCTTTTTCAGCACCGTCTTCAACGCTGCAAATACAGCCTCGAACTCGGCAGGCATTCCATCCTCCTCCCGCACATTCTACCGAACCTAAAGTCTCGCCTCTTTGTGCCGATGCAGATAGTAATGATAAGTGTCACTCGAATCTTCAGGCTCGGAATCCGCTTCGCCGCCTGGGTCACCCCGCATGTGAAAGATTGGCACCGCAGACGCCACTTGAATCGCGTGGAGGGCGAGAGAAATTTAAGCGTTCGCAATTGGAGCGAAGCCGAGAAGCATCTGACGCTGGCACTAGCCGAACGCCGCCACTCGAGCAAGCTGCGTCTCGACCTGTTGCTCGGTTTGAAGGAAGCGCAGCGCAAGCAGGGGAAGCCCTCCGATGCCGCCCAAACCACGCAAACAGCGATCGATTTGGCCGTCTCATCGAAGAATAAAGTCCTCCAGGCGCGCGCACTCGATGCGCTGGCCGACATCCAACTCGATCAGAAAAACTATAGCGCGGTGGAAAAAACCATCGCGCAAATTGAGACGCTCGAACTCTCTTTGAAAAAGCCGGATTATAAGCGGATCGCCGCCTGCGCCCGCAAGCTGGGAACGGCGTTCCTCAATAGCGAACGCCCGGAGGAGGCTATGAAGGCCTTTGAGCGCGCCGCCCAACTCTGTGAAAAGGCCTTCGGTCCGGAGCATCTCGAGACCGCGAACGCGCTCACCGAACTGGGGCACCGTTATCATGAAAAGGGCGATCATGCCGAGGCGCAGCGTTGCCTCCAGCGTGCGCTCGACATTCATCGCACCGCTTCCGGCATCGATTCGCACGAGGCCACCCGGGACCTCTTTTACCTGGCTTCTTCGCTGGAGGAATCGGGCGACGTCGATGGCGCCGCTGCCCAGTACGAAAAAGTGCTCGCGGTCAGGGAGCGGCAGATCGGCTCCGACCGGGAACAGACGGCGGAAACCCAGGCCCATCTCGCGGCGATCTACATGCGCGCCGGACGAACCTCGGCCGCGCGTGAATTGTTGATCCACGCCATCGGCGTGCTGGAACGCAAGAAGGGGGACGAGCGCCTGGAGTTCGCCCTCGAAACCATGGCTTCTGTGGAAGATCGGCTCAACCATTCGGTCGAAGCTGAGCGATGGAGAGAAAAAGCCGCCGATTCCTTGGCCATCCGCACCGGCCAAGTCCCCCAATTAACCGCGCCCGCGAAACAACTCCCCAAGTATTATTAGCCCCATTTCAAAGCATGTTAAGTTTGGAGCTTGGAAAACTTCTTCGGTAACTCCGACGTGGTCGAGACGCTGGAGCAGATGATTCGCGGCAAACGCATCACCCAGACCCTGCTTTTTTCCGGTCCCGAAGGCGTCGGCAAGGCCACGCTAGCCCGCCGTTTCGCCGCCGCGCTTCTCAGCGACGCCCACAAGATTGAGCAGGACGACCTGCACCTCGCGTCCAACGCCGACCGTATTACCGACCGCGAAAAATGGACCTCCGACAAACGCAATGACGACCCGCTGCTCTTCTCCTCCCATCCCGATTTCCTTACCTTCGCTCCCGATGGTCCCCTGCGCCAGCTCACCATCCAGCAGATGCGTCTGTTGAAGGAGCGCGCCCAGCTCAAACCCCTCAAAGGCAACTGGCGCGTGTTTCTGATCGACTCAATCGACCGCGCCAACGAACAGGCGGCGAATTCGCTCCTGAAGACCTTGGAGGAGCCCCCGCCTCACCTGATTCTCATTATGACCGCGCGCAATCCCTACGACTTGCTCCCGACAATCCGTTCCCGTTCCGTCCCGTTCCGCCTCGCCCGCCTCGACCGGGAAGCCATGAGAAACTTCCTCGCGACGCACGCGCTCGACCATCCCGAGCGCCGTGAAAAACTGGCGGACGGAGCCCCCGGCCTGGCCCTCTCCATCGATCTCGAAACCTACGACCGCCGCCGCACCGCCATGCTCGCGCTGCTCAAAGCGGCCAGCGGCACCGATACCTTCGGAGCCTGGATGAAATATTCAGAATCGATCGCCGCCCGCCGCACCGAAAAGCTCGATTCCTATCTCGAAGTGCTCTATATGCTGCTCAGCGACGTCCTGCGCCTGGCCCACGGAGTCCCGGCCGGCCGCAACGCGGATATCGGCCCCGAGCTCCAGGCCATCGCCCAAAAGGTCTCCTTCGAGTGGCTCCGCCGCGCCGTCGAAAAAGTGGATCTTTTGGTCGATCTGGTGCGCCGCAACATCCAGAAGTCGATCGCTCTGGACGCCTGGGCCGTGGACATGCTATCAACTAGATAGCACTCAAGGAGTCTTGTGGAGCCGAGTAACCGCAAACTGATCCGTCCGTCTCTTACTGAAATGAAGGACCCACGCAACGCCCCGCCCCGCAAAGACGGTGGCTTGAAAAAGACGACCCCGCCGGATCAGACCAACGCGGAAAATTTTTATTACCTGAAGCAGATGCAGTCGAAAACGCAGATGACCATCGTGCTGAAGGACGGCGAAGTACTAAAAGGCGTTATCGAGTGGTATGACAAGGGCTGTCTGAAAGTGAATCGCGAAGGCGATCCCAACCTCTTGATCTTCAAATCGAACATCAAGTACATGTATAAAGCCTAAGACCGTCACCCCTCGCGCAATGCCACCACCGGGTCGACGCGGCTCGCCCAGCGCGCCGGCAGATAACATGCCGCGAGACTGATGAGGAACAACACCACTGCCGCCGCCACGACGCTGGGAGGATCGCTCGGACTCACGCCGTACAGCATTCTGCTCAGCACGCGTCCGATCAGCAGCGACGCCGCCGCCCCAATCAGCATGCCCGTCAGCACCAGCGACATGCCCTGCTTCAAAATCATCCGAAGAACGCTTGCCTGAGCCGCTCCCAATGCCATGCGCAACCCGATCTCGCGCTTCCTCTGATTTACCGAATACGCCAGAATCCCGTACAAACCGATGCTCGCGAGGCCCAGCGCCAGCAGCCCGAAAATGCTCAGCAGCGCGACCCCCATCTTCGCCTGGAATAAGCCTCCATCGACGATCTCGCGCCCGGTACGCGGGCTGCTCACCAGGATTTGCGACCCGGCCGCGCGGATCTCGCGCTCGACCGGAATCATCATCTGCTGCGGCTCCCCCTTGCTGCGAACGTATAGCGTCATGGCATCGAAATAGTGTTGCTCCAGAGGAACATAAACGCAAAACTGCGGCGGCTCCGCCCAATTGGTATAGTTGGCGGTCCTCGCGATCCCGACGATCTGCCGCATCTGCTTTTCCCCCTGCAATTGAATGCGCCCTCCCAGCGCCGCTCCGTCCGGCCAGTAATCGCGCGCCATCTTTTCGTTGACGATAGCGACGGGTGTCGAATTCTCCTGGTCGATATTCGTGAATTCTCGCCCTCGCTCAACCACCACGCCCGCGGTTTCGAAATAGTCGAGATCCACCGTGTTCACGATCGTCGTCAGCGTGTCCGATTGCGACCTCTGTTGCCTCCCCTCCACCTGGAGCCCGTTTACCGTGCGCCCCCACAGCGGCAGGTTGGAGGACCAGGATACGGATTCAACCCCGGGAAGCCTCGCGACGCGCTCCCGGCCCTCCTTGTAGAACGCCTTGGTTTGCGGTATTGCGTAGCCAGCCTGCCCCGGATTGGTCATGAATACCGCCAGGTGCGCAGTCTGAAAGCCGGGGTCGATGCTGTATGCACGCTCGATACTTCGCAAAAACAAAGCCGCCGTCACCAGCAGGAGAAACGAAAATGCCACCTGACCTACCAGCAGCGCGTTTGCCAGCGTGACCCTCCTTCTGCTTCTCCCCGCCGTACGAGCCTCCTCCTTCAACGTCTCCGCCACGCTCGCGCGGGAAGCTCTGAAGGCCGGGATGGCGCCAAATACGAACCCTGTTGCCAGTGAAATGACCAGCGCAAAAACAAAGACCGTCGCATCGAGCTTCGGCGCGATGAAGTTTGCGGCCATCGGCAATGTCCCGAACAAGAGCTTCAACCCTCCGACAGCAAAGAGAAGGCCCAATACGCCGCTAAGGAATCCAAGGAACACGCTTTCGGTGAGGAGTTGACGCACCAGCCTTTGCCGGCTTGCTCCCATGGCGAGCCGAACCGCCATCTCCTGTTGCCGCGCCGCCGCGCGCGCCAGCAAAAGGTTCGCCACGTTCGAACACGCGATCAACAGGACGATTCCCACAACGGCCAACAGCACCACGCTGGCAAAGACAACCGGCGAAGACCCGGTACTGGCGCTACCGAAGAGCACCTCGCGGATCGGCCGCACCGACACCGTATGACCCTCATTGGTGGCCGGATATGCGCGCGCCAAAGCCGCTGCGATGGTAGCCAGATTGGCCTGCGCCTGCGCTCGGCTGACTCCGGGCTTGAAGCGCCCCACTCCCAGGAAAGCCGTTTTTACACGGTCGCTCAGCACTGCCTGCATCTCGTTGGGAAGCAATTGTTCCGCGATCGCGGCAGGTACCCACAGGTCTGGACCCATAATCGCGTTTATTCCAATGAATTGCCGCGGAGCGACGCCGACAACAGTCAATGCGACGTGATTGACCTCGACTGTTCTGCCTACTATGTCACGCGCACCGCCGAAGCGGGTCTGCCAGGCTCCATAGTTAAGCACAGCGACGGCGTGCTCGCCCGAACGGCTGTCCTCCTCGGGCAGGAAGAAGCGCCCCAGGGCCGGCCTGAGACCCAAGGTCGAGAAGTAATTGCTCGTAACCATCTCGCAGAACATCCGCTCCGAAGCGCTGTTCGTCTGCCAAGTCACTACTCGCGGAGCGGTATACCCCGCCAAAGAGCTGAAAACCGTGCTCTTGTCCCGATAGTCTTTCAGATCCGCGTACGCAATCGGCATGGGCGCGCTCGATTTCGACGTGCTCGCTGTTTCAGCGGTCGAGACGGCCGCCAACTCGCCCAGGTTCTCGACCGGCAGCGGGTTCAAAATCAAGGTGTTGATCACCGTGAAGACGGTGGTGTTCGCGCCAATCCCCAAGGCCAGTGTCAAAACCACAAACAGAACGAACATCGGGCTTTTCCGCATCGTGCGGGCCGCATAGCGCACGTCTCTCCACAGATCCTCCATCCAATTGCCTCGTTCCGTATCGCCCGCCGTGACCGTATCGTGCTTCGGCATGCGCTGACTCGTTTCCCGGAGCGGATACATGTCATCCAACTCCGCAAGAGCCTTCGGGTACGCTTCGCTTTCGGTGAATCCCGCGCTCCGCAATTCGTGGTACTGATCGTCAAGATGCAGGGCGAGTTCCTCAATGAGGCAGGCTTCCTCGGTGGCTTCCAAGCCTAGCGGTTGGAGCCGTTCCCGAACAATTTTCTTCCAATTAGGCATGTTCAACTCCTGTTACCCGGCCGATGGCGGCGACGAAATCCTTCCAGCTCGCCAGCTTCGAACGAAGTACCTTCCGGCCCTGCGGAGTCAGGCTGTAATATCGCCGCCTCCGTTGCTCGGCTTTCTCCACCCACCGCCCCTCAATCGAGCCTTCCTCCTCCAACCGATGGAGCAATGGATAGAGCGAGGTAACGTGAAATTTCAAAGCGCCGCCGGACCTGATCTCAATCAGTTTGGAAATGTCATACCCGTGGCGAGGTTGATCCTCGAGCAAGGACAACACGAGAAGCTCCGCGCTTCCCTTCTTCCATTCGGGATCTTGGGGTAGTGTCATATTAATCGGTCCCTTATATGGGAACCACAAACATAGACGGACCACGGAGTTGATTTGTTCCGTCGATTGGCGAAGATTCTAATTAAAAGTAGCCTCTTTGTTTGCAGCGCTCTGGCGGTAGTTGCGGATTGACAGGAACCGTCGTTACCTCAGCGCGCTCATCAGGACCGAAGACAGCATCGCCACTCCGTGCCTGATAAAGGCGTAGGGCGCACCGCCGGAGTCTCATCCTCGCCCGCGGATTGGACGTCGCAATTTGCGACCTCCAATTTCGAGCTCCTCATTGTTCAGTTGAAACATGAAATCATCCGGAAAGCGGATAAGTTTGCGCTTGACGGCTTCGTGAGGCGCTTGGTTTGGAACCTGATAAAGCTCCGCCAAGTCGCTATCGCGAGCACAGATAATTCTCTTCAAATGCGGAACCCGATGCGTCGCTTCGAAGGCTCCGGTGCCGGATCGAGCAGCCGCTCGATATACCCGTAAATCTGTTGAATGTGCGCGCCGTGCTCCACCTGCGTGCGCTCGACATCCTCCACTTTGCGCGCGAGGTCTTTGTGGGTGGCCAGGTACTCGCGCAAGCGAACGAAAGCGCGGACGATCAGGATGTTCAATTGGATGGCGCGCCTACTCGCAAGAACTGACGACAACATCGCCACGCCATGCTCGGTGAAAGCATACGGCTGATAGCGCCGCCCGCCGTGGCCCGCACCCAAACTTGAGGTCACAATCTGTGACCTCAAGTTTTCTAGTTCCTTCTCGCTTAGTTGGAACATGAAATCCGCCGGGAACCGATCAAGATTGCGCCGCACAGCCTGGTTCAGAACCTTAGTCGGAACCTCGTACAACTCCGCCAAGTCACTGTCCAGCATGACCTTGGAGCCGCGGATCAGATAAATCCTGCGTTCTATCAATTCAACCGGGATCAACTGAGCGCTGGCCACTCTTCTTAGTGCTCATCGCCGCAAATAATTCTCTAAAAACACCCGGGCCTGCACCCCCAAAACCCCTTCCGGCACATCGACAAACTCACTGGTCGACTCCCGATACTCCAGCACCCCATGCTCCAGCGGCGCGTGATCCTTTTCAAGAATCCAGACGAGCCTCACCATTCCATCCGCGCTCCCCGTCACTGAAAACCGCACCGCATCCGCCGCGGAATCTTCGGGAAAATGCACGCACAGTCCTCGCGCGTACCCGAAATTGCAGAGCCGCGCATCCTCCGCCCCGTACTTCAAATCGCACTCGCCTTGAAACATCCCCCCCAATGGCGTGCGACCAGAGCCCCACTCCATCAGCCGCGACGGTTTAAAAAACGGACAGGCCACTTAGAAGGTATCCTAACAGTTTGGAACCCACCCGCATCGAAATCCTCGAACAGCTCCTCGATCGGAATCCCGCGAGCACGTTCGCCCGCTATGGACTGGCGATGGAATACGTCAAATCCGGCGACCTCGACCGCGCCGTCGCCGCCTTCGAAGCCGTAACTCAAACCGATCCGAATTATTCCGCCGCCTATTTCCACGGCGGCCAGACACTGGAAAAGCTGGGCAAGTTCGATGAAGCGCGCGATTTCTACCGCCGGGGCATCGCCGTCACTCGCGATCCGCACGCGCGCAGCGAACTCGAAGCTGCGCTCGATATACTGGGTGAATAAGTGCGCTTCGTTGCTGTTCTTTTGATGCTCGCCGTCCTCCCCGCGTTCGCGCAGACGTTCAAGCCGGAGAACCAGCTCGATGGCAATGAGGCCCTCTTCACCGTCCTCGCCGCCATCAACGCCGCCGGCTACGACGCCGATATCGATTCGCTCTCGAACAGCCCCGTTCGCAAGCAGGTTCGCGACTATCTCGCCACGCAAAAGCTCGACTGCCTCTTCGATCTGAAGCGCTTTGTGAAGGAGCACAAGCAGCACGATCCCGCCGCCGACCTCAGCCAGTACGTCTCCTATGCGCTCTCCGTCGACGGTCCACCTTTGTTCGCGCCGCATTACGCCAAGAACCTGATGCCACCGGACGTGGCGCAGTTCGAAGGATTCACGCCGCTGGTGATCGCCTTCTATCGCGAGGCCCGCATTTCGGACCTCTGGAAGCGCGTCCAGCCCCAGATTGATAAAGTCATCGAGCAGTATCATGAGCCGGTCAGTCGCGCCGTGCTCCTTGCGAATGCGTACACCCGCAACGCCACCAGCGGATACCTCGGCCGCCGTTTTCAGATTTATTTCGACCTGCTCGGCGCCCCGAATCAGGTCCAGTCGCGTAGCTACGCCGACGATTATCTCGTCGTCGTCACGCCGTCCGCCGAACTCCGCACTCAGGACGTCCGCCACGCCTATTTGCACTACCTGATCGATCCGCTGGGACTAAAATTCGATCTCCAGCTCATGGAGAAAGCCCCGCTCGGCGAAATCGCGCTGCGTTCGCCCCTGCTCGCCGAGCACTTTAGAAACAATTTCATTCTTTTGGCCACGGAATGCTTCATCAAAGCCATCGAAAGCCGTATCGACAAAAATCCCGATTGGGCCATGCGGGCTGCGAAGGAAGGATTCGTGCTCACTCCCGCCTTCGCGGAGATCCTCGCCAACAGCTATGAGAAACAGCAAGCCGTCCTCCAGCTTGTTTTCCCCGACCTGGTGCAGCAGGTAAGTGTTCGTAAAGAAGAGAAGAGATTCGCAAATTTCGAGTTCGCCAAGGAAGCGGGTAGCCGGACAGTTCATGTCACGGGCGAAAAGCCTGTGGAGCTGAAAGGTGTCGAATTAACCCTCGATAAGGCCGAATACAGCTACACAAAACGCGATTTATCGACCGCTAAGGGCCTTTATCGAAGCGTTCTCACCGAAACCACGGTGAAATCTATGCATGCGGCGGCGTATTATGGTTTGGCGCGGATCGCCATCCTCGAACATCAGCCGGAGGAAGGCGATCAGTTGCTCCGCAAAGTGTTGGAACTGGAACCGGACGCGTACACCAAGTCGTGGAGTTTGTTATATTTGGCGAGATTGGCCGATTCTCAAGGCGATCGTGATCAGGCGCAGCAGCATTACAAAGCCGCGCTAGCGGTAGAAGGCGCCCCGGATTCAGTCCGGCAGGCTGCGGAAAAGGGTTTGAAAGAAGCTTTCAACAAAAAATAAAATCAGGAGTGATGCATGAGGACGAAAATGTTGGCTGCCGCCGTTGCAGTCGCAGCGCTGGCGATGGCGCAGAAACCGAAATCGAAGGCTGAATTAGAGGCGCTCCAGGGAATCCAGGGCGAGCAGGATCCCGCGGCGAAAATCGCCAAGGTAGACGCGTTCGTCGTCAAATACGCCGACACGGAATTCAAAACCTGGGCCTATATCCAGGCGGCCGAGGCCGCCGAGCGCAATAACGACGGCACCAAAGTAATCATTTATGCGGAGTTGGCCCTTGAATCGGACCCGAAAGCCTACCACCCCATGTTGATGGTAGCCGCCGAACTGGCCCGTACCACCCGTGAAAACGATCTCGATAAGGAAGAAAAACTCGTCAAAGCGGACAAGTTGGCCCGCCAGGCAATGGAGCTTATCCCCGCCGCGCCGAAGCCGAATCCCAACATCCCCGACGACCAGTGGGCGGAGGTCAAGAAGGAGTTTACGGGCGATGCTCATCGCGACCTGGGCATGATCGCTTCGGTCCGGAAAAAATACGACGTGGCCATCGCCGAATTCAAGCAGGCCGTGGAGATCCCGGCTCAGCCCGACCAGCCAACCTTCATTCGACTCGCTGCCGCCTATAACGACAACAAACAGCCCGACGAAGCACTCGCGGTGCTGGCCAAAATGCCCGCCAACCCGCAACTAGCGGCGTTCGCCGACAAGGAAAAGAAACGCGCGGAACTGCTAAAAGCAGCAAAAAAATAACATTTCTACGAAACGAAATACTACTTTATCGGCACTACATACAGATGGGTGTAGATCTCGAAGTTCTGGAAAGGGCGTTAGGCCATTCGTTTAAGGACAAACGCCTCCTGGAACGCGCCCTGACCCACAAGTCGAGGGTCTACGAGAAGTCGGTCGACGGCCAGCCGTCCACCGACAACGAACAACTGGAGTTCCTGGGCGATTCAATTCTGGGCTTCGTGATGAGCGATTGCCTGGTCCGCCGCTATGCGTCCTCGCCCGAAGGCCGCCTTTCGAAACTCAAAGCCCACCTGGTGAGCGCCGCCCGCCTCCACGAGGTCGCGCAGGATCTGAAGCTGGGCGAATTTCTGCTGCTCGGCCGCGGGGAAGAAATGTCGGGAGGGCGCGAGAAAAAAGCCCTCCTGTCGGACGCCGTCGAAGCCCTTATCGCGGCTCTCTATCTGGACGCCGGCCTCGATACCGCTCGCGCCTTTATCGAAACGAGTGTACTTGGTTCGTTTCAGCCTCCCGAGGACGATATCGACGGCGCCGTCTCCGATCATAAGAGTTCTTTGCAGGAAGTGGCGCAAGCCCTCAAACTGCCGCCGCCGCGCTATGTGATCGTCAACGAGGATGGCCCCGAACATTCGAAGACCTTTACCGTCGAAGTCCGGCTCGGCAAGGAATGGGTCAGCCAGGCGCAAGGCATGTCCAAGAAAAGCGCCGGACAAAAGGCCGCCCAGCAGATCCTGCAACAACTGACCGAGTGGGGACGTTAACGACGTATACTACCTCGCAAATCCTTTCCTATTGACGTTCTCCGTGTTTCAGCCATAATACGAAGTACGCTTTCTCCCGATACTTGATCTAACCGGGAAGGCGGTGGAAGCCAATGTCGTTACGGGCTCGGTTGGCGTTATTTTTGTTTGGAGCGGCCCTGCTCTGTGTCCCTGCGCAGGCTCAGTCCCAGCTCGCAGGAACGGGCGGCGATGGTCTCCACATGATTAATTCCGACCTTGCCGTGCTGGAAGCGCAGGAGGTCCGAAGGGAAATCCCCTGCACGGTCACCCCCGTAAAACCCGTGCTGGGCTTCGATCTCCGCTTCCATGCCGGTTATGAGGTCAATGTCCCTCTGAAGGAGCTTTCTGGAACCGAAAACAAGTTGACCATCTTGTTCCGGGTGACCCCCAGCGACCACAAGTACGACCCGGTCTATTTCGTTCAGCACATCCATGTACCGTCCATTCCCGATGACGCCCGCGGTGACGCCTCCCTCGGCGGCATGTTCGACGTCGGTGAAGGCAATTACCACGTCGATTGGCTGATGCGGGACCGCTCGGAGCGCGTCTGTTCCTTCTACTGGGACCCGGAAGCCATCCTGCCTCCCAAGGACAAACAGATCGCTCTCGAAATGTCTCCTGGGGCCGTCCGTCGATCTCAGGAGGAGCAGTTTACCGAGGATCCGCCGGTCGAGCGCACCCAATCGACCGGTCCGCCCCTGAACATCAAGGTGCTGATAAATTTCGCGCCGCAGAATTTCGATTCCCCGACGCTGCGCCCCATGGATACGGTAGCCCTCGTGTCGATTTTAAGGCGCATTTCCCGCGAGCCCCAATTCGGGAAATTTTCCCTAGTCGCCTTCAACATTCAGGAACAACGCGTCCTGTACCGCCAATCGAGCTCGGAGCGGATCGATTTCCCGGCCCTCGGCTTGGCTCTCCAATCCATGAAGCTGGGGACCGTCGATCTGAAGCGGCTGGCCCAGAAACATGGCGATACCGATTTTCTTACCGAGTTGATTAAGCAGGAGATGGGAGCCGAAGACCATCCCGACGCCCTGGTCTTCGCCGGACCCAAAATCATGCTCGATGCCAGCGTGCCTCAGGAAACTCTTACCCCAATCGCGACCGACGTCGATTACCCCGTTTTCTACATGAATTACAACCTGAATCCCCAGCAGGTCCCTTGGAAGGACTCCATCAGCCGCGCGGTTAAGGTTTTTCGGGGAACCGAATATACCATCAGCCGTCCAAGAGACTTGTGGTTCTCAATCTCCGAAATGGTCTCGCGTATAGTAAAATCGAAGCACAGCCGGGTGATTTTGCCCATAGGGTCTAACTAGCAGGTGGGGAGTTGAACATGCGGTGGGTTCGTTTCGTTTTAGCGCTGACGCCTTTGTTTGTGATAGGGTCGGCGTTCGCTCAGGATTCCCGTTATTCGAACAAGCTCGCGCCGTACGTCGGCACGCCGATTCGCGTGATGGATCGCATGCTGGAGCTGGCGAACATCAAGCCTGGCGACACCGTCTACGACCTCGGCTGCGGCGACGGCCGCATCGTCATTGCGGCGGCATTGCGCTACAAGGCCAAAGCAGTGGGTATCGAAATTTCGCCCAAACTAGCGGCACAAGCCACTTCCGCAATCGAAAAAGCCGGATTAACCGGCCGCGCCCACATCATCCAGGGCGATCTTCTTCAAGCTGACCTCAGCGGCGCCGACGTCGTGACGATCTACCTCGCCACCCAATTAAACGCCCAGCTCCGCCCGCGTCTCGAAAAGTATCTTCACGCCGGCGCAAGAGTCGTCTCGCACGACTACGCCGTCCCCGGCTGGAAGCCCACCAAGGTGGAGCGCACCGAAGGCAAGCAAGGCCACGTCATCTACGTCTATGAGATGCCGCCGATGAAAGATCCCGCTTAGGACCCAGCTTTGATGCTGCCGACTTGAATGGAATCGCCGTCTATCTTCCCGGTAATCGTCACTTTTTGCCCAGCGAAAGCCGCCGCCTTTTTCTGATTATCGAGTCGATAAGCTTTCTTGGCCACTGGATCGTAAAGCGTGTAAGTGCCGCCTTTCTTGACGCACGCGATGGCGCATTCCTTCGCGTTCGAGGCGTGTTCTCCCTTCATCATGTCATCATGGGAGCCCATGTCGGCACACATGCTGTCCATGATCTGGCCAGTAAAGGTCTTATCCGCCGCTCGAGCAACGCCAAATCCCGCGGCAATACAAAGCACAGCGATGAACAACAATTGTTTCATGTCCGATTAGAGCACGACTCACCGCGGATGTGTCCGCGGTGATGTAAAAATATCGTGAAGGTTCTAACCCTCCCTAAGCCGCATCGCTGACTCTCACCTCGATCCTCTTGCCAATTGCATGAAAAGCAGCTTCGATCAGATCAAAACGGGAAGCATGCTCCAGATCGAAAATCCGTTCTACATTCGTCTTGGGAATTCCCATCCGGCGCGCCAACTCAGCTTTCTTGACGTTCGACACACGAAACGCCAAATAGAATTCAGCCTTCGCCGACTGCAAGGCCGGCAACGAGACCATGCGAAACTTCCTGCCGCGATGCTTCGTGGCGCGAGGAAGATCCTCGCCTCGCTTCATCATCTCTCCGACGATGCTTCGCAGCAGATCCTCCGCCATTTCGTTCGCCTCCTCCAGGGTTTCTCCCTGTGTTGCACCGTGATTCAAATCAGGAAAGGTCACAACAAAACCGCCGTTCTCAAGATCGGGCTCAAACAACGCGTAGTAGCCAAACATAACCCCTCACATTCTGAGATCGAGCGCCTTGAGAATCGAACGCAGCGTCCCAGGCTTTATCTCTTTCTTTGGATGCCGTGGAATGAAACTAAATCGACCGCCCCTAATTACCTTCGTGTGTTTCTTGCCTTCGTCGAAGCGGCATCCTGCCTGCCAGCCACCGCTTCAACTCATTAGCGGTCATACTTAGTAGTAACCACAAATGATTACCATGTCAAGAAGCAAATGATCATCATCCGACGCGCGGCGTTGGCGTCGACGATACGCGCCGCGGCCAGGTTCTAAAGTTCCAGCAGATAACCCTTCTTGCCGACGTTCTGCGCCCGGGTCGCGCCCATCTGGATGACCACTCCTTCGGCTTCGTGTATATGACCGCAGAAAAAGTACTCCGGCTGATGCGCCTCGATGAATTCGCGGACAGAGCGGCTGCCGGCGTGGAGACCCTCCTTAATACGATCGAGCGCGGTGTTGAGCGGGGGACAATGGCAGATCAGGACGAGCGGGTGCAGGTCCGCGAACTTGTTCAGACGCCCGGCGAGTTCCTCCTCGGAATATTCGCCGGGAGTCTCGAAAGGCGTCGGGCTGGAGTAGCCGAGGCCGGCGACGTGAGCCGTACCGATTTGCATGGTCTTTTCGTGAAAATTAACGAATCCGAAGTTGGTGCAAAGTGCCTCGATATCGGTGGCCGATTCGTGGTTGCCGGGCAGCACGTATACTTTGTCCGCCCGGCGCTTCATGATCTCCGCCATTTTGTCGAGCCCTCGCGCCCAGTTCACCAGGTCTCCGGCGGCGAAATAGTAGTCGGCCTCGATATCCATTAGTTTTTCCAGGGCCTTAGCATCGTTGTGGAGGTCGGAAAAGATCAGTGCGCGAGGCATCAGTTATCATGATAAGTGAAGTTCATTCGCATGCCCGAGTCCCCAAAGCCCAGTATCAATAGCTGGCTCGAAGATGAGCTGTACCACCAATATCTGCACGACCGGCAGACCGTCGACGCCGATTGGAAGGAAGTATTTGAGTCGAATGGCCATGCGGTTCCGGCCAATGGAACCGCGGTCGTAGCGGTTCCCGCGAAAAGCGTTGCGGCCCCGGTGACGGCCCTCGGGCCGGGCGATCAGCTTGTCCCGTTACGCGGACCGGCGCTTCGCATCGCCGAGAACATGACGGCCAGCCTGACGATGCCCGTGGCGAGCAGCCAGCGCGCGATGCCGGTGAAGGTGATCGACGAGAACCGGAGGCTGATCAACGAACGGCGCCAGGTTGCGGGCAAAAGTAAGATTTCTTACACCCATATCGTTGCATGGGCGATCGTGAAGGCGGTTGAGAAAGTGCCCGCTCTCAATCAGGCGTATTCGGAGAACGGCGACGAGAGTTTCCGCATCACGCATCAGAACCTGAATCTGGGGATCGCGGTGGATGTGGCCGGCAAGGATGGCGCGCGATCGTTGAAAGTACCGTCGATTAAGGCGGCGCAAGCGATGGATTTCGGACGTTTTTTAACATCTTTTGACGATTTAGTGGCCCGCGCCCGCACGAATAAGCTGATTGTGGCCGATTTTGAGGGCACCACGATCTCGCTGACGAATCCGGGGACAGTCGGGACCATGGGGTCCACTCCGCGGCTAATGCCCGGGCAGGGTGCGATTATCGCCACTGGAGCGATCGATTATCCGCCGGAATATCGCGGCGTACCCGAAGACGTGCGCACCTCGATGGGCTTGAGTAAGGTGATGACGGTGACTTGCACCTACGATCACCGGGTGATTCAGGGCGCGGAATCGGGGCTGTTCCTGGGGCGGTTGCAAGCGCTACTCGAAGGAGAAGACGGGTTTTACGATTCGATTTTCGCAAGCCTCGGGATTCCGATGCGCGCGCTGCGCTGGGAGCCGGACCAATCCGCCGCGCCGCTGATCAACGCCGATCCGATGAAGCAGGCGGCGGTGGCGCGCTTGATGCAAGCGTGGCGGGAGCGAGGGCACCTGGTGGCCGACCTCGATCCTTTAGGCGTTCCGCGCGCGTCGCATCCGGACCTGGAGCCGTCGACGCACGGGCTGACGATTTGGGACCTGGACCGCAGTTTCCACGCGGGGTCCTTCGGGGTGATGACGCTGCGCGCTTTGGTCGACCGGCTTCGGATTACCTACGCGGGTACGATCGGCGTGCAATGGATGCACATCGACAATGTCGAAGAGCGCAACTGGCTGGAGCAGCGGATGGAACCGACGCTGAATCAGTGGCCTTTGGAACCTGCGCTAAAGCGCCGGATTCTTAAAGACGTCATCGGCGCGGAAAGTTTTGAGAACTTCCTCGATACGCGCTTTAAAGGACACAAGCGTTTTGGTCTCGAAGGCGGCGAATCGGCGATCGCGATTATTGAGGAGCTGCTCGAACGCGCGGCGGATGCGGGAACGGCCGAAGTGGTCATCGGCATGGCGCATCGAGGGCGGCTGGTGATCTTATGCAACATCGCGGGCAAGAGCATGGTGCAGCTTTTCGCCGAATTCGAAGGCGATATCGACCCCGATTCAGTGGAGGGCTCGGGCGACGTGAAGTATCACCTGGGCGGTTCGCAGGACCGCACTCTTCGGTCGGGCAAAAAAATCAAGGTCACGGTGGCGTTCAATCCGAGCCATCTGGAGGCTGTGAATCCGGTGGTGGAAGGCTATGTTCGCGCGGAGCAGGATTTGGCGAAGGATGTTCGGCGCGACCATGTGATTCCGCTGGTGATTCATGGCGATGCAGCGATGGCCGGGCAAGGGATTGTGGCAGAGGCGTTCAACTATTCGCAGGTCCCCGGCTATTACACCGGGGGAACGATTCACCTCGTAATCAACAACCAGATTGGATTCACGACGAATGCCAGCGCCGCGCGATCGTCGACTTACTGCTCCGATGTCGCGCTGTCGGTGCATGCCCCGGTTTTTCACGTGAATGGAGACGATCCCGAGGCGGCGGTGCGGGTGACGCAGATTGCCGGCGATTACCGGCAGCGTTTCCACAAAGACGTGGTAATCGACCTGATTTGCTATCGCAAGAACGGCCACAACGAAGGCGACGATCCCAGCTACACGCAGCCGGTGATGTATCGAAAAATCAAGGCGCAGAAGCCGGTGGCGGCGATTTACGCCGAGCGTCTGGAGCGTGAGGCGTTAGTCACTTCGAAAGAAGTGACGGAGTGGTATGACGCGCAGAAGAAGCGCCTGTATGCAATTTACGATGAGGCTCAGCAGAACAAGGACGCGGTGGAAGTGCAGGTCGTATCGCTGCCTGCCGAGTCCTCGCTCGTGGTGCAGCCTGCGACCGGGATTGAACGCTCCGTTGTCGATCGCGTGGTGAATGCGCTTACGACATTCCCGGCCGATTTTCATCTGCATCCAAAGCTGGCAGGGTTGATCGCGAAACGGCACTCGGTCCTTGAAGGAGCGCCGATCGATTGGGCGATGGCGGAGCTGCTCGCCTTCGGCAGCCTGGCGATGGAAGGGCATCCGGTGCGCCTGTCGGGGCAGGATTCGGGGCGGGGAACATTCAGCCAGCGGCACGCCGAGTATCACGATTACGAATCGGACAAGGTGTTCACGCCACTGTCGCAAGTCGGGCCGTTCGAGGTGTACAACAGCCCTCTGAGCGAATACGCGGTGATGGGTTTCGAGTACGGGTATAGCGCCGCCGATCTGAACGCGCTGGTGCTGTGGGAAGCGCAGTACGGCGATTTTTCCAACGGTGGGCAGATCGTTACGGACCAATTCATTTCGTCGGCGGAATCGAAATGGAATCTGAGATCGGCGCTGGTCCTGCTTTTGCCGCATGGGCAGGAGGGCGGCGGACCGGAGCATTCGAGCGCCCGCCTGGAACGGTTCCTCCAGCTTTCGGGTGAGTACAACATGCGTGTGGTCTATCTGACCACGCCTGCGCAGTATTTCCATGTGCTGCGGCGCCAGTTGAAGAGTCCATCGCGCAAGCCGCTGATCGTCATGACGCCAAAGAGCCTGCTGCGGCATGCGAAAGTGATATCTTCGCTCGACGAGCTGACGCGCGGAACCGTGTTTCAACCGGTGCTAGCCGATTCGACGGTCGCCGATCCCACAGTGGTGCGGAAGATCCTGGTGTGCTCCGGCAAAATTTACTATGAACTGCTGGCCGCGCGCGATGCGCGCAAATTGACCGATACGGCAATTGTGCGGATGGAGCAGCTCTATCCGTTTCCCGAACAGGAGTTTAACGAAGTGCTGCGGCGGTATCCGGCAGCAAGCCAGGTGGTCTGGGTGCAGGAAGAGCCTCGCAACATGGGTGCGTGGGGTTTCGTGCGCGGGTATATCCAGCCAGTGCTCGACCGGCAGGGACGGACGATCGGGTACGCGGGACGGCCGGAGAGCGCGAGTCCATCGCCAGGGTCGCTGAAACGTCACAATCAGGAGCAGGCGCAACTGATCGAAGAAGCCTTTGCGCCGCCGACGGTGGAGCGGAAGCGGAATAAGCGGCTCATTCGGAGACGGCGGCGGCAGCAGGTATAGAATGGCGCGACTGCCTGGCGCTCCGGTTTACCACGGGTTCGAGGTCCTGCACGATGTGGCAGTCGACGGCTTCATCTTTGGCGCGATCGCTGACTTTGAGACCCAACAGCGCGACGGGGGAGATGCATTCGTGATTGCTCCTGACAACGGTCGCGCGGGACTTGTCTGGACGGTTTCGAAGGAGCCGGAATTCGCGCAAGTCTGTCCTCCGAGTGCGGATCGCTGGGGTGTTTGGGCCGTGGCGTTCCCCTTCGAAATGACAAACTGGCAGAATGCCAGGCGGAACTTGACGGCTCGCCTTCCGCAACTGAAACTCGAATGGGAGCGATGGCGGAAGGAGTACTCCTCCTAGGGGGTGCTCTAAACAACCGCTCCCTGTGGTCGCGGCTTGCAAAAGACAAGGTCAGCGATCAGCGTTCATTCCAAATCCGGAAGTTCCTCCCGAGGGATCAACAGACGAATCGACCGGCCCTGTCCCGGGATGCGCTCGATGAAGCCATTGATTTCCAGCGTTAGCACCATCTGGTGCACTGATGGCGGCGACACCTTGAAGTACTTTTCCATATCAGCTTCGGCTGGAGCGATGCCGTGGATCTTCTTGTAGTAGAAGATGAACGCAAGGTACTGTCCTTGTTTTGCGGTATACGGTTTACTCGTCACTTAAAACGGAACGTCGTCCTCATCCACCCCGCCGCTCATCGGCGCTGCCTGAGCTGGAGGGGCCTGCGGCACGCGACCCCTTGGTCCGCTCTTCATCGGCTCCTGTTGCGAGTACTCGTCGCCGCTGGGACTAGGGGCGCCTCCGCCCCGTCCGCCGAGCAGGATCACTTCTTCGGCCACGACGTCGGTGGTCCAGACCTTCTTGCCGTCTTTATCGTCGTAGCTGCGCGTATGCAGGCGCCCTTCGACGTAAACCTGGGTTCCCTTTAATAAGTACGGCGCGACATTTTCGCCGCGCCAGAACACGACGTTGGACCAGTTGGTTTCTTCCTTCCAATCGCCCGTCTGCTTATCTTTCCAGCGCATGCTCGTCGCCACCGAAAACTTTACGACGGCGATTTGCGAGGCGGTATACGCCGTCTCGGCGTCCTTACCCAGGTTGCCGATCAGGATTACTTTATTAACGCTACGACTTGCCATGAAAGCATCTTACCAATAAGGAGTATAACTTTCATTCGGAACCGTGCCTCGACCGATCAAATCCAAGGCTTCGAAGCCAGGCGTCACCTCTAATCAGACCGACGACGACACGCCGCGTGATCGGCGTCCAAAAATAATTTACTAATTTCGCTGCGTTCCTCCCGCTTAGTAGAAGTGAAAGAGAGGAACCTAAAATGAAAAACGTAACTGACAACAAGAAGTTTGGAATGACCGAGACGGCGCGCAAGGCAGTTTGCTCGCTTTTCCTGGCTGGCGGATTGTTTGGAGCGCAGGCGAAAGCCGCCATCCCTTCAGCCCCGGCGACGATTCCCAATCGCGTGGCCGCCGTTCGCGCCGAGATGAACAAGCGCGTCGCCGAGGCGCAGACCCTGGGCGGGCACGAAGCGGTCGCCAAGCTGCCTTATGCGCAGTCCGAAGTCGCTTCCTGGCTGAACTGGTACAACTGGCCGAACTGGAACAACTGGAGCAACTGGGCTAACTGGAGCAACTGGTTCAACTTCTAGTGGCGCGCAATCCGGTAGAGGTTCGAAGCGCCGCGGAGGATCAAGCTTCCGCGCGCGATGCCCGGGGTCGCCATGCACATCTCGTCCAGCGAATTTTTCCCGACGAGTTTGTATTCCGGCCCCGCCTGGACGACGAAAGTATCGCCGTCCTCGCTCAACAGGAACAGCTTGCCGTTGGCCGCCCACGGCGATGCGGTGAAGGCGCTGGTTTCCGGACTGATCCGCTGCTTCCCGTAAATTTCCTTGCCCGTTCGAGCGTCGTGACAGGTGAGAAATCCCTGATCGAGCAACGTGTAATAGTAATCGCCATAGACCAGCGGCGAGGGATTGTAGGGACCCGCTTTGGGCAGATACCAGGCGATGCCCGCATTGCTGGTTTCGCCGGTGGCTAGCGTGACGTCTCCATGCGCGCCGGGTTTCACGGCGTAGACCGGCCGCACTTGATCGCCGACGTAGCCGGAGGTCACGAACAAAAGTCCGTGGCTCGAAAAAGGAGTGGGAATCGAGATCGACGACATGCCTCCGAACTCCCACAGCAGTTTGCCGTCGAGATCGTAGGACCGCACGCGGCCTGTGCCCGGCGTCACGATCTCCTTCTTGCCATCATGCGCCCAGATGTACGGAGTGGCCCAATTTGTCTTCTCATCGCGATCCACGCTCCAGATCACTCTCCCCGTCTTGGCGTCCAGCGCTTCGAGGTACGAATGATCGTCGTTGTCGTTGATCAGGTACAACCGGCCATGATCCAGCACGGGCGAGGCGGCCGTGCCCCAGCCATATCTTGTGGCGACGGGTTTGGCCTGCTGCGACCAAAGCAGCTTGCCCGAAAAATCGTAGCAGAACAATCCGACGTTGCCGAAATACGCATAGACCCGCTCGCCGTCGGTTACCGGGGTTTCCGACGCATAGCTGTTCTTGAGATGTCTCGATCCCGCGGGAACGCCCCGCTTGGCTTCGCGCTCCCATACAATTTTTCCGGTCGCGAAATCGACCGCGTAGACCATCCAGCGATGCTCGTCTGTGGGAGCCTTGCGCTCACCGCCGAAGTACAGTCCTTTTTTTGGCTTCTCGACGTCGGCGCTGCTGATGACGCTGGTCACGAAAATCCGCTCGCCCCATATAATGGGAGAAGACCATCCGACCCCAGGGATCGCGGTCTTCCAGGCGATGTTTTCCGTCTGCGACCATTTTTCCGGCAGTCGAGGATCGTCGGACACGCCCGTCGATTCGGGACCTCGGAATTGCGGCCACTGGTCTTTCGCCGAATCGGCCGCGAAGAGAGCAGTGGTCGTGATCGTCATCGAAATTGCTACCGACGCGGCTGACAATCTGTACATGGCAACCATTCTATACGGACGCACGTGCTAACATTTCATTCAATGCGGCGTTTTTGCGCCTTGTTATGCCTCGCGGCCATACTGGGGGTGGCTGACGATAACCGGTCTCTTCCAGATCGCACGCGGCAGTATCTGGCCGATCTGGTAAAGATCGATACCTCCAATCCGCCCGGAAATGAAACCGCGGTTGCCCAATACCTCAAGCAGGTAGCGGATTCGCACGGCATCCCATGCGAATTGGTCGGCGGCGATCCGAAGCGGCAGAACTTTGTGGCGCGCCTCAAAGGCTCAGGCCGTGGGCGTCCTTTGCTGCTGATGGCGCACAGCGATGTCGTACCGGTGGAACGTTCGCAGTGGAGTGTCGATCCGTTCAGTGCCGAGCTTCGCAACGGATACATTTATGGCCGGGGCGCCGAGGACGATAAGTCTCTGCTTGCAGCCGAAATCGCGGTGCTGGTGGAAATCAAGCGCCGCAATATCAAGCTCGGCCGCGACGTGATTCTCCTTTCGGAGGAGGACGACGAAGTCGGTTCCTCTGGCATCCAGTGGATCCTGGCGCACGCGTATCCGAAAATCGACGCCGAGTTCGCCTTGAATGAGGGCGGCTCCATCCTTGAAACCAAGGACGGTCCCAAGATTTTCGAGGTTCAGACCACGGAAAAAATTCTGACCCGCATGATCCTCACCGCAAAAGGCACCCCCGGCGACGCATCGATGCCGCGTGCCGACAATGCAATATCGCATCTTACCCGCGCATTGCAGAAGTTGACGGATGCCGAGCAGCCGGTAAAACTAAACTCCACGACGCATCGGTATTTGCGCGAAATCGCAAAGATCGCGGAATATTCCTGGCTTGCGCCGCTGATCAGAAGCCTCGATAGTCCCAATCTGGCGATTCAGCAGGCCGCGGCCAATCAGATCCGCGCGAAAGATCCGGAAATCGATGCCATCCTGCGAACCACGGTCACCACGACGATGCTGAACGCGGCAAGCAGGAACAACGTGATCCCGAGTACGGCGCAGGCGCAGGTGGATGTGCGGCGGCTGCCTAACGAAACCAAGGAAGATGTGCTGGCGCGGTTCCGCCAGACGATTAACGACCCAGCTGTCGATATCGCCCTCGCACCCGGCCCGCCTGTTCCTGCCGCGGATCCAAGTTCGATGACAACGCCCTTGTTTCAGGCCATGGGCCGTGCGATCGGCCGCACTTATCCGCGCGACGCGGTCGTTCCCTATATGGCTCCCGGCACCACCGATAGCAGTTTCCTGCGAGCCCGCGGAATGCCGGTTTACGGAGTGCCCGTTTTTGTGCGCGACAGCGGCGATATGCGCGTGCACGGGAATGACGAACGAATCTCTCCAAAAAATCTCGAGGATGGCGTTGAGCTGCTCTGGCAGATCGTCCTCGAGATCGCGGGCGGAGGCTAGAGCGCGGCGCGCACTGAACCGCCATGCGTAAAGCAAGCGGACAGACGGTAAACTTCTAATCGATAAAACCCTTCCAGGTTTTGCCTTTCCCATCGCGCAACGTCACCGTTACGTTGTCCGATACCCCCGACAGCGTGCGTCCCTTGCCGTCGCGAAAACGGTACACCACCGAGTTATCCGGATTCCGTATAGCCGATCCCTGCCACACGTTTCCGTACTCGTCCTTCAGCTTGATATAGTCGCCGTGGCCATAGCCGAAGACTCGCGTTTTCGAGCCCTCTTCCTCGAGGTGAAAGAATCCCCCGGGTATATGAGTATGCCTGCGATGCCTGCCGTAAATCATAGTGCCTCGCTCTATGATGGCCCGGTACTTGCGATTTTTCTATCAGGGATTGACCTTAGGACGAATCACTTTGATTCCCAGGGGAGTGTACGATTCTTCCAGCTTGGCGAACATGCGATCGTCCGCAAATGTTCCCGTCACCGCCCCGCCCGAGCCTGAAAAATTCGACGTCGCTCCCACCGAGCGGGCGGTTTGAATCATCTCCAGGTTGCCTTTGCTGATGTTGTAGATCTTCGCCCGCAAATCGAAATTTGCGTCGATCAATTCTCCCAACGCCGCCACGTCGCCGGCGAGCAGTGCCTCACGGCCGCGCGCCGCATAGTTCGCCCATTCCTCCATCGCGCCGCGGACGCCGGAATCGCCCGCATTCCATCGCTCGCGCACGTTGGTGTGAAACACTTCGGTGCCCTCGCTCAAACTTGTCCGATACGCCAGATAAACGTTCGGCAGCAGCGAGGGGTCCAGGCGCTCGTACTCGCCGTAGCCCCGCGAGTCCATCAGGTTCCTGGCGAAATCCATGTAGACCAACCCCTCGTAAACCTGGATCACTCGATCTTGCGGTCCAGCGGGAACGCCCAGTTCCTTCGTCTCCGTTTCGAGCGCGAGCTTAGCCTGCAACGCTAGAGGAATCTCCACCGAATAGTACTGGCACAGCGCGCGGAGCGCCGCGATAATAATCGCGCTCGACCCGCCCATGCCGAGCCGCAGCGGAATGGTCGATTCATACTCAATCGTAAAATTTCGGTTGGGAAGTTCGATGCCCTGCTCGCGGCAATAATCGTGGAACCGCACGATCAGCGCCTGAATAATGCGAATACCGCCGTAGTAACCTCGCCATCGCGTGCTGCTACGCAGATCCTCCAGGCTTTCGAACACCGGCATGTCGGCCTTCGACGCCTTGATCTCGAGGCGCGCACTGGGACACAGCAGCACACGCGCGCGAAAATCGCGCACTAGAAAGGCGATCGTTTTCCCGAAATATCCGTCGCTCGGATTGCCAAGCAGGCCCGCTCGCGCGTACGCGAAGGTCTCAATCATATCGATATACTACTCTCACATTATGCGGGCGCTCTTGCAGCGCGTCACCGAGGCGCGCGTCATCGTCGACCATGCCGTCACAGGCGAAATTGGCGCGGGACTCCTGGTGCTCCTCGGCGTCTCGAAACCGGATACGGAAGCCGACGCGGAGTTCGTCGCGCAAAAAGTCCTGAACTTGCGTATGTTCAAGGACGAGCACGGCAAAATGAATCGCAGCGTGCTCGATACCGGAGGCGCTCTGCTCGTGGTCTCGCAATTCACCCTCTATGGCGATTGCCGCAAGGGCCGCCGGCCCAGTTTCGACGATGCCGCTCCAGTCGAACAGGCGCGTTCTCTCTATGAGCATTTTGTCGCCGTCACGCGGCGCAGCAGTCTGCGCGTGGAAACGGGAATCTTCCAGGCCGATATGGCCGTCTCCCTGATCAACGACGGTCCCGTAACACTGATCGTCGAAAGCCGCTAATTGTTTTCCATCCGCGTTTATCGGCGTTCATCAGCGGAGAAAAAATTGTCTTTTCCTCGTCCTGCTAAGCTCAAAACAAATGAGCGAACTCAGCCGCATCGGCGTAGCCATCGATTCCGACCTTCTCGAAAAATTCGACCGTTACATCGGCCTGCGCGGGTACACCAACCGTTCCGAAGCGTTTCGCGACCTCATCCGGGAAGCCCTCATCGAAAAAACCGCCGAGAAGCCGGACAGCGTTGTCGTCGGCACTCTGACGCTGGTCTACGATCACCACGTGCGCCTTCTGTCGGATCGCCTGACGGCCATGCAGCACGATCATTTTCATCTGGTCCTGTCGACCCTTCACGTGCATCTCGATCATCACAACTGCCTGGAAGTTCTCATACTGAAAGGCAAGGCCGCCGCCGTTCAGAAAATGGCCGACGCACTGATCTCGACCAAAGGTGTGATGCATGGCCGCCTCACCATCACATCGCCGGGGGGCGGATCGTGATTGTCGGCTCGGGCGTCGATCTCTGCGAAGTCGCGCGCATCAGGGATGCCATTGGCCGCCACGGCCGCCGCTTCCTCGAACGTGTCTACACCGAGCGCGAAATCGCCTACGCCGAGCGAAAAGCCAATCGATACGAGCGCTACGCCGCCAGATTCGCCGCCAAGGAAGCGGGGATGAAAGCGCTCGGCACTGGTTGGAGAGGCGGCGTCAGGTGGCGTGACTTCGAAGTGACAAATCTGCCGTCCGGCCGCCCCACGCTCCAGTTCCACGGCAAAGCCGCCGAATACGCGCAAAAACTGGGCGTCGAGAATATTTCGCTATCGATCACTCACACATCGGCACAGGCGATGGCGCTGGTGATTCTAGAAAAATAACTTTTATCTCCTTTCCTCAGCGAGGTTTGCGACTTTGCGTGAAATATCTTTTGCTTTTCTTGGTTTACTCTCAAACCAGAAGGAGCTCGACCATCGGGCTTCTTCGACAGGTTTTTCCCGGCCGGGAAATGTCGTATTACGGTGGTCCTGAGCTTCCGGAGGCCGTTAACGCCTTGCGGCATCAACTATACGTATGATGTCGACGGAGGAATCTTGGGGTCGATCTCATAAGATCACGGACGGGCGGA
>Ga0182024_10000833_pt1 | contig 80802 bp, 64 predicted proteins | sample P32metaG_FD_120480 | JGI IMG/M metagenome (GOLD analysis project Ga0182024, IMG submission 120480) | Permafrost microbial communities from Stordalen Mire, Sweden - P3-2 metaG (Illumina Assembly) | ecosystem: Environmental > Terrestrial > Soil > Wetlands > Permafrost | place: Sweden: Stordalen...
CACATCCAACTGTTGCTCGTCTTTTCCACGCATACCTTCTTCTTATCAGGTTGTGCTGTGGAAACAAGAGAGTTTCGTGGTACGGCGTCCGCTTCAAATCGAGTTTTTCCGCAACCTGTTAGGGCCTAACCAACTGAAACATCCTCCGCCTGGATTTCCTCCAAGCTATCCAGCCCATGAAGTAATCACTGTAAACGGCATAACTGAAATTATCGAACATAGAAAAATGGAGCCGATATTTTATATAACGGATGACCCTGCTGTTTGGAAAGAACTGGGAGTAGGGCAAAAGTAAAAGTGGAATTCCGGAACAAAGCCGAGCCACTGCGCCGTGTTTTTCTTTCCCCCGGGTGGCCCACCCTGAAGAGGCTTTTGCTTTCCGTTTGCATCCCCCAACAGGGGTGCCCCATTCTTGCGCGTTCTTTGCGCAAGAGTGGGAACCACGACAACATGGGGCGGCTCATCGGTACGACGACACAGTACACGTTCCTGCCGGGGAACAACTTCCAGAACAGCCGGGCCCGCCGACGACGGCACGATAGGCTTTTTGTCACAACGGCAGGGTGCGCGCCGTTGGCTACATGTGGTATCTCACCAGTGAACCAGGCCCTCGGGGTCTTCCACCAGAACGACTTCGTATTTTTCCAGCATCGGCATGACCATGTTCTCCAGTTCGCGCTTCCATAATTCTCCTTCATAAAACTTTGCTTTCATCGGTTCCCGCGAAGGAAGATCGGGAAATCCGCGCATAAAAAAGAAGGTATCGGGATCCTCGATGGATAGGAATGGTCCCAGAATTTTCATCCCGATTTCTGCGTGCGCCGGAACCGACTTGGAGCGAAATATCTCAAGAAATTCGGCGCGCTTGCCGGGCTTGGTCTTGTAGGTTCGCATTTCGATGATCATCTACGGGCTCCGTCCTGCGTACCTCCCCTGATTCGACCGGGCTCAGGCCGTGAGTTCCGCGTCTGCTCGCCGATCGGGTTTCGCTGCCGCCGCTGGGAGCCGCAGCCGGAAGGTTGTGCCGGCTCCGACGATGGAATCGAATTCTACCGAGCCATAATGCCATTGCATGATCTGGTAAGTTTGCGCCAGTCCGATTCCGCTTCCCCCTTCGTCGCCCTTGGTGGTGTAGTAGAGTTCGAAGATTTTCTCCTGCGCTTCGGGGGGAATGCCGCAGCCCTGGTCGCGCACTTCGGCGAGAATCATTTCGTCATCGCGGCGCGCCGTCAGGGTGAGCGTTCCTTCTTTCATGGACTGTACGCCGTTCAGCACCAGATTGAGGATCGCCTGCTTCATCAGGTCGGAATCGACGCGCACTATCAGCGCGTGATCGTCATTGGGCAGGTCTGGGTTAGGTAACTCTGGGTTAGATAACTCTGGGCTAAGTAACTCTGGGCTAAGTAACTCTGGGCTAAGTAACTCTGGGTTAAGTAATTCCTGGTTGGGCAATTCGAGCACGATGTGTACGGCGCGGCGCGCGGCATCGGGCGCGGCCAGCATCGATACATCCTCCAGAATCTTGCGTAAGTCCACATCCTCCAGCCTCAAATCGCGGGGACGGGTGAAGTCCACCAGGATTTGCACGACCCGGTCGAGGCGGTGAATTTCGTTGCCGATGATATCCATGTGCCGGCGCGTTTCGGGATCGTCCTGCTGCAGTTTGTTTTGCAGCAACTGCAGGTGGAGCACAATGGCGTTGATGGGATTCTTCACCTCGTGGGCGACGCCTCGAGTTAGACGGCCGCTGGCGGACAGGCGGCGCGAAATTTCAATTTCGTCCTCGATGCGGCGCACCGATTCGGCATCGCGCATGGTCAGCAGCGCGCCAATGGGCGTGCCCTTTTCCTGAATGAAGTCGAGCGAGACCTGTACTCGCCGGCCATCGACAGCTTCGAATTCGTACTGCGCCAGGGGCCGCTGCTTCTGAAACGCGGGCAGAACCACCGCGCCCAAAACTGTTCCATCGGAGAAGATGTCTTCCACGGTGCGCCCCAGAATTTCGCGGCGCGGGCGTCCCAGAAATTTTTCCGCCGAGGCGCTCACCAGCACCACACGCGAGTCGCGGGTGAACAGCATGAGTCCGTCCTGCAGCTTGGTCATCACCTGCTCGACGTTGTCCTTCAACGCGGAAAAAATCTCGTTGGTATCGCGAATCTGACGGCCCAGGTGCGCGATTTTCAGCGACACCAATCCGACCTCGTCGCCCGCGCTGGTCTCCTCGTCGGGCAAGAGGTCGCCCGCGCTCGCGCTGTCCAGGTTGCGGCTGATTGCCTTCAATGGGCCGAGCGCGAAATTCGAAACCACCGCCGCCAGGACCAGCGAACAAAAAATCGCGACCACGGAAAAGAAAGCTGCCTGCTGCAGTTTAGGCGTCAGCTCGTTGCGCAGAAAGACGGTCGAGACGCCCACCCGAACGCCGCCGAATTCGTGCCCGTCGAGCTGCAGCCCGATGCTCACGTCGTAAACTGTGCCGGGACTATAGAGCAGGCGCAGTTGGCGGCGGAAGCCGGCGTCGCGCAGCACGGCCAGACTGGGACGCTGCGGGACCGGCTTGGCGTTCAGAGCCGGATTCGTGTCGAGAATCGCCACTCCATTCGGATCGGTGATGGCGGCATCGTAGATGATGCGAGAATTTCCCACCAGCGCTTCCAGTTGGTCGTTCAGGTTGGGATCGGTCTGCAGATAGTTCGTGATGGCGGCGCGCATCGCCTTGGGATTATTGGTGTCCACCCGCGTGCTGGTGAGATCGGGCACAGCTTTGGAGGCGGCGTATTCGAGTGAATTGGTGATCTGGGAAGCGGTTTCATCGGCCCATACCAAGCGCTGGCGCAGAAGTTGCGACAGGTAAAACCAGGAAAAGCCGACCACCAGCGCCGTGAACAGCGACGTGATCGCGAGCACGATGATGAATTTGCGCGTCATTAATATTGGTCTTGTAAAGACGCGGCCCGCCGCGTCTCCGCTTGCGGCGTTCGCGCGTCCGGGGCAGCGGGAGATGGGGAGAGCCCCGTCTCTACACTGGGTCCTCCGCAGCCATCTCCGCATCCTGCGGGCGCCCGTATTCTTTCAGCTTATTATGGAGCGTTTTCAAGCTGATGCCGAGGATCTCCGCGGCCCGTGTTTTGTTGTTAGTGGTCGCCTGCAGAGTTTTCAGGATGAGCAACTTCTCCGCTTCCTCGACGGTGGTGCCCACGCCCAGGTGCACGGCATCGGGATCGTTCACCACCGGCCGGACAGTCTGGCCAAAGCCCGGAGGCAGGTGTTTGGTTTCCACCAGTCCGCTTTCGCAGACGATCACGGCCCGCTCCAGCGTGTTGCGCAACTCGCGCACATTGCCGGGCCAAGAGTAAGTCTGGAAAATATTGAGCACGGCTTCGCTCACATCGGCCACCTTGCGATCGTGCTTCTGGTTCATCTCCGCGAGCAGGCTTTTCGCTAACTCGCGGATGTCATCCTTATGCTCGCGCAGCGCGGGCATATGAATATTGAAGACGTTGAGCCGGTAATAAAGATCCTGGCGCAGTTCTCCATTCGCGACGGCGTCGTCGGGGACCTTGTTGGTGGCGGCGAGCACGCGCACATCGACCGAAGTTTCGACCTTGCTGCCGAGGCGCCGCAGTTTGTGGTCTTCGAGCACGCGCAGCAACTTCGCCTGCGTGCCCACCGGCATCTCGCCGATCTCATCGAGCAGCAGGGTGCCGCCTTCGGCCAGTTCAAAACAGCCGGTGCGACGCTCCAGCGCGCCGGTGAAAGCGCCCTTCTCGTGGCCGAAGATTTCGCTCTCGATCAGTGTTTCGGGAATAGCCGCGCAATTAATGGGGATGAAGGGCTTGCCGCGCCGCGGGCTTAGATCGTGGATGGTGCGCGCCACCAATTCCTTGCCCGTGCCGCTCGCACCCGTGATCAGCACCGAGGCCGTGCTTGGAGCCACTTGCTCGATCAGCCGGAAAATCGCCTGCATTTCGGGGGACGCGCCGACCAGCAGGCCGAGCGCTCCCTTGTCGCGCAAGCGGCGGCGCAGCGTTTCATTCTCGGTACGGGTGTTCAGGATCTCGCCGATATTGGTGAGGATGGAGCGCAGCCGCCGGAAATCGATAGGCTTCTCGATGTAGTCCTGGACGCCCAGTCGTCCGGCGTGAAATGCGGTTTCGGTCGCCTTTTGGGCGGTTACCATCACCACCGCGACCGACTGCGAAAGGTCGGCCAGCTTCTCCACCAGTTCCATGCCGCCCATGCGGGGCATCTTGACATCGGTGATCACAATGGATGGAGCAAAGCTGGGAATCTTTTCAAGCGCTTCCACACCGTCAACCGCGGTGTCGGTGCGATAGCCCCATCCCGAGACCAGTTCGGCCAGGCCGGTTCGTTCGTTCTCTTCGTCTTCCACAATCAGTACGCGTTCTTGCGTCATATTTCCTTAGATCCAGTCCCAAGCAGCATTATTCAGGGAAGCGCGCCGCCCCGCAACCCGCCCGGGGCGGGAATATCAATTTGAGATCAATTCGAGGCAACCCCGCGGGCAAAAAATAATGAGCTGCGACTTGCGATGAAATAAAAATCCTACCTCTGTCTTCTTACACTGTTGCAAAAATGGCCGCTTGCTGTAGAATTCTGTGTTCCTAGGTACAGTCTATCTGTGCGCGCTGTAAGGCTTTGTAGACCCCAGTTCTGTTTAGATAGTTTGTTGTGGATTCGATTCGGAGGAACTCAATGTCACTTTGTCACGAAATTTACAGGAGATGCGCGGGGGCCGCGCTCGTCCTGGCCCTCGTTCTGATTGCGTTGCCGGCTTTGCTGCACGCACAAACTGCGCCCAAGGCGTCGACATTTCAATCGGGTGATACGGTACCCAAGTGGGAGTGGTTCATTGGATATCAGTGGCTAAACCCGGGTGGCAACATTCCCGACACCAGCCAATCGCCGCCGGTGGCTTTAAAAGCGCCTGGATTGGCGAGTGGATTCGGCACCAATCTGTCCTACAACTTCACCAAGTATCTGGCTCTTGAAGCTAACTTCGGCGGGGACTATTCGAAACGTATAAACGAAGAAGCGGTCGGAGTCGGCCCCAAGTTAACCTATCGCGGTGAGGACAACGTGAGCTTCTTCGCGCACACGCTGTTGACAATAGACCATATCGCACCCAAAGACGGTGCCAACAGCAACGGCATGGGCGCCCTACTGGGCGGTGGTATGGATATGAGGCTCTGGAAGTCGATCACCCTGCGCGTTTTTGAAGCCGACTACCAACTCGCGCGCGCCAACTTTTCCGCCGTTGTACCGCCCGACGACAGCAGCTTGCGGCGTCAGACCTTTAACGGCGCCCGCCTGACCACCGGTCTGGTGTTCAACTTTGGCGGAGCTCCCGCAGCATTGGTAGCGGCGGCCTGTTCGGTGCAGCCCACCGAAGTAATGGTCGGTGAGCCAGTACACGCCACTATCGCTGCCAGCAACTTCAACCCCAAGCACACGCTCACGTATACTTGGGCGAGCAGTGGGGGCAAGATTGAAGGCAAGGACACCGGCGCCACCATCGATACTAACGGCGCCTTCGGCGGCAGTTACACCGTCACCGCCACCGTCACCGATCCCAAGGCCAAGAAGAACAACACAGCCAGTTGCACCGCCAACTTCACGGTGAAGGAACCCCCCAAGAATCCGCCGCAGATGTCCTGCTCGGCGAGTCCGTCAACGGTTCAGGCTGGCGGGACGTCCACCATCACCTGCAGTTGCACCAGTCCGGACAATGTTCCGGTCACAGTGGGTGGATGGACTGCCAGCGGCGGCAGCATTTCGGGCAGCGGAAACTCCGCGACCCTGAGCACCACCGGCGCTGCGTCGGGTCCAATCACGATCAACGCTACTTGTACGGACGCGCGCGGCCTGACGGCTTCGGCGACGAGCTCGGTGACGGTTGAAAATCCGCCACCCCCGCCGCCACCGCAACCCACCAAAGTGAACGAGTGCCAGTACCCCAACGTCAAGAAGCCGTGGCGCGTCGATAACACGTGCAAGGCCGAGCTGGACGATGTTGCACTCAAGTTGCAACAGGATCCAGACGCCAAGCTGGTTGTCGTCGGGAACGCCGACCCGAAGGAAAAGCGTAAGAACCTGGCAGCCGAGCGCGCGCTGAACGTGAAGGCCTACATCTCGGGAGGCGAAGCGAAACAGAACATCGACGCCAGCCGCATCGAGGCTCGCACCGGAAACGAAGGCACCATGACGACGGAACAGTGGATCGTTCCGGCTGGCGCGACCTTCCCCGAGGCCAGCACCACGACCCCAGTCGATGAGACGAAGGTGAAGGCGGTTCCCGATCATCCGAAACCGGTGGCCAAGAAAGCGGCGAAAAAGGCCCAGTAAATGGAACGGACTATGTAGGACGGACTATGTAGAACGGACTAAGGAGAAGCGGGCACTTCGCCCGTCAGGCCGGTTGGTGGCCAGGCGGGGACGCCCGCCAATCCATAGAGTTCGTTGGATTCAGCACGAAAGGCCGGTAGGGTTCGCCCCGCTGGCCTTTCTATTTTTCGTTCTTCGGTAACCTTGTCCGAGCCGTGCTAGCCTGTCAGTGTTGGGGCGCAGGCCAATAATGTTCGCAGGGGTCAACCTACGCTTATGGATTGCAGAGTGAAACGGAACGTTCTCCGCACTAGTTTGTTGCTTTTCGCTATCAGCCTTTTGAGCACCGCTCTGCTGGCCTCCGGGCCCTGGCAGGTGCTAGGTCCGGATGGCGGCGATGCGCGCAGTATGGCTTACGACGCGCACAATCCCGATCACATCCTGCTCGGCACCAGCACCGGCCAGATGTTCACTTCGAACGATGCCGGACGGACCTGGTCGCGTCTGGCGCGCCTGGGTGGCGACGACTACGTGCTCGACCACATCGCCATCGATCCGCAGAATTCCGACCGTATTTATGTGTCGGCGTGGAGCGCGGCGAGCCAGGAGATCGGCGAAATCTTCCGAACGCGCGACGGCGGAGCAACGTGGACAACGTTACCCGCGCTGCACGGCAAATCCATTCGTGCCTTGGCCATGTACAAGGGTAATTCCAATGTCCTGGTTGCGGGCGCGCTCGATGGCGTCTTCCGCACCAACGACGGCGGCGATACATGGGAGCGGCTGTCGCCCGCGAACTCCGCCGAGATCAAGAATATTGAATCGATCGCCGTCGATCCCAAAGATCCCAATACCGTCTATGCCGGAACCTGGCACCTGGCCTGGAAAACCTCCGATGGCGGCGTAAACTGGCAACACATTAATAAAGGTATGATCGACGACTCGGATGTGTTCTCGGTCATTGTCGACCACGACAATCCTGCGGTAGTTTTCGCCAGTGCCTGCTCGGGAATCTACAAGAGCGAGACCGCGGGTAACTTGTTTGACAAGATTAAGGGCATCCCGTTCTCGGCGCGCCGTACTCGGGTTCTGAAGCAGGACCCGACGAATGAGAATATCGTTTACGCCGGGACTACCGAAGGCCTGTGGAAGACCGTCGATCTGGGCAAGGTGTGGAAGCGTGTTAGCGATCCCGAGGTCGTCGTCAACGACGTGCTCGTCGATCCGCGGGATTCGAATCGTGCTGCTCGCGACTGACCGCGGCGGCGTGATGGTTTCGACCGACGGAACTGCAAAATGGAGCCCTTCCAACAAGGGCTATGCGCATCGCTATGTTTCCTCCATCCTGGCCGATGACAAAGATGTGAGCGCGCTCTATGTTGGCGTGGTCAACGACCGCGAATACGGTGGCGCGTTCTATTCCCATGACGCTGGACAGCACTGGTTGCAGAAAGCGGCCGGTCTCGGCGGCAAAGATGTGTTTGCGCTCAAACAGGCTCCGAGCGGCATGCTGGTGGCCGGTACCAACCACGGCATGTACTCGCTGGAACGCAATGCCAGCGAATGGCGTCCGATGAACGTTGTGGTCGTCGAGTCGACCGTGAAGACACCGCGCAAAGGTTCGCGCAAAGCAGTCACCACAACCCCCTTGCAGAAATGGAGACTCGAATCGCGCGTCAACGATCTGGAACTCGCTCCCGGACGCTGGCTGGCGGCGACCACTTCCGGCATCTACTTCAGCGCCGACCAGGGCAAAACCTGGAAGGGCGGACAGGGTCTGGGACAGATAGATTTCGTTTCGGTGCGAGCTGAAGGCCCCACGATGGTTGCGGCTACGCGCTCCAGCGTGTTGATCTCGAATGACAGCGGCTCGACCTGGAAGCTGGCTGTTCTGCCAGCGTACGTGGTCAGTATCCGCAGCGTGGCCATCGCTTCCGATAGTGAGATCGTGATCGCGGCGCGCGAGGGCGCGTTCCGCAGCGGAGACGGCGGCGCGACCTGGGAGCATGCGGTCAACGGACTTCCCGACAAGGACATCACTTCCGTGAGCTTCGATCCTACCCACAAGCGCCTGCTGGCCACCAGCGACGCGACCGGCGTGATCTTCGAAAGCCGCGACGGCGGACGTTCCTGGCAGCGCGGGCCCGACAGCGGATTTCCGCTGCGCCGGGTCAGCGTAATTGGCGGACGCTTCGTGGGCGCGACTCCATTTGACGGCGTCATCCTGCAGCCCGAAGACGAATCCATCAGTGCAGTCGCGGCGGCGGGCAGCACCGAGTAAAACTTCGGAACCGAAGCGAGACTGGGACCGGGGGAGCCGTAGCGCTTTCCCGGTTTTTCTTTGCGCGCGGTCGAGTTCGCAGCCGCCGAAACAATGGCGGGAAACAATTCCATCTGGGACGGTTATGCGGTTTACCTACATTCTCGCTATCGCGCTTTGGCTCAACTTGCCAGCCAAGGGAATGTGTGTGAGACAGCAGGACTCAGCGGGCCGCGCGAATTCCGGCGGACAAGGTCAGGTTCCACCTGACCCCAAAGGGAACGCTCCGGCACAGCAGGTTCCAGTCGAACCCGCGCCCGCAGCGCCCGCGAGTCCGCAGACGCCGACTGTGGGGGAAAAAGCGTCAGAGAGCGCGGCGGCGAAGAATACGGCTGCCCGTCCGGTGAAAGCAACCAAAAAACGCCGATCGCGCATAGTGCCAGCGCCGAATGGCGGTCCACGGAGGGTCGTGGTTCGCGAGGGTGGTGCGAGCGAACCCGCGGCGCAGATTGTGCCCGGCATGCCTCCCGCAGAGGCGGCCCGCCAGCGCGAGAGCGCGGAGCACTTGCTGGGCTCAACCGGCGGCCAACTCAAACAGTTGGCAGGACGCACGCTGGACGCGCGACAGCAGGAAACGGTGGGACAGATCCGCAACTATATGGATGGCGCTCGCTCGGCGTTGAAGGAAGGCGATGTGCAGAGAGCAAGCACGCTGGCGGAGAAGGCGCATTTGCTGGCGGAAGATTTAGGGAAGCATTAGATCTGGCGGAAAACGGGCTGATTGCCAAAGTGTATTTGTGATGCTATTATGTATCACATGACCAAAGCCTCGGTTCGGGACCTGCGTTACGATTTCAAGAAGATTGAACGCCTCTTGCTCCAGGGCGAAGAGATACAAATTACCAAGCGCCGCCGCGTCATAGCTCGGCTGGTGCCGGAAAGCGCGGAAGGCGCGAAAAAATTTCCTGATTTCCGGGCGCGCGTGCGCAGGATCTACGGCGACAAGCTCCTGGCCGTTAGCGGAGCGGATTTGATATCCGCCGATCGGGACCGGTATTGAAAATTTACGCCGATTCCAGCTTTCTGGTGTCACTGTACAGCGCCGATTCCAATTGGGCAGACGCCGCACGTACGATGGAGATTTCCTCGGGAGAATGCTTTGTTAGTACTCTTGCAGAACTTGAGGTCGTCAATGCATTCGGATTGCGCGTCTATCGGAAAGAAGTTTCGGTCGCGCATGCTCGTGAGTCGGTAATCGACTTCGAGAGGGACTTGCGCGAGGGGAGTCTCCAACTTCGGGAGTTATCGGATGCGATCTTTGAGCGGGCGCGCCAATTGTCTCAAAAAACTACGGCCAAACTGGGCACACGCACCGCAGACCTTCTGCATGTGGCGGCAGCGCTTGAGTTGGGCTCCGATTACCTCTACAGCTTCGACCGGCAGCAGAGGAAGTTGGCCCAAACCGTTCGCCTTAAGTTGAACTAGAGCGCCCGGCCCCTGAAGGGGCGTCCAGGCTTTAAGAATTCCAGCATCGCTAAAGCGATACCCTGATACGAATCCCTTCATCCTGACTCTACCTTCTCCCTTCCCGTTTCTGCGCCACGACCAACCCGCGCGGAGTCGGCAATAACACGGCCGAGATCAAGCCATCTTGCTCGAGTTTAAGCGCGGCCTCGCGGACGGCCTTCAGATGCGAACTGGCGTCGTGCATCAGGATCAGGCCATTGGGATTGATCTGCGGCAGAAAGCGGCGAATTTCCCGTTCGCGGATGGGCATATCGCTGTCGCTGAAGAAGAGGTCGATGGTGCCTTCGACTTTCATATCGAGGCTTGATTCGTTGCGCAGTTCGATCCACTCGGCGAGTCCGGAAGCCTGGATTCGTGTTTTCGCATTCTCGTAAATCTCCGGATCGAACTCGCAGGTGATGACCCGCCCGCGTCCGTTGGCTTTCAGCCCCTCGGCAATCCAGAGGGTGCTGATGCCGCTGAAGGTCCCGGTTTCCACCACCAGTTCGGGCTTGATAGTGGTCACGACAGTGCGCAGGAATTCGAGCACCTCGGCCTCGGCGGTCATGGAATCGAACATGCGCCAGCGCTCCGGATGCGGACATTCAGGAGTGGGGCGATGATATTCGGGCTGTAGTTGATCGCCGGTGCGTTCGATCTGGCGCAGGATGCGACGCTCCTGCTTTTCTTTTTTGAAAAGGCGGCGAAGGGACATAGAGATAAGGCGTCAGGTCTTAGGTCGCAGGTGTCAGGAAAATCTCACGACCTCGGACTTCGACGTTTTTCCTGAGACCTAACACCTGATACCTGCGACCTTGCTTTTCTACTCACTGGTGAAATAGTCGACAGTGACGGGGTTCTCAAACAGCGAATAATCGCGGGTCACGACCGTGATGCCGCCGTCGGTGACGAAGTAGCGCTCGCGGTCGGCTTCGGCATCGTAGCCGATGGTGGTCCCTTCGGGAATGTGCACGTCGCGGTCGATGATGGCTTTGCGGATGCGGCAACTGCGTCCTACATTCACGTGCGAGAACAAAATGCTCTTTTCGATTTCGGAGTAGGAGTTGACGCGCACATCCGGAGAGAGCACGCAATTCTCAACCAAGCCGCCGGAAATAATGCAGCCGGAGGAAACCAGCGAATCGAGAGCGCGACCGGTACGTCCGCTTTCGGCAAAGACGAATTTTGCCGGGGGATACTGGCGCTGGTGAGTGCGGATGGGCCAGGCCTCATCGTAAAGATTGAAGACCGGAGAAACCGAAACCAGGTCCATGTTGGCTTCGTAATAGGCTTCGAGCGTGCCCACGTCGCGCCAGTACAGAGCTTCTTTCTTGTTTTCGTCGACAAAATTGAACGCGTGGACGCGATAGTCGCCCAGCATCTTGGGCAGAATATTCTTGCCAAAATCGTGGCTCGAATCGGGATCCTCGGCGTCTTTGAGCAGCACGGGAATGAGCACGTCGGTGTTGAAAATATAGATGCCCATCGAAGCTGAAATTTTCGTCGGGTCGTAGGGCGAGCGCAGGTCGGTATGCTTTGGTTTTTCCACGAAGTTGGTGATGCGATTGTCGTGGTCGATATCGACGACGCCGAAATGGCGGCTTTCGGAGGGATCCATTGTCAGTGTAGCGACGGTAACGTCGGCAGCGGCATCCACGTGCTGCTTGAGCATGCGCCCGTAATTCATTTTGTAGATGTGGTCGCCGGAGAGAATCAACACGTACTTGGGCTGCTCGGAGCCGATGGAATAAATGTTCTGATAGACCGCGTCGGCCGTCCCCATGTACCAGTTTTCGCTGACCCGCTTCATCGGAGGCAGGATTTCGATGAATTCGCCGATTTCGCGGCCGAAGATGTTCCAGCCTTCGCGGATCTGACGATTCAGTGAGAGCGCTTTGTATTGCGTGAGGATAAAAACGCGGCGCAGTCCGGAGTTGACGCAGTTGGAAAGCGTGATGTCGATGATGCGGTAGATGCCGCCGAAGGTCACGGCGGGTTTGGCACGGTCGCGGGTGAGCGGATAGAGGCGCTCGCCAGCCCCTCCGGCTAGCAGGATTCCGAGCGTATCTTTCATGAGCACCCCGTCATCGGCACACCATAGGACGCAGCGCTCGACGAGGACGCTGCCTTGGGTCAACGCGACATACTAGCACAACGCCAGTGCCCAGTACTCAGTACCAGTCAACGGCATCTTGAGCTCCTGAGTTTACTGGATACTGGGTACTGGTTTTGGTTAGCAGTGCACGATCTTGTCGCTCTTGATGCCGCGCGTGGCGTTACGGGAATCCACGACCAGCTGGGCCTCACCCACGATCTTCTTGTAGTCGTAGTCCGAGTGGTCGGTGACGATTAGCACGCAGTCGTACTGGCCGAGATTGTCGAGCGGGGCGCACTTCATCTGCAGGTCGTACTTGCGGCCGCGGCCAACGAAGGGAAAGTAGGGATCGTTATAGCTGACAGCAGCGCCCTCTTTTTGCAGGAGCTCGATGATGGTGAGAGCGGGCGACTCGCGCAGGTCGTCGATATCTTTCTTGTAGGCCACGCCCAGGATCAGGATCTTCGATCCATTGATGGCCTTTTTCTGGCGGTTGAGCGCGGAGATGGTCGAGGCGATCACGTTGTACGGCATCGCCACGTTGATTTCGCCCGCTAGTTCGATGAAGCGGGTGCGGAAGTCGAACTCCTTCGCCTTCCAGGAAAGATAAAACGGGTCGACAGGAATGCAATGTCCCCCGAGACCGGGCCCGGGATAAAACGGATGGAAGCCGAAGGGCTTGGTGGCGGCGGCGTCGATGATCTCCCAGATATTGAGACCCATGCGCAGGCAGAGCATCTTGAGTTCGTTTACGAGCGCGATGTTGACGCAGCGGTAAATGTTTTCGAGCAACTTGGTCATTTCCGCAGCGGCGGGCGAGGAGACGGGAACGGTGCGGCGAAAGATAGAGCCGTAGAGTGCAGCAGCGATTTCGCTGGCCTGCGGATCGAGTCCGCCAATCACTTTCGGAATATCGTGACGAGCCACCTGCGTGTTGCCGGGATCTTCGCGCTCGGGCGAGAACGCCACCCAGAAATCATTGTCGCCGGCGGCGCCCTTGCGGGACGCTTTCAGGCCGGCCCGGTTCTCCTGTTCGAGAATCGGAACCAGGACTTCTTCGGTGGTGCCGGGGTAGGTGGTGCTCTCGAGGATGACGATCTGACCGGCGCGCAAATGGGGCGCTACGGCGTGAGCGGTGTTGGTGATGTAGCTGAGATCGGGCTCGTGATATTCGTCAAGCGGGGTGGGGACGCAGATGATGATCGCATCCATGGCGGCGATCTTCGAATAGTCGGCCGTGGCTTTGAAGCCGTGCGCTTTGGCGGCCGCAATTTCCTCGGGAGTGATACGGAAAATGTAGGTGCCGCCATTGGCGAGGGTATCGATCTTTCGCTGATCGATATCAAAACCGGTGACGGGAAACTTTTGCTCGCTGTAGAGCAGGGCCAGCGGCAATCCGACATAACCGAGGCCGATGATTCCGACCTGGGCTTGGCGCGCGTCGATGCGGCTTTTCAAGTCGCTAAGGAGCGAAGAAGCGGTCAACTGAGTATCCATAAGACAGCCATAATTCTAGCATCGCGGTTTGCGCGAATGGCTGAAGTGCGGTCGCCAGGATAATTCTCGCCCGATTTCCCTACGATTCTTACGGGACTAATTGCGATCTTGATTACTGCCGTAATCGAAATCGCCCCAATCGCGGTTTCCTTAGTAACATGCGGTGAGATGCGATTCTCACGTCTTCTCATAGTGTTGTTGCTGGCCGCTATTCTGGTTGCGCTGGCGAGCCAGGCGGCGCGCTTCCTGGTGGTGGACAAACCGGAACCGTCCGACGCCATCGTGGTGCTGGCTGGGGAAACCAACTCCCGTCCAGCCCGCGCGCTCGAACTGCTGCGACAGGGAGTGGCGCCGCGCGTATTTTTGAATGTTCAGGCGCGAGATGTCATCTACGATCAGCCCCTGACCGACATTGCGCGCAAATACTTGAATAGCCTTCCGGAAGCAAATCTAGTCTCGGTCTGTCCGATCCCTGGGCTCTCGACCTTTGCTGAGGCCGACGATGCGATCCGATGCCTGCAGTCACTGGGCGCGCATAGGGTGCTGATCGTGACCTCTGAATTCCATACTCGCCGCGCCTCAATGATCTTTCGTCACCGGTTGCCACAATACCAGTTCAGTGTGGCCGCAGCCCCTAGTCCAGGGGGATTCGGCGCCGCCTGGTGGACGAAACGCGAATGGGCAAAAATCACTTTCGATGAGTGGTCGAAAATGCTGTGGTGGGAAGCGGTGGACCGCTGGCGGTAGCAAGATCAGTTCTCAGTTCTCAGTTCTCAGTGTCCAAACCCAAGACTGGGAACGTCGTCTCCGTGCTCCCGATTCCAAGGCTGAGAACTGAGAACTGAGAACCGGGAACTGAGAACTGAGAACTGAGAACTGAGAACTGAGAACTGAGACGTGGCTGCTGGCAACTTCTTCCCGGGTGCGATAATTTGAATGTTGGAGGTTCCATGGCGCAAGTCACGATTACAGTGCGCAACAACGGTCCTTTGCGCATAGACGATCCCAACGGCGTTGTCGAGATGGTGGACGCCGAGGGCAACAAGTACGACCTGACTGGCAAGACGGCTTTTTCTCTCTGCCGCTGCGGTGCATCCGCCAACAAACCTTTCTGCGATGGCAGTCACAAGATCGCCTGCCAGGTACCCGACACGGCGGTCAACATCCAAACGTAGGGACAGCCGCCCTCGGCTGTCCGGCGAGGCGCAGCCCCGCCTTGCGCCTTCTGCGGTCTGGACAATTCAAGACTATGCGAGCTGTCACCTGAACACCCGAGGGCGGGTGTTCCTACCCGAACCAAACGCGCGGCGGTGATACACTGCCTCGGCGGAGAGCCTTGTGGCAGACGACTCTGACTCATCTCAGGTAAAAACAGAACGTGACCGCGCGCTCGGGATGGGCGCGAAGATCACGCGCCGTGATTTCTTGAATGGAGTTGCGCTCTCGGCAGGCGCGGCCATCTTTCCTGCTGTCGTTCCGGCTGAAATGTGGGCTGCGGCAGCCGCCGATCTAGAGGCACAAGAAGTCCCAGGCTACTATCCTCCCGGCAAGACCGGCCTGCGCGGAAGTCATCCCGGGTCGTTCGAAACCATGCACAAAGTCCGCGACGGCGCTTTCTGGGACGATGCTCCCAAGCCCGTGGACACGGGCGAATCTTACGATCTGGTGATCGTAGGCGGAGGCATCAGCGGACTCGCGGCGGCGCATTATTTTCGCAAGGCTGCGGGCGGCAAGGCGCGCATCCTGATCATCGAGAACCACGACGACTTCGGCGGACACGCCAAGCGCAACGAGTTCCGCGCCGGCAGCCGCACAATTTTGGGATTCGGCGGCACATATTCCATTGAAAGCCCGGCACCCTACAGCGCGGTCGCCAAGGCTCTAATCGAAGAGCTCGGGATTGATGTGCCTTCATATCCCAAATATGTCAGCAAGGATCTTTACCGTTCGCTCGGTCTAAAGCCGCGCATTTTCTTCGACAAGGAAACCTTTGATACCGACAAGCTGGTCCTGAACGCGGTGCATACCGGAGGAGATGAGAGCGGCATCAACGAACAGGCCGGCGAAGCGGGATTGCGGGAATTTCTGAAAGAAGCTCCACTCTCGGCGAAAGCCAAGCAGGATTTTCAGCGTCTGCTCGCGGACGAGACAGATTATTTTCCCGGCCTGAGCTCCGACGAAAAGAAAGCGCGCCTGGCTCGTATGAGCTACGCCAAATACTTAACCGACACAGTTGGCGTGAGCGGTGAAATCGTGAAGTTGTTCCAAGCGCTTCCACACCCGCTGTTCGGCGTGGGCTTTGATGCGGTCGCGGCGCAGGACGCCTGGGGTCTGGAAATGCCCGGATTCGACGGCCTCAAACTCGATCCCATACCGGGCAAGGGAATGAACCGCGATTGCATTCGCAACGACGAAGCGGACAAGTATTTTTTTCACTTTCCCGACGGCAACGCTTCAATCGCGCGGTTGCTGGTGCGCAGGCTGATTCCAGACGCGATTCGGGGAAGCTCGGCAACCGACATAGTGCAGGCGAAGGCGGATTACTCGAAGCTCGACGGACCGTCTTCCCCGACGCGCATTCGTCTGAACAGCACCGTGGTGAAGGTGAACCACCGCGGCGATCCGGCTTCCGCGAAAGAAGTGGAAGTCAGCTACTTTACCGAGAAGAAGCTCAAAACGGTGCGCGCCGCGAACTGCATTCTGGCGTGCTGGCATGTGGTGATTCCCTACATCGCGCAGGAATTGCCGGATGCGCAGAAGGAAGCGCTGGCTTCGGCGCAGAAGGTTCCGCTGCTCTACAACAACGTGTTGGTGCGCAACTGGAGCGCTTTCCAGAAGCTAGGCGCGAGTACGATTTACGCGCCCGGCATGTACCACACCGGCGTGAGTCTGAACCCTCCGGTCAGTATCGGCGGCTATGAATGCACGAAAAAGCCGGACGAACCGATCCTGGTGCACATGATGAAAGCGGCCTGCAAGCCCGGACGGCCGGCTCGGGAGCAGCATAAGCTGGGGCGCATCCAGCTTTATACCACGAGGTTCGAAACCTACGAACGCAACATTCGCGAGCAACTGGCGCGGATGCTGGGGCCCGGTGGATTCGATCCCGCGCGTGACATCCTGGAAATTACGGTCAACCGCTGGCCGCACGGCTACGCCTATGAATACAATTCGTTGTTCGACGATTTCTGGCTGGCAGGCGGCGAGACGCCGTGCCAGGTCGCGCGCAAACCGTTCGGGCGCCTAGCGATCGCGAACTCCGACGCCGATGCATACGCCTACACCGATTGCGCCATCGATCAGGCGTACCGCGCGGTGCAGGAGTTGAAGAAGAATTAGTGTGGCGCGGGCGCCCCCGCCCGCGTAAGGCGGCGAGTTGATCTGGTTCAGTTTCTTGATCAAGGGGCGGATTGCTTACTGGTTTTTGTCCTCGTGGTGCGTGGCGTTCGCATCGGCAGACGCGGGCAGGAGTGCCCGCGCCACACGAGCTAAGGAGGGCTCACATGGTGAAGCGTCCTACGAAGCGATCGTCAACGCGATCATCGACGACTGCGAAGTCGCAACCTCAGGCGGACCGTCCGTTTGCGCCCGGCTATGGCATTGTCGGAGCGGAAGACGGCAAGGGCCTGCTTCCGTGGGCGTGGGTTGCGAGAAAGATGAACCGTTGCCGAACGTTCTGGCTGGTTACGATCCACGCGAGTCTTCATGCGGATGAGCGACGTCCGCATGTGATGCCAGTGTGGGGAGTGTGGCTTGATGACGCTTTCTTCTTCTCCACCGGACGCCAATCCCGCAAGGGTCAAAACCTTGCTGCCAATCCCGCGTGCACGATTGCGAACGACGATGGCGCAGAAGCTGTGATCGTTGAGGGTCTGGCGACTCAAGTCGAAGATGCAGCGTCGCTGGAGCGCATCGCGGCAGCCTATATGAAGAAATACAAGATGGACCCGCGGAGCATGGGAGAGCCGATCTTCATGGTGCGTCCGCGAACCGTGTTTGGATTTATCGAGAAGAGTTTTCCGAAGTCGGCGACGCGATGGAAATTGTAAAATTTGTAATTGGTGATAATTGGTGACTTCTAATTTGTAATCTCAAGAGCCACATCCAATTACAAATTACCCATCTCCAATTATCTCCAATTACAACTTCAGGCGTATTTGTCGCGCCGACAGGTGCGCTCCCGTCAGCAGCAGCATTCCCGACAAGAACGCCCAGAACATCAGGCTAACGGAGATAGCGAACGGCCCATAGACTTCCGCAAAATTCAGCCGAGGAAGCGCATAGATATAAGCGTACTTCAGCGCCTCCGACAGCAATCCCATGATCACCGCCGCCGGCAGCACTCCTTTCGCCGGTACTTTGCCGTTCGGCAATAGCCAGTAAATAAGAAAGAAGATCGCGATACTGGCCAGGATGGAAAAGATCTTCATCGTTATAAAATCCACCAGCGTCACATACCACGCGCCATAGCCGTGCAGCGCGCTCTTCACGAGGGCGACGTTGCCGGCGGTTAATCCTACCGAGAGCAGGGCGAGCGAGCCGCAGGCGAACACCAGGCCGAGCGAGATCAGTTGATTTCCCCAGTACGAGCGGTTGTTGCGAAATCCCCACACGCGGTTCAGCGCCACTTCGAGCGGCAGAAAAATTCCGCTGGAAGTAATCAGCAGTATGGCCAGCGAAAATACTTGCGCCCGATGGTGCGCGCCGACCAGCACATTTAAGTTGCGGATCACGAATTCCTGTCCGGTTGGAATGTAATCGCGCAGCAGGCTTTCGACAACGCCGTACATCACCTTGGAGTGAAAGACGTAGCGGATCAGTGTCATCAGAAGCAGCAGAAACGGAAACAGCGAGAGAATTGCATTGGCCGCAACCGAGAAGGCAAACGTGTGCACTTCGGTCCGGAGCAAATATCTCGCAGTGGAACGAAAGATGCCTTCGGCTGGAGCGGCGCGAAATTCAGACGCTCCTTGCTGGTCGGCAACTTCGATCGGGGTGATAGAAGGCACGGTTTCTTAAATATTATCAAATACTTACAGCATTCCCCTCGAAACGCATCGGCTTGGGTTACCAACGTGGAATTTATTGAATCCGGGTCATGTTCGTTTTCAATAACTTAGCTCTTGCCAATCGGAATCTTCCTGATATTATCTGGTGCTTCGTCAGCCGGACCCGGTTGGCGAGCAGCAGGATTGACGTTTCTGTGCAGCAGTGCGATATCGCGCCTTCGTCTTCGTGGTTGCGGCTCCACAGCAGTTCGTCGCGGGCAATGCCCTCGATGGAATGCCGGGGAGCCGTTTCTGTTGGTACGGTTCGTTGGTTCGATTCACCCGTGTGCGGCAACGCCAGTAAAAATATTCTTGCGTCGGTTCGAGGGGGTGTTCTGTAGTGTGCGTCTGGCTTCTTAAGGCGAACATAGTAGAGCGAACACAGCAGGGCAAACAGACAAGCGGCGGAAGAATAATTCTTAGCGATCAGGCGAAAGGAGTTCCTTTGTGAGAGAGAAGGGTACTGTGAAGTGGTTTAACGGGGCGAAGGGATACGGATTCATCCAGCGCTCCACCGGCGAGGATGTCTTCGTACATTTCTCGGCCATCCAGGAGAACGGCTACCGCTCGCTGAACGAGGGCGAGACCGTCGAGTTCGATCTGCTCAAAGGCCCGAAAGGCTTTCAGGCGGGCAACGTCGTCCGTGCGGCGGCATAAATTTCTCCAACCAGTTCGCAAACCCTCTCGGAGTGTCGAGAGGGTTTTTTATTTCTGCGCGGAGGATTGAGCCCGGTGAGGATTGAGCCGCAGTGAGGATCGAGCCCCGGAGGGGCGGCCGAACTTAGCCCAAGCGCTTCAGCGCTGGGTAAAGTGGGAGAAACGATTCAAGTCCCGGAGGGACGACCGGAGCTCTCGCGTGCATAACCGTGCGGTAGCGACAGCGACGCGGGACCCCTCTTCGGCCACGTCAGAAGCAAACTTAACTGCTTGCTTTGAAAATGTCTTCTATGTGGAGTATACTGTGGAATGGATTCCACATATGCAAATCGTTCAAATCGTGCTGGATAAGAAGCTGTTACACGCCGCCGACCGAGCCGCGAAGCGCACCCGGCGAAACCGGTCCGCTCTGGTACGCGACGCCCTGCGCGAACATCTCCGCCGGTTGGAACTGCGAGCCAGTGAAGAACGCGACCGCCAGGGCTACTCGCGACAGTCGCAAGCCGACGCGGAAACACAGGGTTGGGAATCGGAGGCCGCGTGGCCGCAAGAATAGCCGGAGGAAGAATAGCCCGAGGTGAAGTTCGGCTCTACCAGTTTGCCGCGCCCGACAAGAAACGACCGGCCCTCGTGCTCACCCGCAACAGCGCCATCGCGTATTTATCCACAGTCACGGTTGCGCCTGTCACTTCCACCATTCGCGGTGTGCCATCGGAAGTCGTGCTGAATGAGGAAGACGGCATGAAGTCCCCGTGCGCGGTGAACCTGCACAATGCAGTTACGGTGTCGCAACAGCGCCTGGGGAAACGTGTGGCCCAGCTTAGTGCCGCACGAATGAATGAGGTGTGTGCCGCTCTGCGCTTCTCTCTGGGGTGTGATTCAAACTAGTTTCTGGGAACGTTCCCCGGATTTCTCAAGTCTTGAAAGGAAGCGACTTAGAGCTAAAGTCTTTATTCTTCTTTCACTTAGGGACGTTCCGCCGCCGGTTCGGGCTCCGGGATGGGCCCTTTTGCTTCGTCCCGGCGTTGGACCCCCATTTCGTCCCGATCAAAAAGTCAAGCTTGACAAGAGCGAGAGAGGGGCCTTTTCTTGCGTCGTGGCTTTTTGGGTTATGACGAGGACGGGCACAGCTCTGCCCTGCTAACAGATCATGTGAGATTTTCGGGCGCTGCGCAAGTTGATGCTGGATGAGAGAAAGAGATCAGGGGAATGGGATAGGACGGTTGTGCGAACGGACTGCGGCTTCGGCAGGCCCCTTCTCGAAAAGCGCGAGAAGGGGCGCACCCCTAGTTTTTTGGTCGGTGTTAGAAGACAGAATCCGACGCGTTAAAGTGGCCCACCCGCCTGCCTTCTATTTATTATAGAAAACGTCCCGTCTGTCCCCGATTTATTAAAAACCGGTGAACGTCCCGTCTGTCCCCAGGTTTTCTGTCCCCAGGTTTTCCGGAAAGATGCTTCTAAGGGAGTCGCGCCAATTTCTTGTAATCGATGATGAATCGCACGCCCGGAGTTGAATTTGCCCAGCTAAGGACGTCTACATACTCTGCAATACGACCCGGCCATCCCCAGACCCCTCTTTCGACTTCGGGAAGGCATATCTCGGCTCTGACGGTCCTGTCCTTTGGGTCAATTTGTAGGTCCGATAGGATGCCGTGGCGCGGGAACTGCGACTTCGAGATATCCCGTCTATCGTCCTGTAGACAGTCGACATACATAAGGACCGCGGCATATGGAAGCTTTTGAAACCCGAAGGGACGAACGCCGGCCTTTTTCAGGGTTCCGCGGCATTTCTGATCGTGGAACATCATAGACAAAGCCGCGATCGTGCAGGCGGTCAGGGCCACCTCGGGTCGCCGTCGGCGTTGAATAACCCTATCGTGCCGGCAGTCCTGGATTAGCTTAATCCCGGAGACGAGGCTATGACTGACCTGTCGGCCATCAAAGTAAGCCTTCCTAAGCGCAGCCTTGAATTCATCTTTGCCCACGCTGTCGTTTTCAGACGCCTTCCAGGTCCTCAGCACGCGGGAGTAGAGGCTGCCGAGAAGCTTATGAGCTTCAGGGAATTCCGTATCCCAAAGATCGACGATTTTCTCTCTTTGTGCTTCTTGGATCTCAGCGCCGAACTGAGTTTCGTCATCGATAACTCCATAGCTGAACCTAAACGTTCCAGAATGGAAATTCTCCGCTATATAGGCGGGATCATGGAATAGGCAAGTGAGAAGCCAAAGCGATTCCCACTCAGCCAATTTCATTTGCTGTTTGGCTCGGGCGCCTTCTGGCGCAATGAATTCGTCCACCTGAGAGATAGGTTCATTCTCGACCTTCAGGGTCCCGAGGATGTAATACCCCATCAGAAGGTTATTAAACGTGTGGAAGAAGTGATCTCTGGCACGTTTGCTCGCGCCCTGTCGCTCATATTCCCGCAGCACTTGAATGTGCCCCGTTGGGATGAAGAGTCGTGGGTCGCCTTTCTTAATATCTTCCACTAGGTTCATCAGGAGCTTCACTTCAAGGTCGTAGTCGACGCTCTTTCCGCGCGTCGCGGCTTCATACCTCCCCGCGAATTTCTTGACGGATGCGGCGAGGGAGCGACTGAGGCTCGTTAGCGCCGCAACACGCTCGTACAGCCACTTTGGGATGTGCCCCGTTTCCAGTGCATTCTCACATTTGGGGGCCAGTCGATACCCGGATGGGAAGACCACTGTTGGGTCCGGACCCTCGATGAATGCTAACCCGAGGCCGTGGGTCACGCACTGCTCAGCGACTCCCGCTGCCGCGTAGGGAGGACGCAACAGGTGGACCTCGTCCTCGCGTTGCTCTGCGACTTCAGTCGCTAGAATCAAAATGAGGACTTTGTCCCGGGGGAGCCGAGCTTTTGCCTCTAGTACACTGGCTGGCAGCTCGAGGGTTTCGAGCAGATGGATTAGAAGGAAGTGCTCGCCGATCCGGAAGGTGCCTGAAGGCTGCCAGTCTATTGCAGGTAGTGCACCTGATTCAATCAGGTCGTCAAGCTTCACCTTTTCCGGCTCCGGAGTGCCAGATAAGCCGAGACCGGCTGCAAGCACTCGCACCAAGGGCTGGTTGATCGCCACTGGCATCAGAGTTTCTTCCTGAGGTCGTCAATTGTTTTTCCCAGGGAGGAAAGCGCCTTCAGAAACTCGGCCCGAAGTGATTTCTTGTTTCCGCCCTCAATGAATTCCGCCCGGTAGACTCTCAATATTTCTGAAAGGCTGTTCATCATGGCGATAACGCGTCGTGGCTTCGCTGGTTTCTCGGCTGCTAGTGCCGGTAGGTCAATTTGAATCTCCGAGAACACATCATCGAACGAAAAATTGTCCTTCGAACTAAGGCGTCGAAATATCTTTTTCGCGACCGCCCACTCTTCCTTTGATAGCGTTTCGCTAAAGAGAACCTTGACCTGACGCACCTGATCTCGTTTTTTTATTCCTCCTGTCGTGATTCCCTTAAACAGCTTCGTGAGCAGTCCCTCTCTTATCAGGTTGATTTCGGCGTCGGAAGGCTGGGCGCTGGGTCCCTCTTTAAGGGCACGATCCCTCGCGGCGCGCACGTAAGGTTCGACGATGCTGGCCTCGATTGCCAACACGTACGAATAGATGTCCACGTCTGGATTGTCTTCTTGAAACTCGTAGATAAGCTTTCGCAGTTTCTTGGGCCATGCGAGCACGCGAACGCGATCTTGGGCGGTCTGGGGATCCATGAAAGTGCTGTCGGCGATACTCTTGCTCAGCGAAAGCTTTTCTGAGAAGGATACGTTTGCGTCTGCGTTGGGGTACATCTCAGCCAAGCTCTTTACTTGAGCGAGCGCTTCCCATTGCTCCCGCGTCATGTGCAGGTGGAACATGAACCTGCGAAGGTCATCTTCGGGTGCGTTTGCCTCTACGATATGGGCTGGGGCATCCTTCATCCGCAGGCTGGAAGCAGCCCTGTAGCGTCGTTCGCCATCAATTAATTCGTATTTAAAGCCATTTTCCGGCGGCTCAAGCTTCTTCACGACGAGCGGAACTAGAATGCCGCCGACGTCTTTAATTGAGTCCACGAGACGTTTAAAGCTCTGTCCCAGTTTCACCTCGCCCCGGGGATTATCAGGACTAGGACGTATTTGGCTCAGCGGCACTCTCGTAACGCTGCCGGAAGTAAATTTCAGTTCATTCATGTGCGCTCTTTTTGCGTTTGAATATGAGTACCCACTCACGCTTCGTTGTGCAGTAGTTGCGTCGGCAGCGTCGAAGATCGGGCACTAGATCTTTTATCGAGTCCACCAATCGGAAATTTGCCCCCTCCGTAAAGACTCGCATGACTATCTCCGCGGTATTTATGCTGAAGCTCTTCCGGCGCACTTCCCCCACGACGAGGGCTACCGTTCCTGTGGGAGAGACGCATTGATCGGCTAAATCTGCCAGGCATTGCATAAGTTTTTCAAACTCCGCGGGCGTTCGGCAGTTGTGTCGATCAAGATCGCGATAGTCTTCCAGGCCAAGAAACCACAACCTGAGACGATTATCGCGCCCGTAGTCCAGCGCGTTCATATAAGGAGGACTGGTGAGCAGCAGGTCGACCTGTCTGGGCACTATCAGGTTCCGAATATCGTCGCGAGTGAACTGGCGCAGGAGTTGTTTGTCGAATACTGCCGTCCGCTTGTATGCGCGGCGTATCTTGGCCAGAATTCGCGGCTCCAAGTCACGATACGCATAGAGAGATGCAAATTTCGCTCTTGGGAATTTCTTAGCCCGGAGGTATGGGACAAGATGACTAGAGGGGAACGAAAGAAATCCCGGTCGTTGATGATGCAGAATACCGAGGACGCAAGCAAGCAGGAACCACTCTTCGCGCTTTAACAGGATCTTGGTGAGGACGCTAGCTTCCGCAAGTGTCTTACGGTGAAAGAATTGTCTCACCCATTTTGGCGCGTCGGTTCGGTAGTGTCGTTCCTTAGCGGTCTTTTTTGCCTCGCGCACATAGCGCAGTGCTTTCCGAATAGCCACTGATTCCGACGGTGGCGGAAACAACTTGGCCTGTGTGAGCACAGCGGCGTAGGGGCTCAAATCGTTCGCAATGATGTTGCGCCCCTGAATTAAGGCTTCCAATGCTACCGCCCCGGATCCTGAAAAGGGCTCGAGTATTGTTGATCCTGGGGTGGAATAGGCTGAAACCAGCGTGCCAGCGATTGAAGTCTTCAGCTTCCCTATGTAGGGTGCCAATTGATGGAGGGTCGATTCACTGCCTAGGCTGCTCCCGGACCATTGTTGTCTGAGAGAGGACAGAGACCTTCGCATTATGACACGAATTTTACGTTCCCCTCTCTTTCTTGTCCATAACCTTATGTCCCGAGGTTTCTGAGAGGTACCCACCCCGGACTATCGGCCCGTCTTCGTCCGTATCCGCTGGTAGCGTAGCCCGACCAATCCATTCGGGTAGGACTTGCAAGAAAGAGCGGGGAAGACTCTGTCCAGCAGTGGAACTGCCCCACTCAAGCCAAAAGCAGGCTTGAATGGGCCACCCGTCACTCGTCTCAACTACCTGTATAGTGACGTAAATACTGGAGGGATGATGCGCCACCGAATTCTGCACCTGATGTGCCTCGTAACGTGCGTCGTAGTCCTTATGACCGCCGCCTATGCGCAGCCGAGCCGTTGGGCCACAGCCGACGACAAAACCGCGAAGTTCATGATCGACATGGAGCGCAAGTGGGCCGAAGGCGTTTGCGTGAATAATGGAGTTGTCTCGGAGTTGTTGGCCGACGATTTCCAGGGTACCAGCACTCGCGGCGCGCGCTTCAACAAAGAGGACGAACTGCGCGATGAAAAAGGCCCGCGCTCGGCGCACGGCTGCGCACTCGACGATGCCAAGGTGCGCTTCTTCTCTTCTTCTTCTTCTTCCCTGGGGGGCGAAGATGTGGCCGTCGTTTACGGCAGCGAGCACGCTGTTGGCAAAGACAAAGCGCATCCAGACGCTAAGCAGTGCCAGGTCTGGACCGATACCTGGTTGAAGCGCGACGGTAGGTGGCAGATCGCTGCGTCGCAGGACAACAAGGTCGATTGCAAGTAGCTGAATGGTGCCCGGTGAAACGATAACAGATCGGATGTTTCCCGCTGTTCTAAGGTAATGGTTGAGAAAATCCCAAGAGCGTCAGCGGACCGTGGAATCCCACCCCTTCGACTCCGCTCAGGGCAGGCTCTTGCGCAAAAGGCCGCGCAAGGATGGGGCACCCAACCCCTCTCATAGACCCTCTCATAAAGGCGAGAAGTCGCACCCGGCAAGCAAATTATTTGTACGAGCGGCGAGTCATTCCTTCGGTTGACGGGTTATCTCGGATTGGAGATAGTAGGTGGATCGCGCCCTCCGCAGGGCGGTTCACCTCATCCGCCTGCCAATTCCGTCAGAAGAAGGAGACTCGTTATGAAATCCAGCCCCAGGATTTTATTGCTTCTCGCTGCCGCGCTCGTCTCTACTGCAGCCCACGCCCAGTACGGGCCCACTCCGTTCAAACACGTGATCGTGATCTTTCAGGAAAACCGTTCGCCCGACAATCTGTTTCAGGGATTGTGTACCGCGAACGGCGGCGTGCCCGGATGCAACCCATTGGGCACTGCGGGAACGTACGACATCGCATCGACCTATGTGAATGCCGATGGGCAGACAGTGCCATTAACCCCTGTCGGACTGGCCACCAACTTCGATCTGGACCACAGCCACGGCGGACCGAAGCGCGACGGAACCATCAGCGGGTTTAATTTCGAGTATAAGAACCAGGGAATCAGCGGCAAACCGGCAGCGAACGTTCCGGCAGTTTGTGGGGCCAACATCTTTGGGTGCGTGGTTCCGGCCAACAACTATTCTCAGTTCATGTACGTGTACAACACGCCGGTAACGAACAGCAACGGGAGCAGAGGCGGCCTTCTCGATCCCTATACTACATTGGCAACGACCTATGGATGGGCCAACCGGATGTTTCAGACCAACCAGGGCCCCAGTTATCCGGCGCATCAATTTATTTTTGGCGCTACCTCGGCGCCGACCGCGGGAGACGACGCAGCGGGAATATTTGTCGCAGAAAATGCTCCGGGTAACTATGGCTGCGGATCGGGAGAATCGGTACAACTGATCAGGCCGAACGGCAGATCAAGCCCGCCGTTTGGCACGGAAACACCTGGCGACTTAACGCCCGAATGCTTTACGCGCAATGCCATGGACTACTTGTTTAATCAGCCCAATCCCAAAATCACCTGGACTTACTATTCCGAAGGGCAGAGCAGTCTTTGGGTAGCGCCGAACTCGCTTTCGAACATCTGCCTGCCTGTATCGGGCCTATGCACAGGGCCAGAGTGGACGAAGGGCGAGTCGAACGGTTATGTTGACACCCAACCGCCCGATGTCTTGAACGACATCGCCAACTGCACTCTCTCGCAAGTAAGCTGGATAACGCCCGCCGGACAGTACTCAGACCATCCGATCAACAGCGGCCAGGGACCGTCGTGGGTAGCGGCCATTGTCAACGCCATAGGAAATAACACTAATTGCGACGGCGGCACCGGCTACTGGAAGGACACTGTCGTATTTATTACCTGGGACGACTGGGGAGGCTGGTACGACCACGTGCGGCCGGTTTTCCAGACCGGCGCGAACCAGGACGACTATCAACTCGGCTTTCGCGTCCCGCTGGTGGTGGTTTCGGCCTACTCGACGAAGACCGGGTACATCAGCAACCTGAAATACGATTTTGGCAGCATTCTAAAGGGTATCGAGGGTATCTTTGGTCTCGGGAATCTGGGCTTTGCCGATGCGCGAGCGGTGAACGATCTCCACGATTTTTTCAACTTCCATCACCCCGCATCGGCGTTTAGAACAATTCCAGCGCCCCTGACGGGAACCTTCTTTACCAAGACCGCCACTGCCGAGGTGGATCCGCCGGACACCGACTAGGCGGAATTTTCGGTGGCCGCATTCAGTGTTCGCGGCGGAACTTCCGCTTCTACCTCCCGGACTGGAGAATCGGTTCGAGGAAGCGTGCGTATTTATTCAGGGTTGCTTCATCGCCAGAGGCAGCGGCCGTTTTTACCGCATTGGCGGTTGCAGGGGTCACAATCTCAAGGCGCCCGACAAAAACGCGCACAATCTGCCCCGGAGCGGGGTTGATGGTGAGTGGCAAAACCTTGTCGATGAATCCGCGCGGCACGATGTAGATCAGGCGGCTACCTTCTTCGAACCAGGAGTCGCGCCACGTGTTCACCATCGCGTGGGCTTCGTCTGGATAGAGACCCTGATTGACGAGAAGTTCTTCCAGATCGGCGTACAGAGCATCCACGCTGCCGGTCAACTCGGGAGGGTCCAGCACGGTTTCATCGTTTATTGTGCCGGCTAACCGATAGCCGACTCGGTCACCCCGCCGCTCGAAAGAAATAATGGCAGGGATGGCGTCTTCGCCGAGATTCTTAACCAGCAGCTTGCCATCGGAGTTCTGTTTGGCGGAGAGCGGCAAGGGACTGGCTGAGACTCCTCGATAAAAGAGGAATTTTTCTTGCTGCTCACTGGCGGTTGTCTTGACGCGTAGCGGTGTGGAAGCAGTCTCGCGAGCAGCGTAGTAGCGATCCGACGTTGCCTCGCGCGCGAACTCGCCGCTCAGGTTCGGAGAAACGGCGACGTCATCCCACGTAATGCTTCCATCCGTCTGCAATTGCTTCAAGCTGGTATTCCGCAACACTCCGCTGGGCTGAACGTGAACCGCGTGCGGATACCACTCGGTGATGAGTCCTTTGGAAAAGGCGACTCTTACCGACACGGACACATCACGCGGAGAGTAGAAATAGAGCACCGGTGTCTCCATGCGAATCGTGCCACGCAGCCCCTGCTTGAAATTGGCGGCGCTCATATGTTCCACGAACTGGGGCAGATCGGTCGACCCCGTCAATGGCGTCCATTCAACCGCGCGCCCATTGTTGCCCGCAATCGCGGTGAACGTTCCCCACTCGTGGGCGGTTAGGTCGGAGGAAGAAGGATGTTCGTCTGCAATGAGCCAGCCCGCGAGCCCGAGGGCCAGCAGCACGAACGGCAACAAACGGGGAAGCCATGGTTTCGCTTTGGTTACCCAGAGGGACTTCTGTATGAGCGATTTCATTTCCTGAAACCTCCTGCAGGTGGCGTTGAGTTGCTCAGAGGTCATTGATCGTCTGGTTCGAGACCGCTGATTGGACCCCACATTCAAAAAGACGCGAGCAGAGAGCGGAGTGTTAACAGACCCTGTCAAATATTCGGGGAAAAGGGAAGCGACGGGTACACGGTCAGGTGTTCACTTGTCGCGAACCTGCGTGGCCGCTCCAGACCACGCACGTTCCCAATGGCGCCAAACGGAGATGTCGTCAAATCCAAGTTCGTTCCACCACCGATCCAGCATCGGCTGATCGAGACGCAAGATTCCCTCCTTCGTGACGCCCGCAGGAGGAGGCGCAAGTTCTCGCAGACGATCATAAACGAGGACCCGCTGCGCTCCGTCGACCCGCGCCAGCAGATGCCACAGCGTGAGTGCGTCACCTTTACGAGCGGCGCCGAGCGTGATCGCCAGATCATCGGCGCGTTGCTGGAGGGTAGTGTCTTCAAAATCGAATCTTGCTAGAGCGGAGCGGAACTCCGGGGAGGCATCCTCAAAATAGGGTGTGCCGGGCCCGACTTTGGGCTTGGTCGCGCATGCTGCGCCCGCTGGGATGAAGGACTCGTGGCCATTCAGCTTGAATCCGACCCACCCCATCGACGTGCGCACCAGTCCCGCACCGGAATCGTCCACCTGTAAGGTATAGGCGCAACCCAAGTCGACCGTCATGGCCGAGGGTGTGTCAACGACGAATTGACCTGCGGGCGCCCAGATATAAGCGTGGATTGTTCCGCGATCAAGAGCGATCCGCTTCAGGCCTGCAGCCATCGTCAGCAGACGCAGGCGCGTGCTCGGATCCACCTTGATCTGGCCGGTATCGTCCGCCTGAAGGTTGGCCCGCGACCGATCGTCGGTTTCCAGCATTTGGCCAACGGTGAGACGGCTTGCTCCGTCTTTCCCGTTGATAGGATTGGTTCCGATTCGCGGTGTTCCTGCCACGCGTGATACAACCCAACCGGCCACGGCAGATGGAATCGGCTTTCTTTCATGCACCCAAAAAGCCGCCACAACGATAGCCGCCACAGCCGCGGTTGTCGCCAGGACGGGAAAGAGTCGCATGCGACGCGGAAAGAATGTCCATCGTCTTTTTCTGTAAGGGACGATTTCGGGAAACACAGAGGGGGGGCGGTCGTGTCGAAACTTCCCCAGTAACGCTTCCAGGCGCTGGATTTCAGGATCGGGCTCGCCAGATCCATTCCACAAATAGTCGTCATCCCTTGCACGTGGGTCGTTTTCAGTTCGGTTGTTCCCTGTATCCATGATTACTGCGTCTCCTGTTCGGGATGATCGTGGTCTCGCCGATCTTCGCTTGGGTTTGGATTCAGTTTCGCGCGAACCTGCTGCATGCCGCGATGCAGATTAACCCGAACCGAGCCGTGCGTCAGTCCAGTGCGCGCGGCTATCTCTGGGCCGGTCATGCCCTCGACAAGCCGCAGAATCAACGTCTCCCGGTAGGCATCCGGCAAAGCCTTGATTACATCGAGAATTGCGATCGCCGAGCTTTGATCATCTTCGCTAATACTTCCATGGCCAATACGGCTGCGGTCGATTTCGCCATCGTGAGTACCATCCTCCCGTTGACCCTCAGGCGCCAGTTGAACCTCCGGCACGGAATGCCGATGATAGTCATTGGCCCGATTGCGGGCTATTGCCGCCAGCCACGCTCCAAAGCTGCCCGGTTCGCGAAGCGTTGAAAGCCGACGGAGCGCCAGCAAAAAAACATCCTGAACCAAGTCATCCACTTCGCTTACGGGGACTTTCGCTAATAGAACTCCGTGGACCATTCGCGCGTAGCGATGATACAGGCGGTCGAATGCGAGTCGGTTCCCGCTACGAGCGTCGCTGACTAACATCGCGTCTTCGGAGACTCCAGCCGCGAACTGCTCCCTCACGGGCCGAGATCCCATACCCGCAGCGAGGTCGACTTGGTCTTCGGACCTTGAGGCCATCCGTAGCAAATTCCCACGTAAATGATAGACGTTCGCAGGGAAAGAAGTGTTAACAGGAGGTCAGTTCGGCCGCGCTGGCTATTTTTCGACCGTCTTAATATCCAGGCTTCGCCAAAGATACCAGCAAGCAATCGAGCGATAGGGAGCCCAAGGTTTCGCGATCTTCAGCATCACTGCGGGCTTTGGCCACTTACGCTTCTTGTAATGCTTCTTGATGGCCGCCTGAACGCCGTAATCGCCAACCGGCAGAATATCCGGATGCCGCAAGGTGAACATTAGAAACATGTGAGCCGTCCAGACGCCAATGCCCTTGACCTGAGTTAGATGCGAGATGACTTCATCTTCCGGCATTTCGGTCATGCGCTCGAACTCCAGCAGGCCAGCCTTGTTTTTCTCGGACAGATCGCGCAAGTAAGCAGTCTTCTGCCGGGACAATCCAACGCCGCGCATTTCGGCATCGGTAAGTTTGAGGATGCCATCGGGACTCAGGGGATCACCGGCCAGAGCGGTGAATCGATCGAAGATCGTGGCCGCCGCTTTCCCATTCAACTGCTGATAGAGAATGGATTCAGCCAGGGCGTGAAACGTAGGTTCGCCAAACTGCATGCGGCAGGGCCCGATGCGCTCGATGATGGCGGCCAGTACAGGGTCGGAATTCTGCAGATGCTTGGTCGCGGATTCGTGGCTTGCCTTAATTGTCCTTGTCTTGCGCATCTTCCCGGCTCCCGACCATAACGAGGGAATAAAGTTTAGCATACGGGCGAATAAATGGCGAATTTAAGAAAATCGAGCCTTCGAACCATCGGGTGATCGGGCCATCTAGAGTCGCTTTTATTCATGTTCTTGTTTCGATAACACCCGATGACCCGATCACCCGATCCTTACGACGGAAAATGGAAATGTACGTCGTGCCTGGAGGGTACTGGCGTGCCGTCGAGCGTAGCCGGCTGGTAGTGCCAGCGGCGAAGGGTGGCCTCGATCTTTTCGTCGATGCCGTGGCCGATCGACTGCACAATTTTAGTTTCGACGACGTTCCCTTGCGAATCGATTGTCACTTCGATAACGACATCACCCACCAGATCATGAGGAAGCTCGGCGCGATCCACGGGAGGGTTTGGAAACACTGTTGGATACGCGACGTGGACTTCATGGCCGGTGATTGGGCCGTCAATCATGGTGCCTAGCGGCGATCCGGCGTGGGAGTTGTGGTCGCCGGCTTGCGCGTCGGCAATAGCATCTACCTGCTTAGGCTCTGGTGCCGGCTTTGGCGACAAGGACTGGGGACGGGGGCGGGGCTTGCTCTCTCGCGGCGGGAATATCAGCTTAGCGTCTGGGGGTGTGTTGTCGTTTCCCGGAGGCAGGTAAATCAGCTGGTAGGTGTGGGCACCGTCCCCATAGGCAAGCCATGCGGGGCTCAGGTCGACGACCTTGGGGTTATGGAAGGCGATCACGGCTAATAGCGCCAAGTGCGCGCCCACCGACACTTCTATGGCGCGATGGCGATGGAATCCCGAATTCGTGGGCAGAAGACCGGTAAACACGGCACTTATTAGCTTACCGGATTGACGTGCGAAGAGTGAAATGGTTTTTCGGGAATCGCGCCCAGGACAAGACGCTTCGTCCGGCAACAGGTGAGCGACCGCCTCAGACACTCTAGATTTTGAAGAGCTTACGCGCCAGCCTGTTGCTGCGCGATGTCGCCAATCACGGGCAGCTTGAACATCTGTCCCTGGTAGGCTTTGAGCGCCAGAACCAGCAAGATCACAAACAATACCAGGCTGACCAGAGGCCAGAGGAAGAGCGTTGCCCATCCGAGGAAGGGAATATGGCCGATAATCGCCAGGCACACATCGGCTGCGATCCAAACAACAAAAAAGAAAATGGACTGAAAAGCATGGAAACGGACGAAGCGCCTCTTGTTGAACGGCTCGATCACCAGAAAAACAATTGCGGGAATGATGGTTAGATAGGCCAGCGCGCCTGCCACGTTATCGGTAAGTCCGGCGCCGACTAGAGCCACTGCGCTTACGCCTTGTCCGGTACCAACTGGACACTTGGGGCAGGTCGCTCCATCGGGGATCTGCGTTCCACAGGTTGGACAGAAAGCCACGGGGCCTCCTTCGAGATGACAGGCAAGTTATCAGAACGCTCGCCAGGACGCAATGACCACGGGAGCGGGCGTTTTCGAGATTTTTCCCGCTTGAGTAGCGCGCGCGATCCGGCCCATCAAGATTTTTAATCGGTCATTCGGCAATTGTCGTCTTCCGGCGCCGCGCTCTCTGGTATATTGCCCGAAATCCTCAGGGCGGTTTTGGGCCGGCCTGCGGTTCGCGCTCGGGGGATTAAACGGGAAGGCGTCAACCTTATGGGCCGCGTCACCGTTCTGTTTCTCCGACGGCTGTGGCTGCCCGCGCTGGTGTTCAGCGCTTTCAGCCTGATCTGCATCGCAGTGTATATGCGGCTGGAAGGGCTCCGCGCCGTAGACGCATTCTTCTGGATCTTTCATCCGCATGCGATTGATTACCGCTCGGTTCGCACCGCTACCAAGCTGTTTTCGATTTTCGTGTTCGCGGGCGTCTTCGCCTTTCAGGTGTGGATTGCGGAGAGGGTATTGGTCACGATCTTCAACCGGCAAGGTTTGGAGGCCTGGAAATCCATGATTAACGATGCCAGCATCACAAAGCTCAAGGATCATTTCATCATCTGCGGATATGGCCAGGTGGGCCGGACGGTGGTCGACCAGCTTACCCGCCTGGAAATTCCGTTTGTGCTGATCGAGACCAACGAGGGACTCTGCCGTGAGCTGCTGAACGACAGCGTGCTCGTGATCCAGGGCGATGCCAAACGGCAAGACGTGCTGTTACAGGCGGGCATCCAGCGGGCGCGCGGCATTTGCATCGTGATCGACAGTGACGCCGACAATCTTTACATCACCGTCACCGCCCGTTCGCTGAACGCCCAGGCAAAAATCATCACGCGCGCCGGCCAGCAGCGCTATGCCAACGCGATTCGCAACTCGGGCGCCGATGAGGTAATTATCCCGGAGTACGAAGGCGGCTTGATGACTGGGCGAATGATCCAGAAATACTATCCGGTACCGGGGAGTTTGGAGTAGAGACGCCGATCTTTGCCCAATGCTCAAGTTCCCAATATATTTCAGAGTTCTGGATTTTAGAGCCGGCGGAGCAGGGAATCCGCTTCCCTTCATTTTGCGTCTTTTGAAAGGTACCGATGATTACCGTTGTTTCGGGGCTGCCGCGGTCGGGCACATCGTTGATGATGCAGATGCTGGATGCGGGCGGAATGCCGGTTCTCTCCGACGGCGAGCGCAAGGCCGACACCGACAACCCCAAAGGCTACCTGGAGTGGGAACGCATCAAACAGCTTCCGAAAGATCCCAGTCTGATTGCCGAGGCCGAAGGCAAGGTGGTGAAGGTCATCTCGCAACTGATTCTGTCGCTCCCGATGGATCACGAATATCGCGTGATCTTCATGCAGCGTCCGTTGCCCGAGGTACTGAAGTCGCAGGATGAGATGCTCCGACGGCGCGGCAGCGCGGATTTGAGCACCGACACGTCCGCGATTGAAGAGGGCTTTCAGCGCCACCTGATCGAAATCAACAAGTGGTTTGCGGGCAAAGCGAACATGCGGGTATCGCGCGTGCATTATCACCGTGTGCTGCGCGAACCGAGGGCAGTCGCCGAGGAAGTGGCGGCGTTTTTACATCTCGCGCTCGACATGGAAGCTATGGCGCGGCAGGTTGATGGAAGCCTCTACCGCAATCGAATGAAGTAGCGGGCGCAGGTTATAAGCGACATCGCCCGGGGGTCAAAGGGACCAGGGCAGACATTTTTCTGCCGCGCGCCAGCCTGAAGGCGCTGCGAGTCAACTGATCCAGGGCTCCGTCGCGACTAACCCGTTCGCGCCGAGGGAAGTACGAATCCAATGTTGCGGCGGCGAGTACGCGGCGGTTCCATCAACGTCTTGATCAATCTGACGATTTCCTGAATAGAGCCGTCATGCTTCGCCAGATGTTCCTCTGCTTCCTCGATTCTGGCGGCGAGCTCCTTTTGTGTGGCCAGCACCGCACGTAAGCGGACAAATGCGCGCACCACGAAAACGCTCATTTCGACCGCCTGTTCGGAGTTGAGCACCGTCGCCGCCATGATTGCGCCGTGTTCGGTAAATGCGTAGGGGAGAGAGCGGCGGCCGCCACGTCCCTTCTTTGCGGTTGCAAATTGCAACCTCAAAGAGGCGAACTCGCGCGGGTTGAGCCGGAACATGAAGTCCGAAGGAAAGCGGTTGCGGTTGCGGTTCACTTGCTGGTTAAGGCGCTTGACCGGAACTCCGTAGATCTCGGCAAGGGCGGTATCGAGGACGACTCGTCGATGGCCCAGAATCTTGATTCGAGATTCGATAGGAAACACGGCTGTCTTTCGCCGGGTTGATGAGCGTGTCCGGATTTTTACGGCTTTTGCCGCGCGCCTTTGCATTTTCCCAGCATAGAGGTCGCGGGCGTCCGTGGCTGTGACGGGTAACCCTCGCGAATGTGATGAAACAATCGCGGGTTCTGCGGTCAAATTGCCGAGGAATCGGAGCTCGGAGCCGGATTGGCGACTCACCTGCAAGATGCATGGAACCAGGGTAGACGACGGTATCGTAGCTTTGAGGTTGCAATTTGCAACCTCAAAGATGGCGAAGACGAAGTGTGCTTTGGAATATCAATTTGGCACTCGGGGCGGCCGTAAACGGAAGGTTACGTGATGCTGACCTCTGTATAGGTTCCATACACCTGCCGCAACGCCTCACAAATTTCGCCTACAGTGGCATAGGCACGCACCGCATTGACGATGTAAGGCATGGTATTGGCTTCGGAAATGTTGCCGTTGGCGCCGGCGGTGGGAGTCTTCGCGGCGGCGTGTTTCAGAGCCTCGAGACGGCGCCGAACGTCTTCGTTTGAACGGCGGGCGCGCAAGGCCTTGAGCTTTTTCTCCTGAGCGCGGGCTACCGATTCGCCGATGTACAGAATGTTCGGCGACTCTTCTTCGATGACGAAGTCGTTTACGCCGACTGTGATCTTTTCGTTGGCTTCCATGGCGCGCTGGTATTGGTAACTGGCCTCGGCGATTTCCTTCTGCGGGTATCCGCGTTCGATCGCTTCGACCATGCCGCCCATCTGGTCGAGTTTCTGGAAGTAATCGAAGGCGCCGCTCTCCATGTCGAGGGTTAGTTTCTCGACAAAGTAGCTTCCGCCGAGCGGATCGACAGTTTGGCCCACACCCGACTCGAAAGCAATGATCTGCTGGGTGCGCAGGGCGATGCGCGCGGCTTCAGCAGTGGGCAGGGCGAGCGCTTCGTCGTAGGCATCAGTGTGCAGCGACTGAGTGCCGCCGAGCACAGCCGCCAGCGCCTGCAGGGCGACACGCGCTATGTTGTTCATCGGTTGCTGGGCGGGCAGAGAAACGCCGGCGGTTTGGGTGTGGAAACGCATCAGGCGGGTGCGATCGTTTTTCGCGCCGAAGCGATCCTTCATCAGGCGATACCAGATTTTGCGAGCGGCCCGGTATTTCGCGATCTCTTCGAAGAAATCGTTGTGTGCGTTGAAGAAGAAGCTGAGGCGCGGTCCGAAGTCGTCGACGTCAAGACCGCGTCGGCGCGCCCACTCGACGTATTCGACGCCGTCGTAAATGGTGAAGGCCAGTTCTTGCAGCGCGGTCGATCCGGCTTCGCGAATGTGGTAGCCGCTTATGGAGATGGTGTTAAAGCGCGGCGTAAACTTCGATCCGAACTCGAAGGTGTCAATGACCAGGCGCATCGAGGGCGCGGGCGGGTAAATGTATTCCTTCTGCGCGATGTATTCCTTGAGAATGTCGTTCTGGAGGGTGCCGGAAATTTTCTTCCAGTCGGCGCCTTGTTTTTCGGCAACCACCAGGTACATGGCCCACAACACGCTGGCCGGCGAATTGATGGTCATCGAGGTGGTGATTTTCTCGAGAGGGATGCCGTCGAAGAGAATTTCCATATCTTCGAGCGAGTCGATGGCGACACCGCACTTGCCTACTTCGCCTTCGCTGGCGGTGTGATCGGAGTCGTAGCCCATGAGCGTAGGCAGATCGAAAGCCACCGACAGTCCCCCGCCGCCGTGTTCGAGAAGATACTTGTAGCGCTGGTTGGTTTCTTCGGGCGAAGCGAAGCCGGAGAACATGCGCATCGTCCAGAGCTTGCCGCGGTAGCCGGTCGTGTGAATGCCGCGTGTGTAGGGCGGTTGGCCGGGATAGCCGAGATACTGATCGTAATTCCAGTCGGCGGGGAGATCGGCCTGCGTGTAGAGGCGGCGGATAGGGCTGTTCGAGATCGTGCTGAAACGAGCGTGGCCGTGCTCGTCGAGGTTGGTGCCGGTAGGAGCCCCGATCGGTTTTTCGGCGGCCTTGTCGAGCGTGGGGACCAGAGTTTTCTCGGCCCAATCTTTTTCCGAGTCCGAGGGATGACGGCCTTCAAAGACGTCGGAAATCGGGCTTTCCGCTACGGTCTTCCGCCGATCGTTTTTCGGATTATCCTCGCGCATTCGGTTCTCCACCTTGATTCTGATAATAGAGGAGTCGGTGGCCTGCTGCAAAACGGCGCTCCCGACCGAGTGGTTGGGCGAAGGGTTGGGCGTAGTCCGGAATCCACTTCCCGACCACCGAGGGGAGTATACGAACACAAACGAAATCACCCTAATCGCCGCTTGACGCTTGTTTTCTCCGGCACCTATGCTGGTGTTCTTTCGGCGGAGGGATTCTGAAAGCGTTCCGGCGGTTCTTGCAGCGTACTCCGGTGTACGGCGCTTATAAGGTACTTGGCCACTATCCCGACTACTGGTATTGGATCCTGCGCGGTCGTCCGTCGCGATCCCCGCATCTGCTAAAACAGAAGATCGTGCGCGCATACGGCGAGAAATTTGATCTTAAGACATTGGTCGAGACTGGAACTTACTACGGCGAAATGGTCGCGGCGATGAAGAGCCATTTCGACCGTGTTTACTCCATCGAGTTTGTGCCGGCATTGGCGGAGCGGGCCGCGCGCAAATTCGCGCGCGATAAGCAGGTTCAAATTTTCTGCGGCGACAGCCGAGTGGTTATGCCCGAGGTGCTCGCATTATTGCAAGGTCCGGCATTGTTCTGGCTCGATGCAGGGTACTACGGCTGGGTGGGGAAACAGGGCGATCAACAGCGCTTATCGGCGGAACTTGAAATGATTCTGAGCCATTCCTTTCCCCATGTGATTCTGCTCGACGACGCGCGTGGACTGACGGGGCGGGACGGGATTCCTTCGGTCGGCGACGTGAAGGCTTATGTGGAGTCGACATTTCCGCAGCGTGCCGTGGCTGTGGAATTCGATATTATGCGCATCACGTTGCGGGAGTAGCGGGCGCTGCCTGAAACGCGGCTAGCCGCGTCTCTACGTTGATTCTTTCTTGCGCGCCAACTCCCAGGCTTTTGCATATTTCCATGACACATAAACGGCGTGGTAGAGGTGCAGGAGCAGACCCTCTCGGCCGTCCAGAAATCCGAGACGAAAAAAATAGTTGTAAATGAAGGTTGCAAGCGGGCGCAGGACGATGTTGAACAGGCTGAAGTTGCGTCGGCCGCTCGCGACTGCCATCTCGGCGCCGAGGGACGAGTAGCGGTTCATGTGGTCGATGTAGTCGGCGAGCGTGGGGTAGGAGTGGTGGAGGAGGGCGCCTCGCAAGGCAACGGTAAAACCGGCAGTGTGGGCGTCTTCATGCACCTTTCTGTTCTCGAATGCGGCTGAACCTCGCCGAAAGAATCGGAGTTTCCTGTCGGGATAAAATCCGCCGCACCGGATCCAGCGGCCCATGAAGAAGTTCTTTCGCGGAATCTCCGCACCCGCTAGCGCCCCTGTACGTTCATCTTCATAAGTGACCGTCAGATCGGGGTTGCGCTCAATCCAGGCATCCCACGCTCCTCGCACAGAGAACTTGTGAAGGAGCTGGCCGGCTTGGAGTGATAGAAGCTCGGCGATTTCTGCCTGTAGTTCACTCGAGACTTCCTCATCCGCATCCAAACTCAGAATCCAGTCTCCCGTTGCTTTATCGATGGCCGAATTCTTCTGCGCGGCGTAGCCTTTCCATTCCTCGACGAAGACTTTTGCGCCGAATGATTTTGCGATCTCGACGGTGCGATCGGTCGAGCCGGAATCGACGACAATGATCCCGCCTTTGCCGTCTGCGACTAGCGGCTGTACGCTAGCGAGAGTCCGCTCGATGTTGGCCTCTTCGTTGTGCGTGATGATGACGACGGAGAGGATCACGCCGGGCTCCTGCCGCTGCCAGCAAAAGGCCTGCCGAGCTTTGCTCGGCTTGGACGCGTGGTGGCGCCTGTCCTCACACTGGCCGTTGCTACACACGCCTTGCCGATCGCCGATAGCTTCACGGGGAGAGGATACGCGAGAGGCGGCGCGGCGCAAAAGGGAAACGCCGGGGCGCGGGGACGCCCCGCTCCATCGTTCATTAACTGCAGTTCGCTACTGCTGCGGTTGAGCGGGAGGGTTCGCTGGGATCGGCTGGTCCGCCGGCCGCGCTGTCACATGCGGAATATTCGGCATGTGCGTAACCTGTCCGCGTTCGGCGTCGGCAAACAGGATACCGGCGTGGTCGAGCAGAAGGCCCGTTGCCCGATCCAATTCGACTTCCGATTTTTCGTAGGCGGCCTTAGCGGAGACGAGTGTGACCTCGGCCTGGGTCATGGCAGCTTGATTCTGCAGCACGAGAGTTGAGGTGGATGCGCCGAGCACGTACTTTTTCTGTTCAGCATCGAGCGACTGGCGCGCCAGATCTACGGCAGCTTGGGCGGAATCGACACTGGCGCGATTCTGCTGCACCCCAAATTGCGCGTTGCGTACTTCGATGCGGATCTGGTTCTCAATCTGCAGAATTCGCAACTGCGACTGCCGGTATTCCATTTCACTCCGGACCTGTATCGATTGCGCGGCGCGATTGCGGAGTGGGATGTTAATGGAGATTCCTGCGCCTTTGTCGGGTGCGGTCGAATTGACCAGCTGGTTCAAAGTACTACCGTACCCGACCGGATTGGACGGCGAGGTGGCGCAAAAGCCTGGTACAGAATCCGGGTTGGAGCAAAGGTTTGTGGGGTTCTGATTTCCGCCGAGGCCCGCGCCTCCGTAATAGGCGAATGCGTCCACGGTAGGCAACAGCGCACTGCGGATCGCCTTGTTGCTAATGTCGGTATTGGCCAAATTGATGCGAGCTTCCGCCAATTCAGGGCGATGCCCCAGGGCGTCATTTACCAGGTCCTGCGTTGGTGCGATGGCTTCTTCCGGCGTCAATGCCATGGTGGAAATGGGAATGACTTCAGCGTCCGCCAGCATCGGATCGACAAGGGTACGGCTGAGTGCATTCTTCATCAGCAGTTGCTCAAGTTCAAGGTTGGTCAGAGCGAGGGTCAGAGTCTGCTGGTTGGTGGCAACGGTGCTCTGCGCGCGAACTACCTCGATTGGTGCAAGAGTGCCGATCTCGACCTGCTTCTTGTTATCCGACAATGTTTTTTGCGCGAACGCCAGTTGTTCCCGCTGGACCCTGACGTTTTCATACGCGTAGACCAAGTCCCAATACATGTTCTCGATCTGGTCCACGGTAGTGGTGATCTGCAGGCGAAAAGCCACATCTGAAATTTCCCGATTATTTTTAGCGATGCGAATGAAGCGCGCGTTGGGCGCAAATCCGAAGCCCTGTAGCAAATGCTGCGTGAGGCGGAAATTGAAACTGGAGTTGAGCTGTGGACTCAATGGATTAAAAGGCGCATCCCCTATCGTTTGACGGGTGTTATTGAAGCTGACCAAGACATTCGTCCCCGAGATAAATCCCTGTTGATACGAGAAGTTTCCGGTCGTGGTGTTGAGCGGCGAAGCAGGACTAAAAGTGCTGGACGGGAGAATATTGTTATGATCAATGGATAACGTACCCGTAACCACCGGATCGAAGCTGCTGATGAGGGGGCCGCTTCCCAGCGTCGACTGAACCAGCCCGCTTGTTCCCGCGCCAGCTCCTCCCGCTCCGACCGAGGTTCCGCCCTGGCCGGAGCCAACTTGTGTTCCCAGTCCGCCAACGCCCCCACCGGGTGTGTTCTGCACGACTCCGTTGTTGACGCCGAGTATGGTGTTGGCGCCGGACTTGGCACGCCAGATGTCGGTATCGGCGATATTCAGGTTGTAACGGGCGATGGCGATGTCGAGATTATTTTCGAGCGCCAACGCGACCGCGTCGTTCATCGAGATGTAAAGTTTGCCATCGTGCATGAGTTCGTCGATACGCGACGTGTTGGCCAGGTTCGGCGGCGCTACGTGCCGTGGAATATACGGAGCAATTAGGTTGGGAAACTGCGACTTGGGTTTCGAGTACTCGTTCACGTCAAAGGGCTGCGACGATGATGGCATTGCCTTCTGCATCGGCATCTGGGCCGAAGGCGCGCTGGGCACGGACGGGGCGTCCTGCGCCCATCCGGCAGGTACTACCACGGTAGCGAGGAAAAGGGCGGCGGCACGGTGAAACTCAGTCCACAGCGTAGAACGTTGCATTCGCATCATCTCCATTGTTCAAACTCAAGATCGACCAGACTCAAGATCGATCGGACGAAATAAGACACGGGAGAAACGGCCAAAACACACGCAGTTCTCTTGCCAACCTTTGCTAATACGTAGAACGACCGGCGAGAGTTCCTTGCAATCTTCTTGCAGTACTCTCCTTCCAATCCGGACAGACAATCTTTTCAATTGATCGCCTTTAGACTGACCGTAAGTGAAATAGTATAGCTGACGCGCCGCCGCATTCCCCGGCAAGGCAGCGGCTAAAACTCTGTAAATACTACGGATGATGCCGGGACAGGTCAGGGCTCGAAAAAGAACGTGCGTAATCTCAGACTGATCCTTTCTTATGACGGCGCCGAATTCGCGGGCTGGCAGGTGCAGCCGGGCCGGACTACGGTGCAAGGCGCGCTGGCCTCAGCCATTGGACGGTTGAGCGGGGAAAATGTACTGCTCCAGGGGTCGGGCCGCACTGACGCGGGGGTGCACGCACTGGCACAGGTGGCGAGCTTTGCGACGGCGTCGGCAATTCCAGCGGAAAATTGGCTGCGGGCGCTGAACGACATTCTGCCGGCTTCGATCCGGGTGCTGGAGGCGGCTGAGGCCGCGCCTGAATTCCACGCGCGCAAGTCGGCGCGCGCCAAAACTTATCGCTATCGGATTCATCGCGGAGCGATCTGTCCGCCGTTTCTGGCGCGATATGTGTGGCATTATCCGTATCCTCTGGAGGAACCGGCGATGGTTGCGGCGGCTGGCTTGGTGTTGGGCGAGCACGACTTCACCTCGTTCGCGGCGGTCGATCCGGAGCGAGTGGAACGGATGGCCGCTGCCGAAAATGTTCAGACCACAAATGTCCGGACGATCTTCTCGTCCAACTGGAAGCGCGAAGGCGAAGAGCTGATCTACACGGTTCGCGGAAGCGGATTTCTTCATCACATGGTGCGGAACCTGATCGGCACTTTCCTGCTGGTGGGAAAGGGGACGGTGAGTTTGGAAGATTTGCGCCGCATTCTTGCGGCGCGAGAACGCACCGCGGCTGGTCCGACTGCTCCGGCCAGCGGGCTGTATCTGGTGGAGGTGGAATACTAATGAGCGCGGACACTCTTGCCCCGCGCCGACGTCAGGATTGCTCGCGGGGACTGGAGTGTCCGCGCAACACGGGCAATTTGCAAAGCGATTATGACTGTGGCGCAGCGGTTCCGTCCCGGTTACACTTCTCCGCAGATGGCCACCGAGGTTGAATTCGCTGTCTCCCGCATTGCGTCCGTTAACCCGGCAACGGGCGAAGTTCTGGGTGAACTGGACAGCGCCGGCCCAACCGAAGTGGGCGCTGCGGTGGCGCGCGCGCGCGCTGCACAGACGGATTGGAATGCCTGGGGCATCCGCAATCGCGTGCGGGGGTTGCGCCGCTTCCAGCAGATTCTTCTCGCGCATAAGACCGACATCGCGCGGCGCATCACGCAGGAAGCAGGCAAGCCCCAGGTCGAAGCGCTGCTTACCGAAGTGCTGGTGGTGCTCGACGCGGCGCGATTCCTGATCGACAACGCGTTTGCGATCTTGCGCGAAGGAAAGCTGCCGCACGGAAATCCCGTGATGAAAACCAAGGCGGGGCGCATTCTGCACGAGCCCTATGGCGTCATCGGAATCATCTCGCCTTGGAATTATCCATTTTCGATTCCGGCGACGGAGACGCTGGCGGCTCTGGTTGCGGGAAATGCCGTGGTGCTCAAGCCCTCTGAGTTGACGCCGCTGATTGCGCTCGAACTGCAGGCGCTGCTGCGCGAGGCTGGAGTTCCCGACGATATTTTCCAGGTGCTTCCGGGCGACGGCGCGACGGGGGCGGCATTGGTGGGAAGCGAAATCGACAAACTGGTTTTCACTGGAAGCGTCGGCACGGGCCGGCGAATCGCGCAGATCGCCGGGGAACGCCTGCTTCCGGTGGTGCTGGAACTCGGCGGCAAGGATCCTATGCTCGTACTCGAAGATGCCGACGTCGATGTCGCGTCGAGCGGCGCCGTCTGGGGAGCATTCGTAAACGCGGGACAGACCTGCTTGTCGGTCGAGCGTTGCTATGTGCATCAGAGTTTGTATCCCGCCTTCTTAGACGCGTGCAGCGAGAAGACGCGCAAGCTGCGCGTCGGCAATGGCATGGATGAGGCGACCGAAGTCGGCCCTATGATCCACGAGCGGCAAGTCCGTGTGGTAGAGTCGCAGGTGGAAGACGCTCGGCAGCGCGGCGCTCGCGTGCTGGTCGGAGGAGCGCGGTTGCGGGAACTCGGGCCCACATTTTTTGCGCCGACGGTGCTGGCCGACGTCGATCACAGTATGCGCGTGATGCAGGAAGAAACCTTCGGTCCCGTCTTGCCGATTGCGTCTTTCCGCGACGATGCCGAGGCGGTGCGCCTGGCCAACGATTCCGAATACGGACTGGCAACCAGCGTCTGGACGCGCGATCGCGCCCGCGGCGAGCGCCTGGCTCGTCAGATCGACGCCGGCACGGTGATGGTGAACGACGCGGTGTCGTGCTTCAGCATTAGCGAAGCTCCGCACGGCGGGATGAAGGCAAGCGGCATTGGGCGCACGCATGGGCGTTGGGGCCTGGAAGAAATGGTACGCGTGAAGTATCTCGACAGCGACGTGGTTCCGCGCAAGAAAAAGATTTGGTGGTTCGGCTATGGCGGTGGATTTGCTTGTGAGATGGAAAGTTTTCTTGATCTGCTGTATGCGCGCCCGCTGCGTGAGAAGCTGAAGGCCGGCCTCGGCGCGGTGGGGGCGCTGTGGCGGAAGAAATTGTAGAGCTGGGAAAAACCTTAAAACGGGTATAAATCATCGAGAAGGCAGCAAACATTATGACGGACTCCCGCACGCTCTTACGCCACACTCTCGCTACCCTTGCCTATCGCGGAGCGAAGGCAATCCGCAATGCTGGGCCGGACTTCGCCGGCTACGGCTTGGCCGAAACTTCGCGCACCCCGGCTAAAATTCTTGCGCACATCGGCGACCTTATGGAATGGGGTCTTGCGATGGCTGAAGGGCGCCGCGAGTGGAAGGATTCTTTGCCTCTTCCTTGGGAGAAAGAAAGCGAGCGCTTCTTTGCCGCCTTGAAAAAGTTTGATGACTATCTGGCATCGGACAAGCCGCTCGACGTCTCCGCCGAGAAATTGTTTCAAGGCCCGATCGCCGACGCACTCACGCACGTTGGACAGATTGCAATGCTGCGGCGGATGGCGGGCGTGGCGATAAAAGGCGAAAACTATTTCGTTGCCGAAATCACGGTCGGACGCGTCGGCGCCGATCAGGCGGCGCCGCACAAGGAATTTTGACCGCTCTTTTTTTCCGCCGAGATCAGGCGGCGTCGAAGCGATCATGGTCCATCACCTTGGTCCACGCCGCCACGAAATCCTTTACAAACTTCTCCTTGGAGTCCGTGCACGCATAGACTTCCGCGAGGGCACGCAGCTGCGAGTGCGAGCCGAAGATCAGGTCGACACGGGTGCCGGTCCATCTGAGTTGGTTCGTCTTACGGTCGCGCCCCTCATAGACTTCTCCAGAGCCATTGGAGGTATTGGACGGCTGCCATTGCGTGCTCATGTCGAGCAGGTTGACGAAGAAGTCGTTGGTCAGCGTCTCCGGCCGCTTGGTGAATACGCCGTGCGTGGACTTCCCGGCATTTGCACCGAGGACGCGAAGGCCGCCGACGAGGACCGTCATTTCAGGCGCCGTTAGCCTCAGCAATTGCGCCCGATCCACCAGCATCTCCTCAGGCGACAGGCGCTGCTTGCCGTGGAGATAGTTGCGGAACCCATCCGCTTTCGGTTCGAGCGGCTCGAAGGATTCGACATCAGTCTGTTCCTGCGAAGCGTCCATGCGCCCCGGCGTGAATGCGACCTTCACGTCGAACCCTGCGTTCTTCGCGGCTTTCTCGATTGCCGCATCGCCGCCGAGAACGATCAAGTCAGCCAGAGAGACCTTCTTCCCGCTCGACTTCCCTCCGGACTTCTCGCCAGACTTTTCATCGGACTTTTCTCCTGACTCGGAAGCGTTGAACTCGTTCTGGATGGCTTCGAGCTTTTCCAGCACCTTCTCCAATTCCGTCGGCTGGTTAACCTCCCAGAACTTTTGCGGCGAGAGGCGAATGCGCGCGCCGTTCGCTCCACCGCGCTTATCGGAGCCGCGGAACGTCGACGCCGATGCCCAAGCCGTCGAGACCAACTGGGAAACGGAAAGGCCAGACGCGAGGATTTTCGCCTTCAGAGCGGCGATGTCCTGCTCATTGACCAGCGGATGATTGACCGCGGGGATCGGGTCTTGCCACGGGAGGTGCTCCTTCGGAACGAGCGGGCCGAGATAACGCACGATCGGGCCCATGTCGCGGTGCGTCAGCTTGAACCACGCGCGGGCGAACGCGTCGGCGAACTGATCCGGATGCTCGTAGAAGCGCCGCGAAATCTTTTCGTATGCAGGGTCGAACCGCAGGGCGAGGTCGGTGGTCAGCATGGAGGGCGCGTGACGCTTTGAGGGATCGTGCGCATCCGGCACCGTACCGTTGCCTGCGCCATTTTTCGGGGTCCACTGATGTGCGCCGGCCGGGCTCTTCGTCAGTTCCCATTCGTAGCTGAACAGGTTGGTGAAGAAATTGTTGCTCCACTTGGTAGGCGTCTGGGTCCAAGTGACCTCCAGACCGCTGCCGATGGTATCAGCGCCACAACCTTTACCAAATTTATTCTTCCACCCGAAGCCCTGGTCGTGGATGTCGGCGCCTTCTGGTTCGGCGCCCACATGGTCAGCGGGAATACCAGCGCCGTGGGTCTTGCCGAACGTGTGCCCGCCGGCAATCAGTGCGACTGTTTCTTCGTCGTTCATGGCCATCCGCTGGAATGTTTCGCGAATATCCTTGGCCGCCGCGATGGGATCCGGATTGCCGTTCGGCCCTTCCGGATTCACGTAAATCAGACCCATTTGCACGGCAGCGAGCGGATTCGCTAGATCACGATCGCCGCTGTAGCGCTCGTCCGCCAGCCACGTGCCTTCGGGACCCCAGTTGACCTCCTCTTCGGGCTCCCAGACATCCGCGCGTCCGCCGCCGAAACCGAAAGTCTTGAAGCCCATCGACTCGAGGGCGACGTTGCCGGCGAGAATCATCAAGTCAGCCCACGAGATTTTGCGGCCGTATTTCTGCTTGATCGGCCATAGCAACCGGCGGCTCTTGTCGAGGTTCACATTGTCCGGCCAGCTATTGAGCGGTGCGAAGCGCTGCTGGCCAGCTCCGGCGCCGCCACGGCCATCGCCGATGCGGTAGGTGCCTGCACTGTGCCATGCCATGCGGATAAACAGCCCTCCGTAGTGCCCGAAGTCGGCCGGCCACCAATCTTGCGAGTCGGTCATGAGCGCATGAAGGTCTTTGATCACAGCATCCAGATCGAGGCTCTTGAATTCCCTGGCGTAGTCGAACTCCTTACCCATCGGATCCGACAGGTCTGAGTGCTGATGCAGGACCTTCAGGTTCACCTGATTGGGCCACCAGTCGCGGTTCGTGGAAGCGGAGGCTCCGTGGTTGAACGGGCACTTGGATTCGGTTGACTTGTTTTTGGCCTGATCTTTACTTTGATCTTTACTCTGATCCTCGGGGGAAACAGTCCCCGATGAAGAGGCAAGTGTATTTTCCATATGTTTTGGATTTTCCATATGTTTTTCCTTTGAATTAGTTCAAATGAATCAGCTCAAAATGTTGATGATCTACGAACCCATCAGACTGCGGTTCGCACAATTAGCTGCCGACGCGTTTCCTGATCGGCTGTCCAACAAATATCCACACATCTCCAGACTCAACGGTAAGAACGCGGAGCGCACTTCGTGCAGAGTCCCCGGAAAATGAGTTCGCATTCGCGAAGAATCCGCTTACCGAGGGAGCTTGATCGAGGCCTGGGCACGTCGTACCACTCAATGTCCTCTACATTGCCGCAGCGGTCGCAGATAAAGTGGTGGTGCTGCATGCCTTTCGCATCGAAGCGCGCGGCACGGCCCTCGACGGCCACTTCACGCACCAAACCCGCCTGCACCAAGTCCCGCAGATTGTTATAAGTCGTGGCCCTTGAAGAGCGCGGATCCACGCGATTCACAGCTTCGGAAATCTCCGCGGCCGTGGGATGCCGGTTGTGTTCCAGCAAGAACGCCATGACAGCGTAGCGCTGGGAAGTGCACCGCAACCCGCTGCCATCGAAGGACCGTTTAATCGCCTCGGCGTCCATGAACGATTTAGACTATGTCTAATGTGAGATTTTGTCAAGAGTTGCGCTTTTGGTGGGTGGCCCATTCTAAATTTCGCGTTCTTTGCGAAATTTAGAGTGGGGATGTTGGAGGCTGGCCACAATGCAACCGGCTGTGAGGGCGGTGCAGATCGATTCGGAATCGACGACACGCAAACGCGAACGAGCGGCGGGAACACTTTGTCCGGCTGTCGAGCTGCCCCACTCAAGCCAAAATCGGGCTCGAATGGTCCCCCCGTGACGGTGGTACGAAGTTTCGGGCGCAGAGAAAAGTCCCTAAGGCGACCCGCTCCGTTCCTTTTCCTCTCATTCTCTTGGGATCGTAAGGTTCTGAATGGGAGCTTTTAACGCTTTTTCCAGTCGTATAGCTGCATCGATAAGTTCGTCTTGCAGCTTGCCCCATTCAGCTTCCGGCCCGTTCCAACCACCTTTCAAGAACTTGCAAATGCGACAAGCTCGACTATCCTCCAATTCCTGCCAGTCCAGCCTTTCGCCGAAGGCGGACTCGATTGCCTGCTTCTGCTGTTCTATTGTTTTGAAGGCTACAAGATTCTTTTCGTCCGAATTCTTACCGAGGTCGATGTAGCATTCAACTCGGGACTCCTCTCGCAGGATGACGATGTTAAGGCCGAATCCTGTGCGCCCGAGGGTAACCCCGATCCATTGGTCCTTGCTGCCGGTCCGGTTTGAAAATAGAGCTGTCTTTGGCCGTGAACGCTCAATCAGTTGGCGCCAGAAGCGCCGCAGCATTGCATCTCGGCTTGTTTCTGCCAATCGGTTCTCTTGCTGCTGTGCCCGAATTTTCGTTTCGTATTCCTCGGCTTCAGGCAGTGGGATTAGCTGCTGAATGTCCATGAGTACTTGTCCTTCGAGCTTGTACGGCTTGAGGCGAACGCAGGTTATGTCCAGACCTAATTTGTTCAGCCATAAAACTGTGGTGGTCAGTTCTATCGAGAAGTCCGCGGAGACCAGAATGATTCTGACCTCGTCGGACAGTCGCGCCTCATCTGGTGATTCAAGCCCTAGAAAATTGAGAATCGCTGACTTCGCTCCCTCAAGCGGGTCTTCCCCACCCAAACAATGTGCATGCGCTCCCACTAGCTGGTCGAAAGTCATGCTTGAGACCATCGCGGCGTAGCGCACCGCTTGTAACTCCATGTGTCCGCCGTCGTCAGTTCGCTTCAGTTCCACTACCACCAGATGTGCATCTCTGTCGAGGCAAAGCAGGTCAATCCTGCGGCTGCTGTCCTCCCAATCTCCAAACTCCTCGTCTATTACCATCAGGTCGGGCGAGAGCACGGAGATGTTGGTTTTGAGCCGCCGCTGAAGGTCTTTCCTTTCCAGCAGCTTTTCGCGAGCGAATGTAGTCTCCTCGACTTTTTCAATCGACGAATCGGTGATGCGGAATATGGCCATTTGGCTCGGATGGTACACGCAATGTCTTAGTTCTGTCGATAAAATCAAGAGCCCCGACGGGTGGCCCACTCAAGCCCGGCTTTGGCTTGAGTGGAGATGTTCGAGGACGCAACCCGAGGCGGTACACTCGGAACGTTACCGTTCCAGGCCTCGTTTGGTCCCAAGGCTGACCCTGAGTAAAATAGCAAAAAGCGACTGGCGGAGGTCGCATAGGAGATTCAATGGGTTCCGGCGAAACAGCAACGGACGCAACGGGCGCAGTTCCGCAGCTTCCTAACCACAAAGTCAAGATCAAGAAGCCCGGCCAGCGTGCCTGCAACGAGAAAAACGAAAAGGGCAAGTTCTGCGGCGGACACCTGAAACGCTGGTTCTACGCCGCCGACGTGCTCGAACGGGAGTGCGGTTGCGTGGAGAAAGCCTGGGGAGCGGACGCCGAAGTGTATCGCTGCGAATTTTGTCAGACGCTGTATCTGCCCAGTCCGGAAGATGCGCGTGGGATGAACGTCGCGGGCCCCGGACAACTTTCGATTTTCGGCTTTGTCGTTCCTCCGAAGGACGAAAAAGCGAAGGACGAAAAGAAAGCGTAGAGACGCGGCTTGCCGCGTCTCCAACCTGTGAACATTTCCGAACTTATCTACGACTGGAATCTTCTGTATCCAAAGTCGCTCCATCCGCCGGGACCGGTGCGCCTGACCGATGAAACGCTTCGCGACGGCCTGCAATCGCCTTCCGTTCGCGATCCTTCCATCGAGCAGAAAATCGAAATTCTCCACCTGATGGAAGCGCTCGGGATCAACACGCTCGACCTTGGACTTCCTGGAGCGGGGCCGCGCGCGGTCGAGCACGTTACAGCGCTGGCGCGCGAAATTGTCGCACACAAAATGAAGATCACGGCGTACTGCGCCGCGCGCACTGTCGAGAACGACATTCGCCCCATCGCCGAGATCGTGCAGAAAACTGGACTTCCCATCGAAGTTGCCGCATTCATCGGGACGAGTCCAATTCGCCGTTACACCGAGGGCTGGAACGGTGACTTTCTTCTGCAAACCACCGAAAAGGCGGTCAAATATGCGGTCTCCCTCGGCCTCGAGGTCATGTACGTCACCGAGGACACCACCCGCTGCGATCCGGAAACGGTGAAGCAACTCAACTCGGCGGCCATCAACTGCGGCGCGCACGCCCTGGTGCTCTGCGACACCGCGGGACACGCCACACCCATGGGCACGGTTGCGCTGGTCAAATTTGTGCTGGAACAGGTGGTCAAGCCATCCGGCACGAAGATTCGCGTCGATTGGCACGGGCACTGCGACCGCGGATTGGCAATCGCGAACTCGATGGCGGCTTTAGTTGCGGGCGTGGATTGCGTGCATGCGACCGCGCTCGGCATCGGAGAGCGTGTCGGCAACACGCAGATGGACCAGATGCTGGTCAACCTGAAGCTCATGGGCGTCGCACCGTGGGATCGGCAGGATCTGACCAAACTCAAACGCTACTGCGAGGCCGTTTCTGTCGCGACTGGCGTTCCGATTCCGGCGAACTATCCGGTGGTGGGTGAGGATGCGTTCCGTACCGCCACCGGCGTTCACGCGGCTGCGGTCATTAAAGCGTATAAGAAAAAAGATATTGAACTTGCGAACAGCGTGTATTCGGGAGTGCCCTCGCATTACTTCGGGCTCGAGCAAGTTATCGACATCGGTCCGATGAGCGGGAAATCAAATGTTCTTTTCTGGCTGGAGCACCGCGGACTTCCGGTGAATGACGAGGTGGTCGAGCGCATCTACAAGCGCGCCAAGGCGAGCGACCACACGCTGACCGAACAAGAAATTATGGAGTGCGTATAGCAACGCGCTAATCTGCTACCACCGCCTCTTTTCGCGCGCGACTTAGAACAGCTAGTCCCTTTTCCAGATCGGCGATCAGGTCTTCGACATGTTCAACGCCCACTGACAGGCGGATCATTTGCTCGGTTACACCCATCTTTTTCCGCAGTTCCGGAGCGATCATGGCGTGCGAGGTCAGTACCGGGATGGTCACGAGGGAATCCACTCCGCCGAGGCTTGGCGCCAGCGTAAACAGATTCAGCGCCTCAGCCACGTGGCACGCATCGGCGCCGCTGCCTTCCACCTCACAGCTCAGCACGCCGCCCGCACCCTTCATTTGTTTCTTGGTGATGGCGTAGTCCGGGTGCTCCTTCAGCAGCGGATAGTGCACACGCGTCACCTTGGGATGCAGGCTCAGGAACTCTGCAATCCGCAGCGCGCTCTCGTTCTGGCGCTCGACTCGGACGGCCAGTGTTTTGATCCCGCGCAGCAGCAGAAAGGCGGCGTGTGGGTCCATACAGCAGCCGAGCGTGGTGCGAGTGTGATGGATCTGATCGATCAAGTCGCGGCGTCCGGTGGCGATTCCGCAGATCAGGTCGGCGTGACCGCCAAAATATTTTGTTCCGGAATGCAGTACCAGATCGATGCCCCACTCCGCGGGGCGACAATTTATGGGGGTCGCAAAGGTCGAATCAATCGTCGATATCAGGCCGCGCTTGCGGGCCAGCGCCGCAATCTTTTCGAGATCGACCACGCGCACGGTCGGATTCGTCGGCGACTCAATGTGCAAGATCTTCGTGTTGGGCCGGATGGCGCGCTCGTGCTCCTCGATATCGTTTGTGTCGACAAACGTTGTTTCGATTCCGAGTTTCGGAAGCCACTGCGAAAGGAATTTGATTACTCCGCCGTAAATATCCCGCTGCGCCACGATGTGGTCGCCTGTCTTGACCAGCGAAAGAATCGAAGTCGTGATCGCGGCCATGCCGGATGAGAACAGTAGCGCCGCATCCGTGCCCTCCAGTTCGGCGATGGCATTCTCGGCTGCGGTATGCGTGGGATTGCCGTAGCGCGTGTAAAAGCGGTCGGTAGGGGTGACGCGCACCTGCTCCTGCATATCGGTGACTTCGAAGGTTGAAGTCTGATAGATAGGCGTGGAGAGCGGGCCGTTCTTCTTGGAGAGATCGGCGCCGCCGTGTACTGCCTCGGTTTCCTGGTGGAACTTGTGCTTCTTCATTTAGAAATCTCCTGTGCAGCGTGGCCTGTGTCGGCGTCTTCGTGCCGTTGTTTGTGGCATTGAACAGCCGGTTATTGGAACGAACAAATGTACACGGTCAAGATTGCGAAAATGACGCCGAACAGCGCCATCCAGATACCTGGTATCCTGGACCTCCAACTGGGGGCGTCCCATCCGCGTAAAAACCACGGCGCAAAAGATTCCACATTCGACCAACGTACCCATCGTAAGTATGTAGCCGGCCAGAAGGCAATTAGCAGCCCTACCGCCACGAATGCGGCGGACAGAACAATCAGCACGAAACAACTAAAGACTAAGGAGCGCATGGCCGTCCATAACCTACTTGCAACGAGACTCCAGGGATTCCGACTGTTGGTTCCGCGAGAGTACCTGCGGTTGGCGCAATAATTTGCCCGCCTAGGCCATAGAACGGAATATCGACACTTAGGGTCACAAAGGCGGACGGGGCAAGCCCCGTCTCTACTCTAGCTTCGCACTCCTGCCGCATTTAGCGCGGGAACGGGTGCCAACCACTCCGCGGACCGCGCATGCCGGCCGTGCACTACTTTGTCGAACTCCTGTTGCAGGGCTCGCGTTACCGGGCCGGCCTTGCCATCGCCAATGGTGCGGAAATCAATTTCGCGCAGGGCCACGACTTCCGCCGCCGTGCCGCACACGAAAACTTCGTCGGCAATATAAAGTTGATCGCGCGAGATGGGCTCTTCGATTACGGAGTAGCCCAAATCCCGAGCCAGCGTAATCAGAGTGTCGCGGGTAATGCCTTCCAGAATGCCTGCCCGCGGTGTCGTCGATATGATCTTGTTTCGGACGATGAAGAGATTTTCGCCGGTGCACTCGGCCACGTAGCCATCGGGCCCCAGCATGATCGCCTCGTCGAATCCGGCGCGATGCGACTCCGTCTTGGCCAGGATTGAGCTGACGTAATTTCCTGAGACCTTAGCCTTGGTCATCATGATGTTCGGATGCAGCCGCGTGAACGACGCAATATTGGCGCGGATGCCGCGTTCCTTCGCCTCGGCCCCCAGAAAATTCTTCCACTCCCACACCGCAACCACGAAGCGCGGCTGGCCGGACTCGACGGTCATCATCATTGCGCCGTCGAGGTAAATCATCGGACGGATGTAGCACGCTGAATACTCGTTCGCCGCAATCGTCTGGTTGATGGCAGTCTTGACCTGCTCGGCCGTCACGGGAAGCTCGCGAAAGCCGACGATGTGGGCGGAATCCAGCAGGCGCTCGACATGTTCGTTCAGGCGGAACACGGCCGGCCCCTTATCGGTCGAGTAGCAGCGGATGCCTTCGAACACGCTGAAGCCGAATTGCATTCCGGCGCTTAGAAACGGGACCACGCCTTCGCTGGCGGGCCTTAAAGAATCATCGATCCATATGAAACGAGCGGCGGCCATTTTCTCCTCAGCAAAGCTGGAATCTCTTAAGATTACCCGCGCCGCTTAGCCGCGGCAAGCGAGACGCCGCTGGGCATTTGTAATATCCTTCATTAGGTCATTTTCATGAAAAAGAACAAGCAGAGATCGATTGCCCGAACCAGACCCGCGCGAAGAGCGCCTGCTGCCACGAAACCAAAAACGGCGAGAACGCGGCGCCCGGCGAGCAAGGTCGCACTAAAAGCCACGGTCCCAGGCAAGCGACCGAAGGCCGAGTTGCGCCACATCCCTTGGAGTTCCGTCGAAGTCGAAGCCCTGAACCCCTTGCTTGGCCGCCACTTCGTCGTCGGGCAGAACGTCATGCTCGCTCGCGTCCTGCTCAAGAAGGGATGCCTTGTGCCCGAACACAGCCACCACAATGAGCAAATCACTTACGTCCTCGAAGGCGCGCTGAAATTCGGGATCGACGGTAAGGAGATTGTGGTGAACGCGGGCGAGGTCTTGACCATTCCCCCGAACATGCCACACTGGGCCGAGGCGCTCGTGGATACCGTCGATCTGGACATCTTCAACCCTCCGCGGGCCGACTGGATCAATAAGACGGATGCTTACTTGCGGTGAAAGAATCTAACCGCAGGGTGCGCGGAGATCGTAGAGAAATTCGGAAGACGAAACCGTACAAACCTTCGTACTCTGCGATTTCTGCGGGCAGCTCGTTATGATGTATTTATCTTTTCTGCGCTGATCTAGCTGCGCTGACCTGGTGACGAGGCGAAGTGTCGATCGCTCAAATTACGGAAACCATCGCGAAACTCCGCTGCATTTCCTGCGGAGCCACCCCCGATTCTGCCGCGCGGGACTTCCGCTGCACCGCTTGCTGCGACCTGCTGGAATTTGTTTTCCGGGGATGGGCCTCCGACTCGCCTGATCCGGCCGCCTTGAAGTCTCTCTGGCTCAGCCGGCGCAGCTCCCGCGATGCGCTTGATCAGAGCGGAGTCTGGCGCTTCCGCGAACTTCTTCCGCATATTCCTGCAGAACATGCCATCACGCTGCGTGAAGGGAATACGCCGCTCTACAGCCTGCCACGGTGCGCGCGCGTGGCTGGCGTGGACAACCTCCATGCCAAGCATCAGGGCATGAACCCGACCGCATCGTTCAAGGACACGGGCATGACGTTCGCCGCCTCGTCCGCGCACCAAGGCAAGTTCCGCTGGGTGGCGTGCGCCTCCACCGGGAACACTTCAGCTTCCATGGCCGCCTACGCCGCGCGCGGCAATATGCACAGCCTGGTGCTCATCCCGGATGGCAAGATTTCCTGGGGCAAGCTTTCGCAATCGCTCGACTACGGAGCGGTTACCTGCCAACTCCGCACCGATTTCGACGGATGCGTCCGCATCCTCAACGAACTCGTCCGCCAGAAGCCGGTTTATCTGCTGAACTCGGTGAATCCGTATCGCATCGAAGGCCAGAAAACTGCCGCCGTCGAACTCCTCGAGCAACTCGCGTGGGAGCCGCCCGACCACATCATCGTCCCCGGAGGCAATCTCGGGAACAGTTCGGCGATCGGCAAAGCGCTGCTCGAAATGCTGGAGCTTAAACTGATTTCCCGCCTGCCGAAGCTGTCCATCATCCAGGCGCAAGGGGCGAATCCGTTCTACCGCAGCGTGCACGAGTTCGGCGGAAAGAAGCTCGAGCCCATGATTGCCGACACGCTCGCGACTGCTATACGCATTGGCAATCCGGCATCGTGGAAGAAAGCACTGCGCGTGCTCCAGGCGACCGGCGGCGAGGTCGAGCAGGTCACCGAAGTCGAAATTGCCACTGCCAAAGCTGAAATCGGCGCCGACGGAATCGGCTGCGAACCCGCCTCCGCGGTCACGCTGGCTGGACTCAAGAAGCTGCGCCGGAGCGGATTCGTCAAGCCTGGCGACTCTGTTGTGTTGATCCTGACTGGGCATTTGCTCAAAGATCCCGACTTCACCATCAAGTTCCATCGCGGGGATTTATTTACTGGAACGCCTAGTGCTGGAGTGCCCAATGACGCCGAGGCTACCCGGGCAAAACATCTGCAGCGCGCCCCGGTCGTGCTCGATGCCAATCTGGGGGCCGTCATTGCAGCGCTCGAAGCGGCCGAGAAGAGCTAGCACCCAAAGCCAAGAAGGGAAACTAAGAGTGACTGAGGCAACATTTGGCATTTACTGTTTAGTAGTAGGCACCGTTGGACTGGCTTATGAATGCCTTCGCAAGCGCCCGCTGATTCACTCAGCAGGGCAGGAAGCGATAAAACGCAAGCGGAGACTTGCAGGGGCAATCGGGATGCTCCTGATGGGGGTTGTGCTTCTATTTGCGTCTAAGTTCTAGCTACTGGGTTTGTCGAAGGCGTAGTTTCGCAGAAATTCGTAGCAGTTCGCCGCAAACTCGTGTATAAAACACAGTTCAATTGTCAGTGCCGGTAGTTAGGGATTCTACATAGGCCAGGCCGGGCTAAAGCCTTCCATTTCTATTGTTTCCGGACAGTTTTAGCCGCCGGGGAGTTAGCTCGCTAAACTATGCCTTCACGTCCCACATCGCAGGACCGCTCGCTGCGCTTGGCGCTTCCGGCGACCTCCGCCAATCTGGGGCCCGCGTTTGATGCCGCCGCTCTTGCCCTGGATTTCCATCTCCGCTTGCGGGCCGAGCGCGCGCCCGACTTCTTTGTCACCGCCGAAGGCCGCGACGCGCCCATCTGCGCGCGGATGGAGAACCACCTCATCGTCACCACCTATTGCGAGGTCCTCGAATCGGAGAACCGCAAGATCGCGCCCTTGCGCATCCACATCGAAAATGAGATTCCCATCGGCAGAGGTTGCGGATCGTCCGCCGCCGCCCGCCTGGCGGGGATCGCGCTGGCAGTACATTTCGGACATCTGCGCTGGAAAAACGATCGCATTGTCGGCGAAGCGTCGATGCGCGAGCAACATCCCGACAACGCCTCGGCTTGCTGGATGGGCGCGCTTACGGTGGCTCGAATGGCCAACCAGGTGCAAGCGCAGGTAGTGGAAGTGAAGCCAAAGGGAAAGTGGCCGCTATTGCTGGCCGTCCCCGATGCGCCGCTCTCGACCGATCAAGCCCGCCGCGTGCTGCCCTTTCAGTACTCGCGCGCGGACGCGGTCACCAATATTCAGAATTCGATGCTCCTGTTGGCGGCGTTCACTCAAGACCGCCGCGACCTGCTGCCTGCGGCGCTTGAGGACCGCATCCATCAGCCTTATCGCGCGCCGCTCTGTCCGCTGCTTCCCGCGCTCAAGGAACTTGCTGGAGATTCCGGCATTCTCGGCGCCGCCCTCAGTGGAGCTGGCCCGTCGGTTCTGGTTTTCCTGGACCCGAAGGTCCCGGCGAAGAGGGCAAAGCAGAGAATCGCCGCCCACCTTACCAAGCGTCGGCTGACCGCCGAACTCATTCTCACCGAGATCGCGCTCCATGGTGGACGCGATGGAGCCGACTGGCGCAAGCATCATCCTGGAGCAAGAAAATAAAGCCGACCCGAGCCGGTCCTTGCATGTGTGGGGACGGGAGTGTGGGGATGGCCGCCCTCGCGAGCCTGCCCTGTTTTGCCGAAGCCCCGAGCGAACCGGGGCCCCCAGCGCGCCCGCTTTTGGCGCGATGGGGTGGGGGAAGCCAAGGGGGCAGCCGAAGGGTCCAAGCCGAGCGCACCGGGGTGGAGCAGCTCGGCAGCAGCGCCGTCTGCGACTCAATCTATATCTATAAGAGCCAAGACCTGACCTTGCACACCATGCTGTCGGATGGGGTCGCTATTGTCGGACAGAGCTTGGCCGGGGGTTCTGAGCGCTATCGCCTGGTTACAGAAGTTAGGAAAATCCTCGCCGACAGCCGATTCGTTGCTTCCCTACTTACTGCAGCCTCGCGTACTCGGCTTTGGCCTCTTTCAAGATGGGGATGTCGGGGTCGGCGTCTTTCCAGAGGGTCAGGAAATCTTTGTAGGCGGCGAGGGCTCGGACACGGGCGGCATCGGCATCCGCTCCCTGCCCTTGTCCTTGAAAAGTTCTCGCCTGCAAGGCATTCGCGCGCGCCACGCCCAGATGCGCCAACGCTCCCGTCCAGCAGTTCCAGACGATGCCGCTGTGGTCGATGATCTTCTGGAACTCGGCGGCGGCTTCTTTGCCCTGTCCGGCTCTCAGGTATGCCTCGCCGCGCACGTACACGTGATACAGGCAGGACATATTGGCGACGAAGTCAATTTGCCCCAACTCAATGGGGGAAACAGCTTGCAGCGCATTCAGGGCAGCGGCGGGATTCTTTTTGTCCAGCGCCAATTGCGCCTGAATCGCAGGCAGCCAAAGCGACTGCATCTGCGTGTCGAGTGGGAAGCGCTTCCCCAAGTCTTGCGCCAAGGATTCAGCTTTTGGCGTGTCGCCAGCCATGGCAAACGCCAGCGCGGCTTCGACCTCGACACCCTGACTCGTGGGAACAAGCTTCAAAGCCTCTGCCGCTGACTGCCGCGCTTCCGCTGGCTTGCCGAAAGCGGCTTGTTCGATGGCGGCATTCTCCTGCCAGATCGCTCCATTTTCCTTGCTGTCCGCCCGGATGGCCGAGTCCACCGCCCGCTTGGTCAGTTCCCGTGCCTTGCCCAGATGACCGCCATACGCCTCGGTGTCGGATGCGAGCGAAAGCCCTTGGTTCTCTTCCGGCTTGCCCGCATACCACTGTTGCTGTTCCGCCATCGCCGCTGAGTCCGAGCCGAGAAAGGCAAGAGCGTAGAGAGCATTGTGGAATATGTAATCATCCAGTTTTCGCGCCTGCGCTTCGTGGATGATCTGCCGCGCTTCATCGAGGCGTTGCAGGGAGAGCAGGCTGTTGCCAAGATCTGTGTAGGGGGCAACACTATCCGGGGCGAGGCGGAGGCTTTGGCGATACGACTCCGCGGCCTTCTCGTACTGTCCCTGCCCGACGAACGCGTTGCCGATACGAGCATACGCTCCGCTTCTTCGCGGGTGGAAGATCTCAATGAACTCCTGATTCGCCTGGACAGCTTTACCCAATTCTCCGCTTACGTTCTGATAGTAATCAGCAGTGATGACCAGCTTTTCCCGTTCGCTGGCATGTTCCCGCAACTGGAATGCCTTGGTGAAGTAATCGCTGGCCCGCCCTAGCTCGCCGAGAGAGGAGTAATCGTTGCCCACTTCCCAGTAGCCCATGGCAAAATTTGGATCAAGCTCGATGGCGCGTTGATGGTAAGGCAGGGCTGCGGCGGGGCCTCTCTCGCTTGAAGCCCTCAATCCAAGGCTGTACGCCTTCAGTGCTTCCAGCGAAGACGTGGTGGCCTCTGACAGCGGAACATCTAACTTCCGTACCGTGGCCAGCGATTCGCCCAACTCAGTTCGCAGCTTGGACGCCGCCTCGCCCAGCGCGTCCAGCACCTTCTCCTTGGACGCCGCCGTCACCTGCTGCTCGGCCAGCGGGTCTCCACTCTGGCAATTCACCGCCTTCAACCCCAGCACGTATTGGCTTCCCAGACTGGCAATCGACCCGGCAAGATAAGCCTTGCTGCCCGCCCGCTGGCAAAGCTCGCGGGTGACTTCGGGCGTGAGTTTCGTGCCCGCCGGACGGGACATCAATTTCAAGGTCGCCGAGACCTTGTTGTCCGAGAGCACATTCAGAAACGGCGATTGGTTGAGAGAAACACTGAGCGCGGTCTTGAGCGTGTCGTCGAAAACCGCATCACCCGTGTTGTTGGCGAAGTCGGCGAGAACGATAGTGTCTTTCTCGGTGAGGGCAGTTGCGGGCTTGGTCGCGTGCGAGCGGAAATAGAACGCTCCCGCGATTACAACTGCGACAAGAACAACGGCGGCGGGAACCAGAACTTTCCAGAGTCTCCTGCCCGCGACCGGAACTTCAGCCACTTTCACCGTGCTCGATGACGGAGAGGGAGCCAGCGCAGGAGACGAACCAGATACTGGTGATGGCGGCTGCGCGACCTGAGCACCGCTTTCCTGTGCAATGGCGAGCGTACCCGAACTAGCTGATGCGCCGTGTCGCGAATCCGTGTCCCGTTTCAGCCGCTTCAGGTCGGCCCGCATGTCCGCCGCGACCTGATAGCGCAGCTCTCGATCCTTCTCCAACGCTTTGCCGATGATACGTTCCAGTTCGGCTGGCACATCGGGATTCAGCCGCACCACTGGCGTGGGTTCCGCGTCCAGAATGGCTTTGAAGATGACCGCAGAACTCTCGCCACGGAAGGGCAACATCCCTGTTGCCATCTCGTAAAGCACAGCGCCGAAGGAGAACAGATCGCTCCGCGCATCCAGTTCCTTTGCCCGCGCCTGCTCCGGCGACATGTAGGCGACGGTGCCGAGCGTTGAACCGGGGCTGGTAAGATGATCCGCGTCCACCGAACCCGTCTGCGTGTTAAGAGACCCAATCTTGCTCGAAGAACTGCCTGCAAGACTGACCTTCGCCAGCCCAAAATCCAGAACCTTGGCGTGTCCGCGCTTGGTCACAAACAGGTTCGCGGGCTTGATGTCGCGGTGGATTATGCCTTCTGCGTGGGCTGCGTCCAGCGCGTCCGCAATCTCGATGGCCAGGGACAGGATCAACTCGGTTTCCATCGGACGACCAGCGATGCGGTGTTTCAGCGTCAGCCCGTCGAGAAACTCCATGGCGATGAAGGCTTCCCCATGCTGATCATCGATTTCGTAGATCGTGCAAATGTTCGGATGATTCAGCGCAGAAGCAGCCTGAGCCTCGCGTTGGAAGCGGGCTAGAGCTTGAGTGTCTTTAGCAATCTCGTCAGGCAGGAACTTCAAGGCGACGAAGCGATGCAGTTTTATGTCTTCAGCCTTGTAGACCACACCCATGCCACCGCCGCCAAGTTTCTCAATGACGTGGTAGTGCGAAATGGTCTGGCCGATCATGGCGCGACGCCATGTTATGCGGGATGCAAGCGCAAGTCAATGAAAGCTGGAGAGTTAGCAGTCGTGCCTACAGGTCAGTTGTTGTAACATCGCGATAACGCTCAAAACCACCCAATTGCGTCGATCACATTGGCGCCGGCCAAGCCGGACGACCCCACCGGCAAAGCTTCGAGACCTGCTCCTCGATTTTGGCAAATCTTGTCAAGCCCCTGTTTCGACGATTTTCCGCGTAAGTCGTTGATTTGGCTAGCAAAATAAAGTCGGAAAAGTTGTCGGGCAAGCCGGTCGAAGTTGATATAATAGAACTATAGAGAAGAAATCTAGAGCAAGGGTGCGGATAACTCCCCGCACCCTTTTCTTATTCGGCAAGATTTACCCTTTGAAACCCTGAAACTTTGAAACCCGGCACCTCTAAGTCCTCATTCCGGAATATTTTACGAATAACTCCTTTAAACCCAAAGATTTGAAAGGATTTTTTCGCCAAATCTATGATTCTAAAGGACTGGTATATTAATTTTTTTCTTGCGACACCCATGCAATAACTCCCTCCGGAGTAAGTGGGAAAGTAAAGCTAAGTCCTTATTCCGGAAGGCCCAACGGGCAGGCTGGACTAGCGCTCAGCGACCAACGCCCCATCCCCAAACGGCCACTCCCGCCGCCGCCAAGCCCGCGCACAATAAACCACAATCCCCACCACCAGAATCACCGCCGCGTACCGGATCTCCCGCAAGAATCCCGCGCGCGAAACCAGAATGAAAACGAAGCTCCCCGCCGCTACCAGCGCCGGTACCGGATAAAGCCACATCCGAAACGGACGAGCCATCTCTGGACGCCGGATCCTTAGCACAATCACGCCAATGCTCTGCACCAGAAATTGCAGGATGATTCGAATCACCACCAGCGCCGCAATCAAATCCGCCAGCCGCAGAAAGCAGAACAGCGCCGCAACGCCCGCCAGCGCCAGCAAAGAAACATAAGGAAACTGATACACCGGATGCACCCGCGCAAACGCCGGAAAGTAATTTCCGTCAAGCGCGGCCGCATAGGGCACGCGCGAATAACCCAACATCAGCGAGAATACCGAAGCGAACGCCGTCCACATCACCAGGGCCGATACAACTGACGCCGCGCCATGCCCGTAGACCCTCTGCATGAATGTCGAGACCACATACAGCTTGCTGTTCGACGCCCCCGACTGCGCCAGTTCCCGCCACGGCACCACGCCGAGAATGCTGATGTTCATCACAACGTAGATACACGCCACCGCCAAAATGGACAGCAACAGCGCCCGCGGAATATTTTTCCCCGGATTCTTGATCTCATCCCCGAGGAAGCAGACGTTGTAATAGCCCCAATAATCATAAGCGGCGATCAGCATCGCCCCGCCGAGTCCATGAAAGAAGTCTCGTGAAAGCGTAAACGCGCCCGGCGGAAAATCGAATGCCTGCCGCGCACTGAAATGAGTGAGACCGGCGAAGATGATCCAGCCGATCGTCCCCATCACTCCCACCCAAAGCAGCGTGGAAAGCCGCGAGATTGCCGTGATTCGTCGATAAAGCAGAAATGCGGTAAGCAGGCAGACTCCAATCGCAAGCAGGGTCGCGGGCATCGCCACCCAGCTCACCTGCAGTGGACCGAGCAGCGGCAGAGTGAGGCTCAACGTGCGCGTCGCCCAAACCTGCTCCAGTCCGGGCCAAAAGAAAGACGCGTACTGCGAGAGTCCGACCGCTCCCGAAGCAATCGAAAGCGGAGCGCTGAAGGAGAGTTGCCAGATAAAGAGGAAGGAAACCATGCGGCCCAATTTTTGCGGCCCGTAGATTTCTTTCAAGTAGCGATACGACCCGCCCGACCCCGGCATAGCCGCGCCCAGTTCCGCCCACACTTGCCCATCGCAGATAGCCAGCACCGCGCCCAGCACCCACCCCAGCATCGCCTGCGGCCCGCCCATGACGGTGACAATCAGCGGGATCGTAATGAACGGTCCCACCCCGATCATGTCGATCATGTTCAGAGCAGTGGCGGAGCCCAAGCCGATGCCGCGAACGAGTTGCGGCTTGGTGTCGGATTCGCCCTCGCGTGGAATTGTCATGAGACAAGTCGTCGGTCGATGGTCGTTAGTCGTTGGCGATCAAATTCTCGCCGGGCGTCCATCACTCCTCGTTCGCAACTATTCTCCGAAGGACCGACGACTAACGACCGACGACTGGCAGCGGCCGACTAACGACTGATCAGATTCACAAACAACCGCACCGCCCCCGGCACTCCCGCGGGCAACTGCCGGAAGAACGCATATCCGGTGTAGATGTAGGTCCCCTTGCCGTAGTGTGCCACGAGCAGGCCGCCTTTCTGCTCACTCTCTCCGGGATCGTGCGATTCGAGCAGCGGAGTAAAGTTGCTGTCCCACTGCGACATGAAGTACAACCCGCGCTCCTGCACCCAGCCTTCGAAATCTTTCTGCGTGATTTCGTTTGGAGAATGAAAGATCGGGTTGGCCGGATCGAGAATCGTAACCGGCGCCTCTTCGACTGAAACCCGCGCACGACCGAGCGTTGCCGGATAAGGCGTGAACATACCCTTATTGAAATCACCGGTGGCGGAATTGAGAGTGTTGTACTGCACCACCAACCTTCCGCCCGCCTTCACGAAATCGAGCAGGCGCTGGTTGTTCGCAATCACATCTTTCTGCGTGTCGTAAGCGCGAATTCCCAGGACGATCGTCTGATACCGGCTCAAATCTTCCGAAGCCAGCTTCTCTGCTGGGATCAGTGTCACATCCATTCCGATCTGCTGCAGCACGGTGGGAATCTCATCCCCGGCGCCCATGATGTAGCCGACCTTCACGTCTTTCGGGACCTTCACGTCGACGACGCTCACGCGCTGCACTGCCGGCTGATAGTAGTAGGCCGCTCCCAGGTCCTCCCGCGTGACCAGCGTGTAACCCTCGCTGTATTTCTTGCCTCCGGCTTCAAGAGCAGCACGAACCTCAGTTCGTCCTTCTTTCAAACTGGAGGGGAAGAGATTGAACACAAAATCCTGCTTGTCGCCGCGTTTCGGCAGATTCGCGGTCAACTCGCGCGGTTCGGATGTCCACCCATCCGGCAGTTGCAGTCGCAGTGTTCCACTCGGGACCCCGGTGAGATTGGAACTGACGCCAACTTTAACGGTTATCTTCTTTCCAGCCTCCACCGGCAGAACCTGTTCGTCGGGTTCGAGATTCAGAGAGAATGCGGGAGCGACCGAGAGCGAGGTCTTGTTCGTCTTGCCATCTTCGTCCATAAATGGGACGAGCACCGTGGCAGAAATCTCTCCTGTGGGCGTGGCCTTCCTGGCTACGCGGTTCCTGATTACATCCGGCAATGGCGAATGTCTTCCGTTCCGCTCCACAGTTTCGTACCGCACGTTGACCCGCAGCGGCGGTGGTGGCAAAGGCAGGGTCTGGTATCTCTCGTCATCGATAGTATTGAGCGCCTCGGTTTCGGGGTTGTCGCGATGCCAATAGGGGCGAGTAGGCGGCGCGTCGGATGGAACCTTCAGCCCGAAGTTGGCATAGTAATTTTGGCCGGGAGCGATCGTCATTTCACCGGCGTCGGCCTGCTTCACCCAGTCTTGAGACTGATCCAGATCGGCGCCGTCCACGATCAGCCAATACTTCGACCCGTTATGCAGCTTGGCAATCACCTGGAATGTTTGTGTCGGAGAAACAACGGTCAGCGCGTCTTTGAATGCGGGCACTGTCTTTTGGGGATCCACAGGCGAAGCGACAGTGGCTTTCAAGGACACATCCAGCGCCAAGTTGAGGGCGGTTTGTGCCTGCTGCTGTTTTCCCTGGAGAATCGTCAGCAAGTCCGCTTTCGCGGCGTCGGCTATTCCGCTGTTCTTTACACGAGCAGTTATGTCCTCTAGACTTTGTACCGCTTTCGCTAGTGGATCGGCCGCGCTATTCGGATCCTCGTCGCTTTTGCCGGCAGCATGATTTACTTCGGCAGGAATCGATTCCAGTTCTCGACGGAGCCAGGGCACTTTCTTTTCTTCCTCACCTAGCCGCGAAGCCAGTCCCGGCAGCGTCGTATCGATTCCGTCGAAGAAACTTTGTTCGTGCCCATCTTTATCTTTCGGAGATTCCACCACCGAATCGACCAGCTTGTAATAAGTGAACCGGTCGCCCGGTTCGACCGTCCAGTTCGCCGCTCCTTGCGACTGCTGATGCCGCAATCCCTGCATCGCAAATTGTATGTACGACGCTCCCAGCACCGGATCGACCACTCCCGTATTCAGGCGTAGGGTGTAGTTGGCCGCATCGCAGGTCATCGCCCCAAAGCCGCACACATTGCCGATGTACAACTTCTTCGGCTGCCAGGGCTCGAGTCCATCGGCAATTTGCTCGGGAAAGCGCTTCGGGTCTGCCGCCGCGCGGAATGCTTCTTTCGTCAATATTGCCGACGCCTGATGATGGCCATGCCCGTCGCGATCCGTCCCTGAGAAGCGTGCTACCAGGACATCCGGACGAAAGGTTCGAATCACCCGCACCATATCGGCGAGCGCGATGTCGTGCCCTTGCCACTTCTGAAATGTTTCTTCGGGAGTTTTCGAATATCCGAAGTCAGCCACGCGCGAGAAGCGCTGCTCCACACCGTAGTATCTGTCCGACGCCAGCAACTCCAGCGTGCGCAGGACGCCGAGCGCGTCGAACAGATTGCTGCCCAACTTGTTCTGTCCGCCTTCACCCCGCGTCAGAGTCATCAACAGCGTGGAGACGCCCTTCCCGCGCGCCTCCAGCGTCAACATGCCGCCGTCCTCGTCATCGGGATGCGCCACGGTCTGCATCAGCCGCGCGGTCGTCTCCAGCCTACGCAGCATCAGCTGCAGCCCCGCCGCGCCCGTTTCCTGCGGCAGGGGATCGTAATAATGATCGACGGCATGAACAGCCGCGGTCTTTTCCGCCGTCTGTGCGCCGACGGAGATCGCGGCCGGAGCCGCCAGTACAGCCAACAGCATTGCTACCGTAAGCCCGGTGCGCACCAATCCACATCCAACCTTCTTCAACATTCGAAACATGCCCATCTGATGGATTTCCCTTGAAGAAAGGAGCAAATATATTCCTTGGTCACAGCTTCAATTCTATGGATTCCTGTCGTCCGAGTAACTCAGCGTCCCACTCCCTGCGCCGCCTCAAATTTTTGGCGGCAGTCATGTGCCGCTTGCACAATCTGACGGAACTCCGCATCGCCACGCACGCCGGCCAGCAGCGGATCCGACTGCAGCGCCTGCTCCGCGCAATAATTCTCACTGACCGCCTTCCGCAGAAACACGAAGGCAATCTCCTTTTCCCCGCAAAACGCCAGCTCCGCTCCTTGCTTGTATTTCAATTCCGAATCTTGCTCCGGCAATAACTGGTTCTCCGCCAGTTCCGCGAGCCGGTGGATTTCCGTTTGCGGCGACTTGTTCAGGCAAGCCTCCAGCAGCGGCCGCATTAATGTCGGATTCTCCGTCATCTTCTTCGCCGCTTCCTGCGCTTCCGCCGTCTTTCCCTGCCGCATCAGCACCGAAACCAGGTTCGCGTTCGACCACTCCGAACCCGCGTCCAGGTTCAGGTAATCCATCGCCCGCGCCAACTTGCCCTGCTCGAAGAAAGCAGTCGAGCACGAGCGCCAGGTGTAATTCCTAGAATCGATGGCTAACGCCTTGTCGCACTCGCTCTGCGCCTCCTCCAACCGCCCCGCGTAGCGCGATACATAGGCCAGCGAATAATGCACAAACGCATTGTCCGGACGTTTCTCCACCAGCGCGCGGGCATCCTGATAAGCCTTGTCCAGGTTTCCGGTTTCGACTTCGTTCGTCGCCAGAAATCCGGCCGCGCTTACCCGATCCGGTTCCAGCGCAAGCGCCCGACGGTAAGCTGCATTCGAGCGCTGATATCCCACCGGCCCGCCGCCGGCATAAATCGCGTCAAAGTAATACCGCCGTCCCAGCGCCTCCCATGCCGGCGCGTAATTCGGATCGAGGCTCACCACCTGCTCCAGGATCGCGATGGCGTCCTTATTTAGCTTCCCCTCGTGCTGGATATCGAAGGTTCGCAGATATGCGTCATACGCGTCGCGATTCGCGGGCGCGCTGCTCTTTTCAACGGCCGTCCGCGTGAGGCCGAGCGCCGGAACCAGTTCCTGCCGCACCTTGATCGACATCTGATTCTGCAGCGAGATCAGGTTATCGACCGGCGCACTGAATTCGCCGGTCCAGATCACACGGTTTTCTTTTACATCCACTGCTTCGAGCGTTACCTGCACGGTCTTGTTCCGGCGCAGAAAGTGTCCCGTTACCACCACGCCCACGCCCAACTCGCGGCCCGCTTTCGCCGGGTCCATTTCGGCATTGGCGTATTTCTGGGTCGCGGTGGAGGGCCTGATCTCCAGCGAACGCGCATGGGTCAGCGCATTTGCAATCTCATCCGCCAGCGCAAACCGCAGAAACTCGCTCTCCTCATCGTTATTGATATTCTGCAGTGGCAGCACTGCGATCGTCTGGGTATTCGTTTTCACGGTTGGCACTCTATACCTAAACCACCACGTTCCTGCAGCCGCCACCAGGGTGAAGAGCACAGCCGCCAGTCCTATGATGAGCCAGGTCTGCTTCGAACTCGACTTCTGGAAGGTGTTGGTCGCCAGGTGCAGTCCGCTGACGTGACGAAGCCCGCTCCGCAGAGTCGGATCCGTCGCCCTTTTCAGTTTCACCAGGTCGGCCTTCATCTCGGCCGCGTTCTTGTAGCGCTGATTGCGGTCCTTCTCCATCGCTTTCCCGATGATGGATTCGAGTTCCGCGGGGACTGCCGGATTGATCGACCGCGGCGATGCCGGCTTCGAATTGATCACCGCATGCAGAGTCATCACCACATTCGTTCCGGTGAATGGCTTCTTGCCCGTGGCCATCTCGAACAGCACCACGCCAAACGAGAAAATGTCAGTTCGAACGTCCAGATGTTCTGAGCGCGCCTGCTCGGGCGACATATAAACCGCGGTGCCCGGAATCACACCGACCTGAGTGAGCGATTCCTCGAGCGATGAGTCAGTACTTGTGCCCACGCTCCCATCTTTGGCAAGCTTGGCCAGGCCAAAATCCAGAATCTTCACCTGTCCATTGGGGGTCAAAAAAATGTTTGCCGGCTTGATGTCGCGGTGCACAATCCCCTTGGCATGAGAGGCTGCGAGCGCGTCCGCAACTTGCACGGCGATGTCCAACAGGTCGTCAAGTTCCAGAGGCTTGCCATGGATCCGCTGTTTCAGGCTCTCGCCTTCCAGTTTCTCCATGACGATGAACGGCTGCCCGTTATTGTCTTCAATGTCGTGGATGGTGCAGATGTTGGGCTGGTTGAGCTGCGACGCAGCGCGAGCCTCGCGCGTAAATCGCTCCAGCGCGCGCGGATCCTTCACCAGATGTTCGGGGATGAACTTGAGAGCGACATGCCGGCCCAGGCGGAGGTCCTCTGCCTCATAAACAATTCCCATACCGCCGCCGCCGAGCTTTGACAGGATGCGGTAATGGGAGACGGTTTGCCCGAGCATGTCCATGGCCGTGTGGCGCGGGCGCCTTCCCCGCGGCTTTTGACTTTGATTCTACTTGCAGAGCCCAGAAGCTGTCCGTGAAGGCGTAATGGTAGGCGGTCATCCCGGCCGGGTCAACCGGGTTGGGAAGCTGGAGGTTGTAATCAGGGGAGAATCGCAAGCATCGTCAGCTAACCAACGCCGCCGACGATCCTACCCAAGCCATATTCTTGTTGTGATCCACGCCCATCATCAGGCCGCGGCCCATGCGCACGATCGTCAGGACCGGGACTAGCTCATCGAGCCAAACATACATGATCCGCAGTTCGACTTTGGTGAGCCCGTACGGAGTCTCTACTACCGGCGTGAAATTCAGCCGCTCCTGCAGGATGTATTCGCCGCGTCTTGCCGCGGGGATCGCGTCGATGTCGGCGCGCGAAGGCGCAATCACCACGCCCAGTCCGGCAAAGGAGTACAGCGGCTTGAGCACAAAATTCTCCAGTTCCGCAGGCACTTCTTTCAGTTGATCCAGAAACCATGTGCGCGGCACCGACGGGTGCTTCAAATATGGAATCGAGTACTTGCTGATCCGGAAATACCAGTTCGGATGACCCGCCCATTCCACATCGAGTTCATCCCGAAAATCAAACGGCAGCTCGATGCCCTTACGTTCCAGTTCATCCACGATGGTACGGTTATAAATCCGCTCAATCGGAACCTGCTTGCCAGCCTCTTCATAAAACAGTCGTCGCCCCTGTTTGCGAATCTTCGTGATGCAGACCGTCCGAATTCCGAGCAGCTTCTCGGTCAGAAGAAAATCCGGGCGCGTCTTCTGCTCCTCTGGATGTACCTCCATTAACGCCACATTCGCGGGATCGTGTCCCGCGACAATCGCATCCTGCAAGAGTTTCTTGTATGAGGCGGAATCGAGACCGCTCAAAAAGTAGCGAAGTGTTGGATCGAGTCCGAACACATCGATGTACCCCTGCGCCAGAACCGGTTGATAAGCGTAAAGGGAAGGGAACGCTTGCAACTCGACCAGCTTCGGTTGTAACTCGCCCGCCGAATCTCGCACTAGGCCGAAGTCCACTTGGATAAACATCGGATGCGGCGATTCGTTTCGCACCCGAAACTTCGCGGGAATCGAAGCCTCCGAGCGCGCACGGTACTCCGGATTCTCCACCAACTGCTGGATGAGCGCTTTCCCATCCTCTCCCATGCGCTCGACCAGCGCATTTGGAAAGAAGCACGGCGTCTCGCAGAGCGCGAATGGCACTTCCATTCCGCAGCGCGAAGTCATCTCGCAGCGCAATCGTTCGTATTTTTCAGGAGTGAATCGCGAGTTGAAGTCGTGGCGATAGGAGGGAATCATAGAAGCTCGGCTAGGGACGGATGAGTCTGTCGGCAACGTGGCCGCGTGAGAAATGGTGCCGTCCCTACGGGACTCTTTCAACCTTCACACTCATCCCGGCACTCACGTGCCGGGCTTTCCTATGTCGCCCCTTTTCGGGGCTGAGTGTTATGCGCCAGGGGTTAAGTAAAAGCTGAAAGCTACCTTTCACGCTTCACTCATGCTTCAATCAAGAATTGCCCGCCCCGCATGATCTGCTCGCCATCGACCCAGATATCGAAATTCCGTCCCACCACGTCGATGTGCGTCGACGAATACCATTCCGCTCCGGTGTGCGCCCCATACGGATTTCCAAACGCAATATGGACGCCGGGGTATTTCTCGTCCTGCAGGATCTCCCCGATCACATCCTTCAGTTCGATGTTCGTTCCTATCGCAAATTCGCCCACACGGTTGCTGTTCTCATCGGTGTGCGTGTACGCCCAGAAATCGTCTTTCAATCGCTTATTCGCCGAGTGGGCCTCGATCAGGCGATTCGCCTTCATGTTGATGGTCAGCGGATGCGCCTTCAAATCGCCAAACTTTGCGCACAAATAATCGCCTACCACTCCATCAATGACAAATGTTCCATTCACTTCTCCCGGAGTGGTGAAAACTTCACCGCCCGGAAGATTTCCCCACTTCTCCGTGCTGATGATTCCGCTCGTTTTCACCCACCGGTAATTGGGATTCAGGTCGGCCACCAGATCCGTCCCCGAAGGCGTCTTCGCGCGGATTTGCTTTGCCTGGCGCACTCTTTCCATCACCCTTATGCTCAGCCGGTCCACCTTCTGGAAGTCCGCGCGCATGCCTTCCAGCATGATCCGTTTGTTGACGTTGACCATGTGAGCATGCCGGATCTTTCGCCGGTTCACTACGTCGGTCATCTGCATGCGCGACTTCAGTTCATTGGTCTGCGCCTGTACGGCAAAGATGCTGACCTGGCTCGACTCCAGATCGTTCGCAATCGCCAGCGGCAAGTCCGTCAGCGGACGAGTCGCCACATCTTCCAGCACCCACGACTGGTACGGACAGCCTACCTCCTCCAGTTCGTGCACGATCGCGGCCGCGATTTCCAGACTAACTTCATCGGTGATGACGGTGACTTTTTCGGAGGGCTGCACGCGCAGGCACACGCGTACTGCATTCCGCGCCCCCGGCGTCAGTTGCGGATCAAAAGGAATACGATTCAGTTGTCGGTTGGATTGTTCAGAAGTCATTCATCAAGCTCATCAGACGGCTCGGGCGGCGGGCATGCTATCTACGTCGTCCACTCCTACCTCAGTCTCCTCAATGATGTAGTCCATCACGGCCTTCATGTCGCCGGTGTTGCGGTACACATCCAGCTGCCGATCCGCGCCGGTCCCCATCTTCAGAATCTCGCGGATGTACTCCACTTCTTCCCGGCAATCCAGTTCGTCCAACACGTCATCGACGAACTCCAGGTACTCTTCGATCAAGTCGCGCTCCGGAACTTCCATCTGCTTGCCGAAGTCGATCAGTTTTCCGTTGATCCCGTAGCGCGCGGCTCGCCACTTGTTCTCCATCAGCAGCGACCTGCGGTAGAGGCGGAATCCCTGGTTTTGCGAGTGCAGCTTGTAGAGCTTCGCCACCGTCGCCTGGATCAGCGCCGCCAAAGCAATGGTCTCGTCAAGTCGCATCGGCAGATCGCACACCCGGAACTCCAGTGTGTTGAAAAAGGGATGCGGCCGCATGTCCCACCAGATTTTCTTCGCATTGTCGATCGAGTTCGTCTTGACCAGCAGCTTGACGTAATTTTCATATTCTCCCCAGCTTGGGAAATAATCCGGCAGGTTCGTCCGTGGAAACTTGTCGAACACCTTGCAGCGATACGATTTGAGCCCCGTATCCATCCCCAGCCAGAAAGGCGAATTCGACGACAACGCCAGCAAATGCGGCACAAAATAGCGCGCGTGATTCATCATTTGGATCAGGGTTTCACGATCCTCGATGCCCACGTGCACGTGCAATCCGAAGATAAGGTTCGCGCGCGCCACCAATTGCATATCCTCGACAATGTTCTTGTAACGCTCGCCCGGGGTAAGCGCCTGCACGCGCCAGTCCGCAAACGGATGCGTCGCCGCTGAAGCGATCCGTAGTCCGTTTTCCCGCGCCAGCCGGATTATCTGCTTGCGCAGATTTCTCAGCTCTTCACGGGCTTCCTTAATATTGGCGCAAACCGACGTTCCTACTTCCACCACCGATTGGTGCATCTCGGTCTTGACCCGCTCCTGCAGGATCAATTTGCCTTTCTCGATGATCTCGGCGTGAATATGCGATCGAAGATCCCGAGTCTCAGGATCGACGGTCTGATACTCCTCCTCGATTCCAAGCGTGAATGTAGGCTTCATCGCGGCACCAGAGCTGCCAGACAGGAAGATCCTCCGGCAGAAGTCCAATTAGTATACCTAATGAACAGGTGTGGCGCGGGCAGTCTGGTCCGCGAACTGTCCGCCCCGAACCACGTGGGGATCGCCGCCTCGGCTGTGCGACGACGGCCCCTATTCCTCTTTTTTCTTACGTTTGCGAGGCCACCAGTGGTGGGCATCAACCACAATGGGGGCGATAAGACAGGCCACAACCACCACCCAAATCACAATTCACACAAGATCGCGTAGCACCTTACGCCTTCTTTCGCGCTGTCGCCGCCCGGCTTTCCACCAACTTCGGACCATTCAGAAACGCCGCCCAGCGCAACTCCTCCACCGGATTCTCCCCGGCGAGCGCCTTCTCCACCGCCATCTCCGCCACCGCGTCTACGATCCACTCGAAATTCTGCTGCCCCACCGACGTAACCTCCGCATCCGGCGCCGGATTCATGAAGTCAATCGCATAAGGGACGCCATCCTCCACCGCAAACTCCACCGTGTTCAGGTCGTAGCCGAGCGCGCGGCACAATGCGAGCGCATCCTTCACGATCCGCTCCTTCAACTGCGTTCCCGGCTGCGGATTACCGTTCACGTACCGCTCATGATGCGGGGCCTTAGGATCGTACCGCATGGTGTGCACTTTCTCCTGCCCCACCACGTAACACCGGTAGTAGTCCTCAAACTCGACCCCATGCTGCAGCGTCATGCAAAGGTCGCCCGTTTGGTTGTAGTTATGAAAGAACTCCTCCGGAGAATGCACCTTATACACGTGCTTCCAGCCGCCGCCCGAGTAAGGTTTTAAAAACGCCGGAAACCCGACATATGCAAAAACCTCGTCCCAATTCAGCGGGTAGATCAAATTTCGCATCGACTGACCGGTCGTATCCGGCGGATGTGTGTGATGCGGCAAAATCACCGTCGGCGGAATCGCCACGCCCATTTTGTGCGCCAGCGCGTAGTTAAAAAACTTGTCGTCCGCCGTCCACCAGAACGGATTGTTAATCACAATCGTCCCTTGCAGCATCGCGTTCTTCAAATAGGCGCGGTAGTAGGGAATGTCCTGGGAAATACGATCGATGATCACGTCGTATTGTTTTGGCTCATCCATCCGGATGCCGCCAATTTTGACGAATTCCGCCGTAACGCCGGCGTTCTTCATGCCATTGACCTTATCGACTAGCGCCGGCGGAAATGTATTCTCCATCCCGAAAAGAATTCCGATTTTCTTGTTTGCCAATTGAAGACCTCCTTTGATCTCATCTGATCTCATCCTGGACGAATGCAGTTGCCGATGGGGAGCCGGGCTCCGCCCGGCTGCACAGCCGAGGGCGGCTGTGCCTACGTTAGAAATACTTTGCCGCCATCCGCTGCCACAGCGGCCAATCATGCTTGCTGTTATCCCCGTAGATATCAAGCCAATGTGGGATCGCTTTCGCATGCAGAATCGCCGCCAGCTTGACGTTTGCGTCCAGGCACATGTCCCAATCGGACGATCCGAGCACAATCTTCATTTGCCGGTAGCGGCTTAGAAACCAATCGTCGCCCGTGTTCGGCAGATAGTCCGTCGGATTGTTGAAGTAGACGTTGTCGTCATAATAACCGTCGAGGAAGCTCCTGATGTCAAACGATCCGCTCATGGACACGCAAGCCGAAACCAGGTCCGGGTGCCGCATGGAAAAATTCAGCGCGTGATAGCCGCCAAAACTGCAGCCCGTCACCGCGATCTTCGGAGCCCAGTTCCTCCACTTCAAATAGCCCATAAACTCATTGAGCACGTAGCGCTCGTACTGCACGTGACGCCAGATCCGCGCTCCCGGATGCACGCTCTTGTTGTACCAGCTTTCGCCGTCCACGCTATCCACACAGAAAACCTGGATCGCGCCTGCCTCCAGCTCCCCAGCCAGCGCGCGAATCATCCCCGCATCTTCATACTCAAAAAAACGCCCCTGGGAGCTCGGAAAGACGAGGATCGGCTGACCAGCGTGCCCATATACCAGCGACTCCATGTCGCGCCCCAATTCGTGGCTATATTCCTTGCGATATTCGCGATTCATGTGCGCGAGGATTGTACCCGATTGCCCGATCTTCGAGCATCTCCGGGTCGCTTCTGCTATAGTCAGCCCGCGCTTTACCCGTAGATTTCAATCGCGGTTACGAAGGAGCAAACGATGTCAATTCTGGCGTGGATCGTGCTCGGTCTGATTGCCGGTTTTATCGGAAGCAAAATTGTCAACAAATCGGGAGAAGGGTTCTTCCTCGACATCATCCTCGGGGTCGTCGGTGCGGTGGTTGGAGGTTGGCTCTTTAGTTTCTTTGGCGCGCACGGAGTGACGGGCGTCAACGTTTATAGCCTATGCGTCGCCGTCATCGGCGCGATCGTGGTTCTGGTGGCCTATCACGCGATAAAGAAAGCCGTCTGAAATCGGCAGACTCGGGCGGCAAGCCACGTCTCTACCGACAAGCCCGCAGAATGGGTTCCTGCTCCGCCGCCTCCAGGGTTTCATCCGCGCTCTTCTCCGCGAGCAGAACATATTTTGGGGATGCTTTGTTAAGTAACGGGCGCGGGGAAATCCAGCCGCAGCAGGCGACAAAATGAAGAGTGTCCCTCATCTAACACTGATGAGACGGCGAGTACAATTCAGGCACATCTCCACGCTCTAGCGCGGTGTCTCGCTTCGTCCACCGGAAACGGGGGGCTCATGTTCACGAGAACGACGGCTGCCGGACTCGCGGTGTTAACGGTGCTTCTCGGGTCCGCCGTATTGCTCAGTCAAGCGCCGTCCGCGACGCCCAGTATTTCCGCAGGCCACTCTTCCGCAGACAACGAGTTTCCCGTAATCATGCGGCAAACTGTCGTCGCTGGCGCGACCACCCCCGGAAGCAAGGTCGAGGCCAAACTTGCAGTCGCCACCCTGGTCGATGGCGTAGTAGTTCCGCAGGGCGCCATTTTGTCCGGAGAAGTCATCGAGTCCGTGGCGAAATCTGCTAGCGGCCCGTCCCGCCTCGGCATCCGCATGGGCTCCGCGCAGTGGAAGAATGGCGGAGCGCCCAAAGTGCTTCAGCTCACGAAAAAGGTTTACCTGACTGCGTGCTATTACCCCTTGGCTTCCCTGACGGCTCGGGATCTCTCGAATGAATCGTGGGACACCGCAGCCAGTCCAGGACGTCGGGGAGGATCCCCTCCCTATTCCGCCCCGAACTATCCCACTCCGAACTCACCCGCCTCCCAGCCCTTCCCCGGTCGCGACCCGGATCGAAGCAACGACACGCTTTCCGCGCCGTCGGCGCCCAGCATTTCGCAACACCGCGTCTTGATGAAAAATGTAGAGTCCACTCGCAACGATGAAGGAGCGGTTATCCTGGTGTCCAAGCGTTCGAGTGTCAAGCTGGATAAGACGACCACTTACGTTCTCAGCGCGGGTGACCTTGGGAACGGCCCCGGTTAGCTTAGTCAGTCAGAACCGGGCAGTCTCGAAGCTGGCGTGTCTTCGGTAATCTTTCTGGCCCTCGACTAGCTGTGTACCCTCAACCTAGGCTTAATGAGGCCGGTCTGAGCCTCTTATATCCGAAGGACGGCACTGCCTCCATGTCTTCTCCTACGAACGATTTACCAAATGCAGCCCCCGCTGCTCCGCGAGCGGCGACCGGCGCCGCGCCGGCCCCCGCAGCTGCGCCGTTCTCAACTCCGGCGCTGCTAGCGGCCATGCTGAAGACTTCGCCCAAGATCAGCGATCTATTCTTTTCGCCTGGCAAGCCACCGCTCGTGGAAATTGCCGGCAAACTGGCCTCCGCCGGAACGGCACGGGCCCTGACCACCGGAGATACCCAGCGTATAGCATCCGATCTTATCGGCAATAACCAACATGCAATCGATAACTTGAAGGAACTGGGTTCGTGCGACGTGTCGTACAGTCTGGCGGGCGCACACCGCTTTCGAGTCAACGTCTTCATGCAGCGCGGATCCTGCGCGATTGTGATGCGCGTAATTCCCAGTAATATCCCCGATTTCGAGACACTGAATTTGCCTGATGAACTGGGGAAAATTGTGGGTCTGCTCAACGGAATCGTGCTCGTGACGGGCCCGACTGGCTCCGGCAAATCGTCTACCCTGGCGGCGATCATCGACAGAATCAATCGAGAGCAGTGCTATCACGTGCTTACCATCGAGGATCCTATCGAGTTCCTGCATCCCCACAAGAACTGCATTGTGAATCAGCGGGAGTTACACAGCGACACACCCAGCTTCGCCCTCGCCTTAAGAGCGGCGTTGCGCCAGGCTCCGAAAGTAATTCTGGTGGGAGAGATGCGCGACAAGGAGACCATCGAAATCGCGATGGAGGCGGCAGAAACTGGCCACCTCGTTCTCTCCACACTGCATACCATCGACGCCTCGAAGACGGTGGAGAGAATCGTGGGAGTCTTCCCTATGGCCGACCAGCACACCGTTCGCACCCGCCTGGCGAAGAGCTTCCGATACATCATTTCTCAGCGCCTCATTCCTCGTAAGGATGGCGCTGGGCGGAGAGCGGTAATTGAAATATTGAAATCCACTCTGCGCACCCGCGATTACGTCGAAAAAGGCGAAGGCGAGGGCAAGACCTTGCTCGATGCGATGCGCGTCGGCGAACAGGACGGCATGCAGCATTTTGACGGCGAAATCGAGAGACTGATCCGGGACGGGACCATCGATCGGGACATAGGCTTGGCTTATGCCACCAATGCTGGCAATCTTCAGCTTGACCTGGCTGATCTTGGGTCCGGCTCGCAGCCCGATCCGCTGCTGGAAATGGAGTGAGCGATGGGAAATAGCCAGCAAATATTCAGTACGCTTCCCGACCGTCTCGATCCTGCCTTTTCAATAACTTAGCCCCGAAAAATCCCCCAAATCCCCGCTTAACCCCGTTTTTCTCCCCTTCATTGCCTTCTGCGTGCCTAAACGTCACAGATTCAATAGCATCGATCTGACCAACTCCACGCATCGAAACTTCCAGGTTTCTCCGTGGACAAGTCTTTTTACACGGGTTCCCGTTCGCGGGACCGTGGGGATAGTTCTATCTCCCTAAGGTTTAACTCCCGAGTGGAGGAAAGCGAGAGCAGAATGCATAAGCCGATCAAGTACGTTGAGAAGGCCGTGACGGTTGCAGCCACAGGCGTATGGGCAGTCTTTGAACGCCTGAACCGCGTTGCCCCGAATTCCGCGCCGATTCCCAAGTGGTCCGACAAGCCGCTGCTCAAGTCTTGGGAAAAATCGAAGCCGCCGCTCGGCTGGCCGCGATCTACCGATTCGCTCTGTCCCAAGTGCGTGCCTGAGATTCGGCAGCAGATTCTCGATGGCCATCTGCCGGTTGACGTTCTGATGAACGAAAAAGTTGGCGAGATCAAGGCCCAGATCGTCGAGCGGGACGGCAAGATCTGGATGGTCAAGGACTGTCCCAAGCACGGGCATTTCGAAGACCTGATGTCGATTGATACGGAATTCTCGCAGCACCTCGAAGACGTTTTCCCCGGCCGCGATATCCGCGCGCACGCCGACGAGAAGCTGCATCATCACGGTTCGTCCACCGTTAAGTATGGACGCGGCGCCGTGCTTACCGTCGATCTCACCAACCGCTGCAACATGATGTGCGATCCCTGCTTCATGGACGCCAATCAGGTTGGCTACGTCCACGAACTGACCTGGGAAGAAATCAAGACGGTGCTGGACAACGCGATTACTGTGAAGCCGAGGCGGCAGATGTCGGTGCAGTTCTCGGGTGGCGAGCCGACGCTTTCTCCTTACTTTCTGGACGCGGTCCGTTACGCGCGCAAAGTTGGATACAACAGCGTGCAGGCGGCTACCAACGGAATCGAATTCGCAAAGAGTTATGAGTTCTGTCAGCAGGCAGTTGAAGCGGGCATGCGTTACGCCTACCTGCAATTCGACGGAATCGGAAACGCCGCCAACGATCATCGCGCCGTGGGCAACCTGTTCGACGTGAAATTGAAAGCGATCGACAACCTGCATCGCGCGGGCTGCGAAATTGTGCCCGTAGTGACGATCATCAACGGCATCAACAACGAGCAGGTAGGAAGAATCATCCAGTTCGCATTGGACAATCCAAAGAAGATCGGGTTCCTCAGCTTCCAGCCAGTTTCCTTTACGGGACGCGACGAGGCCATCACTGACGACCGCCGCCAGGCGCAGCGTTATACGCTGGCGCACCTCGCGCATGACGTGAAAAATCAAACCGGCTTCGGCGTACCGGCGCGCGACTGGTATCCAATCAGTTTCATGAGCACCTTCTCCGACTGGGCCGACGTAATGCATGCCCAGGATTCCAACAACGACTGGGGCCAATTGTCGTGCGGCTGCCATCCGAATTGCGGAACGGGGATGGCTCTCATGATCGACAAGGAAACCAAGGAAGCAGTTCCAGTTACTGCCTTCCTGAAGGGCGACCAACTGGCCAAGGACATTGCCAAGGTCAACGATGCGGCTCGCAGCAAATTCTGGACCGCATTCGGAATGGCTCTTTGCCTGATGAAGAACTACGACTCCTTCCAGTCACCGACGCATTTCAAGATGACGGACCTGCTCAAGAAGTTCGACAAGAATTTCAACGCTACGGGCAAGAACTATGGCAAAGTCGGCCCCGACCGCACGATTGACGACGTGATGAAGCGCCGCCAAGATCGCTGGAACTTCCTGTTTATTGCTGGAATGTGGTTCCAGGATCTGTTTAACTACGACTTCCGCCGGACCGAGCAGTGCATCATTCCTTATGCCACGCAGGAAGGCGAGATCAGCTTCTGTGCCTACAACACGGGCGTGGGCTGGCGCAACATCATCGAGAAGATGCACATGACCTCGACTCTCACCAAGTGGTACGAGGAGCATGGGCGTCACGAGATCTTCGCGGGCGGCAAAAAAGTCAACATGGAAGACAAAGAGCATGCGCTGTATCTTCGCGAAGAGATCGTGACTCACGAAGTGCAGCACGATCTGGACAAACTGGGCATCGCCAAGACGGCGCGCGAAGAAAAGAAACGCGCCCGGGACAGCAAAGCCGAGAGCGTAAAAGTTAATAACAACGTTAATAACAATAAGGTTAAAAACGACGCTGCCTATGATGCGCGCATGGCGCAGCTTTATCGGGAAGTTGTCCTGAAAGAGAAGCCGGCAACGTCGAATGAGGGTGGATTCATTCCGCTGGGCGCGATCACGGCGGCGATGGCTCCAGCCAATGGGAACGGCGCCGCGAGAAAGAGTGAAGAAGTTGGAGAGCCGGTGGCGGGAGACTAGAACTGCAGGTTTCAGAGTGCAGGGCCACTCGAAAGGGTGGCCCTTTTTGTTTTGACGGTGATGAAACCATAGCCTGACAACTAACTGAGCTATCGCAGGCATGGGGACGCGCCTGCGATGAGAGAACGCCCGAGGTCCGATAGCTGGCGGCGATTCGCGGACAGGAGTACCCGCGCCACAGGGTCGATGGGGTATCCTCTCGGGATGTCTTTGCGGCGATTGCCGGCTGGGGATGGGGCGCTGATCCAGATCGTGGACGCCGCTCTGGCCGATGCCGAGCGGCGTAGCGGCGACTGGCTGGCATGCCGTCCGGGATGCACGCAGTGCTGCGTGGGTGTGTTCGCCATCAACCAACTGGATGCAATTCGGTTGCAACGCGGGCTCGCTGGCCTCGAAAGGACGGATCCGCAACGGGCGGGACGGATTCGATCACGGGCGCGAGATTCGATGGAGCGCTTGTCGGCGGCATTTCCCGGCAATGTGCAGACGGGCGTGCTTGACGAAGGTCCAGAGGCGGACGAGCGCTTCGCGGAATTTGCCAATGATGAGGTTTGTCCAGTGCTCGATCCGAAGACGGGATTGTGCGAGCTTTACCATGCTCGGCCGATGACGTGCCGCACGTTTGGACCTCCCGTGCGAGCAGAAGGCGGGTTGGGAGTTTGCGAACTTTGTTTTCACGGCGCTACTGACGAACAGATTGCCGCGTGCGAAATGGTTGCCGATCCGGACGGCTTGGAAGCGAAGCTCGTGGAGGAAATGGAGAGGACGCACGGGCCACGCGGGCGGACGATTGTTGCGTTTTGTGTGGGGTGAGAGATCGAGAGCTCAATCAGAAATTTCTCAGATGCAAATCGCGGACAAAAGTCTTCCCTGGTTTGCCGAAGCCCCGAGCGGAGCCGAGGGGGAAAGTCGAAGGGAGTGTCCGCGCCACACGTTTTATTGTTAAAAGACTCTTAAATTCTGATTCGATAGCAAAGATAACTTCCGCGCGGAGTTCGAAAATGGTAATTTCTTGCTGCGGCCACAACCACGTTTATGCAAGCTAACGAATACGATCTGGTAGTTATCGGAAGCGGTCCGGCGGGACAGAAGGGCGCGATTTGCGCGGCGAAGATGCGCAAGAAAGTCGCGATCATCGACCGGCGGCTGACGATGGGAGGAGTGTGCGTTCATACCGGGACGATCCCCAGTAAGGTGCTGCGGGAGGCTGTGCTTTACCTGAGCGGCCTGCGGCAGCGGTCGTTCTACGGACGCGGCTACGTGGTAAAAGACCGGATCATGATGTCGGACCTGGTGCTTCGCTCGACGGCGGTGATGACGCGGGAAGTGGACGTGATCAAGGCGCAACTGCGGCGGAATTATGTGACGGCTTTAGAGGGAGACGCGCACTTTGCCGATCCGCATACGATCGAGATTGTCAGCGAAGACGGCGTGCAACAGGTTCGCGGGGAGAAGATTCTGATCGCCTGCGGCACGCGTCCGGCACACATCGACGGGATTCAGGTGGACGGGAAGCGCATCTTCGATTCGGATCAGGTGCACTGCCTGGAGGAAATACCGCGAGAGTTGATTGTGGTTGGCGCGGGGATTATTGGGCTGGAATATGCGTCCATGTTCGCTGCGCTGGGCGTGAAAGTGATTCTGCTCGACCAGCGGCCGACGCTGCTGGACTTCGTGGATCGGGAGATCATCGAAAGTTTATGTTTCCAGTTGCGGCAGTTGGGAACGGTTTTCCGCGTCGGCGAGAAGGTGGTTTCGGTTGGTTTCGACGAAGAGCGGGACAAGGTTTTCGCGACGCTGGAGAGCGGAAAGAAAGTTCGCGGCCAAGCGCTGCTGTACACGATTGGCAGGCGCGCCAATAGCGACAAGCTGAAAATCGAGGCGGCGGGTCTGGAGGCGGAAGAGCGCGGCAAGCTGGTCGTCAACGAACACTTTCAGACGGCGGTCCCGCACATTTACGCGGCGGGCGATGTGATTGGGTTCCCCGCGCTGGCCAGCACATCCATGGAGCAGGGCCGGCTGGCGGGCTGTCA
>Ga0182024_10000834_pt1 | contig 80711 bp, 57 predicted proteins | sample P32metaG_FD_120480 | JGI IMG/M metagenome (GOLD analysis project Ga0182024, IMG submission 120480) | Permafrost microbial communities from Stordalen Mire, Sweden - P3-2 metaG (Illumina Assembly) | ecosystem: Environmental > Terrestrial > Soil > Wetlands > Permafrost | place: Sweden: Stordalen...
TCCCAGCCATGCACCCGGCGCCTGCAAACTCCTCAAGACCCGCCAGAGCACGACCACGCAGGCTCCGTGCAGGAGAACATTCACGAGGTGATAGGGCAGCGGCGCCAATCCCCACAGTGCGTGCTCCAACCAAAACGTCGTGAACGTCAAAGGACTAATATCGGCCGCGTTTGTCGTCCAGATTTCCTTCAACCCATGCGGGCCAATCATGGCAGGGTTCGCCGTTAGATACACATCGTCATCCCAGAGGTATCCCGCCCACCACACTGGCTGATAGACCAGAATAACCGCCAGAACCAGAATCAGGCCCCAAAGCCAGTCACGGCTGAGCCAGGAGGGCATTGGCCGGACAACTGTGGCAGCGGGGGGAGCCGTGGCGACCTTTGTTGGATTCTCGTTGCCCGTTGTCTTCTTTTTCTTGGGTCGTTTCGCCATGCGGTTTGGACAACATAGATAAGGCCAAACTGCCTTTATAGAAGCAGATTTTGCTTTCGGTTACCCATGAAGGGACCGTTGCGAACGACTGCTCAGTCCTGCTGAAACCAGCGAAAATGCTCTTTCCGTTTAGGAAGCTGACGAGCGGTGGGCGATCAAAACGAACTTACGCAGCAACTCCAATCCCACTCACGAACGCTTGCCGATGCTAACGCGGAAGGTTTCGCGCATGCGGGGAGAGCTGCTGCGTAAAAAAGATTACCCGTTCGCGTGAAGGGGTGTGGCCAAAAGAGCTTCGCCACGACTCTCTTCAAAATCTTGCTGCATGACTTGCGAGCTTTCGAGTTCCGAGACCGCAAATTCTTCGAACGCGGTACCGTCGCGGGCAATCCAAGTTGAACGACCTTCAATCCGCTTTGCGGCAATTTCTAAATTGGTTAAAAGCAGCGAGAGTCCCTGCAAGACCGCGAGAGTTCCAACGCATGCGGCTAAGAAATCGATAGGCATATTGTGCATCTTTTGTCCTTTGTTATTTCTAATGGATAGGTCAATTTGCGTATGTTGTCAAGAAATAATCAGGCATAATATGTATATTTTTTGAAGCTGAGTTTTATTCAAATAGGCAATTAATGCCTAAATTTTGTGCATTTTAGAGGCGATGCTTTGGCTAATATTATATATATCGTATTGTTTATCAATATATTATAAAAAGTGTAATCTCATGGAGTAATTTTATGAAAACCATAAGGTGAGATTGCTCAAAGCATGGCCTCTTGCTATTGATAACTGCCGGGACTCTTCTTTTTTCGTGCAAATCGAAACTGCCCTTGCAATCTGATCGCATGGACATCGTCGAGGCAACGCGCCGGTTCGAAGCGTGGCTGAGGCGTCGCATCACCGTCGTCGGGCCGGACCTCAGGTACAAGCACCAGCAGATGCGTGCGGATCCGTTTCTTTTCTTTCGCGCCACCTATTATCGCTGGGCGCAGCTTTGGATGGAGCACTGTCCGAAACTGGCCCGCGCTCCGGGAGTCCTCGCTGTCGGCGATCTTCATATCGAGAATTTTGGCACCTGGCGCGATGCGGAAGGACGGCTTGTCTGGGGTGTGAATGATTTTGACGAGGCCCACCCGATGGCCTTTACCAACGATCTCGTGCGTCTCGCGGTCAGTGCTCTGCTCGCGGCCCAATCATCGCCTCATTTCAAGCTTGAGACTGGCGAGATTTGCGCCCGGATCGCCAACGGTTATCGCGTGGAGATCGAGCGGGGAGGGGAGCCGTTTGTTTTGATGGAGTCGCATCCGGAGCTGCGCAGGATGGCGCTCCAGGATTTGCGGCAGCCCGCGGCATTCTGGCAACGCCTCGAAGCCAAGACCGCCCCGCTGAGGGGTGATCCACCCGATTCCGTTCGCAAAGCGCTCGCGAAAATACTCCCGGATGGAGCCAAGTCGAAATATCGCGTTCTCAAAACCCCGAAAGGCCTGGGCAGCCTCGGTCGCCGCCGCTACCTGGCTCTGCTCGATTGGCAGGGAGGCAAAATGGCGAGGGAGGCCAAATCCGTCGTGGCTTCCGCGTGCCTTTGGGCGGCTGGTGAACGCGCCGGGGATGGGAATCCGTGGCTGGAGAAAATCGTTCGCTCCGCCGTGCGCTGCGCCGATCCCTACTACGAAGTGAGGCGGGGCTGGCTGGTGCGGAGGCTCGGGCCCGATTGCAGCCGGATCGACATCGACGAGCTTGTCCATCACGAGGACCTGGCGTCGCTTCTCAATTGCATGGGGCGGGAGACCGCCAACATCCATCTTGGCACGCCCAAAGGCCGCAAGCGGATTCGCGAGTCGTGGAGTCATTTGCCGTCGGACTGGCTCGAAACCGCCGCGCATCTTATGCTCAGGCTCAGTTTGAAGGACTGGAAGCGGTTTAAGGCTCGTTTCCGTTAGAGCTAGAGTCTGTCCCAGAGGAGACCTCTGCGAAAGTCCCTCTTTCCTTCTGGCAAGCCGGAGGCTTGCTACAATCCTAGCCGGTGGTTGAGTCCCGCCTTGGCGGGACGATACCACCGGATAGCAATCGCCTCTTGGGTCTACCCCGGTCAGGGGTAGCACAGAGGGTGATACCCCTCCGGGGTATGTGTTTGGAGGACTTGTTCCGGTGGTGTCGCGCACTTCGTGCGCTCGACCACCGGCTAGGGTTGTTCAATCCCTTCGGGATTACCGAAACGACACTGATCGAGTTTCGCGGAGGTCTCCAGAGGGACAATCGGGAGTAGCCCGGCGATTCATCGCCGGGTTTGTCGGCGAGAAGGGGCGCGTCCCGGAGGGACGCTTGATCTGCCACGCCCTTACGGGCGCAGCTACGGACGATGGCAGCGCAAGACGAACCACCCGTCACCTTATCGTCGCGTAACTTTGTCCAGACCCTTCACTCGTCTTCTTGCCGGAAGACAAAGAATATTGCCGTCCGCAGGAGCCCGGCGCGATTTTCTCCTCACGGACGGATCAACTCTCAGTCGTAAAAGAAGCCCAAGAGAGTGCTTGTTCTCTGCTGTTAGGGCTCTGAATTTAACCTCATGGCACAATAAGTGCTTTGGACGCGAACCCGACGAATGTGTTTTGAAATTGAGCCTTGAATCAAGACACGGAGAGGGGAGGGACTTTTTACGCATAAGTGGTGAATTTACCTCTGAAAAGAGGCGGAAAAACGAGGTCTGACGATACCCCGTGGCATAGCCATTGCAAAGAAGGGGTCAACGAAACAGTCATCACGAAGATTCCGAAAAAAATCAAACCTTAACAACGATCATGCGTAAAAAGATATTTTATTTCCTTACTGGAATCGCCTTAGCTACAGGCGCGATATCTGCCAATGCCCAAAGCGCTACCGTTGCCACGGTGCCCGAAGGCATGATTACTTACACCGTTGCCTCCGGTTCGACGACCTACCTGAGCCTGCCCCTGACCAAAAATGTGACCTATACGGGTTCGGTGACCGCCGTGACCGCCAACTCCATCAGCGTAGGCGATACTCCGGCTCCGTTCACGACGAGCATGGCGACCGCGGGCTCGCCCTATTTTGTGAAGTTCCTCAGCGGAAACGAAATCGGCCGAGTTGTGCTGATCACGGCCAACACCACTAGTTCCCTGACTCTCGACACGACGGATCACAGTTCCCAAACGGTGAATCTCACGACTTCAGGCTTCAACGTTCAGGTGGGAGACACCTTCGAGATTTTTCCGGGTGATACGCTTGCCTCTGTGTTTGGAAACAATACCACACAAAGTCCTCTGGTCCTGACCGGATCAACAGGCCTATTCACGGCGGATACCGTCTGCGTCTACAGTTCAACCACGAACCGTTGGCAGGCCTACTATTTCAATATGACCAGCGGCTTCTGGGTGCTCAATGGATCTTCCGTCAGTGCCAATAATACGATTCTTTATCCTAATCAAGGCCTTATGGTTATGCGACGAGCCAATCAAACTGCCGCTTCTCTTGTCCTTTCAGGCCGCGTAGCGGAGGTTCGGGCCCTCACGAAAACGACGGGGAGCAACGCCATTCTTTACGGTTCAACAGGTTATGCTACCGACATGACTCTTTCTCAGCTTCAATTAGGGTCCAATTGGGTCCATGGGTCATCTCTCCTCACGGCAGATGCGGTTAGCATATGGAATGCCTCGCAAAACCGCTTCAACACCTACTATCAGATGCCTGATTCGACTTGGCGCGAGTCGAATAATGCCACAACGGATCAGAGTAATTTGGTTGTTTCTGCGGGTAGCTGCATTGCCATCCTGCAGCGCGGAATCGTGAGTGGGACGACGTCCTACTTAAGTTCGACTTTACCCTACTCGTTAAATTAAGGCCCATTTGAGTACCGGCGCGGCCAGGCAATTCCTCCGCCTAAACGCCATCTGTCAATAAATTGGCTTATTGGCTGGCAATTATTGTCGATACTCACTAATATAGTAGAAGTTCTTAAAGCGTAACTCTCACAATCCGCTATGTCTCTGAATCTTTCCACGACTTCAGGTTTCCGTGAGAGACATTCTTTTTGTCGTTGGTTATATCCAACTCGTTAACGTAGGTAACCGGAGGAAGATGAATGAAAGCTTATAACCTGCATGGGCTGACGGCCAGTCTGCTTGTGCTTACAGCACTCTCGTTTGCGCCGTTAAAGGCCCAGTCGACCACGTTCAACAATGACGATGCCAATAGCTCGTGGTCAGACAGTGGCAACTGGAGCAACACCTCGCCTGTCACCATCGGCAGCACTGCCGTCGTGTTCATCGGGACGCAACCCTTCAATAATCAAATTGGAGTCGACACGGGTACGAACCCCAACATCATTTCCAGTCTGACCTTCAACAATACATTGACCGGCGACATGTCAATCATACCGGGTTTCGGAAATGAAGAACTCACCGTTGGGGGAGCGACTGCGGTTCCCAACGATGGATCGATCATCAATTTAAGCGCTCATAACATCTCCATTGAGTTGCCGGTCATTGCCGGCGACAACGGCATTTACGCGGGCGGACCAACGGGCGGAAGCTTGAACTTTACTAGTACCTTGGATCTCGGGACCTTCAATATCGCGACGACCGGTGTGGTTAGCATGTCGGACAACGTATTCGACACCGGCAGCATAACCGTTGGCAGTGGCGCGACGACGGGAACCCTCACCATGACGGGCGATAATACTTATACCGGTGGGACAGTCGTCAGCGGTGGCGCGGCCATTGCGGGTGAATCCAACATCGGAACAACGAGCGGCGCCTTTGGTCCCAGCGCAGAAGCGGTAACGCTCGGCAATGCCAATACGACAACAAACAACCTCAGCGCTTCCATACTTATCAACGGGGGTGGGATAACTGTCTCCAACCCCATCATCGTGGCCAACGATGCCACCACTGGCACCTACACCATCGGCGGGACCAACACCGGCCTCACCGCAACGTACACCGGCAACATCACTCTGAATCAAGCAGTCTCCCTCGTTGCGGCGACTGGTGGAACAGTCGATTTCAACACCGGCACGTGGACAACCAATAACAAGGCCATCACCATCGGATCGACCGGAAATGCCGGTACCGTCGAGCTGGACGGCACGGTGGCCACGTCTGGCGGGATTACCATCGACTTCGGTACCCTGGCTCTTGGAGCGACCGGCAATCTCACGAGCGCTACCGGGGTCGATCTGGCCAACAGCGGCACGACGTTCGACATCTCGGCGGGCAGTCAAACCATCGGGGATCTTTCCGGCGTCGCGGGCAGCACGGTGAATCTCGGAACCAGCGGCTTGACGACCGGCACGTCGGCTTCGACCGAGTTCGACGGCGTTATCCAAGGCACCGGCGGGACTTTGATCAAGGTTGGGACAGGCGCCTTGGTCCTCACTGGAACCAATACCTTCAGCGGCGGCACAACGATCACGGCGGGCACGCTGCAACTCGGTAACGGAGGCGCCACCGGCAGCCTCGGTGGCGGCAACATCATCGACGACGGTTCCCTGGTCTCTGATCGCAGCGGAGTGATTACGCCGAGCAGCATCGTTTCCGGTACCGGCACCGTGACTCAGGAAGGCCCGGGCACGTTGGCCCTGAATGTCGCCAACACTTTTACTGGCGGCTCGACGATCAGTACGGGCACGGTCACCGTGGGGATCTCCAATGTCGGATCAACGAGCGGCGCTCTCGGCGCGACCAACGGTACCACGGATGTGGCGACCCTCGGCAATGCCAGTACGACAACCAACAACTCCAGCCCCACTCTCCTCATTAGCGGAGCCTTTACCCTCTCTAATCCGATCACCGTGGCCAACGATGCTACCACCGGCACCTACACCATCGGCGGCAGCAATACCACCGGCACGGCGACGTACACCGGCAACATTGTCCTGAATCAGGCGGTCACCCTCCAGGCTGCCACCGGCGGCACGGTTGACTTCACCACCGGCACGTGGACCACGGGCAACAACGCCATCACCATCGGGTCGACCGGAAATACGGGTACTGTCGAGTTGAATCACGCTTTGACCACAAGCGGCGGAATTGCCGTCGACTTCGGCACCCTGGCCCTCGACGCTGCCTTGACGGGCAACACTACCGTCGCCTCCGGCGCTACCCTGAGCGGCACCGGCTCGGTCAGTGGCACGACCGGCGTGACCAGCGGCACGATCAATGGTTCCGGCCTGACCCTGACTGGGGCGACGACCTTCAACAGCACGGGCAACGTCCTGAGCGGCTCGGAGAATGCCAATGTGACGGTCGCCACGGGCGCGACTTTGGCGAACTCGGCGACGGTGACCGGCGGCGCGACAATCGACGGCACCCTGACCGGCACGGGCGGTTCGTTCAGCGGGGCTTCGACCTTGAGCGGGGGCACGATCAACCTGACCAGCGGCAGCTTTGGCAGCACCCTCGGGGTGACGGGTACCTCGGCTTGGAATGGCGCGGGTAGCGTGACCGGCGCGGTCAATGAAACCAGCGGCACGTTCACCATCGGCAGCGGGGCCAACCTGACAGCCAATGGCGGCTTGAACGTGACCGGTGGCAGCATCGCCAGCGGAAGCGGCACGAGCACGATCACGGGCAACGTCGATTATACCAGTGGCACCGGCAGCACTTTTGGCGGCGTCATCGCGGGGGTGGGCAAAACGCTGACGATGAACAGCGGTGGAGTCACCCTGACCCTGAGCGGCGTCAACAACTACACCGGCGCGACAGCCGTCGACGCTGGTACGCTGAATGTCACAGGAAGCACAGCCGTTGGAAGTACAGTCACGGTGGGCAATAACACAGGCGTGGCCACGCTGGAGGGCACCGGCACGATCAACGGCTCGCTGACCACCTCATCGACGGGAGGTAACGTGGCGATTATCTCACCCGGAACGACCGGGACGGCGGGTACGCTGACCATTGGAGGCACTAATTTGACTCTCGGTAACGGTACCAATCTTGACTTTGATCTCGCGACGACCACGACGGTTGGCAGCGGTGTCAACGATTTGATCTCCATGACCGGCACTGGCGCCACATTGACCCTGGGCACCAATGGAACCCTGACCATCAACTATAATATGTTGGGAGTCTCCCTGGCCACCGGAACGGCCTACACGTTGATCAGCGGAGCTACCACCGTCGACAACTTTAATGCAAGCAACATCACCTCGAACAACTTGGGATCGCTGACGGCGGCCTACAGCGTGTCAGGAGGCGCGTTAGAGGTCACCTTTACCAGCGCAGCCGCAACCACTTACTTCTACTCCGGAGCGACGAGCAACGACTTTACGCTTGCCGCTAATTTCAACACGGATGCCACCAGTGACGTGCAACAGACGGTCGGGCCCTCCGCCAGCAGCAACGTGTTCATCGGAACGACCACGCCCGCCACTACCCTCACTCCGACGTTGGGTGCGAATAATCTCACGATCAATACCCTGACCTTTGAGCCCTCTGGTTCCGGTGCGACTCTGAGCGGTACCGGGACATTAACGATCGACGCAGGCGTCACTGTTTCGACGGGCGCGACTGACATCGAATCGATCAGCGCGCCGGTGGCGCTCGGTGCTTCCCAGACCTGGACGGTTAATGGGACCAGTACCCTGGCCGACAGCGGCGGCATCAGCGGGGCATTCGCGCTGACCAAGGCCGGTACAGGAACGCTCGCACTGTCAGGTGCGGACACCTACACCGGGGCCACGACGATCAGCGCGGGTGCGCTAAACATACAAAGTAACAGCGCGTTGGGCACGGGCGCGGGAACATCCACTTCGGGTGTGACGGTGGCATTGACTGGCGCGGCGCTGCAAATTCAGGGCGGCATCAGCACCACAACGGCGGTGGCCTTGACCTTGAACGGGACTGGGCTTGCAGGCAATGGGGCGTTGGAAAACGTTAGCGGCACCAATACCTATAGCGGCTTGATCACGCTGGGCTCGAACGCGACCATCGGTTCCGATGCCGGCACACTCAACTTGACTAACACCGGAACCATCACCGGCAGCGGGTTTGACCTGACGCTCACCGGCGCCGGCAACGGTACCATCCACAGCATCATCGGTACGGGTGCGGGCACACTGACCATGACGGGCAGCGGCACATGGACGCTCTTCGGTGCAAATACTTTTACGGGCAACACCTCGGTCACGTCGGGCACGCTTGATCTGAGCAATTCGCTGGCCTTGGAAAACAGCACGGTGACCTCGGGTGGCACGGGTATCGTCTTCGACTCCTCCGTTGGCAGCGACGCCTTCACCTTCGGTGGTTTGAGCGGCAGCGCCAACCTGGCCTTGCAGAATAACGCGGGCACGCCGGCTGCAGTCGCCTTGACGGTCGGTGGTAATAATAGCTCGACGACCTATTCGGGCGACTTGAGTGCGGCAGGCTCTCTGATCAAGGCCGGTACCGGCACTTTGACCTTGTCGGGGACAAACGGCTACACGGGCGCAACGACCGTCAGCGATGGCACACTGCAAATTGGCAACGGCAGCGCGGGTTTGATCAGCGACAGCAGCGCGGTATCCGTGGCGTTGGGTGCAACGCTTGCGTTTGACGAAGCGACGGGTTTGACTCAATCCAACGCCATTGCCGATAGCGGTACGGTCGAGGGGGCCGAAGGCAGCGGGATCACCAACACGCTCTCCGGGGCCATCACCGGCAGTGGCGTATTCACGCAAACGGGTACGGGCACAACCGTCCTCACTAATACAGGCAACACCTACGCGAGTACAACGATCACGGCTGGAACGCTGCAGATCGGTGATGGCGCAACCGGCAACGGTTCGCTGGGATCCGGCAGCGTGACGGATGACGCAGCGCTGGTCTTTGATCCGTTGACCGCCAGCATCATCGCCAATGCCATTACCGGCAGCGGCACGGTGACGAAAAAGGGTTCCAGCGCAACCATCCTCACCAACACGGGCAACACCTACTCGGGCGGCACCACGATTACGGCAGGAATTCTGCAGATCGGTAATGGCACCACCAGCAACGGCTCGATAGGAACGGCCGGCGTTCTGGATGACGCATCACTGGTCTTTGATCCGTTTTCCACCAGCACCATCGCCAATGCCATTACCGGAAGCGGTGCGGTAACGCAAAACGGTCCCGGCACAACCATCCTCACCAGCTCGAGCAATGCTTACTTGGGAACCACAACGGTCGCCAATGGCACGTTGCAAATCGGCAACGGCGCCACCGGTTTGATCAGCAACACCAGCCCTGTCTCGGTCTCGCTCGGCGCAACCCTCGCTTTTGACGAGGCAAATAACTTGGCTCAATCCAATTCCATCGACGATGCCGGTACGGTCGAGGGGGCCGAAGGCAGCGGGATCACCAATACGCTCTCCGGTGCCATCACTGACACTGGTGTATTCACGCAAACGGGTGCGGGCACAACCATCCTCACCAATACGGGCAACACCTACTCGGGCGGCACAACGATCACGGCGGGAACGCTGCAGATCGGTGATGGCGTAACCAGCAACGGTTCGGTGGGAACAATCGGCGTGACGGATAACGCAGCGCTGGTCTTTGATCCCATGGCCAGCAGCACTAGCACCATCGCCAATGCCATTACCGGTAGCGGCACGGTGACGCAAAACGGTCCCGGCACCACCGTCCTCACGAGTTCGAGCAATAACTACTCGGGCAACACGACGGTCAGCGCGGGCACGCTGCAGATCGGCGACGGCTCGAGCGGTGCAATCAACAACAGCAGCATAGTCTCGGTTTCGTCGGGAGCAACGCTTGCGTTCGACGAAGCGACGGGTTCGACTCAAATCAACGCCATAACCGATAGCGGCACGGTGGCCGGTGTCGAAGGCGGAGGCATTGTCAATACGCTCTCCGGCAATATCACTGGCGGCGGCGTATTCACGCAAACGGGAACGGGCACGACGGTTCTCTCCGGTGACAACGGCTACAGCGGCGGCACGACGATCAGCGCGGGCACGCTGAAGACGGGCAGTGCCAACGCACTTGGCGCAACGACCAACAGCCTTACCGATAACGCCACACTTGACCTGGACGGCAACAGCGTGACGGTGGGCGCATTGAACGGCAGCGGTACGGTGACCAACAACGGCGGCTCCGACAGCACGCTTTCCGTCAGCGGCGGCGGCGACTTCACCGGCGGTATTGAGGATGGTACGACCAACACAACGGCTTTAACTCTCTCCGGCGGAACCTTGGTTCTCAGCGGCGCTAGCAGCTACAGCGGCGGCACGACGATCTCGACCGGTAGTACGCTTGAGGTTGAAAGCGCGACGGCGTTGGGCGCAGGCGCGGTCGTCAACAACGGCACGTTGGAGGCTGGTGGTGGCCAGCATGTGATTAATGTCGCCACCGATTATACCCAGAACGCCGGCGGCACGCTGGACATCACGCTCAGAAGTGATCCGGTGGTGAGTGGCACGAACGATCTGCTCAGCGTCGGCGGTACGGCCACCCTCAACGGCAATCTCGACATCATTATCGTTCCTTCGGGCGCCTTTACTCCGACGAAAGGCGACAGCTTCACGGTGGTAGAGGCAAACACAGCTTCTCCGTCGACCCCAGACGGTATCACGACTGCGGGTGCGGGCTTTACGACAGCGATCGAATCTGCCCCGGGTCTGGTCTTTACTGGAGCCGTGGCCAACAGCAACAACGACCTGATCGTGACCATCCTGTCCACTCAGTTGGCGCTGACCAGCATCCCTGGAGTTGTCTACACGCCCAATCAGGCGGCCGTCGCCAACTATATCTCGGAATTTATCACCTCAGGCCCGCTCTTTAATGCCCTCGCCAATATTGTGACAAATAATCCACAGGATCTGCCCGGTATTCAGGATCAACTTTCTCCGGAAAAGTTTGGCAACTTCGCCATCAGCACCGTTATCAATAACGCGGCTTTCTCGACGCAGATGCTGGATAGCTATTTCGAAAGCCAGCGTTCGTCCAACGGCGATTTCGGTGCGAGCAACGGCCAAATTGATTCGAGCGGTCTGACGGTCGTCGATCCGAGCATGGATCCCGGCCTGGCTCAGGTCAGCAGCCGCCTCCTGGCGTGGAGCCCGGCTCCGCTTTCCCACGGCCTGCTCAGCGATAGCTCCGATCCGGTCACCGCGGGGATCGACATGAAGGATATGAAGCCGACCACCGCCCCGGACAAGGGCTATGATTATGACGTCTTCGTCATGGGCAACGCGGTCCTGGCTCAGGACTTTTCGCAGGCCGACGTGCCTCACGCCGACACGACCACCGGCGCGGTGCAAATCGGCGCCGATTACCGGATCACGCCTCATCTGCGGGTCGGAGCCATCTTCGGCTATGGCCACACCGATGCCGATCTGGATGATATTGGCAGCAAAGCCACGGTCGACAGCTACGCGCCCGGTGCCTTTATCAGCTACGCCCAAAATGGCTGGTACTTGAACGCACTGGGTAGCTACGGATTCGATAATTTTACCGAAGACCGAAGCGTTTCCTTTCCCGGTTTTTCGGGCATAGCGCACGGTGCGCCCAACGGTGACCAGATCGTGGGCAATCTCGATGGCGGGTACGATTTCCATGAGAAGAACTGGACGTTTGGCCCGTTGGTGGGAGTGCAATACACCCACATGGATGTTGACTCATACACCGAAGGAGGTGCTAATCCGGTGGATCTGCAGGTCGATAAGATGGAAACCGATTCCCTGCGCAGCCGACTCGGTGGTCACGTGAGCTATGTTTTCCACACCGGTAAGGTCCTTCTGACGCCTCATCTGGATGCAAGCTGGCAGCACGAATTTATGGACCAGAGCCGGGGCATCACCTCGCAGTTCACCAGCGTCGGGGTAGGCTCGTTCACGATCAACACGCCCCAGCCCAGCCGCGATTCCGCCCTCATCGATGGTGGCCTCAGCGCCGATCTGAACGGTCAGGTTTCGCTCTACCTCGACTACCTCGTTCAAGCGGGCCAAAGCAATTACTTTGGTCAAGCGGTTGAAGCTGGTGTCAAAGTTGGGTTTTAGAACTCAGAGCAAAGTAGACTCAAGTCGTGCCATGCTTTGTAAGTAGGTTGGTCCCATTGTGATCGGAAAATCGACTGTCATCGTGTGTATTAGTAGTGTCGGGATTTGAACAGGGACACTAGCCAAATACAAAATTTGGCTCCAAATTGAATGAAAATAGCGGTAAAAATGAGCTTTATTGATTACAATTTTGTAATATATGCCAAGTCTGTACGGAATATGCGTTGTCATTTTTGCATCACAAAATAGGCAAAATGCTGCAAATGTGTACAGATTGTTCGGCAATAATTACCTAAGTGTCAATCGGGTGACTCTGCAAGGCTCTAGGAAGCACATGTTTAAGAGCTTTCAACTCGTAACAAGTGCTAATTAATTGCAATGCAGTTTTTATATAAATAACTGTAAAAAAATCAAGGTAGGGGCATTTTCCTCCTTCCCTCCATTCCTGAAGAACAATAACCTTGTTCAGATAGGCACGCTGGATGCGTTAGATCGCCGAAGTGATAAGGAGACAACTATGATCAGCCAACGCACCTCCGGCTTGTACCACCTAGTCGTGCTCGTACAATGCCTGCTCATAAGTATTCTCTATTGGTCGCTGGTCGCGACTTTTGAGGTCTACCACACGACGTTTAGCATCGACGACTATCGGGTCTTCGCGATTCCCTACGCCTTTGCCTTGATTGGTCTCCTGGCTGCTGCCGCGCTAAGAACAGATGCCTTAGCCAGCCTGCTCCGGAAGGACATCTCGGCCATTCACCGTGAATCGTTCCGGCAGATCCGCTATGTGATGGCGCTTCTGTTCGTCTATTTTCTGACCGCGCCAACGCCGCTGCTGGGATCGAGGTTTGTCGTGGCCTTCTTCGCCCTGAGTTATCTCCTCCTGCTCCTGACTCACTGGCAGCTGCCGGCGGTCATCACCAAATATGCCTTTAGTGGATCGCGGGTTGAACGAACCCTGATTGTGGGCACGCCCGAGAAAGTATCGGAACTGGGCCTTTACCTCGCGCATAAGGAGGAAATCGGGATCAAGACGATCGGGCTCGTGTGCGACGGCATCCCCCGTGGCACGTATGGAAAATATCGCGCGCTGGGCGAGTTGTCGGATTTGAAGCCGCTCTTGAAAATGCACAACATCACCCAGGTGATCGTGGCTGAATTTCCGGTTTTCAAAAACCAGTTGCAATACATCACCGACATCTGCCAGGCGCATGGCGTGCGGTTGCTCGTGGTCAATACGCTGCCCTCGATGTTCATTCACAAGGTTTCCATGTTTGCCGACGATGGCCTGAATTTTATCGGGCTGCGCGAAGAGCCGATGGAGAATCCCTATCATCGTTTGTTGAAGAGAACCCTCGATCTGGCTGTGGCCATTCCGGTGGTTTTTCTGCTTCTGCCCATTACCTCGCTGATCGTGGCCCTTCTCCAGGCGATCCAGGCGCCCGGGCCGTTGTTTTATGTTCAAACCCGGGCTGGTTTGCAGAACCGGACCTTCCGCTGCTTAAAGTACCGGACGATGTACGCGTCCAACCACGATGCGGCTGAACAGGCCAAGGTGAACGATACCCGGATCTTTTCGTCCGCTCGCTGGCTGCGCAAATTTAGCATCGATGAGCTTCCTCAATTTATCAACGTCCTCCTCAATGACATGAGCGTGGTGGGACCGCGTCCGCATTTGGTCGAGCATAATGATAAATTCGCCAATATTACCCAGAATTATCACATCCGCGCCTTCATCAAGCCGGGGATTACCGGAATGGCCCAGATACGGGGCTATCGCGGCGAAATTAGCTGCGAGACCGATCTGGAAAATCGGATCAAGTCCGACCTCTACTATATCGAAAAGTGGAGTTTCAACCTCGATCTCCTCATCATTCTTCGCACCTTCATGACCGTGTTCCTGCCTCCTGTGACCGCCCGGTAAGGTCCTCGGTTCCGCGGAGTGGGCGGTGGTATTTTTCTGGCGAAGGTTTTACTGCCGCGCGCTGCCAACACCCTCCTCAGGAGCGCAGGACCGTTCGCGGAACCTGGCCATAATGGCGATGAGCCCCAGCGCCTTCCAATAACGCGGGATAAATTTTCGCGGTGCGTGGAGGCAACGAAAGAGCCAGCCCAGCATCCAGGCATCGGCCCACTCCGGAATACTGACCTGAAGGCCGGTCAGGAAAGCAACGGCCGCTCCCACGCAAATGATGGAAGGCTGATAAGAGAGATTTTTTTTGAGATAAAAGCCGAGGCGTTCCTGCACCCCACCGCCGAGATTGATGATGATGTAGGGAGGCTTGCGGGCCTCGATCCAACTCAATATCGAAGGATCGGAAATCGCGCCTTTCGGATAAAAGGGGGCGACGAAGCTTTCTTCCGGAGTGACGGGATGGCCATTTTGGTTGAGCCATGCGAGATTGACTTCCATTTCGTGCTTTGAAGGCATGATCCAAAAGGAGCTTCCCGGCCGGTGAAGTTCATCGCTGGCCAACAGGCCGCGAAGGAGTTTCAACCCGGAAATGCGAGGCAGGGTTTGTCCGGTAAAAAATTTCCAAAGCAGCACCATGAAGGCGCTGTCGGTAATGGCGAAATCGCTTTTTTCAACCGATTCACGATAGGCCTGATTGGTCCGCAGTTCAGCCAGGGCGGGCGCAGCAGGAACAACAATAAAATTACCTTCGGCGCATAAACCTAAAAGTTCAGGCATGTCCCCGATAAAAAAATTAATGCCCAGGATGCGTTGGAATTTTTGCGCCATGTTTAATCCGTCACAGTAGTTGACCCCATAAGCCGCTCACAAGGAGTTTTCTCCGGAAGTCTGTCGCTTAGACTTCAAAAGATCGTAACGGGCAGGTTCCGTGCCTGTTATTACTTTTAAGACACGCGTTAGCTAAAACGGAGCGGCGAATCCGCGATTATCTCGGTTTTATCGAAGTGAACGAAACTGCATTCGAGTTGTTTGTCCGCGTCATCGCAGGCGAGGCTGCCCATATAATCGGACGGAACCGGCAACGCGAGCAGGCGCCAGGTCCGCGCGGCGGACTCATCCCGGTCATCCTTGACGGAGCTGGTCTTCTCCGGGCCCAAGGAGACGGAAATTTGCCGGAGTCCTTCCGCGATGCCTTCGCCGCAAGCCTTGAGGTAGGCTTCCTTGCGGGTCCAGGCCCGAAAGAACGCGACTGGTGCTTCATGGTCTGGAAGGGCTTGAAAAATTTGAAGATCATCTTCGGAGAAAATTCGTTTTGCCAACTCGGGAAGATCCGAAGGAGGTTGCATATATTCCAAATCAATCCCGACGCGGGCGCCGGTCGTCAGGGCGACGGCAACCAGATCATGCGTATGTGAGATGCTGAATTGGACCGTCTCGTCCTGTGGGAAAAAGGGACGCCCGCGATCGGTCGTGGCGAGTTCAATTATCTCGGGCGTTTGGTGCAAATAATGACCCAGACATTTCCGCAACAGGCCCCGGCCCAGCACAAAGCGCGCGCGATCCTCGTGAAACCGGAATCGTGCCGCGCGTTCGCGGTCCCGATCATCCAGACAGGGTTCCAAAAGAGTCAGCGAGTCGTGCGTCTTGGAAACGTGCGCAATCCATACGATCACATTCCCGGCAAGGTGTTCGCGGCGGTGCGGCTTCATCGACTTCAGAAAATAATCGCGGACACCGGGAGGTACAGATAAAACGCGGGGAATAGGGGTTGCATCCCCTATCACCTTCTTTACCCTTGCGAGCAACCAGGTGTTTTTTCACATGAGCGACAAAGTTCCGGTAAGCATCCTCATCCCCATTCGGAACGAAGCGGAAAACCTGCCGCGCTGCTTCAAATCCATCGCCTGGGCCGATGAAATTGTTGTGGTCGATTCCATGAGCACCGATGGCTCGATTCAAATCGCCGAGGACCATGGCGCGAAGGTCGTCCAATTTGAGTTTAACGGCACCTGGCCCAAAAAGAAGAACTGGGCGCTGGAGAATCTGCCTTTCAAACATCCGTGGGTTTTTATTTTGGATGCAGATGAGGAGTTGACGCCGGACGCGGAGGAGGAATTGCGCGGCATTGTCTCGCAGCCCGAACCGAAAATCGTGGGATACTGGATCAACCGGCGCTTTCATTTCATGGGGAAATGGCTGAAACACGCCTACTATCCCAACTGGAATCTTCGCCTGTTTCTGCATCGGCTGGGACGTTATGAACAATTGACCTCGGTCGAGACGGCCAGTGGTGACAATGAGGTGCACGAGCATGTCGTGGTCAATGGCCCCGTCGGACACCTCAAGACGGAAATGAATCATTACGCCTTTCCGAACATCGGGGTGTTTGTGGAGAAGCACAATCGCTACTCCAATTGGGAAGCGCGAGTGGCACTGGATCATTATCTGCATCGGAGCGATTCCTCGCTCCAAAGCAAGCAGGTCGGCTTGCTGCGTAGGCTCAAGGCGCTGTCGCATAAACTGCCTTTCCGGCCCACCTTAAGATTTCTCTACGTTTATCTCTTTCAAAAGGGATTTCTCGACGGTGTCGAGGGTTACTATTTCGCGCGGTTGCATGGATTTTATGAATTCCTGTGCGTGGCCAAAACGGTTGAACTCAAACAGTCCGCGCGCTCGAATAGCTCCGCTGAAACAAGTTAACGTTTCGGTCGATTGGGATGCGGCTTTTTTGAAACATCTTCCGAAGGCCATAATTAATTTATTGCATTAAATTTTGTTCCTACATTTTGTTTGGATTTCGCCTGTTAATGGCTTTGCATTCTCTCGATAGGAGATAATATCTCCTGTAATTGACAGAAAGAGAATCATGACGACACACGGGTCCTTAGCTGTCCCAAAAGATTTATCGATTTGCTCCAAAGGTGATGGCGTCGATTTCCCGTTGTCTATCCGATTAGAAATTCAGGCTTCCCTTCGTCCTGATGCCGCGGCCCTGACGATGGGTGGGGCGAGCCTCAGCTATGGGAATCTCAACGCACGGGCCAATCAATTAGCCGCCTATTTGCGCGAGCTTGGAGTCGGCCCGGAATCGTTGGTAGGCATACACTTCGAACATTCCTTTGAGCTGATTGTCGGGATCTTTGCCATACTCAAGGCGGGCGGCGCCTATTTGCCTCTCGATTTGGCCTGCCCGGAAGATCGCCTGACCTTCATGCTGGAGGATTCCCGCGCGAAAGTGCTGCTGACCCATTCCAAGCTCGCGCGTAGGTTTGCGCCCTACAAAGGTGTGGTCGTCTGCCTCGATCAGGAGGCAGAGCGAATCGCGTGTTACAGCGAAGAAAACGTTGCCTCAATCACGCAGCCTCATCATCTCGCCTACGTGATTTACACGTCCGGCTCAACGGGCATGCCCAAGGGTTGCCTCGTGACCCAGGAAAATGTCACGCGCCTTTTCACCGCCACCGACCCGTGGTTTCATTTTGGCCCACAGGATGTCTGGACTCTGTTTCATTCCAGCGCGTTCGATTTTTCGGTCTGGGAAATCTTCGGTGCGCTCCTTTATGGCGGACGACTCGTCATCGTGCCCTACATGGTGAGCCGCTCGGCCTCCGCTTTTCGCGAACTGCTCATTTGCGAGCGCGTCACGGTGCTGAATCAGACACCCTCCGCTTTTCGGCAACTAATCCAGGCCGACCAGATTTTGCCGCCGGGCGATCTCGCCCTTCGCTACGTGATTTTTGGCGGGGAAGCATTGGAGTTTCAAAGCTTACGTCCCTGGTTTGAGCGGTATGGCGACCAGCATCCGCAATGCGTCAACATGTATGGCATTACGGAGACCACCGTCCATGTCACGTACCGCCCGATCCGTTTCGCAGACCTCGAGAACAATTCCGGCAGCAACATCGGGATTCCGATTCCCGATCTCCAGGTTTATGTCGTCGATGAGCAAGGACGACGCGTCGCAACGGGCGAGACGGGAGAAATGCTGGTGGGCGGGTTGGGCGTGGCGCGCGGCTACCTGAATCGCCCCGATTTGACTCAGCAGCGATTCATTGCCAACCCCTTTGATCCCGGGACAAGCCCGCGCCTTTATCGCAGCGGCGACCTGGGCCGGTTTCGCGAAAACGGCGACCTCGAATATCTCGGAAGGATCGATCATCAGGTCAAGATTCGCGGATTCCGCATCGAGCTTAGTGAGATTGAATCGATGCTGGCCCGGCATTCTTCCGTCAAGGAATGCGCCGTCCTGGCCCGCGCCGACACCGGTTCCGAACCGCGTTTGGTTGCGTACCTCGTGACTGGAGCGCAGCCCGGCGTGGAAGACCTGCGGAACCATCTCTCCCAGAAATTGCCGGACTACATGGTGCCGTCCGCGTTTGTCTTCCTCGATGCCTTTCCCCTGACGGTCAACGGCAAGCTCGATCGCGAGGCGCTGCCCGCGCCCGGCTCGGAGCGGCCCCATCTCGCTGCCGAATATGTCGCGCCGCAAAGTGATTTGGAAAAGACCCTGGCCGACTTGTGGAAGGCGGCGCTTCATCAGGACAAGGTCAGCGTGAACGATAATTTCTTTGATTTGGGCGCCGACTCCCTGATGTTGACCACCGTCCACCGGCGCTTGCAAAACGAGATCAAGCGCGAGATTTCCATTACTGAACTTTTTCAATACCCCACCATCCGCAGTCTCGCTGAGCGGCTCGGCGCGAATGGCGACGAAACCGGCCTGTCGGACAAAACCCAGGCCCGTGCCCAACTCCAGCGCGCCGCCTTGTCTCGCAATCGACGCCCAACTTCGGCCCAAGCGGCGCAACAATCTTCTCAATGAGCGCCGACTCCACTCAACTCTCCGACGGAATTGCCGTTATCGGCATGGCGGGGAAATTCCCCGGCGCACCGAATCTCGCGGCCTATTGGGAAAACCTGCGCAATGGCGTCGAGTCGATCACCCATTTTTCGGAACATGAACTCGAAGTGTCTCCGGCGATTAGCAGCAATCCGCAGTACGTCCGGGCGCGCGGCATCATGGAGGGCGTTGACCTTTTCGACGCCGATTTTTTCAACATCAACCCGAGGGAAGCCGAGTACACCGACCCGCAGCATCGCCTCCTTCTCGAAACGGCCTGGGAAGCGCTGGAGAACGCCGGTTATGATACCGAGCGATTTGCCGGAAGCATCGGTGTCTTTGCCGGGTGCAGCCAGAACACCTACCTGCTTTGCAATCTCGCTTCGCATCCCGGATTCCTGACCGAGTTCCTTTCCTTTCAGCAGATGGGCGCGCATCCGTCGATGCTGGGCAACGACAAGGATTTCGTGGCCACGCGGATTGCCTACAAGATGAACCTGCGCGGCCCGAGTATCGCGGTCCAGTGCGCCTGCTCCACCTCGCTGGTCGCGGTCGTCCAGGCCTGCCAGAATTTGCTGACGTTCCAATGCGACCTCGCGCTGGCTGGCGGCGTCTCGGTCACCTTTCCGCAGAAGCGCGGCTATGTCGCCGAAGAAGGCAGCCTGGCTTCGAGCGATGGACGGTGCCGGCCGTTTGACGCCGCCGCCGGAGGAACCGTTTTCGGGGATGGCGTCGGGCTGGTCGTCCTGAAACGCGCGGATGAGGCGATTCGTGATGGCGACCACATCCACGCGGTGATCCGGGGTTTTGCGGTCAACAACGATGGCTCGACGAAAGTCAGTTACATGGCCCCGAGCGTTGATGGCCAGGCCGAGGCGATCGCCACCGCGCAGGCGCTGGCTGGAATCGATGTGGCCACCATCCGTTACGTCGAGGCGCACGGAACCGGGACGTCGCTTGGCGATCCGATTGAAGTGGCGGCCCTGACCAAGGCCTTTCGCGCGGGAACCTCTGCGCGGCAATTTTGCGCGCTCAGCGCGGTGAAGGGAAACATCGGGCACCTCGAAGCGGCGTCGGGTGTGGCCGGGTTGATCAAGGCGATTCTGGCCCTTGAGCATGGTGAGATTCCGCCCACGCTTCATTTCTCCGCGCCGAATCCCCGGATTGATTTCGCCGCCAGTCCGTTTTACGTTTGCTCCAAGCTCCAGACTTGGCCGGCCTCGGAGATTCCACGCCGCGCCGGGGTGAGTTCGTTCGGCGTTGGCGGCACCAACGCGCACATCGTGCTGGAAGAAGCTCCGCCCGTGACTGCAAATACCAATGACGCGCAGCCGCAGCTTTTTGTGCTCTCGGCGAAAAGTGAATCCGCTCTCGAGGACGCGACGAACCGGTTGGCCGAATATCTGCGGCTCCATCCGGAACTCTCCCCGGCCGATGCCGCGTATACGCTCCAAACCGGACGCCGCGCGTTTCGCCATCGGCGTGTTTGGGTCAGCCGAACGGCAGAGGAAACCGTGGAATTTTTAGGTGTGAAGAAATCCGGAAAAGTGCTTTCTTCCGATACGCAGAATCGGAAGGGGAGCGTGGCATTTCTTTTTCCCGGCCAGGGCGCGCAACAGGTTGACATGGGCCGCGAGCTTTACGAGACGCACCCGATTTTCCGCGCGCAGGTTGATCTTTGCTGTGAACGGCTTGCGCCGGAGTTGGGCCTCGATCTGCGTGATGTTCTCTACCCCGCCGATGGTGCCGATAAAATCGAGGCACAGGACCGCCTGATGCAGACGTCGCTGACTCAACCCGCGCTTTTCGTGGTCGAGTACGCGCTGGCCCAGGTTTGGCTCTCGTTGGGTGTGCGTCCGCAAGTCATGATCGGACATAGCCTCGGCGAATATGTCGCGGCGGTGCTGGCCGGTATTTTCACCCTCGAAGACGCGCTCCATCTTCTTGCCGTGCGCGGGCGGCTCATCCAGACAATGCCGCCCGGCACCATGCTGGCCGTGGTGCTTCCGGAAGAAGAAGTGACGCCGCTGTTGGAAGGTGGCTTGAGTCTCGCGGCGGTAAACGGGCCGAAATTGTGCGTCGTTTCCGGCCCGGAAGAAACCGTGGCCGCGTTGCGTGCCAAGCTTTCCGGGCAGGGGACGGTCAGCCGCGAATTGAAGACCTCGCACGCTTTTCACTCGGCCATGATGGACCCCATCCTTGCTGAATTTGAGGCCGAGGTCCGGCGTGTCCCGCGGAACAAGCCACAGATCGCCATTGTTTCCAGTCTCTACGGACGTCTGGCTAGCGACGAGGAGTTGACCGACCCAGGCTACTGGTCGGCGCAATTGCGGCACACAGTGCGATTTGCGGACGCGGTCTCCACGCTGCTGAACCAGCCGGACCTGGCCCTGCTCGAAGTCGGTCCCGGCCAGACGCTGACGACGCTGGCCCGGCAGAATCCCGCCAAACAACCGTCTCAAGCCACGATTTATTCCAGCCCGCGAACGTGCAAGGAATCCGACACGGCGGAGTTCCTCTTCGCGGCCGGTCAGCTTTGGCTGGCGGGTGTGGAGATCGATTGGCGGGCCCTGCATGGTGGCGCGGCGCGGCGGCGCGTACCGCTGCCCACTTACCCCTTTGAACGCAAACGCCATTGGATCGAGCCTTATACTTCCGCAAACGCGGGAGCGCGTTATACGAACGGAGCCGGTACCTCGCGCGACACGAACGCAACGCTTGCGGATCATCTGGAAGCGGTGATGAATGGCGTGCAAGTGACGGAAAGCGCCGCCGAGCCGTCTTCCGAGGTGGAGGCACTCATTCAAGAACAATTACGACTCATGGCAAAACAGATCGAAGTCTTGCGGTACACGTCGGTTTCGACTGATCAAAACGGAGCGTCCAGCCATGAGTGAGAAATCGCCCCGCTACCCGGTGATCGAAGGCGAGGTGAAATCCGTGCTGAAGAATTTATCCGGGCGCGACCTGAGCGGCATCGACACTTCCGCCACTTTTTTTGATCTCGGCTTTGACTCGCTTCTGCTGACGCAGGCGAGCCAGTCGCTTCGGCAAAAATTCGGAGTGAAGATTACGTTTCGCCAGCTTTTGGAGGACCTGGTGAGTATCGCCGCCGTGGCGCGCTACCTGGACGAAAAAGTTCCCGCCGACAAAATAATCGCGCCTGCTCCCACGGTTCCCGTGCCTCAACCTGTGGCCGCGCCGAAGCCGGTTCCCGCCGTCGCCAAAGCGCCCGCTCCGGTGCCGTCGCTCACGCCTGATCCAGCCACGGGAAGCTTGATGGACCGGATCGTGAAGCAGCAGTTGCAGCTCATGTCCCGGCAGCTTGAACTTCTGCGCTCGGGCGGCAAAGGCGTCACGATGCCTGAACTGAACGGCGTTGCGGCCCCGGCGGAAGTCGGCCGGACGCCGACACCGTTCACCACCGGTACTGTCGAACCGGCAAAGAAAACTTCCGCTGCCGAGCCGCTGACGCCTCGTTACTTCGGGCCTTTCAAGCCGATCGACAAAAGTCCCGGCGGAGGACTGACGGACCGGCAGCAGAAGCACCTCGACGAACTGATTCACGCCTATGTCGCGAAAACGCCCCGCTCGAAGGCCTATACGCAAAAGCACCGGGCGCACTTGGCCGATCCGCGCACCGTCTCAGGATTTCGGCAGACGTGGAAAGAAATCGTCTACCCCATCGTGGTCAAGCAGTCCGCCGGTTCGCGCTTATGGGACTTGGATAACAACGAGTACCTCGACGTCACGCTCGGTTTCGGCACCCACTTTTTTGGTCACTCGCCCGGCTTCGCCGTGCGCGCCCAGCAATGGCAGCTCCAGAAGGGCGTGGAAGTGGGGCCGCAGTCCGCCCTGGTCGGAAAGGTCGCGGAATTGATGTGCGAACTGACCGGCATGGAGCGCGTGGCCTTTTGCAATACCGGTTCGGAAGCCGTGCTGGCGGCCGTCCGGCTGGCCCGCACGGTCACGGGGCGGGTCAAAATTGCGACCATGTCGGGCGCTTATCACGGAATCAACGACGAAGTCCTGGTGCGCGGCACCATGGTCGATGGAAAACCGAAGACGATACCCATCGCGCCGGGAATTCCCCAACACATCGTCGACGAAGTTTTGGTGCTCGAATACGGCTCGCCGGACGCGCTGGAGATTTTGAAGCAGCACGCGCATGAACTCGCCGCCGTGCTCGTCGAGCCGGTGCAAAGCCGCCAGCCGGATTTGGCGCCGGTTGAATTCCTCAAAGAAGTCCGGCGCATCACTGAGCAGTCGGAGACGGCGCTGATCTTTGACGAACTGGTCACTGGCTTTCGCGTCCATCCGGGCGGATGCCAGGCGCTCTGGGGCATCAAGGCCGATATGGCGACTTACGGCAAAGTCATCGGCGGAGGCATGCCGATTGGCGCGCTCTGCGGCAAGGCGATGTACCTCGACGCGCTCGACGGAGGAAGCTGGCAGTATGGCGACGGCTCGTTTCCGGAGGTCGGTGTGACGTTCTTTGCCGGGACGTTTGTCCGGCATCAACTGGCGATCCGCTCCACGCTTTCCGTTTTGACGCGGATCAAGCACGAGGGGCCTGCGCTCCAGGAACGGGTCGGCGCGCGGGCGGCGAAACTGGTCGATACGCTCAACGCCTTCTTTGAAGAGAGCCGCGTGCCGATGCGCATGACCCGTTTTCACTCGATGATGTACTTCCGTTTCCAGGAGGAATTCAAATATTCGAGCCTGCTCTTTTTTCACCTGCGTCTTCGCGGCCTGCATATCTGGGAGGCGCGCCCGGTCTTTCTCTCCACCGTCCATACCGACGAGGACGTCGCGTTCATCATCCGCGTCTTCAAGGAAAGCATTGGGGAATTGCGCGAGGGCGGTTTCCTGCCGCAGCCGGATGCGCAGGAAAAGCCGGCGGCAGCACCGGTAGCGCAGATCGCGCCTGTGATCTCACCCATGCCTGAGACGACGGTGGTTGCTTCCGCGAGGCCGATGCAGTTCAGCCTCTATTTCTTCGGCAATTACGACGCGGCGTATCGCGACGACAAATACTCGCTCCTGGTGGATGCGTCGAAATATGCCGACCAGAATGGCTTTACCGCTGTCTGGCTCCCCGAGCGGCATTTTCATCCCCTTGGCGGTTTTTCGCCGAATTCGTCCCTGCTGGCCTGCGCGTTGGCGCGTGAAACCAAAAACCTCCAGTTGCGCGGCGGCAGCGTGGTGCTTCCCTTGCATCATCCGGTTCGGGTGGCGGAGGAATGGTCCATGGTCGACAACCTTTCCCAGGGCCGCGCCGCCATGTCGATTGCGTCGGGCTGGCATCCCAACGACTTCGTTTTCGCGCCGGACGCCTTCGCGGATCGCCGCAATATCCTGCTGCAGAATCTCGATATTATTCAACGGCTCTGGCGCGGTGACTCGGTCGATCTGCCCACGCCCGGCGGTGAACAGTTGACGGTGAAACTTTTCCCGCTGCCGATGCAACGCGAACTCTCCGTCTGGCTGACCTGCATACACAAAGATTCCTATGCCGAAGCGGGACGCAAGGGCCTCAACGTTCTCGGCTACCTGATGAATCAGACGGTCGACGAATTGGCCGAGAAGATCGCCGCCTATCGGGAAGGCCGGCGCTCCGTGGGACTCGATCCCGCCGCCGGTCACGTCACGACCCTGCTCTACACTTATCTTGATGAGAGCGTGGAGAAGGCCCGTGAGACCGCGCGCGGACCATTGTGCGACTACCTGCGCTCCTATCTCGACAACAGCCAGAAGAAAATTGAAAAGCAGATCGGCCAGATGGAAGTCGACCAGGAGGACGTCGATTACCTGACGAATCGCTCGTGCAACGATTACTTCAACGGCAAGTCGCTCATCGGCACGGCGGAGTCGTGCGCTGCGGTGGTGGAAAAATTGAAAAGCATCGGGGTCGATGAAATCGGCTGCTTCGTTGATTTCGGCGTTGGAGCGGCGGATGTGCTCAGGAGCCTGAAACAGGTGGTGACGCTCAAAGATACCGTGAGTGAGGCGACACCCGAGGCCGATCAGGTTTTGTCCATGCCCGAAGCCGAAAAGGGGCTTTGGCTCCTGGCCAACCTGAACGAAAGCGCCGGACGCGCCTATCACGAATCGATCACATTGAGCCTGAACGGCGATCTCGACCGGGCGGCCTTGGACCGGACACTGCAAACCCTGGTCGACAGGCATGGCGCATTGCGGACGACCATCCAGCCTGACGGTCAGGCGCAAACGATGCATGCCCGATACAAATTCGAGTTGAACGCGATTGATTACTCGGAAATTCCCCCGGAGCAGGCCGCAAGCAAAGTCGCCGGAAAACTCGCCGAACTGGAAAACCAGATTTTTGCCGGGATGCGCGGCCCGTTTCTTCTCGCTTACCTGATCAAGCTGGAGGAGAAGCGCCATATTCTTCTGTTCATTTTTCATCACGTGCTGGGCAACGGCCCGTCCTACTGGGTCTTCCTCGATGAATTTACGGCCCTCTACAAAGCCAACGCCGCCGGTGTCGCTGCGCAGTTGCCTCCCGCGGTGCCCTTTCCCGAATTTGTGGAAAAGCGCAGGCTTTACGAGGAGTCCGACGCGAAGCGCGAGGCCGAAGCGTTTTGGATCGGGCACATGGAGGGCGGCGTTCCGGTTCTCGATTTACCGCTCGATTTTGCCCGGCCCGAGGAACGGACTTACGTCGGGGCACGGGACGAAATCGTGATGGATGCCGAGCTGATCGCGGTGTTGAAGAAGGTGGGCGCGGCGCATCGCTGCTCGCTTTTCATGGTGCTGTTGAGCGCCTACGGCGTGTTGCTGCACCGGCTTTCCGGCCAGGACGACCTGCTCATCGGTGTGCCGTTCGACAGCCCCATCCGGATGGAAATGGAGGGCCGCAATCTCTTCGCCAATACCACCAACATGCTTCCGCTCCGGAGCATTCTTTACGACGACAGCAGCTTTGTTCAATACCTGCTGCAAATCAAAAATCTCGTGATTGCGGCGTCCGAACACCAGGATTATTTCTTCGGAAATCTCATCGGCAAACTCAATCTGCCGCGCGATCCGTCCCGCCCGCCCTTCTTCAACGTGACCTTCAATCTCGAATCGGGTGAATTCCATCAGGTGCTGCCCAGGCTTGAAATCAGGCTGGAATCTAAAAATGTGCCGTATCGCAGTCCGCGCGGCACGGCGATGTTCGAGCTTTATCTGAACGCGGCGGAAAGAAAGAACGGGGAAATTTTTGTGCAATGCGATTACAATACGGACTTGATCGCACCCGAGACGATGCGGCGCTGGTTGCGGCACTATGGAACGCTGCTCCAGGGAATTGCCAGCGATCCCAATCAACCCGCCGCCCTCATTCCCCTGATGACGGCCGAGGAACAACAGGAACTGGTCGTCTCCGGCAAAGCGATGGCCACCACATCGTCAGACTGATAAGATAGGATTATGGACGTTCTCCCTTACATCTCCGTGCCCGAATGGTTCGAGGAACAGGTGCGGGCAACGCCCGAGGCCGTGGCCGTCATCTTTGATGAGAAAGAACTCACCTACGGACAGCTCAACCATCGGGCCAACCAACTGGCGCGCCGTCTGGAAAAACTCGGCGTCGGGCCGGACAAAGTTGTCGCCGTTTGCCTGGAGCGCTCGTTTGATTTGATCGTCTCCCTCATGGCCATCCTCAAGGCGGGCGGCGCCTATCTGCCGGTCGATCCGGCCCTGCCGCGCGAACGTCAGGCGTTGATGCTGAACGATGCCCAACCGACGGTCCTGATCACCGAGCAATTGCTCCAGGCCGGATTGCCGCCCGTGAATGCTCCTCTTTTTGTTATCGACTCCGAACGCGCCAGCCTGGAAAGCGAAAGCGGAAAGGATGTTCCCAGTCGCGTGACGGCAAAAAATCTGGCCTATCTGATCTACACGTCCGGATCGACCGGCGTGCCGAAAGGCGTGGAGATTCCGAACGATGCGCTGGTGAATTTCCTGCTTTCGATGAAGGAAGAGCCCGGCTTGAATGCCCGGGACGTTCTCGTGGCCGTGACCACGTTCTCCTTTGACATCGCCGGACTGGAAATCTTTTTGCCGCTGGTGACCGGCGCGCGGTTGGTCTTCCTCAGGCACGACGATGCCATCGATGGATTCCGCGTGCTCCATCACCTTCAGGCGAACAACGCCACCATCCTGCAGGCCACTCCCTCCACCTGGCGCATGCTGCTCGATGCGAAATGGCCGGGAAATCCAAAACTGAAAATGCTTTGCGGAGGCGAGGCCCTGCCGCGCGATCTGGCCAATCAGCTCCTCGCGAAGGGCGGCGAACTTTGGAACATGTACGGCCCGACCGAAACGACCATCTGGTCCGCGGTGGCCCGCATTCAAAATGACAATGCGCCCATCTCCATCGGCCAGCCCGTCGCCAACACCCAGTTGCGCATTCTCGATCCCAATCTTCAACCCGTTCCCATCGGCGTCAGCGGGGAACTCTACATCGGCGGTCTGGGGTTGGCGCGCGGCTACCACAACCGCCCGGAATTGACGGCGGAAAAATTCATTCGCGATCCTTTTTCCGACGAACCCGGCGCGCGGCTCTACAAGACGGGCGATGTCGCCCGGCTTCGCGCGAAGGGCCAGATCGAAATCCTGGGCCGACTCGATCACCAGGTCAAAATTCGCGGTTTTCGGATCGAGCTGGGGGAAATCGAAGCGCGCATCAGCGAGCATCCGCGGGTCAAGGAAGTGGTCGTGACGGCGCGGGAGGATATTCCCGGACGCAAGCAATTGGCCGCCTATGTCGTCACCAGGTCGGGTGCGAATGGCGACAACGGCAAAGCTTCACCGGACCGACTCGAACACTGGCACGGCACGTGGGAAATGCTTTTCCAGTCGGCCCTGGCCAGCAGTTCGGACCGGGCGACTGCGCTGAGAGATTTCGATTCCGTGGTGACGGGTTATACCGACGGCGAGCGCACCAAGGAAGAAGCGGAGGAGTGGCTCGATTGCTCCCTCACGCGGATCCGGGCCTTGCAGCCGCGGCGCATTCTGGAAATCGGCTGCGGCAGCGGTCAATTGCTTCTCCGTCTCGCGTCCGAATGCGAGGAGTATTGGGGGATCGATTACGCCAAGGCGGCTATCGATGCGTTGGACCAGCACCTGCGTTCGAGCGGGTTGCAACGCCCCGGCATTAAATTGTTCGCCCGGGAGGCCGATCAACTCGAAGGCGTGCCAACGGGTCATTTCGATACGATTGTCATCAACTCGGTCGCCCAGTATTTTCCCGACGCCGCTTACCTGATCCGGGTGCTGGAGAATGTGCTTCGCGTCGCCTCTCCGAACGCCCGGATTTATGTGGGCGATTTGCAGAGCTATTCGCTGCTGGAATGTTATCACACCGGGGCGCGGCTTCGGCGCGCTTTGCCCGGCCAGACGGTGACCGAACTGCGCCAGCTCATCGCGCAACGCATGGCCCACGAAAACGAGCTTATGGTCGATCCGGCTTTTTTCCGGGCGCTTCAGTCCCAGTTCCCCGCCATCCAGCACCTCGAATCCCAGTTGCGGAGCGGAAAAATCCGCAATGAAATCACTCAATTCCACTACGACATGGTTCTTCATTTGGGCAACGGAGGGTCCCTCCAGCAGCCTCCGCAGTGGCATGAGGGGAATCAATCGCTGGAAAATATCGCGGCGCTTCTCGCGGTCCATCCGGCGGAGGCCGTGGCCTTCCGAGATGTGCCCAATGCGCGGTTGAGTCAGGAATTGCGCGCGGTCGAAGCGTTTCAGGCCGCCGCCGATCAGACGACAGTGGATGAACTGCGCGCGCTTCTCGAATCGGCGCCGGACGGAATCGAACCCGAAGATTTATGGGCCCTGGGCGCTTCACATGGCCGCGAAGCCAGGATCCTTCCCGGCTTGGACGGTTCGCTGGCTGCCGTGGACGTTATCTTTGGACCGGCCCATCCGGATGCCGGTCAACCGAAGCTTGTGGCGTGGGAAGGAAAGGCGGATCGTCCGACCGCCGCGTATGCCAACCAGCCTTTCTTCGAATCGTCGGAAAAGCCGCTGGTGACAGATCTCCGTGGTTTTCTGGAAAAAAATCTGCCCGATTACATGATTCCCGCTTTCTTCGAGGTGCTACCCGCGTTGCCGAAAACGCCCAACGGCAAAATCAACCGGAAAGCTCTGCCCCGGCCGGGCGGTCAATCGGCCACTCCCGACAAGCCTTACGTTGCTCCCCGCAACCCGGTTGAAACCACGCTTGCCGAAATTTGGCAGCAGGTGCTGGGACGCGAAAAGGTGGGGATCCACGATAACATTTTTGAAATTGGGGGCGACTCGCTCCTGATCTGGCAGATCACGGCGCGGGTCAACCAGAGCGGGCTGCCCCTGACGCTTCGTCAGGTCTTCCAACTGCGGACCATCGCGGAACTTGCGGCGGCTTTAAACACGGACGAAGCGCCGCACACCCCAAGCGCCGCCGCGCCGATCGCGCCCGTTTCCCGTGATGCCTTTCGCCGGTCACGAGCCAACGCCCCGGCCATCTAGGTCTCCTGCCATAATGAAGTCAACTTCTTTGCCTGAAATCAGGCCTCTTCCCGAGACTCCTTCGCCCAGCGAAGCGGGTGAAGATTTCGTCATGCCCTGTTCGATCAGCCAGCAGCGTTTCTGGGTGCTCGACCAACTTACCGCCGGCAATTCGGCGCTCAATATCCCGATAGCATTGCAACTCAAAGGTCCGTTTAACGTCGAGATTTTCCGCCAGGCGCTCCATGCCGTTGTTCGGCGTCATGAAGCTTTGCGAACCAGCTTTGCCTGGATTGACGAAGAAGTCAGGCAGGTGATCTCCCCGGACGTCCAGTTTGATATTCAGCAGGAGGACCTGACGGTTTTTCCTGAAGACCAACGACAGGAACGCCTGCTTCAGGAGATGACGGCGGAGGCCCGGCTTCCGGTGCGGCTGGCCAAGGCGCCCATCTTTCGCGCCAAGCTGCTGCGTTTGGATGTGGAGGATCATGCACTGTTGATCACGCTGCATCACATTATTTGCGATGGCTGGGCCAATGGCGTGCTCATTCGCGAAATGGGTATACATTACCAGGCGATACGTGAGGGGAAGCCGCCGGTATTACCCGCGCTTCCCATTCAATATGCGGATTATGCCGTGTGGCAGCGGGAGTGGCTCAAGACGCCTGATTTCCAGGATCAACTCGCATTTTGGGAAAAGCAATTGACGGCAGCCGCGCCGGTGCTGGATTTTCCCACCGATCGCCCGCGCCGTGACGGGCGCATGTTTCCCGCGTACACCGAAAGCCACTTGCTGCCCGTTCGGTTGACCGATGAGGCCAAGCGAATGTGCCAGGATCTTGACATCACCATGTTCATGGTTTTGTTCGCGACGTTTGCTTCCCTCCTCCGCCGCTACACCGGCCAGACCCGGTTTATTGTGGGAACCACCGTGGCGAACCGCAACCGTCCCGAGTTGGAAAACTTGATCGGCCAGTTTGCCAATCCGATGATGCTGCCCACGGATCTGGAGAACGAACCGACCTTTCGCGAACTTGTCTACCGGGTGCGCGATCTGTCGCTCGCCACGATGAGCCATCAGGAAGTCCCCTTTGAATCGATTCTGGAACGTCTGGGAAACTGCGTGGAGGGCAGGGACAGACCGGCCATCCAGGCGCATTTTCTTTTTCAAAAGGCCTTCATGCAGCCGGGCCAATATGGCGAGCTGGCCATTCGCCCCATTCGTTCCGTGAGCCCCGGAACAACCTTTGAATTCACCATGGGCATTGTGGAACGGGCTGAGGGCATCCGGTTGCAGATGGAATATAACACCGAGCTTTTGGAAAACGCGACTGTCCGACGCATGCTCCGCCACTTCGAGGCGCTGCTGGAAGCCGCCCTGGAGAACCTGGACACGCCGGTCAGCGAACTGGCTCTTCTGACGGACGAAGAACGTGCTGCGACCCACGAACGTTTTGATTCGCCGTCCGTCGCGGTACCCGGCCTGCAGGAGTCTTTTGACCGCGTGACGAAAAGTCGTGCCTCCCATCCCGCGTTAACGCGGGGAGGGCAGACGTGGACGTTTGGAGATCTGGCTTACCAAGTTGAGGAGTGGGCGCAACATCTGGTGACTAATCTCCCTCCAGAAAACTCTGCCCTCGGCTTGATTCCGGAGTCAGAGCCCGACTCAGTCGTAGCGCTGCTCGCCGCCCTTCAAAGCGGACGGCCACTTGCGCTATTTGATCCGGAAATACCACGGACCGAAGTCGAGAAAAAGGCCCGGAGTCTTGGCTTGACCCACCTTCTCTGTTCCCCTCGCAAAGGCTCTCCTTTTTCACCGAAAACAACCCTGGACAAATCGAACATGCTGAGCGAGATCGTCCTGGATAGAGCCGATTCGTCCGGTCTCAAGGCAAAAAGGGGAAATGCGTTAACGTTTGTGCCATGGCACGGGAGCGAGTCCAACCTGCTTAATTTTAGTTTCAAGCAACTGGACGGTCTCATTGCTTCGCTCGTTGGCAGCGGAGAAACATCGCTCGACAGCCGTGTGTGCGTACTGGGCCGCTTGTCTTCCGAGGCGTGGATTGAGCAGGTGCTGACGACCCTCGCTGCAGGCGGAACATTGGTTTTTCCAAACTTCCCGCTTGAGTCGAGCCGTCATCTTTTAACTTTGCTGCGCGAGCAACGGATCGACACCCTTGCGCTCGCGTGGCCCCAGAGCCGGGTCCTGTTGGCTCCCTTGGCCAGGCTGGACGCGAGCCAACTGGCCCTGAGCCGGGTTGTCGTTGACATCAACGCTGCGCAAGTAGGCGATTTGCTGGCCCTGCAAAAACGGTCAGGAAACCGCTGGGATTGGACGGGTCGATTTGCGCTGCTGAACCGGCCCGCGGCGGCGCTTGCCCGATTGATCGACGGACAATGGATTATCGAGCGCTCGCTCGCTCCGTCGACCCTCGCCGTCAAGGATAGTCATCAACAAATCGTCCCCTTTGGCGTGCCAGGCGAGGTCTTTGTCGGCAGTGAATCCGCATCTCGCGCTGGAAAATATCTGGCCGATGGCCGGATGGCGCTACTCAGTCCGGTCGCCGGGCGGATTAAGTTGCACGGATTTACCTTTGATCTCGCGGAACTGGAAATGCATCTCTGGAACCACCCAAATGTGCAGGAGGCCGTTCTGATTAATCGCAAAAATGCGAAGACCAACCCGGTTTTGACCGCCTACATAGCTCCAACCGAGGCCAAGCCCGACAACGAGTCGATATTTCGTCAGCGTCTTTTGGAAAAACTTCCACCCACATCGACGAACGTGGAGATTGTGCTCCTCGCCAAACTTCCCCGTCGTGCGGATGGTACGATTGACCGCGAGGGATTGCCCCTGCCTCCACCTGCGGGGCGAGCCAGCGGCGCCGTTGTGAAAGCCCGCGACGCAATCGAACTTCGGCTCCTCACCATTTGGGAACGCGTGCTCAATATCCAACACGTGGGGATTCGCGATAGTTTCTTCGATCTGGCCGGGAATTCATTGCTGGCCGTGCGGCTTTTATCGGAAATTGAAAAAGCATGGGATTGCCGGCTTCCGCTGCGAGTGATCTTTCATGCGCCAACGATTGAGCTAATGGCCAACGTTCTGCGCCAGGGAGGCTGGAAAGCGCCTTCCACTTCGTTGCTCAACGTACAACCCAACGGAACACGCCTGCCTCTCTTTTGCATCAGCGGCATTGGCGGCGGACTCACCTACTATCCAAGCCTGGCCAAGTACCTCGGCCCGGATCAGCCTATCTACGCTTTTCACCCCATAGATACGCAATTGACCGAAAATACAGCGGAGAACGAAGTCCGTCGCAATCGGCTGGTGGAAACGGTTCAACCCTACATTAAGGAAATTGAAGCGATTCAACCCATCGGGCCCGTATGTCTTTGCGGCCACTCCTGGGGTGGCATTGTCGCCTATGTGCTAGCGCAGGAGTTTCTGGCCCGTGGGCGTGAAGTCGGGTTTCTTGGGCTCTTCGACACCTATTGCCCAACTTATGACTATAGAATTCCCTTCTCGAAACGGTTGAAATACTTCCTTGATATCGGCTGGTCGGAACGCTTCGTTCGCGCCTATCGCTATGCCCGCATCGTTCGTTTGCGCTTGAGTCGGCGCATCCTCATGGCGTTGCCCGATTGGATACTGCCCAATTCATTGATGAAAATGAAAATCATCCACCTGGAAGCGAGAAAAGACGGTCTGGCCATCAAAAACTTTGAGCTCAAGGCCTATCCCCGCACCATGACATTGTTCCGTGGAGATTACCTTAGCCCCTGGCAACGCAATGATCCCGACCTGGGCTGGAGCCGGTGGGTTACCGGCGACCTCGGTATCATCCGCGTCCCCGGAATGCATGGGAACATTGTGGTCGAACCGCAGGTGCAGGTGCTGGCCAGTCGATTAAAGGACTGCTTGGAAAAGGCCACTTTAAAAAAATAGTGGAATACGTTGATCTTTAATAGCTTAGCTTAACTCGGTGATTGTGGCATCCTGTGCCGATCGCCGCTTCATTCGTCTTTCCTGAGCTATTGAAAGCCACTTACATGAGTCTCAGTTGGTTGGGCAATCGAACGGAAGAGGCGAATCATCCTTTCCAAGTGCTTGTTCTTGGCTATAAAAAAGGGCGCTGTTAATCGGGGAATGATGAAATGCGATCAAACCGTTACCATTTATCGACGACGAAACGAGAAGGCGCAACGATTCTTTACCTGCCCAAACCTCTACTGGCGTTTGGGTATGTTAGTTTGTTGATCCTGTCGACGCTCGGAAATCTCGTTGCGGATGAGCCACCTTCCCCAGAGGTCGCTCCCAATGCCGAGCCACTGCCTGATACGACTACGACTCCTGCCAACTCGCAGAGTACCGATAACACGCAGACTCCCGATAACTCACAGAATCCTGACAACTCGCAGGCTCCGGTTAATTCCCAAAGTCTGAATACCCCTCTGCTCCCACAGCAGGGGGCCAATGCCTACCTTCCTTTTTCCTCCGCAGCCCCTACTTCGTACACCCAATCCCCGCAAATTACGACACCCAGCCTTTATACCACCGGTGTGAACAACGTGTCCCAAGTCGCTACCAATGCTGCGCTCACGCAGGCCTTTAGTCAGCAAGCGGCTTCCGGTATCTACTCCGAACAGGGAATGAGCTATTCTTATCCCCCCATCGAGCAAATTCGTTTGGGCCCTTTTGACCTTAAGGCTGCAGTTGCGATGAATGTTGTGTCAGACGATAACCTTAGGACGGGTGAGACGGGGGAAGGGAAGGTTAGTGACACGAGTTACGGCGTTACTCCGGCGATCCTGCTGGAGTATGGCATGCAGGAGGGGCAGAAGGGTTATGCCTCCATCGTCTACTCACCCACCATAACGCGATTCTTTCACCAGACCGACGAGAACAGTGATGATCAAAATGTCGCGCTCAACGTCCTGTACCCTTTTCAGAAGCTTACCCTGAATTTTTCCGAGACGTACACGCAGACCACCGGCATTAATCAAGATTCGAATTCGCGCACCACGCAAACCTCCAGCACGACAACATTCGGTGCAAATTATGACATCGACGACAAGCTCTCGCTTGCCAGCAATGTCCAGGAGGCGATATCCAGTTTTTCCGGAGGGCAGGGAGGAACGCAGGGAGGCGCGCAAGGGGAGGGGGATACGACCTCATCCATCAATACTTCCTTGACGTACCACCTCTCCGACAAAATGACACTGGGCCCCAGTGTTAATCTGGGAGTGGACAAGCCGCAGGATGCGAAGCAACAAACGTATGAGCAGGCGCTTCTTGGAGTGACTTACCAGCCGACAGAAAAAATTAATCTCTTCGCGCAAGCTGGCTCCGAGTTTCGTCAGGGTGATCAGGACAACTCGAGCAACCAAACCGGCGGGGACGGGGATTCGACGAGTCCGGTTTTTAGCGCGGGCGTGGGATACGCCCCTTTTGATTCGACCAAACTCTCTGTCAGTGGGAACCAGAGCGTCTATTCATCCAGCATCAACTCCGGGCAAACGGTGGTAAGCACGGGTGTTGATTTTGCCGCGACGCAGCGTTTCTTCCAACGGGTCTTTCTCACCTTGAACTTCAGCTATTCACACAATGACGGTCAGTCTGGCACAGGCGGCGTTTCCACCACCGCCAGCAGCAGCCAGGACACTTTGACCTATCGACCCTCTCTCTCGTTTGCTCCCACGGCATGGACGTCGATTGCGCTTTATTATCAGTATTCGGATAACGAATCGGATACGCCGGGTGGAACTTATTATGATAATCAGATGGGGATTTCCGTCTCAGCCCAGTTTTAAGAGTTGAGAGAATAAGGGTCGATATTGATTTTCCACATTCGTTCTTTCGTTGTTCAGTGTGCTTCGGTAGGCTAGCGCCAACTGATGGTGTTGATTGCCGCCTATGAATCCCCCCCGTAAAACTTCGTCGAGCCGTAGTTCGCAAGAAAAAGAGACCGCACCCCTTTCGCTCGACTACGACCATCTTGCGCGACTCTGTCTCAAGAATTGGAAATGGCCGGTCGGGGCTATTATCGCGGGGGTTCTCGCCGGCTTTCTCTATGCGGCATCCCAGACTCCCATCTATGCCGCAAAGGCTACCATCGTTGTTCCGGCAAGTAACCCCAATGTGTCGAGCGTCCAAGACGTTAGTGCAACGGATGACACCAGCGGTGACATGATCAAAACCTTTGAACAGCTTCTTCAGACGAAAGACCTGCCGGCAAGGGTGGTAAAAAGCGACCACCTCAATGAAAATCCCGATTTTCTGCCGAAAGGCGTCACAGATCCCATTTCTGAAGATGAAGCCACAGGCATGCTGGAGGGGGACACCAGTATTCACATTCGGCCCTTTACCCGGTTGATCGACATCACCGTGGAACACCGTTCGCCCCAAATGGCCCAGTTGCTGGCCAACCGGATGGCCCAGGAATCGATTTTGCAGGAGTTTGATCAAAAGGCCGACAGCGCCAGCGAACTTTCCGATCATCTGCAAAAGGAAGTGGACCGGCTTCGGCAAAAGGTTTTGGATTCCGAACGAGCCCTGCAGGACTATCAGACCGCTCATAACATGGGCGGGGTCGTCGGTGATCCCGATGACGTTGCGGACACTCGTTTGAAGGACTTGAACCAGGAATATATCAACGCCCAGGCCCAGGTGACCTTGTTGGAAGAACGTTACGGCCCGGAACATCCCAAACTCATCCAGGCCCAGGCGATGGTGGAAGAGTTGCGGGACGAAGTCAGCAAGGCCCAGGCGGATGCCGTGACTTCCAGCGGCAAAAATATTGAGTACGATACGCTGAGCCGAGAGGTCGATTCCAACCGGGCGCAATTGGACAGCATGCTCAAGGGACTTCAAAACGCCAATAGCGCCGAGCATGTGGAGATCCCCGGCATGCGCGTTGTTGAGGAAGCCGAGGCTTACGGGCCCGTTCGTCCCAATAAAACAAAGGCGATGGCGATTGGCGGTTTCGCCGGGCTGATTTGCGGCCTGGGCTTCATCATGGGCCTCTATTTTATCGACAGCTCGATCCGGACTGTTTCCCAGGCCGAAAGTACGTTGAGCTTGCCCGTGATTGCGGCCGTGCCGATTCTTACGGAAACGGATGGGAAGACGATTCTCCCGACCTACTCCGACCCGCAATCGTTCGTGGCCGAGTCGTTTCGAGGACTTCGCGCTTCCCTCATTCTTCACGATAGGGAAAATCCGCTGAAAACGGTCCTGGTCGCCAGCGCCATTCCGGGAGAAGGCAAGAGCTTTTGCGCCGCCAATCTGGCGGTTGCGTTTGCCCAGGCGGGGCTGAAGACCCTGCTCATCGATGCGGATCTTCGGCTCCCGACGCTTCACACCTACTTCAACCTCCCCACGACCGAGGAAAACACCGGCTTTTCGGATGTGCTCGCAGGCCGGGCAACGCTCGCCTCGGCGGTCATCGCTTCCCCCATACCAACCCTGGCCCTGTTGTTGACGACAACCCCGGTCGACTCTCCGGCGGAGTTGCTTTCCGGAATTCGCCTGCCGCTTCTTCTGGATGAAGCGGCGAGTCAATACGATCGCGTCGTCATCGACAGCGCGCCCCTGAATGCCGTGAGCGATACCATGCTCATCATGCATAAGGCGGATGCGATTCTACTCGTGATTCGCGCGGCGCAAACACCCGCGAGCGAATGCAAATCGGCCTTGCAAAAAATTTCCAGTAGCAAGATGAAACCGTTGGGCCTTATTCTCAATTATCTTGCCCCCCATACTCTTAAATCTTACTCATATGGCTATTCATATGGACAAAAGCCCAAGGAGAAATATGCAAAGTAGACCCCGATACCATGGTTGGTTTTTTAAACTGCACGCGGTTGCCGTCTTGATGCTGGTGCTGTTTGTCGGCGTGACCGCAGGCGCGGCCGATCCTTTGTCCACGGACACCTCATCTTCGAGTGCAAGTTCGTCGACAAGCCAGTTCATCCCCGAAGCCACCGTCTCGAGCACTTACGAGCTTTCACCCTATGACGTCATCGATGTCTCCGTTTATAACGAGGATGACCTTCATACCCGGGCCAAATTGGGCGCCGACGGCACCGTGCTGCTTCCGCTGATTGGAAGCGTTTCTCTCGAAGGTAAAACGGTGACGGAAGCCAATGACTTGATTCAGAAGCGTTACTCCGCGGGTTTTGTGAAGGATCCGCACGTCCTGGTGACGGTGTTGGAATATCGAAAAAGCACCTTTTCCATTCTCGGTCAGGTCATGCGGCCTGGTATCTATGAAATCCCCGAGGGAACTCACATGAGCATCGTCGACGCCATTCTTCTTGCCGGAGGATTCACCCGCACCGCCGCTCAAAATGGCGTCAAGGTCAAACGCATGGTCAAAGGCAAACCGGTCGTATTTAAAGTCCATGCCGGAGACATGGCCGATTCCACCGATGTGGCTCCTTTTGAGGTCCTGCCTGGGGATGTCATCAAGGTGAACGAGAGTTGGTTTTGATTAAAGAACCCCGGAGTAAGCTTCGGGAAATTCAATCCAAGAGATTAACGATTAGCTTTCATTAGCTCCGGCGACGGGATGGGCAGGCGATAACGTTTTCGGCGCGAGGAGGGCTCTTTAGGAGGTGTCGTCAGTAGTTGGGGCGATGTCCAGCAGAAGGCCAGCAGGACGAAAAAAAACAGCCGAATGGAAGCCACCTGAAGTGGAAAATCGATTAGGGCCTGAGTCAGGGTGCCGCAGACGCCGAGAATGGCGGCCAGAAGCAAATGCCGATCTGTCTTGCTGGGGAACAAGTCGCGTTGCGCATAGGTCCTGATCGCCCGATAAAGGCCGCCCGCGACCAAAAGAGTCCACCACAGGGTGCCAAACCAGCCCCATTCCAGGACGGTCTGCAGGTAGTCTTCATGCGCGTAGTCTCGCACGAAGTCACCCACATTGCGCATGGGGCTTAACTGGTACGGGAAGGCGACCTTGAAGAGGCCCGGGCCGAGGCCCAACCAACCGACTTCCGGCAGGGTATTCACGTATTGTTGATAAGCATCCACTCTTCCGTCGTAGGAAGCGGAGAAATCGGGAGCATTGGTCATGCGCTGGAACGCGGCTTCCTGGCCCAGATGGGATGAGACAACCAGTCCCCCCACGATGAGAAGCAGGGTTGCGGCGATCAGGAGGAACAAGGTCTTTCGTTTCAAGCGCATCAGCTGGGTCAAAAACGGCCAGGGCAGGATCAGCAACCCGATGACCAACGCGGCTTTGGAAGCGTTCAGAAAGAGCGCCGCCGCACAAGCCAGGGTGGAAAGCGTCCATATGATTTTCTTAAGGTAGCTGCCCGTCGGGGTATAGGCGCGACGGGTAAAGACAAGGATGAGAGGCCACACCAGGTTCAGGAAAGCGCCAGCATTCCCGTGATAGCGAAAGAGGGCAAAGTCATTCCAATAAATGTCCATCGGCTTCCAAAAATAATGCATGAGCGGCTCTCCGCTGAGTTTCAGCACATCGCCGATTATGCAGATAAGCACCCCGGAAATGGCCGCAGTCAGGAGAAGGAATCTCCGCAAGTTCGCATTGCCGAAGAGCCCGCAAAGCACGACAAACGCTCCCAGCAAAAAGCTTGTCGCCGTCATGGAGTCGAACGAGACGCGGCGAATGCCTTCCAAAGTTGCCTCCACCAATCCTCCATTCGCGGACACCAAGGTGGGAAAGACCGGACTCCAGGTCAGCCACCAGCCCTGAAGCAGAATTGCCGTGACGCAAACCAGCGCAAGCCTGGGAATGACGGGCCAACGTCGATTGGCCGCAAAACTGATCACGCCCGCCACCATGGAGGCAGTGAGCAGGTCGAAAAGCGCGGGCAGCATGTCGGGGCGCGTGCAGCCGTAGGCCAGGGGCGCATAAAACAACGCGGCGGCCAGAAAAAAGGCGCTGGCCGCTGCGATTCGAGAAGAGATATTCACGGGGTGAAATAGGGCTGGAGGCTTCCTGGAGATGCGGGGCTCACACCGCAAGATAAACATACTTGCGGAAGAGCCAGCAAGCGGAACCGGAGCTGCCGCGTGGTCCTCTTGGCTTCGGAAAAACCTTTCGGCGTGACCCGCGCCAACTTTTCGGACAGCCTCAGGGCAGTTCTGAGTTATCACCCGATCCTTGACGCCCTAAAGTTTTGAAAATTCTTTTCGTCTGCAATTGCCTCGAGCCCGGCATGGACGGTGTGGGTGACTACACCCGGAGACTTGCCGCTGAGCTCAACGCGCGCGGCCATCATTGTTGGTTGCTCTCGCTTGCGGATTCCAAAGTCAGCGAAGCCACCGCCTGCCATTTTGATGGCATGAACGGAGTCATCCCGGGCCTTCGTCTTCCGGCAACAGATTCTTGGCCGGAACGGCTCCGCCAGGCAAAAAGTTTTCGCGAACGCGTTGCGCCTGACTGGATCAGTTGGCAAATCGTTCTCTATGGATTTGATCCCCGAGGACTGAGTTTTGGCTTGGGCGGGCGATGCAAGGAAATCTCAGGAAATTGCCAGAACCAGATCATGTTCCACGAAATCTGGATCGGCAATTCGGAGCAATCGTCGTTGAAAGACAAGATCATTGGAAAGTTGCAGAGGTTTGTGATCAAGGATCTCCTGCAAAAACTCCGCCCGCTCGTCGTTCACACCCACACGCCTCTTTATCAGCATCTTTTGGGCAGGCTTGGATACCAGGCCGCGATCCTGCCGTTATTTGGAAATATTCCCCTAACCGCTCGTCCCAATTCTGAATGGTTGAAGGAAAAATGGCCTGAGGCTTGGGGTCAATTTAATGGGGCCAATCGGAAGGCATGGTGGATTTTTGTCCTATTCGGCACCATCCATCCGGAGTGGGATGCCGAAGATTTCTGGCAAAGGGCATCGACGGCCGCGCAACGGGCCGGAAAAAAATGTCTTCTCATTTCGATTGGTGGGGCGGGCGCGGACGGGGAGCGCATCCTGCCGGAACTTCAGAAGCATGAGGGGGATTCCTGGCGGGTTCTCCATCTAGGCCGGCAACCCGAGGAGGATATTTCCCAATGTTTGCTGACGGCCGATTTTGGCGTTTCAGCCGTGCCGCCGGAATACCTCTATAAGAGTGGGACAGCAGCCGCCATGATCGAACATGGCCTGCCCATCATCGCCACACGCCACGCGTACCACTATCCTCATTGTCCGCCGGAAGTGCTGTCGGTTGGCATGAGGAATGTTGTCAGTGATTTCGATTTGGAGGCTTTAAAAAAATCAAACGCCGACGGTTTACTTCCGGCGGTCGCCGGCCAGTTTATTGAGGATTTATCTCAAGTTGTATGAAAATTCTGCTGACCTCGCTCCTTTTCGCTCCGTCCATCGGTGGAATTGAGACGGTCTCCCTGTTGCTGGCCCGGGAATTTGTGGCGGCTGGGCATTCCGTGAAGGTGGCCACAATGACGCCGTGCGATGGCAGCGCGTCTTATGATTTTGAAGTGTTGCGGAAACCCTCCTTTGCCCAACTCGCGCAAGCGGCACGCTGGTGCGACGTTTATTTCCAAAACAATATCAGCGTTCCACTGGCGGCGCCTCTTCTGATCGTGCGCCGGCCCTGGTTCATTTGCCATCAGACCTGGATTCCAGAACCCAATGGGTTTTCCGGACTGAACCATCGATTGAAGCTGTTCCTGCTTCGCTTCGCTCACTCCATCTCGATCAGCCAGGCGATTGCGGCGGCGCTCCCGGTAAAATCAGGGCTGATTCCGAATCCTTACGACGCATCCCTTTTCCATGTTCGCGATTCCATCGCGCGTTCGGAAGATCTGGTTGCCCTTGGTCGCCTGGTTTCGGACAAGGGCTTCGATCTTCTCATCGAAGCGCTGGCCCTCCTTGCGAAAGAAGGATGCAAGCCGAAGCTGACGATTATCGGTGACGGCCCCGAAAAGGATGCGCTCATCCAACAGGCCCGCGAGCTGCGCGTGGCGGATCAAATCACGTTCCTCGGAGCGATGACCGGAACCAAACTGGCGGAAGAGTTGAATCGTCACCGCATCGCCGTGATCCCCTCGCGCTGGAAGGAGCCTTTTGGGATCGTTGCCCTTGAGGCCATCGCTTGCGGATGCGTCACGGTCGGATCGCAGGAGGGCGGTTTGTCCGATGCCATCGGTCCCTGCGGTCGGACCTTTCCGAACGGTGATGTCCAGTCTCTCGCCGCTGCGCTGTCCCGGTTCTTGAAAACACCCGGGTTGCTGCTTCAATACCGCCAGCACGCGGAAGAACATCTGCGCAAGCATCACCCTTCCACCATCGCCAATCAGTATTTGAGAATGTTCGAGGATGTTGGCAGGAGTGTTCATTCAGCGTGACGGTATGGAACCTGCATCCTTCATGATCGACCTGGTTCATCCCACGGGCAACCAGTTCGTACGCCATCTGCTCCAGGCGCTGGAGGAGAGGGGAATGCTGGGCGCCTTTCATACGACCCTCGGCTTTCCGGCATCGACCTGGACACGATTTTTTCCCGATCCGATTCGCGCCGAATGCATGCGCCGGACCTATCCGATGTCTTCGGATAAATTACGAACACGCCCAGGCCGGGAGTTTCTGCGCCTCGCCGCACAGAAGCTGGGATGGTCTTACTTAAGCCGGCATGAAAAAGGATGGGCCAGCATCGACCAAATCTACCAGGATCTCGATCGCACCGTTGCCTGTCGCATCCAACGGGGTAACCTCGGCCCAAATGTGGCCGGCATGTATGGTTATGAGGACGGCTGCCTGGAAACATTCCGTGCCGCAAAAAACCGGGGCCTCAAATGCTTTTATGATCTGCCCATCGCCTACTGGGAAACCGTCAGGAAGCTGCTCGAAGAAGAAAGAGAGCGGCTCCCGGAGTGGGAACCGACGCTTGTGGGCACGCGCGATTCCCTCTTGAAACTGGAACGAAAAAGCGCGGAGATGGCCCTGGCTGACGTGGTCATTTGCCCAAGCCTTTTCGTGCTTCAGTCGCTGCCTCCAGCCGTGCGCCAGGACAAGCATTGCCTTGTGGCGGAGTTTGGATCGCCTCCGAGAAACTGGGACGCCGCGAGTCGTCCCTCTCAGGATTCGCGGGGTTCGGACAAGCTTCGCGTCTTGTTCGCCGGCTCCATGACCCAGCGCAAGGGCCTGGCCGATGTTTTTGCTGCGATGAAGTTGCTGAATAGGCATGATGTTGAGTTGATCGTCATGGGGAGTCCGCTTGCGCCTATGGAATTTTATCGAAGCCAATACCGGGATTTTACTTATTTGAGCACCCGGCCTCACCACGAAGTTCTCAAGCTTATGCAAAGCTGCGACGTTCTCGTTTTGCCTTCCCTGGCCGAAGGGCGCGCCCTTGTCCAACAGGAGGCGCTGGCCAATGGCCTGCCCCTGATCATCACGGAAAATACCGGTGGAGAAGACCTGATTGTTGAAGGTGAAACCGGATTTCTGGTGCCCATACGCAGCCCGGACAAAATCGCGGAAAAAATTTCCTGGCTGGCGGACCATCGGGCTTCTCTTCCGGACATGCGCCTCGCTGCCATTAAAAAGGCGGACGAATATCCCTGGCAACGGTACACTGACCGGATCGTTTCCGCTCTCTCCACTTCGCTTCGAAACCCGGCATGAATAACCTGCGCACGCTCATCTGGACTTACTTGTGGCTCCTCATCTTCGAGGGCGCCGTGCGAAAATGGACTATCCATGTGCTCGACGCGCCGCTTTTGGTCATCCGCGATCCCCTGGTGATGTGGATTTATTTTCAGGCGTGGAGACATCGACTTACATTCAACAACGTGTTTTTCATGCCCAATCTGCTGCTCGCGGTGGCGACTGCCATCCTCGCCACGCTTTTTGGCTCGGGAAATATGTTGGTTACTATTTATGGGTTGCGCACCGACTACCTTCAGATCCCACTCATTTTTCTCATTCCGCAAATTCTTAACCGCGATGATGTCATCGCCATCGGTCGGGCTCTGCTCTACGCGTCCATTCCCATCGCCGTCCTGATGGTCCTTCAATTCCGTTCATCACCGGATGGCCTGCTCAACAGGGGAGCCTTGGCGACGCATTATGGTACGGTACGCCCTTCTGGCCCTTTCAGTTTTATCTCCGGACCTGTCGCCTTTTTCCCCTTGGTTAGCGCCTTTCTATTCTTGGGATATATCCAAATGCGCACCTATAAAATCGGATTATTGGCTGCGGTAACTTGCGCCACTCTCCTCGCCGCCGCCTGTTCCGGCAGCCGCAGTTTCCTTGTTTTGGTCGGTCTGGTGGCCGTTGTTGCGGTCCTGTGTGTCGTCATGCGGGGAAAGGGAGGGACGGGAATCATGGTTGCCGCCGCGCTGATCGCGCTCGCCATCCTCGTGCTATCGTTTACATCTGTTGCTCAGGAAGGCACCGAACAACTCGGGGAGCGTCTTGAGTTCACGGCGGAAAATGGGGAAGACGCTAGTGGTTTCGTTGCCCGCTTTGCGAATACGATGCTGGGCCCGCTTGCCGGCTTGAATGATGTGCCCGTTTTTGGAAATGGCCTGGGTATCGGAACCAATGCGGCGGCGGGCATGCTCCTGGGCGATCGTGAATTCATCGGTCCTGAGGATGAGTGGGGACGTCTTATCTTTGAGTGCGGTCCGATCTTCGGCTTGCTCCTCTGCATTTTTCGATTGGCTCTCACCGTTGCTGTCGCCTGGAGCGCTTTCCTGGCTTTTCAGCGCGACAACATTCTTCCCGCGCTCATTTTTTCCGCCTGCGGATTGCTGATTCTCAATGGTCAGTGGGGTGTTCCCACCACGCTCGGGTTTGCCATTTTTGGAGCCGGCCTCACGCTCGCGGCTTGCGTGGAACCTGCGGAAGAGGATGAAGATGATCACGAGGAGCACCACGATCACGCCGAGGACGAATCGGATCATTCGCAAGTGGCCGATACGTCACCATGAAAACGTTGACTGCGTCGGGTAAACCCGTTGTCGTCCTGATCGGAAACTATCCGCTTGATCGCCAGGAGAGCATGCTGCGTTTCAGGGATTTGCTTCAGACCCGGTTGGAATCGGGCGGATTTCTCACGGAGTCGATTTTTCCGCGGGGCTATTTGGGCCGCATCCTGCCAAAGGGTTTTTTGACCAAATGGCTTGCGTATATCGACAAATACATCCTTTTCCCACCCGGTCTCGCGATGCGGCTTGCCAGGATCAAACGAAAATACCCGGATCATAAAATCGTGGTTCACATTTGCGACCATGCCAATGCGGTTTATGCGTCTCTCGCCCGAAAGTGGTTTCCTGTCCTGGTGACCTGTCACGACCTTCTCGCCATACGTGGTGCACGCGGGGAGGACACGCATTGCCCCGCGACCGGAACCGGGAAGCTTCTTCAGGCTGCGATTCTACGCGGCATTGGCAATGCCACCTTCGTCGCTTGTATTTCCCGGGCCACTCATTCAGACCTGATTCGCCTTTCGGAACCCTCGATGACCGGGCGTTCCCAAGTCGTCCCCCTGGCGCTCAATTACCCCTATCGCGCGCTGCCTCGTGAAGAAGCCTTAGGTGGACTCCTGCGCGTCAAAATCGACCTGCCATTCCAGGGATTTGTTTTGCATGTCGGGTCGGGACATCCGCGAAAAAATCGCGAGGCCCTGCTTTTGTCCGTTGCGCAAATCAAGGATTCGTGGCCTGGCAAGATTGTCTTTGCCGGCGACCGGCTTTCATCTGGCGAACAAACCCTGGCGAGGTCCCTGGGCTTGGAAGATCGCGTCTGCGAAATCTCCCACCCGGACAACGAGACTTTGCTGGCGCTTTATAGCGCGGCCCATTGTTTAATTTTCATGTCTTATGCGGAAGGATTTGGATGGCCCGTTTTGGAGGCCCAGGCATCAGGCTGTCCAGTCATTTGCAGTAACCGCACCTCCGTGCCCGAGGTTGCCGGGGAGGGGGCGTTGATCCACGAGCCGGATGATTACGCCGCGATAGCCGGGGACATTGCGCGTTTGCAGGAGCCACCGTTTCGTGATGGTTGGATCGCCTTGGGTTTCAAGAACGCCAGGAATTATTCGAGCGAGCGGATGATGGGAGCATACGAGGAAATTTATCGTCGAATTTGAGTAGCGCTTTTTTCCCATCGTGGACGAAAAGGGCGATGAGAGCGTCAGCGTCGCAAGAAATTCCTTTCCGACCCATTCGGCCATCCGTAGAATTGGCCAATTATGAGCCTACTTTATCTCGTCCATAAACGCGTTATCATCAAGTTTTCCGACGCGGCCAAGGACCAGTTCGAATCCGAAGCCTTCTATGCGTTCCGTCTGACCGGTGTTGATGCCATGGGCTTTCTCCAAATTCAAGGGATCAACCCAGGCACCCATGCCGGGCATGAAGCCGTCTCCGAACCTTATTGGATCAATAAGGATCTGGTTCGCGAGATTCGCGAACTCGATTCGGCGAAGGTGAAGGAGAAGATTCACTACACCGGCGCCACCTCCAAGCTTGCCAAGGCGAAAGCTCCGGCTCAGGCAAAGTCGGCCTTGAAGCCAAAGCCCGCTTTAGCGTCCTAAATCAGGGCGCCGATGACCTATTCCCAAGCCCATTTAGGAATGGATCAGGGCCTTCAGATTTTCCAGAATCTCGGTCGAGGAAACGGGTTTATGCCACAAGATGAGTGCTCCCTGTTCAAAAACGTCGAGACTTGTGCCAGGAGCCGCGCCGGTCAGGACAATCAAAGGCAGACTGGGACGGGCCTTATGCATCTCTTTGAGTAAAGAATTGCCCGAAACGTGCGGCAAGTTAAGATCGACGAGCACAGCCGACCATTGATCGGGATTTTGATTGAAAGCAAGCAGTCCTGAAAGCCCATCTGCGGCATGAGTGACCTCATAACCATTCGCTTCCAACAACTGGCCTACCGAGCCTGCAACCTCGGGGTCATCCTCGATATGGAGAATATGACGTTTGGCATGACTAGGTATGACCTGAGTTCTTAAATCTAAGCGATTCATTCGGGCTTTATTAGCGGATAAGAGGCAAGAACACAAGACGCGCCTCGACGACTCATCCGATTTCCTTTTGCCTTCACTACAAGCTACTTAGACGCCGGCGACACGATGGAGAGGAAATGCCAGTCGTTGGTGATCAGGCAGTAAAGAGCCAGCAGGAGATTCGTCACGCCGTGAGCCAGCATGATATTGCCCAGGCTTTTTGTCCGGACAAACCAAGCCCCGTAGAGCACACCCACCACCACCGCCAGCGGCCACTCCGAACCATGCACCGTTGCGAAACAGACTGTCGTGACCCAAAAGGAGAAGGGTTGATAAGTCCCGATGGGCACGGAAGTAAAATCTTCCTTGATCAGCCAGCGCATCAGGAAACCCCGCCAAAATAACTCTTCCATGACCGGCACGACGAAAGTGATCCCCGCCAGGCGAAAACCAAAAAGCCACCAGGCTTCAACCGCCGGATAAAGCTGGAAGGGATTACGCCCGACCAGAGGTTGATTATAGTGGACCAGGATCGGATCGAACCCAATCCACAAGATGACGCCGAGAATTCCCACTCCCACGCTGAGCATCGGTGCGGTGGGCCTTAACGGGGGAAGCGACCGCCAATACCAGGCGATAACCGCCGCTACCAGGATCGCTTTGAAAGGGTAGAGCGCATAATGCTGGTCCGGAAAAAAGCTCTCCACGCTCAGGAAGACCATGAAGAGGAAAAACGGCGCAATAAAAGGCAGGGCCTGAGACTTCGTCATTTGTCGTTCGAGATTACCGAAGACGGCTCGGCTGGCGATGCGAACTTATCTTTTATCGAACTTAGCCGCACTTGTGAGAGCGTGGCCTTGCGGACAGACGCATTGGCCATCCCGGTGGTTTTGGGCTAGTCTTGAACCTCCGCCCATGACTTTGCTTCCCCATCCACAGGCACCCGCCACCAAGCGCGAAATCTATACGGTCTTTGCCGGATTGATGCTGGCGCTCACCCTCGCCTCGCTGGATCAAAACATCGTCAGCACCGCGTTGCCGCGTATTGTCAGCGACCTGGGCGGACTGGCGCATCTCTCCTGGGTCGTCACCGCCTTCCTGGTCACCTCGACCATCAGCACGCCCCTCTACGGCAAGCTCAGTGACATGTATGGGCGCAAGCCGCTCTTCTTCACCGCGATCACCATTTTCCTCATCGGCTCGATCGTCTGCGGCCTGGCGCAAACCATGTTCCAGCTTATTCTTTTTCGCGCCATTCAGGGTCTCGGCGCAGGCGGACTCATCACCCTTGCACAAACGACGGTCGGCGATCTGATCGTGCCGCGCGAACGGGGAAAGTACCAGGGCCTCTTCGGTGCGGTCTTCGCCACGTGCAGCGTGGCGGGACCGATCCTCGGCGGCTTCATCACCGACGCTCTTTCCTGGCGCTGGATTTTTTACGTCAACCTGCCCGTCGGCGCGGCAGCGCTTTTTCTCATCGCCATCGGATTGAGGACCCACTGCAACGTCGTCAAACATCGCATCGACTACACCGGCGCGGCCTTTCTCACCTGCGGTACCGTCTGCCTGCTCCTGTTTCTCAGTTGGGGCGGATCGGTCTATCCCTGGGCGTCGCCGATCATCCTGACCCTGGCCGCCGTCGCGTCTCTCTTTTATGGACTGCTCTTCCGGCAGGAACGGCGCGCGCAGGAGCCGATCTTGCCGCCGCATCTCTTTTCTAATCGCGTTTTTGTCGTCGGCGTCAGCGTCATCGGACTCAATGCCATGGCCCTTTTCGGCAGTCTTGTTTTTCTACCGCTCTTTTTCCAGGTTGTTCTTGGCGCCTCGCCATCCCGCGCGGGCCTGATGATGGCTCCCATGATGGGCGGCGTGATTGTCGCCTCGGTCACGGGTGGGCGGTTGGTTTCGAGGTTTGGCCGCTACAAGATTTTTCCGGTCATCGGGCTGATCGTCGGCACATGCAGTTTTCTCACGCTGGCTTGGTGTGCCTTCACCGGAAAACCGACGGCCTTGATTGAAACGGCGCTGGTTGGCCTGGGCTGCGGACTGGGCCTCGTCATGCCGAACCTCACGGTCGCCATCCAGAATTCGGTCGAGCGCGCCGACCTCGGTGCGGCGACTTCGGTCTCCGCGTTCATCCGCTCGCTTGGCGGTGCGCTCGGCGTGGCCGCGGCTGGCGCAGTGGTCGCGATCCGTCTTCGCCAATTTCTTCCGGCGTCATGGACGCAAACGACACATTCGGGCAGCAGCCTCCTCGAACTTGGCGTGCAGCAGATCGCCAAAATTCCCCCGGCGCAACACACCCTTTTGGTGAACGCCTACCGTCACGCCATCGCCACCACGTTCCTGACCGGCGCGGGAGCGGCGGCGCTCGCCTTCACCATCGTGCTCTTTCTGCCCGAGCGTCCCCTCCGAAGCACGCCCAGGGCGGAACCGGCCTCCCGCGAAGAAACTTCCGAGGCGGCGACGTATTAGACCACTTCTTAGCGTTAATGGTACAATTGCGTTGGGTAGCCCGGACAACTTGTTGTCCGGGCTACCCTCAGGCGTCATGGGACTTCCGAAGCGACGGCGGATTAGAACTTGTATTTAAATTGGATGAGTCCAATAAACAAAACGTGATCGAAATGATCTCTGATCCCCACTTCACCACTCTTGGTGAAAGCGCATCGAAGTGGGCCTTATTAACGCACCGAGGTGTTGTGATGATGCCATCGGTGGAAAACTCAGTCTTGCGGCTTGAAATATCCAAGACCTCTGGCGCCAACTGGCAGGGAGAATTGCGCTATTCACCTTTTCCTGTGGTCGCGGGAGATATTTTTGCGGTTTCTTTTTCAGCCAAGGCGAAGCATCCATTCAAGTTTAGCGTTTGGTTGGGACAGCAGGATTCGCCCCATAAAAGTCTTGTTTCAGAAGAAAACCATTTTGGAGAAAAGGTGATGTCTTCAGATTGGGAGGTTTTCACTCACACTTGGAAACCCGTTCTGAGCGAGAAAACGGCCAGGTTGAATTTCGTTCTGGGGCAGATTGATAATTGGGTCGAGATAAAAGACATCGAACTTAAGAAGCGCAGTCAGCAGCCCAACGGGGCTAAAAAATTGCCGGATTGAGAAATCCCCAACTTGGCGCATGCTTTAAGGTGTGGACATGGTCGTTTGTCCCTTGATCCAAGCATGAAACCCCTCCGCCGCGCGCCCTCCCTTAACCTGCCGAACCAGCTTACCGTCTTGCGGCTGGGCATGTGCGGACTGCTACTCATCTCCATGTCTTTCACGTGGCCCTACGCGGCGACGACGGCATTCTTCATCTTTACCCTCGCCAGCCTCACCGACTGGCTCGACGGCGCGATCGCCCGGTCCCGCAATCTGGTCACCGACCTCGGTAAGCTCCTCGACCCGCTCGCCGACAAAATTCTCATCACCGCCGCGCTGGTTGCCCTCGTGGAACGTCACGTCGCGCCGATGTGGATGGTCGTCCTCATCATCGCCCGCGAATTTCTTATCACTGGTCTGCGCATCATCGCCGCGCACAAACAAAAAATCCTCGCCGCGGAACGGATTGGCAAGCACAAGACCATCTCCCAGATCGTTGCCATTCTCGTTTCGCTCGCTTATCTCAGCCTTGGCGAGTTCGGTTTGCAGAACACTTTTCTCGCCCGTTTTCTCTCCGCATCCCAAGTCTGGTTCTATTGGATTGCCCTGATCATCACCGTCCTCTCCGGTGCGATTTATTTCTGGAAAAACGCCTCGATCGTCAATGAGTCGCTGGAAGCGGAGCCGCCTTCCGAAGAGAACACGCCCGCCGCCCAGGAACCTCCCGCGCCCGAGCCGGCTTCGCTTCCCGTCAAACCGGTCACGCCCGCTTTCAAGGAGTGGGAGGCCATCGTCGAGGCGCTGGGCCAGGGCGCGCAAATCGTCATTCTGCGCAAGGGCGGCATTGCGGAAGGCCGGACCGGGTTCCAGGCCAAGCATCCGAAATTCTGGCTTTTCCCGACGGGCTATCATCAGCAATGGGAAAAGACGAAACCCGACTTGCGGAGGTATCTCTCGCCTTCGGCTGCTTCGTCTGAAAAGGGAAAGGAAATCGCGCTCCACTATTTCGCCGAGGTGACCGATGCCATTTATCTCTCGTCGTGGGAGCAGGTGTCCCGCCTCGATGATGCCCATTTCTGGAGCGAGGAAATTTTGCGCGAACGCTTCGACTACAAGGAAAGGCCCGGCATGGAAGCCGGACTCCACCTGCTCATCGTCCGCGTCTCCCGCATCAATCTTCCGCACAAACTCGCGCCCTCGCCCGAGTATGAAGGCTGCAAGTCGTGGATCGAGGTGCCGGTCGATTGGGAGCATGACATCGCGGCCCACGTCGTTCGCACGGAGGAATTTGTCACGCGCCGGAGCCGGATTCTCGCCGCCGTCGCCACGGTTTCCGTTTCGTCTACGACCACACACCTGCCCAAAATCACCCCGAACCTGACTCCACACACTGCATGAGCGCGCTGGTTTTCCTCGCTCCCGGCTTCGAGGAGATTGAAGCCATCACCGTCATTGATATCCTGCGCCGCGCCGAAATCGAGACGATGGTTGCGGGTCTTGCGCCCAACCCGATCACTGCCGCGCGCCAGACGAAACATCTCGCCGATGTCCGCATCGAGGATGTCGATCCTGCGCGTGAATTTGAAATCGTCGTGCTGCCCGGCGGCGCGGAAGGCGCGAAGCACCTGGCCGAAAGTCCGCTCGTGCGCGACTGGCTCGTGTGCCAGCGCAAACGCGGTCAATGGGTTGCCGCCATTTGCGCCGCGCCCACCGCGTTGCTTGCCCATGGTTGGTTGCAACCGGAGCAGAAAATCATCAGCCATCCCTCCGTGCACGCCCGGTTTCCCGCCGGACAGATCCAGCAGACGGAGCGCGTGGTCGTCGATGGCAAGCTCATCACCAGTCTCGCCGCTGGCAGCGCGATGGAATTCGCCTTCGAGATCGTCCGGCAATTACGCGGTTCAGAAGCTGTCAGCAAAGTGAACCAGGGCGTCCACGCCGTTGTGTAAGTTAGAGGGGGTTGGGCGTGATTTGGCCCCGGCCCGCGGCTGAAATGATTTGTGACCCTGCTCTGTTTAATTACCCTGTTTGGCACGTTATGAAATTCAGCTTTGCCGTGCCGCTTTTCTTCATGCTCATTATGCGCAACGCGATTTCGGACGTTGCTCTGATTCCGCTGCCCAGGGAGATGAGCACTCAACCCGGCGCCTTCGAATGGCAGGCGGGGACCCCAGTCAACGCGCCGCCTGACGCTGCAACATCCCTGGCTTTGCTGCGTGATTATCTCGGTCCTTTGGTGGGGCAGGCCGCTTTGGTCGCGCCTGTGGTTTTTCAGGAGGAGACCAGGCTTTCCGGCGAAGCTTACGAGTTGGAAATCACGCCGCAACACGTATTCCTGCGGGCTGGCACGGCTGCGGGTTGGGACAACGCGATTCAGACTCTGCGCGAGCTGATGCCGCCGGAGCGTTTGGCCGCAAAAAGCGATGCGACCCTCTCGCTACCCTGCCTGCTCATCAAGGACGCGCCGCGCTTCCGCTGGCGTGGCTTGATGCTCGATTGCTCGCGTCATTTCTTTACCAAAGAATTCATCGAAAAGTTTCTGGACGTGATGGCGCTCCATAAGCTGAACGTCTTTCACTGGCACCTGACCGACGATCAGGGCTGGCGGCTTGAAATTAAAAAATATCCGCGTCTGACCGAAATCGGCGCGTGGCGCGACACGGGGGGCAAACATTACGGCGGTTTTTACACGCAGGACGACGCCCGGGAAATCGTTCGTTATGCCGCCGAGCGTGGCATCACCGTGGTGCCGGAAATCGAAATGCCCGGCCATGCCATGGCGGCGCTGGCCTCCTACCCGGAACTTTCCTGCACCGGTGGACCTTTTCATGTCTCGACGAACTTTGGGAAGCATTCCCCCGACGTCTTCTGCATCGGCAAAGAAAACGTCTACACTTTTCTCGACAACGTCCTGACCGAGGTCGCGCAAATCTTCCCGTCGGAATTTATCCATATCGGCGGGGATGAGGTGGACAAATCCCACTGGCGGGCGAACGCGGACTGTCAGGCCTTGATGGCGGCCAACGGGCTCAAAAATGAAGACGAACTGCAAAGCTATTTCATTCGTCGCGTGCAAAAAATCCTGGCGGCCAAGGGCAAACGCCTGATTGGCTGGGATGAAATCCTCGAAGGCGGACTGGCCCCCGGCGCGGTTGTGATGAGCTGGCACGGAACGGGTGCAGTTGGCCTGGCGGCGACGCAATCGAACAACGATGTAGTCATGTCGCCTCAAACTCCGCTCTATTTCGATCATTCGTACTCGGCCAATTCGGTTGAGATAGTTTACGCGTACAACCCGATCCCCCCAGAGCTGACCGCCGCGCAGGCGGCCCACATTCTGGGTGTGCAGGGTAATATCTGGACGGAACATATTTTTATGCCGGATGACGTGGAAAACTGGACGTATCCCCGCGCGTGTGCACTGGCGGAAGTCGGTTGGTCCGCACCGGAGACGAGGAATTTCAATGATTTTAGGAACCGGCTCAAAATCCACTTGGAGCGGTTGAAAGCGTTGGGCGTGAAGTACCATGATGTCAGTATCGAGAATGATGAGGTGATCGCCTCCTGGAAAAGCGGAGAGACCACGGAAACTTTCACCCCGCGCGAATGGGACGTGACCGGCAAAATAACCGGCGGCGGTACAAGCCGCGTGCGCTTCCAGTACACCGGCGGAACGGATCGCCTCGACATCGCCGGGGCCGAGTTACTGGCCGACGGCGTTGTGGTGGCGAGCGATGATCACAAGGGCACCACAGGGGGTACGGACAAGGACAATGTCTTCGTTTTCCAATTGTCCCAGATCCAGCCCGGTGCAAAAGTCACTCTGCGCGCCAACGTGCGCAGCGATGGCGGAACCAATTCCAACGGCCAGATCGAAGTGGCGAAATAAAAAATTCGGTCCTGGACGGTTACAACCGCATTATCTTCCCCTTGCCAATATCCGCTCGGCCTCGTCGATGGCTTCCTGGCCGCCCTTGACGTCGCCCAATTCCTGCCGGACCGCGCCGAGATTATGCCAGGCGCGCGCCAGTTCGGGGTCCAATTCCACAGCCTGCTCGTAGTGGCGCCGGGCCTGGTCGAGCTCTCCCAGTTGTTGGTGGGCCACGCCTGCATCCAGCCAGATCACGGCCCGCTCTGGAGTGAAAGTCATTGCCTTTTCGTAGGCGCGAATGGCCTCGGCATATTCGCCGCGTTCGTAGCGGTGGAAAGCCATTTCAGTCCAGGCGAGGGAGGGCAATTCCGTTTCGCCCGGCGGCGTGGCGGCCATTTCGCAGACCTCCAGCGCGTCTTTCAAGCGATTGGTCCGCGCCAGCACCATGGCAAGGTAATGTCCCGCCAGCGGATAGCCGGGGTTGACTTCGAGCACCTTGCGGAAGGCCTTCTCAGCCTCCTCCAGTCGGCCTTCCTGGAAATGGATGGTGCCGAGTTTGAAGGAAGGGTCGGCGTAATCGGGTTTAAAATTTAGCGCGCGATGGCAGCAGCGTTCGGCTTCCGTCAATTGGTCCAGGGCGCAAAGGGATCCGGCCAGGTTGTCCCAGGCGCGCGCATAATCGGGTTTCAGGCTCACCGCGCGGTTCAGCGAATCGACGGAGTGCTGGAATTCTCCCAATTGGAATTGCAGAGCGCCCAGGTTGCACCAGATCTTCGACTGCTCGGGGTCCAACTCAATGGCTTTGAGATAACATTGGAGCGCCGGATGAAGCATGCCTTCTTCATGCTGGATCATGCCGCCGTTAAACCAGGCCTGGAGGTTTTCCGGATTGAGCTCCCGCGCGCGCTGATAAGCCAGCATCGCCCGTTTGGAGTCGTGATTGTTCTGGAAAGCCAGCCCCAGATGTGACCAGACCTCGCTGATTTGTTCCTTGGGAAAAGTTTCCCCATCGATCTCGATCAGGGTCGACTCGGCTTCGTCGAGGTTTCCCTCTTCGATCCACTCGAAAATGTCTTCCAAGTGGGCCGGTGCCGGTTTGTCCGATGGTTTCGCCGGCGTCGGCTTGGCTGCCGGGGTGACGCTGGTCATGCACTCGCTGATCTCATCCATCAGGGCCGTCACCAGCCGGGTGCGCTCGGAGACGTCGTTTCTCGGGGCGTCTTCCAAATTCACGGAAGTGCGGATATTGATGCCCTGGGCCTCCAGCGTGGCGAGAAAAAGCGTGAGGTGGCTTTCGAGAAATTCGAGCCACTGCGAGGGCGCGATGGAGCGCGGCAAGCGCATGGGGCGCGGCGCGGTTTCGCAGATGGCCGCCGCCTGCGTCAGCAACTGGGACATCTTTTCGTCGAGTTTCTTTTGTATCTCCGGCCAATCCTGATTGATCGTGGAAGTCGTGCTGGCCTTGATGCGGCCGCGATCCACGGAGAGCCGTCCACTGCGTTTGATCAGTGCGGCTGCGCTCGGGCGATGATGCGAAGGGCTTTTGACCCCCATCGATTCCGGCGCGATCACCGTGCCTAGATCCGAGGCCGGTGTGGGTGCGGTCTGCGGGGCTGTTTCACGATTGAGCGCGTTGAGTCGCTTGAGGCCGTCCACGATCTTTTGCTCGACTTGGTCATCCTCGGGACCGAGCGCCAGCGCCCGTTCATAAATTGCCCGGGCCGACTGGGGCAACGCAAAATCTTCCTCCAGAAAAAGTCCGAACCGGTAAAGCAAAGCCGGCGTTTGCGGCGCCTTCGCCAGTTTGATGAAGGTTTCCTTTTGCCGCACGCTCAGCGGAACGGAATGAACCGAGGTGGACGGCAGCGGCTCCTTGCTGCCGGTGGAGCGTTGTTTCAGGCGGGCTTCCTCGTAGACGTCCTTGGCCTTCTGTCGCTTTTGATTCCAAATTTGTTCGATCGAGGCAACGATGACCTGCAAGGTCTGGAGGGTTTCGATCGATTTTTGATCGAAACAAAGGATGAGGAGCTGCCGCCAGTGGCGTACTTCCGCCGGATCGCGCTCAATTTTGCTGAGAATATCCTCGGCTGCCTGCGTGGTAAAATTCATAGGGATTTCAACAGGGCCTTGGCATGCCTGGCTGTAACGCTGGCTGCCAGGACTCTTAAATATCGTGAGCAGGGAATCATATCTATAAGCTATCGGCCTGCAAGGGCGGAATATTCTAGAAAATATGAAGCAGTCAAATAAACTCTGTCCTTATCCATGAAATTCAAATTCGTCCTGTCGTTGGCCTGTTCCGCGATTCTGTTGAACGCCAGTTCCTTTGCCGCCTCCGTTCACGGGTCGATCACCGGGCGCATTCACATCGGCGGCGATGGCGGCTGGGATTATCTGGTTGTTCAACCCGAAGCAAGCCGCCTGTTTGTCAGCCACGCCAAACAGGTCGTGGTGGTGGACCTGAAGACAAAATCGATCATCAGCTCCATCGTGGCGAACGGAGTCCACGGTATTGCACTGGCCCCCGATCTTAACCGCGGCTTCATCAGCAACGGGGCCGGTGACACGGTGACTGTTTTTGATCTCGCCACGTTGAAAATTCTCGCCACGCTCCCCGCCGGCAAGAATCCGGACGCCATTTGTTACGAGCCCACCACGCATCGCGTCTTCGCCTTTAATGGGAAAAGCGGCACGGCGACCGTGATCGATGCGGCCAACGAAAAAATCATTGGAGAAATCCCGCTCGAGGGTAAACCCGAGTTCGCCGTTGCGGATGGTCAGGGCTCGGTCTTTGACAACCTCGAAGATAAGAGCCAGGTTTTGAAAATTAACGCCACGACTCTGGCCATTGAGGCCTGCTGGAACTTGCCGGAAGGAAGCGAACCCTCCGGCTTGGCCATCGACTCGGCGCATCAGCGCCTTTTCATTGGGTGCGGCAACCAAACTCTGGTCGTCATGGATAGTTCCTCGGGTAGGATCATTACGACCCTTCCCATTGGCGAAGGCGTCGATGCCTGCGTTTATGATCCCGTCGGCAAACGCGCCTTTGCCTCCTGCGGCGACGGTACCATGACCGTGATTCATCAAGGCGATGCGGACACTTATACCGTCGCGGAAAAAGTGACCACGGAACCGCGTGCGCGAACCATGGCCTTCGATCCGACGACCGGCACCGCTTACCTGCCCACGGCCAAGTTTGGCCCCATTCCGCCCGCCACGCCGGAACATCCCAAACCGCGCCCTCCCATCCTGCCCGGTAGCTTGGAAGTTCTTATCGTCAACACCGGGTCGTCATAAACAAGATTAAAAAAAATCTGCTCAAGGCGGCCCAAGCCCGCTAATGTCGGTCCTCATGTCCGATGTCCTCACGCCCATGATGCAGCAGTATCATCGGCTCAAGCGTGAAATTCCGCCCGACGCCATGCTGCTCTTCCGGCTGGGCGATTTCTACGAGATGTTCTTTGGCGATGCCGAGGAAGGCTCGCGGTTGCTCGACCTCACGCTCACCCAGCGGCAGGGGACGCCGATGTGTGGGATGCCCTACCATGCGGCGGAGGGCTACATCGCCCAGATCCTCAAGGCGGGCCGTCGCGTGGCCATTTGCGACCAGATGGAGGCGCCCCGTCCCGGACAGGTGGTGCGGCGCGAGATCACCCAAATCCTGACGCCGGGGAGCATCCTCGACGCGGGACAGCTTGAACCGAAGCAGAATAATTTTCTCGCCGCCGTGGCGCCGGTCTCGGGCAGCTTCGGCGTGGCCGCGCTCGATCTGACCACGGGCGAATTTTTCGCTGGCGATTTCCCCACGCCGGAAGCGTTGCGCGATGCCCTTGGACGGCTTAACCCGGCGGAAGTCGTAGTGGCGCAGGGACACAAGATTGACTTGGAAACATCGGCTCTCTCCAACGGCGAAAGGCTGGCCTATCTCCTCGTCGAGCATGATGCCTGGAGTTTTTCCCCCGACGCGGCGGAGCACACGTTGCGGGACCATTTCAAGACCGCATCGCTCGACGGTTTTGGCCTCGTCTCTTCGTCTGGTAAGGAGAGCTCGACCAGCGGTGCCCTCAGCGCGGCGGGAGGACTGCTCCATTATCTCGGGCATGAACTGCGCCGGTCGCTCGGGCATGTCCACACCCTGCGCCTCTGGCAACGGGAAGATGTGCTCATTCTCGACGCCGCCACGCGCCGTAACCTGGAACTCGTTGATCCGCTGCGCGCCGGTTCAGGCCAAACCACGCTTCTCTCCGCCGTCGATCGCACGGTGACCTCCGGCGGTGGACGGCTTTTGCGGCAATGGTTGCTCGCGCCGTTGCGGAACCTGCCCGGCATTGCACGCCGCCAAAGCGTGGTCGCGTGGGCGAGGGTGAACCAACCCGAACGGAACCACTTGCAGGAGCGCCTGCGCCAGGTGCGCGACGTGGAACGGCTCGTTGCGCGCCTCGTTCAGGGTAGCGGCAACGCGCGCGACTTGATCGCCCTGCGCGTGTCGCTCGAACAACTGCCCGCTTTGCGCGAGGCGCTGGAAAAACATCCCGTCGCCGCCCTGCGCGAACTGGGCGCGAAGATCACGCCGTTGCCCGATCTGGCCGATCTCTACTCGCGCGCGCTGGCGGACGACCCGCCGATTTTGCTCAAGGAAGGCGGCCTGATTCGCGCCGGTTATCATGCCGCGTTGGAAGAACTCCGCGCCGCTTCGGTCGAGGGCCAGGAATGGCTGGCCGATCTCCAGCGCCGGGAGCAGGAACGGACCGGCATTCGCTCGCTCAAGGTGCGCTACAACCAAGTCTTCGGCTATTACATTGAAGTCAGCACGGCCAATCTCGGCGCGGTCCCCGCCGACTACACGCGCAAACAGACGCTGGCCAACGCGGAGCGTTTCGTGACACCGGAACTGAAGCAAATGGAATCGAAAATCCTCGGTGCGCAGGAACGCTCGCGGCAACTTGAATACGAACTTTTTCTCGATCTCCGCTCGGCTGCCGTGCCCCATCTGCGCGCCATTCAGGAGACGGCGCGGGCGCTCCACGAAATCGACGTTTTGCTCGGTTGGGGCGCGCTGGCGCAGGAACGCGATTATTTCCAACCTGAGATGAACGACGGCGGCCTGCTGCTGCTCGAAGAAGCGCGGCATCCGGTTCTTGAACAGCTTCCCGCCAACGAGAAATTTGTGCCCAACGACGTGCGGCTCGACCTTGAAACGGAACGGCTGGTGATTCTCACGGGGCCGAACATGGCGGGCAAAAGCACCTATATCCGGCAGATCGCGGTGCTGGCGCTGCTGGCTCATTGCGGCTGCTTCGTGCCGGCGAAACGCGCGGTCGTCGGACTGCTCGACCGCATCTTCACCCGCGTCGGCGCGAGCGACGATCTTGGACGCGGCCAAAGCACCTTCATGGTCGAGATGAACGAAACGGCCAACATCCTCAACCACGCCACGAGCCGCAGCCTGGTCATTCTCGACGAGATCGGACGCGGCACGAGCACGTTCGACGGCTTGAGCATCGCGTGGTCGGTGGCCGAATATCTCAATACCACGCTGCGGGCGCGGACGCTTTTCGCCACGCACTACCACGAATTGACCGAACTGGCCCGGCTGCTGCCCGCGACGAAGAATTACAATGTGGCCGTGCGCGAATGGGGCGACCATATCGTTTTCCTGCGCAAGATCGTGCCGGGCGGCACGGACAAGAGTTACGGCATCCAGGTGGCGCGGCTGGCCGGACTGCCCGCGCCAGTGCTCAAGCGCGCGAAGGAGGTCCTGCGCCAGCTCGAAGAAGACCAGATCGACGACGCGGGCCAACCGCGTCTGGCCAAAGCGAAGCAGAAGAAGGAAAAAGCGCGTGAAGTCCTCCGCGAACTTGACCTCTTTGGCCGGGGAGGGGGGCTGGAGGGTCAGCCTCCGGCCTGATCCATTTTTGCTCTCTTTGTGCTCTTTCGCGGCTAAATTGAACCTCTCCAACTTTCTCGCTTGCCCTTTTTACACTTTTAGCGTTAATTTGTTGCCATGAAACGAATCCTCGCTCTCGCAATCCTCTTGATTGCGCCCCAGATCATGGCTCATGCGGACATTTCCATGCCGGTGCGGGACACGTTTTATGACAAGCTCGGTCGCGGCATCGCCGACGTCGCTTTCTCTTCCTCCGAAATGCTCGACTCCCAGTACGGCATGATCGAGACAGAAGGCGGCACGACCGCGTTTTGCAAAGGTCTGGTTGTTCAGGGCACCTCTCGCATGGTCATGGACATAGGTCAGGGCCTGTTTGAAATCGTCACCTCGCCTTTCCCGACCCAGAATTTCCACTCCTATCGCAGCCAGAAATTGCCGCCTTATGACTCGATGGTGGTCAATTGCTACCCCCCGTCCGATTTGAAGAACTGGTATTAAGATTTGAGACCATCGCCAGTCAAAGGCGATAACGAGATAACCGCCGTCCCGCCAGTGAGGGACGGCGGTTTCTTTTTGATGACATGGCCGATTTGAAGACAATCCCTGATTCCGCTCCCGTACCGTTGCGCGGGGAAATGATCGAAGTCACCATCGAAAAAGTGATCTTTGGTGGAGACGGCCTTGCCCGCATTTCCCAGGGATTCGTGATTTTTGTCCCCTTCGCCGCCGAAGGTGATCGGGTCCGGGTTCGGATCACCGAACGGAAGGCCCATCACGCCCGCGCCGAAATCGTGGAAATTCTTCAGCCCGGCCCGGCCCGCGAAAATCCTCCGTGTTCCTATTACGCCAAATGCGGCGGCTGCCAGTACCAGCACCTCACTTACGCGGAGGAATGCCGTCTCAAGGAAAACCAGGTGCGGGAAGCCTTCGCACGCGTGGGCAAGTTGCCTGACGCCCCGATCCTGCCGATCATTGCCAGCCCGAATCCCTATGGGTATCGCAACCGGATCACCGTGCACGCCGAGTCGGGGCGCATCGGCTTTCGCGGCGTGAACGGACGCGACCTCATCGACATCCGCGAATGCCTTTTGGCTCGGCCGGAGGTGAATGCGCAACTGGGCCGCCTGCGCGGGAACCATCCCGCCGATGGTCATTATTCTTTGCGCGACGCAACGGTGCCGCCGAGCGGATTCTTTCAGGCCAACCACGATCTGCGCGAAACACTGCGCGGGTTGATCGCCCAGGCGCTGCCGGAGCGTGGCACGACGCTGCTGGAGGGTTATTGCGGCGGCGGATTCTTCACCGAAATCGTGGCCGGACGTTTCGAGCGGGTCCTGGCCGTCGACAACGATCCGCGCACCCTGCGCGACGCGCACCGGCTCGGCTTGGCGAACGTCGAATGGCGCGATGGCGACGTCGCTTTCATTTTGCCGGAGGAATTGCGCGCGCTCACTGAGGCGACGGGAAAAGAAACAAGCGTACTCGTCGATCCGCCGCGCGAAGGCCTGCCGGTGCGGTTGGCGGAAGCGCTTTGCCTCGATCCCGTGGCGCATCTCGCCTACGTTTCGTGTGATCCCGCCACGCTGGCCCGCGACGCCCGGATGCTCTCGAAGACCTATCGGCTCGTCTCCGTGCAGCTGATCGATCTCTTCCCGCGCACCGCGCAGATCGAGTGCGTCAGCGTCTGGGAAAAATAAACACGATTACCAAACCAACCTCAGCGCACCCACTGCCGTGCAGGCCAGCAGGAAACGCTCGAAGATTTTTTGCGGTAGGATCCGGGCGATGGTGCGTCCGGTGAAGAAGCCGGTCAGAACCAGCGGCGCAAGCACCAGGGCGAGCGTCAACGAGTAGGCGTTGGTCAATCCGAGATCGGCGCTGAAAGGGACTTTGCAGAGATTAATGACAAAGAAGAGCCAGGCTGAGGTGCCGATGAGGTTCCATTTCGGAAGACGAACGGAAAGGAAATAAAGATTGGCGACCGGGCCGGCGGCATTGGCGATCATGGTGGTAATTCCAGTCAGGACACCCATGCCGAGGCTGAACCCGTGGGACTCGAAGATGTGATTAAGTTTTTCACCGAGCGCGCTGCGCAGGAATTGGAGCGCGATCAAGGCGATGATGATCCAGCCGATGAGCGGTCCGAAGGCCGATTCCGAAATCCGGCCCATGAGGAAGTAGCCGATAACGACCCCGGCCAGAGCGGGAGGCAGGAGGGTCCAAAAAATTTTCCAGATAACGACGCGACGATAAATGATGATGGCGCAGATGTCGCCGACGATCAGCAGCGGCAGGACGAAGCCGGTCGATTCCCTCGCCTGGAAGACGACAGCAAAGAGCAGGACGGGCAAAATGCCGAGACCAGTGAGGCCGCCTTTGTTCAAGCCGATGCCGAACGCGCCGCCGATGACGGCGAGCCAGCCCAGACTGGAGAAGTGAAGCGGCGGTAGGGAGAGCATGAGGGAAAGTTAGAGATACTCACAAAAAAGCAGATTGCAAAATTTTCACCGATACAAGGATTGTTATTTTCGCGATGAAACCTAGATTGACACGATGCTCGAACGTCTTTTCATGGCGCGATTATTTCTGATAGGTGGCGGGCTGCTGGCCGTCATCAGTCTGATTCTCTGGTTCGTTTTCCATATCCCCTCGATGTTTCCGCCCTACCTCGCCACCGCCTTGCTCGCCTTGGGTTATGGCGCGTTCTGCCGGTGGCAAGGCCGTCAACCCGGCACCGGAAAGCCATGACCGAGGCGAATAAAAAGACCGCCCTGCTTACGACCAGCCTGCGGCTGCTTTGCACCGACTTCGACGGCACCATTGCCGAGCGGGAATGCACGCCGATCTCGCCCGTCTTTTTCGAGCGGCTGATGGCCTGGCGCAAACGCGGCCCCCTTTATTGGGTCATCAACACGGGCCGCACTTTCGAGAGCCTGCAGGAGGAGTTGATCCGGCGCAAGGCGCCCATCTGGCCCGATTGGGTCGTGGCCGTGGAGCGGGAAATCTGGCTCGTGCGCGACCGGCGCGGGATCGGCTGGTTTGAATGGAACCGCAAATGCGAGTTGTTGCACACCCAACTTTTCGAGTCGGTGCGGCCGTTGTGGAAGCTCGTGGAAGATTACATCTCGCGCCACACCAAGGCCCAGATGGTCGAAGACGCCGGTTCCCCGTTCGGCATCATCGCGAGTTGCGAGGAGGAGGCCGACGAGATTTCCGCCTATATCACGCCGTTGTTGAAAGATTGGCCCATGCTGGTCGCCGTGCGCAACTCGATCTACTTCCGGTTCAGCCACAAGTTCTATCACAAGGGCGCGTGTCTTGAGGCGATCGCCAACGGCATCGGCGTTTTGCCGCTGCAAATCATGGCGGTGGGAGATCACATGAACGATCTGCCGATGCTGGAACGGCGTTACGCGCATCACCTGGCCTGTCCCGCGAACGCGGTGGACGAAGTGAAGGAAAAGATTCGCGCGCAGGGAGGCCATATCGCCTCGGCGGACGTGGCGGAAGGGACGATTGAAGCCTGGGACCTTTTTTTTCCGGAGAAGGCGCGTGTTTGAATTAACGCCCCGCTCTCTAGTTAGACGATGACGGCCCCGGGTTCGGATAATAATTATTGCCGTTGGGCGCGGACGCGTGGAAGCCCGGATCATTATTCAGGATGGGCGTGTCCGCGTCCGAATGAGATGATGAATCGTCAGCCTCACTCGCGGTGGAGGAATGAAAAGCCGGACCTCGTTTCCACATGACCAGCTCGATCCGGCGGTTTTTTTCGCGGCCTTCCGCCGTATCGTTATCGGCCAGCGGTTGCAAACCGCCGACGCCCACGGCATCGAGCCGCTTTTTGTCGACATGGGCCGCGATGAGCATCGCCTGCACCGCGAGAGCCCGTTGAGCGGAGAGGCGCAGGTTGTCGTCCGGATCGCCGATGTTATCGGTGTGGCCTTCGATGCGGAGAAAAAGATCGGGATGAAGCTTCATCATCGCGACGATGCGGTCGATCAGCGGTTGCGACGAGTCATCGAGCTCGTCCTTGCTCGGCTGAAAAACGAACGGAAGGACGACACGGCCATCCTGGCTCAGGCTCGCGTAAAGTGAATCATCATTCGGGTCGACCGGGGGAGCAGATGGGGTTGGCGGAGCGGATGGAGCAGGTGCAATAGGCGGTGGAAGCGAAGCCTGATCTGGAGCAGGAGCTGGAGGTGGAGCAGAAGGAGGAAGTCCAAGTTCGGAAAGGAGCGCCGGCGGGTAAACCGCGCGGACAGCCGGAGTGGCGACGGTCGTCACCACGCGGCTGGGCGGAGGAGGGGAAGCGCTCCCGTTCGATTCCACGATGGTCAGGACATTGACCGTTATCGCCGGTTCGAGATAAATCCAGATCTCGTGCGCATCGGTGGCTCGATAGAAGGTTTCGGTCACGTCCCCGACCGCGCCGTTTTTTTCCACCGTAAAGCCGGCATCGGCGGCGAGCTTTTCGTAATACTGCTGCGTTTGAAACAAACCGGTGGCGTGCCTGCCCGGGCTCAGTTCGTACCGGAGAACGTAGCGGTGGCCCTTGACGCGAATCGCCTCGACATGATTGGCGTCGACGGGCAAAGGCCGGGCCACGGGAAAATCAAAATCGGCAGGACTGTCCTCGTCGTAATCGCTGATGATGAACCCCGGCAGGCGCGGAAAGCCGTCATAATCGTGGGAACTTTCCACGTCACCCGGATCGGCACGAAGGGTCGCCGACGCAAGGGCAAGCGCCCAAAGGACCTGTGACACGATTTGTCTGCAAGATCGCATGTCAAAAATGTAACTCTCTTTACCGCCGTTCTGTCCAATGCAATCGGCATGACCCATGCTATGTTTTTAGTATGGAACTTCCGGATGAAGTCGGGATCATGACGCTTCCCAACGCGATTCTGTTTCCGCAGGCCCTCCTTCCGCTCTATATTTTTGAGCCGCGTTACCGGGCCATGCTCAAGCAGTCGTTGGAAAGCCAGCGCATGTTTGCCGTGGCGTTGCCGCATACGTCGTCGAGTCCGACGCTGGTACCGCACCGGATCGCAGGCGTCGGGCTGATCCGCGCGTGCGTCGATAAACCAGACGGAACGTCGAACCTGATCCTGCAAGGGGTGAGCCGGGTGCGCTTCACCGATTTCGTCCAGGAAAAGCCTTTTTATGTGGGCAAAATCGAAATTCTCAACACGGAGGAATCGGACGCAATCGAGGTCGAGGCGCTTTCGGTCAAAGTGCTTGAAATGATCGGCACCATGCACGATGCGGGTGACATCCAGGCCGAGGGCATCCTGAAATTTCTCAACGAGATTACCGATTACGACGCCCTGGCCGACATCGTGACCTACAGCTTCATCGAAGACGTGACTCGCAAGCAGGACATTCTGGAAACATTGAACCTGCGCCAGCGTTTGCAAAAAGTCATCGTAGGGCTGCGCAAGCAATCGTCCGCGTCGGGACCGACTTTGGGGTAAGTTCAGTCTGTAGCGGCGGTCTATGACCGCCGACCTTATTCAACGCTTCTCGTCTCATCATTGGCGGTCATAGACCGCCGCTACACAAGCTTTACTGCTCTCCGCAGGAGTGTTTGGATATCGCGGTGCCGAATGAAAGCCTTGCGGAACGCCTGAACGAAAAGCTGCACCGGCTCTTTGTCGTGCTCATCCTCGCCTGCGTGGTGCTGAGCAGCTTCGCGCCGATGATGAATCAGGTCGATCTGGGTTGGCAAGTCGCCCAGGGGCAATGGATGGTCCGGCACGCCGCGCCTTACAGTCAGGATGCCTTCAATTATCCGAATCTCGGTCATCCCGTCATCAATGAATATCCGTTCTTTGAACTCGTGCTCTACGCGGCCTGGAGCCTCGGCTGGTGGGGGCCGTGCCTTCTCGCCGCGCTGGCCTACGCGATGCTCGTGGGCGTGTTGCTTCGCGGCGCACGATTCCTCCAGCTTCAAGACTCGTCCTTGGTGCCCATTGCCGTCGGCTTGATGCTGCTGTTTTTCCAGATCGCCTTCCCGTTGCGTCCGCATCTGGTCACGTATCTCGGTGTTGCCACGCTCGGCGTCTTTCTTCTGCGCCATCGCGAGGTGGAAAATTGGACCCGCTTCTGGCCGATGGCGCTGCTGCAAATCGCGTGGACGAACAGCCATAGCGGTTTTGTCCTTGGACCGGCCATGGTGGCTCTCTTCGGAGCCGAGATCGCCGTGCGCCGCTGGTTGCGCGAAAAGTCATTTCCGTGGACGACGGTCCGGACCTGGCTCGGCGCGTTCCTGCTGATCCTGCTCGCCTGCTTCGTCAATCCCTATGGCTGGGAACGATTTTACCCGCTTTTTTTTCAGGATAGTTTGGAATCGATCCGCGCCTATGTGGGCGAAATGGAGCCGCTCAGTGGAGGGCTGGCCACGATTTACGGCTGGTTGACTCTGCTCGCGATGATCGTGGTGGCGCTGGGAACAATCCGTCGCGGGGGCGCGATTTCGTTCAGCTTTCTTCTGCTCGCGTTTCTGCTCTACGTGCAGGCGCAATCGGTCAACAAGGCATGGCCGGTTCTTGGCCTGTTCGTGCCGCTTCTGGTACTGAGCAGCGGGGCCTTTGCTTCAAGCACACGGAAATCAGACTCGTGGCTCGGTGTTTTCGGAATTTTTGTGGCAACAGTCCTTGTGGCCATGGCCGTGGTCGGCAGGCTTGATGGCCAGCTCGATTCCAGTCTTGGCCGACAATGGCACGAATACGATCACGGTCGCAGCGAACTCTCTCTGGAGGCGACGGCCTGGATGAAGGCGCATGGCATCGAGGGTCGTCTTTTTCATCGCTGCGAAGACGGCGGCTTGCTGCAAATGAACGGCTACGACCATGGGGAAACGTTTTCCGATACCGGCTTCGGGAAATACGACGAGGCGTTCATTCACGAAGTCGGTCTGGTCAACGAACGCCCGGCCCTCGTGCCTCGTTTTCTCGCCGCATACCAGCCCGACTTCGTCGTCTGCGGCAATTTTTGTTATCAGTGGTCTTATTATCTGAAGCGAAACGGCTGGCGGCTGATCTTCTACTCGCCGAACAGTTCCGTTTGGACGCGACCCGGACTGCGTCCCGATTTGCCGACCGTGCGGGACGAGGAAGTTATGGCTGCGTTCGACAGCGACTTCGCCACCAACGGTATGCCCGCCGATGTCCGCCTCTTTGGACGAAATGTCATTGCCCTGAATTCGCTCGGGCTGGAGGAATTCGCGTTTGCAAAACTCACCGGCCTGCCGAAGGAACTTCACGGCGCGCCGTGGTATTGGGAAGCCGCGCGCATTCTTTGCTTTGCGGAACCGGCTTTTTCTCCCGCACATCGCGACACCTTGATGCAAGAGGCGGAGTCGCTGCACGACGATTCCCTGACTGCGGAATTTCGCGCCTACCATCACTATTACGCCACGGGCGACATCGACGGCGCGTTGCACATTCTGGAAAACATCCCGCCACATCAACTTGGCAACTACGCGGCGGAACTGCTGCTCAAAATCGAGATCAATCGGAAGCAACCCGAAGCGCTGGCCCTGGCCCGGCGCACCGATTGCTTCGACCTACGCAACGGGCGTCACTGGCAATATCTGGCGCAGGCCGAGGAACAGGCCGGCCATCTCGAAGCGGCCCGAGCCGCCTGGAAAAAAGCCGTCTTTTATTATCCCGATAATGTCGAGCTGATGGAGGCCGCCTCCGCCTTTGCCGCAAAATCCAACGATCCCGCGCTTGCTCAGGCCATTGCCGAGAGTGACAAGGTTTATGGCCGACCCTAAGTCTATTACCTAGGAAGCATTCGGGAATATCCCGGTTGCAGGGAGGGTTTTTTGGATTAAAATTTGGTAGACGCACTTAATCATAGGAGGGAAATTGTGATTCTCAGGCTACTGCAGGGCAGGGTTCGCTCATCCCATTCACTGACCGATGGCAAACGGCTCAAGCCGCCAGGTGATTCCGCGGTCGATTTGACCATTGAAATCCTGGAAAAAATCACCGCAGGCATTCCGGTCAAATCGCTCAACGTCCGTTTGTGGAATGGCACTTACTGGCCGCATCAAACGCCCAAGCCGGCCACCTTGGTCTTGAATCGTCCGAGTGCCTTGAGAGAGATGCTTGCGGGCGGCTCGGAGCTTGCCGTGGCCGAGGCCTATATTCGCGAAGCGTTCGATGTCGAGGGCGATATGGTGGCCGCTTTTGAATTCGCGGATATTCTTGCCGTCCAAACCGGGGCCTGGACGCGGACTCTTTCCATCTTGGGGATGCTCCGCCGTCTTCCCGGCTTCAACGAGAGAAATAGTCCTGAACAGAGACGCGCCGCCCGCCTGAACGGAGCGAAGAATTCCCCCGACCGGGATCGAAAGGCCATCCGATTTCACTACGATATCTCTAACGATTTTTACGCGTTGTGGCTCGATCCGCGCATGGTCTATTCCTGCGCTTATTTTGAAAATCCCGATACCAGTCTGGAACAGGCCCAACTCCGCAAACTGGATTTGATCTGCCGCAAACTCGATCTCCGGCCCGGCGAACGGCTGCTCGATATTGGCTCCGGCTGGGGCGGCCTGCTTATCCACGCGGCGACCCATTACGGCGTCAACGCGGACGGAATCACGCTTAGCGAAAAACAGCTCGATTGGACCCGGCGGCTCATCGAGGAAAACCGGTTGCAGGATCGCGTCACTGTCCGTCTGGCCGATTATCGCGAGCTGAAACGGGAGGAAATCTACGACAAAGCGGTCAGCGTCGGCATGGTCGAACACGTGGGCCGCAAAAACCTGGACGTCTATTTCCAGCAGATTTCGGGACTCTTAAAGCCTGGTGGTTTGTTTCTGAACCATGGCATCGGCCGGGGACCTGTTCCCTGGGCCAACGAAGACGAGGGTTTCATTGATTGCTACGTTTTTCCTGACACTGACTTGCCACCGATTGCCACGATGCTCGAAGCGGCTGCGGAAACGGGCCTGGAAATTCGCGATGTGGAAAGTTTGCGCGAGCATTATGCCCTGACCTTGCGCCACTGGGTCCGCCATCTCGAATCCCGGTACGCCGAGGCGCGCCGCGAAGTGGACGAGGCGACTTACCGCATCTGGCGATTGTATATGGCCGGGTCGGCCCATAATTTTGACCTGGGCACCATCAGCGTCTATCAGACCTTGCTCGCCAAGCTGACGCCGGAGGGGAAATCGCAGGCTCCGCTGATACGGGAAAAGTGGTATCGGTCCTAAAGACCAAAAATCTTGCCGCGCGTCGAATGAGTTGTGGTATTGTCTGCGGATGATCCTGAATTCTTCCCAGCCGGAACGTCGCACGTCCTGGCCATCGTTTCTTCTCCTCGCTTCTCTTGTTGTGGCCACGTGTCTCCTAGGCGGATGCGGGACAACTTCCAACTTCAGCAGCGGAACTTATCATGTCGACGCCTACGCGCCGACTTCGCAAAGCGATGTCCAAGTTCTCGTCTCGCTGAGAGCGAAAATGGTTTATGTGATGGAAGGCGATCGTCCGCTATTGGTCACGCCGGTCAGCATCGGCACGTCGGATCATCCCACTCCCACCGGTCACTTCGCGGTTACGGCGAAAGATCCGACCAAGCGCTCGGGGGAATACGGTTTCTGGGTGAATGGCAACGACATCCGCCCCGGCGGTGTGGGATCGCCCCCTGGACCTGGCTATTCTTATGTTGGCTACCCGATGGCCAACTGGGTCGAGTTCGCCCCGGGTTTTGGTTTCCACGAAGGCTATGTCTGGCCTATTCCCCGGTCCCACGGCTGCATACGCATCCATCGAAACGCCTCGGTCAAATTCTTTAAGCTGGTCCATATCGGCACGCCGGTCACGATTGCCGAGGGCCTTCCCGAGGACGACACGATTGGCCGCAATGTGCTGCATCCGAGTGACTATAAGGATCCTGATCCCCCAGCCGCCGAGATGATCAGCCCCTCGTATTTCGACCAACCGCGCGACTCGGAGCTCTTGTCCGCGCCGCCGCCGGCCACGCCGCCGCAGACGTAATGCTGTTTGTAGCGGCGGTCTATGACCGCCGATGAATTGACGAGATTGATGGCGAAGTTCGGCGGTCATAGACCGCCGCTACAGGCTGATTAAGCGGACGTATTCGCCTTCCGCTTCTCCACGATCCGCGCGATCCAGATGCAGGCTTCGTAAAGGAGATACATCGGCACTGAGAGAACCGAGAGCGAAAAAAGATCGGTCGAGGGGATGATGCAGCACGCCGCGATGAAGATGGCGAACGCGGCATGGCGGCGTTTGGCCGCCAGTTGCTCGGCGGAGACGATGCCGAGCATATTCAGAACGAAGATCACCACTGGCATCTCGAAAGCAATGCCAAAACCGACCAACATTTGCACCTCGAAATCGATGAGCGCCTTGGCCGTCCAAGTTGCGCTCCATCCGAGCCACTCGCTATAACCGAAAAAGAATTGAAGCGTGGCTCTGAGAACGAAGGCGTAGCAGAAAGTGACGCCGACGATGAAGAGCACCGTACCCGCTGCAAAAATCGGCGCGATGAAGCGCTTTTCGCGCGGCGTCAGCGCAGGGAGTAAAAACTGACCGATAAAATAGAGAAGAAAGGGGAGCGACAAAATCACGCCGCCGAAGATGCTGATCTCCATGTGAATCGAAAACGGATCGACCACGTTGAAGTTAAAAAGATCCTTGGGATCATGACCCGTTTGGCGATAAGGAACATAGAGTGCCTGGAGAATATATCTGGCGGTGAAAGCGCAGATGACCACGCCGACCGCCAGCGCGCCGACACAGCGGATGATCGTCCAGCGAAGATCTTCGAGATGAGCGAGAAACGGTTTGGTTTCCAGCCCCGCGCGGACATCATCGTCATCCAGCGGGCGATTTTGCGGCATAAAGCCAATCTGTCAGACCTCGCCGGGATAGGCAAGACGCGCGCAGGCACGAAATCCCCGGTTCACTTTCGCTTGCCTTCCACAGCCGAATCTCCATAATGAACCTTCCCGTTGATCGGCTCGTCCGGTCGGCAGGATCAGGAATTAACGCCGGTTCGGCCGGCACACTAACGAAAACCCATTCCGTAGAAACGGAAGCTGCGTCGGCTCTTTCAGAGCGCCGCCGGAGTCATATACCAGAGAAAAGCACCCATCATGCATCGAGTCGATATCAAGGAACTGCTGGACGCCGGAGTCCATTTCGGACACCGCACCCAGCGTTGGAACCCCAAGATGAAGCCCTATATTTTCGAGGCGCGCAACGGCATCTACGTCATTGACCTCGATTTCTCCGTCAAGCAGCTCGAAGCCGCCCAGGATTTCCTGCGCGATGTCGCCGCCAGCGGTAAAAAGGTGCTTTTCGTCGGCTGCAAAAAGCAGGCCCAGGAGACCATCAAGGACCTGGCCAAGAAGAGCAATTCCTATTACGTCACCGAGCGCTGGCTCGGCGGCACCATGACCAATCTGACCACGATCCGCAAAAGCGTCGCCCGCATGAAGTCCATCGACACGATGGAAGCCAACGGCACGACCGCCAAAATGCCGAAGCAGGAAGTTTCCGTGATGCGCCGCGAAAACGCGAAGCTGCATCGCAATCTCGACGGCATTAAGGACATGGAAAAATATCCGTCGGCCATTGTCATCGTCGACGTGCCGCGCGAGGAAATCGCCGTCGCCGAAGCGCGCCGGTTGAACATCCCCATCGTGGCCATCACCGATACCAACGCCAATCCCGATCTGGTTGATTTCCCCATCGCCGGAAACGACGACGCCATCCGTTCCATCAGCATCATCCTCGAAGCGCTCAACGATGCCATCATCGAAGGCTCCGCGAAGTCGGGCGTCGGCGGTAAGGACTCGGCCAAGCCGGTCGAGGAAGAATCGCTCACCGGCGTTTCGGCTTAACTCCATGTAGTGGCGGTCGGAGCCTGTCCTGAGCGAAGTCGAAGGAACCGTCGCCGCATTTTCAGAAACCTATGTCAACCCAGCTACTCCCATGACTACTCCCGCTCCCGCCACAGAAATCTCTCCCGAACTCGTCAAGCAACTCCGCGATAAAACCAGCGCGGGCATGATGGATTGCAAGAAGGCCCTCGTCGAAGCCAAGGGCGATCTCGTTCAGGCCGAAACCATCCTGCGCAAAAAGGGCGCGGCCTCCGCCTCCAAGAAGGCCGGTCGCGAAGCCAAGGAAGGCGTCATCGGTTCCTATATCCACGTCGGTGATAAAGTCGGCGTGCTCGTCGAAATCAATTGCGAGACCGACTTCGTGGCCCGCAACGAAAGCTTCCGCGCATTCGTCAAGGACGTGACGCTTCAGGTCGCCGCCGCGACGCCGCTCTACGTCAAACGCGACGAAGTGCCCGAAAGCCTGCTCGCCGTCGAACGCGACGTCGCCAGCGCCTCCGTCAAGGGCAAGCCCGCCGCCGTGGTCGACAAGATCATCGCCGGCAAGCTCGACAAATATTACAGCACGGTCTGCCTGCTCGAACAGACGTTCGTCAAGGACAACGCCAAAACCATCAGCGACCTGCTCAACAGCAAGATCGCCGAGCTGGGCGAGAACATCGTCATCCGCCGCTTCACCCGTTTCCAGGTCGGCGAGACGCTGGCCGGTCAGGCCCCCGCGCCCGAGGAAACTCCCGCGGCTTAAGTTCGCTTCTCTCAAAAAAACTCACCCCATCCTCGGTTGGCTGCGGTGGCCGTCCCAGTTCTCTCCAAGCACAGGCGGTTGGGCGCAGAGATGGTAGGTAATGACCGTGGGCAGGTGGATGCGGTTGGGGCGGGGCCATTGCTCGGCGAAGAGAATGTCGTCGTGCTGCGCGGTGCCGAGCGACCAGGGATAATCCTTCTGCGCGCTGGCGTGCCAGAGCTGGAAAAAGCCGATGGGCACGTAGCCGCGCAGGGTGTCGACGTAGCGCGCGCCGATGGGATGCTGATGCACTGGGTTGAGCAGGAAACTCCACGCCGCCTGCGGGGACTTCTGCCAGCGGTCGCGCAACTGCTGAAGCTGATCCAGCCCGACCACGTCGATCCGGTCCGCGCCGTAGATCGAATTCATATCGAGATGCGTGTGATTGAAAAGCACGCGGCGAAAGTTGTCGGGCAGGATGATGTCGGAGTCGAGATGTAGCCGCCAGCCGTGATATTGGAAGCGGCCCATTCCGGCGTTGATGGCCGCGCCTTTGTTGAAGTGGCGTCCGTTCTTGGTGAAGAGATCGGTTTGCACGCAGATGGCGCCGTGCTTTTTCGCGACCTTCTGCGTCGCGCGGTCGTCATGACTCGTCACCACGATCATGGTGTCGAGATGCGGATGATTGAGCGGCAGCGTGAGGTCGAGCAGGTCGTCGAAGCCGACGCAGACGGTGACGGCTTCGAGCCGGAGGGATTCGAGGGAAAATTTAGTGGGTAAGGAGTAGTTCATTTGATGTGAGTGAAGGGTTAGAAATTGGTTGGTGGCCCGGGCTACTTGTTGCCCGGGCGCGCGAGGGATTCATCCCACGCGCGCAGGAAGCGAGAGTTTGTTAAACGAGCCGGCTGAACGCTTCCTGTCGCCTTCGGCGACCCGGACAACAAAGTAGTCCGGGCCACCCAAGACGTTACGAGCCGCGAGCGGCGACGGGTCTGATTTAAAAATGATTGGTGCTGAAAAAGAAGAATCAAGCAGCTTCCTGCCAGGCGGGTTCCGCTGGTTGGTGAGGTGTGATGAAAAAACTTTCGCCCTGCGCGACTTTGATGCCGGCATTGCGAAGTTCGACGGGAGATAAATCGGCGAGGTCGGCGAGCAGCGCGTCCTTGTCGACTTCAGGTGAGGGGATGCGCAGGTAACGCTTGCCCCAGGCGAGGCCGGCGAGCGTCAGCGCGATCCGCGACCAGGTCCAACGGCGGCTCGCCCGTTCGATCCGGGGCGGCGTGGCGCGGAAGCCGATGGTCGCATGGGCGCAGGCGAGCGAACGCTCCGCGGTGAACGCATCGGGATTTCCTCGCGCCCACGATTCGGCCCAACTCGTTTCCAAATCGAGATAGTGTTCCATCTCGGCGAGAGGGGCGCGGTATCTTTGGCGGACAGCGGCGATTTCATTCTCCTGGGTAAGGTAAAGTTCGTCCCGCTCGCGTTGCAGGTGCGCGATGTTTTCCAACACCGCATCGAGCTGTTGGCGGGTCTGGATGGCCGGAGCGGCGGCTTGGGAGAGGGTAGGGGTCATGACCAAATTACGGCTCAAAGGGATTGGCAAGCGCGCGGGTGAGGGAATGGCCGAAGCGCTTTTGGTAAAAGGTCAGGAGACTTTTACGGGTGATCCGCAAATGCTTTCGTTCTTTCGATGTCGAGTTGATCTCCGATGCGGCCAGGTCGCCGCTGTCGATCAAGTGGTGGACGGTATGGCGGGAGACGGAAAGGAGGTTGGCGACATCACGAACTTTGACGAGAGGCGGAACGAGCTCTTTTTTTAACATGGTACTATTTGTAATCATGGGGTTGAGTTTATGGGCATTTTGACTAGGTTGTAGTTATTATTCGGATAGTATGTACATAAGATTAGGAATATTAGTCAACGTATTTGGCGTAAAAATGTTAACTTTGTAATTTAATTTGTAATCATCAGTGCCGATTTATCGGCACAACTCGCGTGTAACACAGTAAAAAACTCGACAAATCTTTTCGCTGAAGTTTGTTTGATCCCATGTTTACGGGACTTATTGAGGGTACTGGCCGGGTCTTCGCGCTCGTGTCTCCGAAAGGAGTTTCCCTTTCGCTGATGATCGATGCGGGGCCTCTCGCCGAAGGCGCTCAAATCGGGGATAGCGTGGCCATCAACGGCTGCTGCCTGACCGTGACTTCCAGCGAAGGCGCGCATCTGGGCTTCGATCTGCTGGAGGAGACGCAGGCGCGGACCAATCTGCGCGACGTGAAGCCGGGCGCGGTGGTGAATCTCGAACGGGCCATGCCTGCGAACGGGCGTTACGGCGGCCATTTCGTGACCGGACATATCGACGCCACCGGGGTGATTCGCCGTTGGGAGCAGGTCGGGAGCGATTATGAATTGCGCATCGGCATCGAGCCGGCCCACGCGATTTATCTCGTGCCCAAGGGATGCATCGCGGTGGATGGCATCAGCCTGACCGTGGCCGACGTGGGGCGGGACGAATTTTCGGTCTGGATCATCCCCCACACGCGCTCGGTGACCGCTCTGCGCGAGCGCGCGGTGGGCGATCTCGTCAACCTCGAATTTGATCTGCTCGCCAAGTACACGGAGAAGATTCTGGCCGCGCGCGAAAAGTAGAGCTGCATTAATTCCGATGTAAGTGCGAGGGGTTAATTGGCGATTTTAACTTATGAAAATCATCAGCTTGCTCCTCGTCTTTTTCCTGTCGAGTCTGGCCAACTCAATAGCGGACGCCGTACCCGAGGGCGGCGGGATCATGTACGATGCCAATTATTCCTTTGTTCTAACCGCGCCCAAGGGCTGGACCCTCGACAATACCATCGCCAAAGACCAGGGAGTCTGCGCCGTATTCTACCCGACAGGATCGACATGGAAGGACAGTGCGGTCGTTTTTTACGTCAACACCAAGGAGAAATCGGACAAGATGAGAAATGCTCAGGATGCGGTAAACGACGACATGACCGATTTTCATCGGAATGGCTCACCCAATTCCAAGGCGGAAAAGGTTAAGGAGATAAAGTTGAAAAACGGCAGAATTGCATCTATCTGGCAATACACTGGCGATCAGTGGGGAAACTACGAGAGGACCGCTTTTGTTGTCGAAGATCAGGGCATCAGTGCCATTGTGATGTCCGCGCATACGCAGAAGGATATGGATGGCGCAATTCCCGCCTTCGAGAAACTGGTGTCATCCTACGAATACATGGGCACGGTTAAGATTGAGAAATAAGCCCGAAACAAAAAACGTTTAAAGACGACCGTAACGAAATTTCATCATGCGGTCATTTATCAATTGGGTTCACTCGCTGGCCTATGTCGTGAAGGGCGCTCACGCCATGCGGGTCGGCGATGACGAAGGCGTGATCCGCAACTACAGCCGGGCCATTGAAATCAGTCCGGGAGACCTCGATTATTATTACGCGCGGGGACACGCCCACTGGCACAGGCGGGAGCTGGGCCTGGCCATTGCCGATTTTTCCAAGGCGATTGAACTTAATTCGGACGATATTTATGCCCATCTCGTCCGGGGCGCGCTCTACCAGGAAAAGGGTTTTACGGCCCAGGCGCTCACCGATTTTAACTACGTTCTGGATAAGAGCGATGGTTTTGCCCTCGCATTTTATTTGCGGGCGATTTGCCACGTTGAAAAGAAGGATTACGAGAGGGCCCTGGCCGATCTGGACGAGGCGCTCAAAAACGATCCCAACCATGAAAAGGCCATGGAGTTAAAAGCGTGGTGTACCCGGCAGCTCAAAGGCCCCGGTCTGGAAAAATAGTATTCTTGTAGCGGCGGTCTATGACCGCCGTGCATAGACAACGCGCTTTCTTTCTCCGTCGGCGGTCATAGACCGCCGCTACAGACTGCCCTGACCCCATTCGGAAAAATAAAGGAAAAGGCTTCGCGCCGGGCCGGGGCTGATTTAGGCTGACCGACACGATGATGAATCCAACGGTTGAGGCGCTTTTGGTTTTGCAGGAACGGGACGCGCGGGTCGCGGCCCTCACGGCCGAATTGGAATCTTTGCCTAAACAAATCGCCACGGTGGACGATGATTTAGAGGCCCGGACGAAGAAATTCGACGCGCTCAAAACCGGCACGCGGCAGATCGAGGCGGACCGCAAGAAGCTCGACCTCGATGTCCAGTCGAAGCAGGCCGCCATCGCTCGCTACAAATCGCAACAGCAGCAGACGCGCAAGAATGAGGAATTCGCCGCGCTGAACCACGAGATCGAGCACGCGGAGAAAGAGATTTCCGCGCTGGAAGATTCCGAGCTGGAATTGATGGAGGCTTACGACAAGGGACTCGCCGCCGTGGCGGAAGCCCAGAAGGAACTGCTCCAGTTCCAGGACAAGGCGAAGCACAAGAAAGCCGATTTGGAAAAACGCACTGCGGCCCTCGCCGCCGAACTGATCGGCGCGGAGGAAAAGCAGGCCGCCGCGGAAAAGACCGTGCCGGAGGACGTCCTGCCGCGCTATCGCCGGATTCTCAAAAGCAAAAGGGACGTCGCCATCGTGCCGATTCGCGGCGGAGCCTGCGGCGGTTGCCACATGAAGCTGACCCCGCAGACGGTCATCAGCGCCCGCGCCGCCGAGCACCTCGTCTCCTGCGATAATTGCGGGCGGCTGGTCTATTGGTCGGAGGAGTAGAGCGAAGAGAGCTTTCTTGGTTCAAGGGAAATAACGTGACTCCCTCTCCTGAAGAAATCGAAAAAGCGCGGAAAGCTTTTCAGCGAATTGAACGTGGGCGGAGAAAGAAGATGAGTCGTTACATTCGTTATACGCTGCTGGGCTTAGCGTTCGCTTTGTGTATGCTTAATTTGGGGTTAAGGCTTTGGAGTTTTGCCTCGTTATACTTCTTTGGTTTCTCCCCGGAGTTCTGATTGATTATCTACAAAGAAGACAAATCAAGATAGACCTCGCAACCATAGCTGACCTTCGTAAGAAATACGGCACTGCGATAGACACCGAAGCTCGACCGAAGCCCTCTTTCTATTGATAAATTTCAAATTAGGTCACTACCCCGTTTTCTGCCGCTTTGAACAAGGCGCCGCATTCGTGCTATAGTAGGTCGCCTTTCTTTTCTGCATGAACCGACACAGTCTTTTTCTCAGCTTGGCGATGATCACCATCCTCGCGCTTTCCGGGTGCAACCGGGCGCCTTCCGGTACGGCGTCGAATGCCACGGATAACTCCGTTGCCCAGGCGGACGATCATCAGGCCACGTTTACGCCGCAAACCGGGCCGCTGGTTTCACCCGAAGACGTGCCGTTGCTGGAGCAGGTCAACCGGGAAAACGTCCGGGTGGTCGCCGCGGCCGCGCCCAGCATCGTCCGGATCACCGCTCTCGGCCTAGTCGATCCGCACGCGCAGTTATTCGGTGATCTTCCCTTCAAAATTCCCGGCCTGCCGCGTGGCGTCCGTACCCTCGAGCCTTCCTACGGCTCCGGTGTGATCATTAGCCGGGACGGTTATATCGTGACGAATTACCACGTGGTGCAGGATGCCCAAAGCGTCGATGTGCAGATGCGCGATCAGCGAACTTTTCCCGCGCGTGTGGTGGCCTCGGACGCTCCGTCGGACATCGCCGTGTTAAAGATCGCCGCGAGCGATCTGCCCGCGTTGCCGTGGGGCGATTCGGACAAGGTCGAGGTGGGCGAACAGGTTTTCGCCATCGGCAATCCGTTCAACCTGGACGACTCGGTCAGCAAGGGCATCGTCAGCGCCAAGGGGCGCGACCTGCCCGACTCGACCAATTACGAGGATTACATCCAGACCGATGCCGCGATCAACGTCGGCAATTCGGGCGGGGCCCTGATCAACATCCACGGCGAACTGATCGGGATCAATGCCGCGATCGCCTCGTTTACCCGGGGCAACGAAGGCGTCGGCTTTTCCATTCCGAGCAATCTCGTGCGTTACGTCGTCGAGGGGCTGCTCAAGAACGGCCGGCTGATTCGGGGTTACCTGGGCGTCAGGCTGCCGGTGAAAATCGACGGAGGCGTGGCCGAACAACTGGGTCTTGCCTCCGACCACGGGGCGCTGTTGGCGGGAATCCTGCGCAGTTCTCCCGCCGATGTGGCCAAGCTCCGTCCGGTCGATTTTATCACCGAAGTCGACGGCCACAAAATCGGCAGCGTGGCCGAGCTTCGCATGATTGTGTCGCAAATACCGATCGGGAAGGAAGTCGGGGTTGACTATATCCGGGCTGGAGAGGCTCGGTCGACCACGGTTAAAATCGCGGAGCTTCCGCAGGAGCCGGAGTCCCAGGATCAGACACCTCTGCCCGATCCGGGTGTCGACCAGGCTCCGGCGAATACCATCGGTGCGCCACCGCAGGGGGATCATGTTTTGAGCGGGCTCCAGGTGACGGACCTAAACGACAAGACCCGTCAGAAATTTGGCGTTGATGACATCGTCACGTCAGGCGTGGTGGTGACCGGCGTGCAGGAGGGTTCGCCCGCCGATGCCAAGGGGCTTTTGCCGGGCGACGTGATCGAGATGGCCTGCGCCCAACGCGGCACCCTCCAGTCCTTGGCCTCTGCCGGAGATTTCACCGGTCTGACGAAGAAATTGAAGGCCGATCAGAGCGTCGTCCTGCTGGTGGATCATGGCAAAACCAGCGGCTCGGAAGATCGGTCGAGCATCTTTATCTATCTCGCGCCGCAGCCGAAGTAGGCTTCAGCTTGCGTCCGGCGACAGCTTCTCGGTTTTATCGCCAAGGATCGGTTTGCGGAACTTGGAGCGGAGAACCTGTCCCACCGTGTACCAGAGGGGATTTGGAATTTTTTCGAGGTCGGTGCGACGGTCGAAGGTCCGAACGCGGCCATCATAACGCACACGGGATTTCAGGGAAACGGTGTGGCGGCTCATAAAGTTTTGGGATTAATCCGACGCTTTCTAGTAAACGGGAAAACAGGCTCCTTGCAACCAGGATCAGTCCGGTCCTACGTTACATTTTTTGCGGTCTAGTGGAGCTCGCTGGGGGGGACGGAAGTGGGAAGCCTTTTGCCTAAAATCTCGGCCTGGGAACGCACCCGTTCCGGATCGGAGTCAAAGCGATATCCATGACAGTTCGGACACGTTGTCGCCTCGCGCACCACGATGGATTCGCAGCCTTCGCAGACCTTATAAAGGCTCGGCTGACTGACGATTTGCGCCGCGCGTTCGGCCCGGGCGGCGAGGGATTCACTGTTCGGCATGGCTCATTGATTTAGACGCGCAATCGATCGTTTTGTCGAGGAATGAGTTTTGACCTGCGGTCAATGCGTGTGCGCATCGGGATGTGGCCGGCCAGTAAGCAGCCGGGAGAGAAAATCGCCGTCCGAAAAGGCGGTCTCCTGGCCAAACCGGACCACTACCAGGTCGAGCGACGGTATCATATAGAGGCGTTGCTTTTCAGACCCGATGGCCGCAACGAGATCCCTGGGACCGCCGGGGTAGAGTTGATCGCCATCGATGGCCAGTTGCAGGTCGGTGATGGGTTGGAGCCGGGGCACGGGTGGAGGCCGGTTCAGCCAAAAGCCCATGCCATAAGCCGGGTTGGCTTTGTGACCTGTAAATAATATTGCAGGCGATTGATTGGTAACGAGTTGTTTTTGTTGTCCGTTTCTAACGTCGTTGATGAATTCCCCAAACTTTGCCCATTCTTCCGCCGAAAGGGAAATCCCGCTATGGATCAGCGGATTGCCCGCATCGTCGTGTTTCCAGTCCGCAATATCGATGTCGAGCGGGTCGAACAATTCGTCCCGCAGCCAGCCTTCCACGCTTCGATCCTTGAGCCGGAGCTTGCGCCGCAGGATTTCCCCGAAAGCCTGATAGCCGACCGCGCCGTAATGAAACCGGCTGCCGGGCGGGTCGATAAGATGGACGCCGACTGCCGCGGCCAGTTGATCGCGGTAGGGATAAATAAGATCGCCGTCGGGATCGAGGCCACTCGTTTGCGAAAGGAGTTGGCTGAGGGTGATCGCGCGCCGCCGATCCCCGCGCCATTCGGTCAGCGTGTCGCTGGCTTTATCGTCCAGGGTGAGGAGACCCTCCTGCATGGCGATCAGCGCGGCCACGGCGATGAAGCTCTTGGTGCCGCTATAAATCTTGTGAGGCGTGGAAGCCGAAAAGCCCGGAGCGTAGCTCTCGTCGATCAGCTTTCCGTTTTGTTCCACACGCAAGGCCACGCCTCCATGGCTGAGTGAATAGTGGGCCGCCGAAGCAAAGTGGGCTGCGGTGATTTCGTCAGCGGCGAGGGGGCCAATCGCAGGCAGAGCGAAAATCGACGTCAGAAAGATCAGTCGTGTCATGGACCGGGCGACTGTTTCTTGAGCAAGTTAAGCCAGAGCCAAGCCCAGCCCGCGATGAGGATGAGGCCGCCGAGCGGGGTCAGCGGACCGGCCCATTTTTGAGTCGAATCGAGTGCCAGAATGTAAAGGCTGCCGGAAAACAGCACGACGCCGACCAGCCAGCAAATGACCGTTCCTCTCCGGGCCGACCGGCCCTGTCCGATCGCAAGCAACGCCAGCGCGTGGAACCATTGATAAAAAAGGGCGGTATGCCAGAAATCGAGATGATTTTGGCTGGCCAGAAAA